>Ga0209273_10000970_pt1 | contig 29454 bp, 30 predicted proteins | sample tdAd471_FD_187126 | JGI IMG/M metagenome (GOLD analysis project Ga0209273, IMG submission 187126) | Marine sediment microbial communities from the Atlantic coast under amendment with organic carbon and nitrate - tdAd47.1 (SPAdes)... | ecosystem: Environmental > Aquatic > Marine > Coastal >...
CCTGAAGGTCGTAGGTTCAAATCCTACCCCCGCAACCAATAAAAAAGGCCAGAGGTCCATCGGACCCCTGGCTTTTTTATTTGGACGTAGGGTGCGGATTTTGTTCCTTGAAAAACAGGCTAAGAGTAAGCGGTGCTTTTTCCCCATCTTCCTTGTGAGCTTTTGATCTGCGACATGGTGTTTCCATGATTGCTGGGAATGAGTTTGTCCATGGGAGGCCATATGGAGCGTAAGCGGTGATTTTCCCCCACGTCTATATGGGAGCCAGTGACGCTGCTCTCAATCGGGCTATTGTGTTCACACCGGGTGGAGGAACTCGTTGGTTTCAATGGCCTTGAGGGCGGCTTTGAGCGATAAGCCCTGGTGGACAGGGAACCATTGGCCGGTATGGCGATGCCATTGGACATCGAACCTGTTTTGGCCGATCCAGTCGATGCGAACGAAGGGTGCATCGAACTCCTCACCGAGGTTCTCAGGAAAGCCCGACCGGTAGCGTTGCAGGAAGCGATACTTGCTGCCATGCCATTTCCCCTGGATATCGACGGGGTAATTGAAGGGTGTCTGATTGACGACCGGCAGGAAGCGCGGCTTTAGGACGGTGTCGATAAAGGTCTGGCATGTCGCGGTAATAGTGGCCTTTTCATTGGCTGACAATGTCATGGGGCACCCTCTGTTGTCGCAACTTTCCTGTTCCAGGGCAGCAGACCTTCGATGTCGGCCTGCCTGTGGCCGGTGACGATAGCCGAGAATGTCTGAGTGAGCCAAGCCTGGGGATCGACGGCATTAAGTTTGCAGGTCTCAATCAGTGACGCGATGACAGCCCAGTTCTGGGCGCCGACATCATGACCGGCGAAGAGGGCATTCTTCCGGTTCAGGGCAATTGGCCGGATCGTGCGTTCGACGGTGTTGTTATCGATCTCAACGCGCCCGTCTGTCAGATACAGGCTCAGCCCGTCCCAGTGCTTGGTGATATAGCCCAGTGCCTGTCCGAGCGGGGATTTGCCCAGCACCCGCGCCTGGCTTTGGTCAAGCCATATCTTGAAGGCGTCCATCAGCGGCGCGGCACGCTCTTGTCTGACCGCGAGGCGCACGTCAGCACTCTGGCCCCGGATGTCGGCCTCAATTCGGTAGAGGGCGGCGATGCGCTTCAGGCCCTCTTCAGCGATCGGGGCAACATTGTTCTTTGCCACATCCATCAGCTTGCGGCGGGCATGAGCCCAGCAATAGGCGAGGTTGAGCGGCGCCTCCGCCCGTCTAGCAAGGCGGTTATAGCCAGCATACCCGTCCACTTGCAGTGTCCCCCTGAAGCCTGAGAGCATATCCTCACCATGCTGGCCACTTCTGCCCGGTGCATAAGCAAAGGCCACCCCGGGTGGACCCTCGCCATTCCATGGCCGGTCGTCGCGCGCCAGCGCCCATAGATAGCCGGTTTTGGTCTTGCGCCGCCCGGGGTCCAGGACGGGCACCGGCGTCTCGTCCATGAAGAGTTTCGATGATCGCTTGAGCTGATTGAGCAGGCAGTCATACACGGGCCTGAGCTCAAACGCTGCCCGCCCGACCCAGCCAGCGAGTGTCGACCGGTCGAGCTTGATGCCCTGCCGGGCATAAATCTGGCTCTGGCGATAGAGCGGGAGATGATCGGCGTATTTGGAGATCAGAACCTGGGCCACTGTGGCTTCCGTCGGTAAGCCCCCTGGGATCAGGCGGCCTGGCGCAGGCGCCTGGACGATACCATCCTCACACGTCCGGCAAGCATAGCGGGGGCGGCGGGTGACGATCACCCGGAACTGGGCCGGGATGATATCCAGCCGTTCCGACACATCCTCGCCAATCGCATGCATGTGGCAGCCACAGGCACAGAGAGTGCTCTCGGGTTCGATGACCTCATCAATACGTGGAAGGTGCTGCGGCAGGCTGGCGCGCTCGCTCTTCGGCTGGCGAACCTTCTCCACAGCCTGGGCGGCGGTCTTGTCTTCGGTGGCGATGGCGACAATCCCAACCTCGATATCCTCAAGCGCCAGGTCATATTGATCCGGATCGAGCTTCTCGGAACGCCGCCCGAACATGGCTGCCCGGAACGCCTTCACCAGCGCCTCAAGCCGGGTGATGCAATCCTCCTTGGCGGAGATCACGCCTTCCTTCTGGATGATCACAGCTTCCTTCGCGGCAAGCTCTGCTGCCTGGGCGATAATCATCGCCTTCAGGGCTTCGGTATCATCGGGAAGGTCGGTCTCTTTGAACATGATCAGACCATAGCAAAACAGCGGCCCGAGCGGCAGGATTATTGTTTCCCTGAGTCACTCTGCCGCAGCTATCCAGAGACTTTGTCAGACCTTCGGTGTCCTCGCCCGGAGCGGCGTCACCCGCCGCCAGTCGAGACCGGCGAACAAAGCCTCAAACTGGGCATGGCTCAGCGTCATCATGCCCTCGTGCACCTCGGGCCAGGTGAAGCTGTGCTCTTCCAGCCGCTTGTAGGCCAGCACCAGACCGCTGCCGTCCCAATAGAGAAGCTTCAACCGGTCGGCCCGCTTCGCCCTGAACACAAACACCGTGCCCGTGAAAGGATCCTTCCTGAGCTCAGACTGGACCAGCGACGCCAATCCGTCGTGGCCCTTGCGGAAGTCCACCGGCTTCGTCGCTACCAGGATACGCACCCGATTGGATGGGAAGATCATGCCCCAAGAGCTCCGAGCGCCTTGGCGATCTCGGCAATCCGCGCCGCTGGCGTTGCACCGTCAAGCCGTACCGTAACACCGCCCGAGATGACATCGACCGTGCCAGCCAGGATGGGCGCAGACCCCGACCGGGACGGCGCATCGTCCTCCACACAGACAGGAGCAAAGAAGCCGACCTCGTCATCCTCCGGCAGCACCAGCTTGCCCTGTCGCGCCAGGCGTCGCCAGGTCGACAGATGGTTGGGACGAAGGTCATACCGCCGAGCAACACCATCTACCGTCGAGCCCGCCCTCAATGTCTCCGCTACAATCCGCGCCTTCACCTCATCAGGCCATCGCCGCTGACCCTTCGGCGTCATGACAATCTGCGAAACGACATCACTCTCACGCTGTAGCTCCATATGGCCTCCCATGGACAAAATCACTCCCTGCACCTTGTGGCAGATCATGAACTCATACGGAACGTGGGGGAAAATCACCGCTTACGGTGGTGGAGGCCGAAGCGCCAAAGGGCGGCGACGCCGAGCTGTTTGTCGATGACCTGGCGATTTTTGTGCAGGGCCGTTTCAACCGCTTCTTCAACCCCTTCTTCGAGGGGGAGGTCGCGGGCATGCCCGTGTTGAAGGAAAACCACGACCCCTTCACCGGCCGCACCGCCAAGCTGGTGCTCGAACGCCTCTATAACGACACCTACCTGAAGGACAATCTTGTCCTCAGGCTTGGGAAAAGCCTGACGACGGTCGGCGAGTGGAACACCATCCACGCCGGGCCACTGGTGCCCAACACCACGCGGCCGCTGACGACCCACCGCAGTTTTTCCGAATTCACGTCCGGCGCGTCCTTGATTTACACGCCGCGGGATGAGGCCTGGCCCACCGTGACAGCCTATTGGCAGCCTGACGGGGGACTGGCGAAAGATATCGATGCGATCGAAGACCGCATCTTCCACAATATCAAGGGCGTGAACCTTTCCTGGACCAAGGATTTCGAGAATACCATCGGCCTGTCGTTCCAGACGGCGGATGTGACTGACAGTAGCGAGAGCCAGACGCTGATCGGCGCCGACGCGCATCTTGTGTTCGGCCCCGTGGAAATACGGTCCGAGCTGACGCAAACCTGGCTCCATAACCCCAAGGCGATGCGCGTGCGCGACAGCGAATTCGGCGTGTACGGGCAAGCCAGCTACAATATTGATGAGCGCTGGGCGCTCCATGCGCGGTACGAATATTTCAAGGACCGCGACTTTGTGAACGCGTCCGAAAATGCGCTTTTCGGTTTCAGCTACCGCCCCAAACCACCGGTGGTGTGGAAGCTTGAATATGTCACCCAGTGGGGGCAGGAACTGGACATCGAGCAGGGCTTCAAGGCCTCGCTCGCGGTCCTGTTTTAGGGGGTGCCACAGTGAAGCGCGTCTTCATATACCGCTCCCCGGCACGAGCCCTGATGGTGGTCATGGCATCCCTGATGCTGAGCGCGAAAGCGTCAGCCGAGGAAAAGATGCTGATCATCGCCAACAAGAATGTGCCAGTGGAAGCGATGGAGCTTGAAGAGCTGAACCGCATCTTCATGCTCAAGCGCCAGGTGTGGCCGGACGGCAGCCCCGTGGTGCCCGTGAACCGCGAGGCCTCCAGCCCCGCACGGCGGGAATTCACGGAAAAAGTGCTGGGCCGCAGCATGCGGGCGATGGCCAACTATTGGAACCAGATGCAGTTCAAGGGCTTCATGCCGCCCGTGGTGCAGGAATCGGACGCCGCCATGGCCGCCTTTGTGCGCAATGTGGACGGCGCCATCGGCTATGTGGTGGCGGATAAAGCCCCTGAAGGCGTGCGCATTCTGGGGGAAATCCCATGATGCGCTGGCCCATGCGGTGGGTAGACCGGTCGATCCGCCGCAAACTGATGCTATCGCTAGTGGGTATCTTCATCGTGACCTACGCGCTGACGGCAGCCGTGGTGCTCACCAGCGTGCGTGGGAGCCTGCAGGACACGGAAGCAGGTGCGCTGAGGCAGATCGCCAGCCAGAAGCTGGGGCGGGTTGAGGCTTATTTCCAGTCGCTCGCCACCAATGTCACGGCCTGGACCCGGCTTGAGGTGATGAACGATATCTTCTCTGCCGACATCGACAAAAGGATCAGCCGCACGCTGGCGGAACTGCATGACCAATATGCCCTTGAGGGTGACGTTTATGTGTTTGACGCCGAAGGCTTCATCGTGGCCGCGTCCCACCCGGTGGATACGGAGCTGACGATCCCCGACGCCTGGCGGCTGGAAGCGGGCGACCCGCTTCGGTTTGAAGGCAAGGGGCCGATGCCTCTTGCAGGCGGTGCAGACACCGGCCCGATCGTGGCGCTCAAGGCGCCCATCGCGGCACGCTTCGGCGGCAAGGCCCCCATTGGTACGCTGGTGGCCACCGTGCCCTGGCATGTGGTGGAAACCATCATGGCGGAAGACGGCTTGCCCACCCTTCTGGTGAGCGAGGAAACCCACACACCGCTTCTTGCAGCCCACCTGCCCATGCCTGATACGGCCCTGCCCACTGATAACGCGGGGCTCAGGGCGCTGATGCTGGGCGGCGAACGCTATATCACCGGGCACGCCGATGCCGCGACCGGCAGCCTGACCGGATGGGCAGTGATTTCCGCCAAACCGGAAGCCACCATCACCGCAGCCGTCACCCGCGTGGCGCTGCAGCTGCTGGCGCTTGGCGCGGCGCTTTATGTGCCCATCCATTTCGGCATCCGCTGGATGGCGCGGCGGCTGACAGAGCCGGTGAATCTGCTTGAAAAAACAGTCGCGAACATCACCCGCGCGAGTGACCTGTCGCTCCGAGCCAAGGTCGAAGCCAACGATGAGATCGGCAGCCTCGCCCGCGCCTTCAACACCATGGCGGAAAGCCTGCAGGAAACCTCGCGTGAGCGTGAGGATGTGCTGGAACGGCTTGAGAAGCTGAACCTGACGCTGGAGAAGCGGGTGGAGGAACGCACCGCCGAGCTTTCCGGCGCCAACGCCCAGTTGCAGGAAGCGTTCGAGCAGCTCAAGACCACCCAAAGCCAGCTTGTGCAGTCTGAAAAGATGGCGTCCCTCGGCCAACTGGTGGCTGGTGTGGCGCACGAGCTGAATAACCCCATCAGCTTCATCTACGCCAACTTCCCGCATATTGAAGAATATGCCGACGAAATTCTGGCACTGCTGGACGAAATCCGCGACGTGCCCATGCCCGATGACGCCAAGGCCGTCATTGAGGGCAAAATTGACGATCATGACATCGACCTGGTGCGCGAAGACCTGAAGAAGATCGTCTCAAGCGGCATGGCCGGGGCGTCCCGCATCAAGGAAATTGTGCTCGCGCTCAGGAGCTTCTCCCGCCTTGATGAGGCCGAGAAAAAGTCCGTCAGCCTTGAGAAGGGGCTGGATGATACGCTGGCGATCCTCAACCATTTCATCAAGGGCGGGATCGAGGTTGAAAAAGACTATGGCCTCAGCGCCCCGGTGGATTGCCATGCAGGCCAGGTCAACCAGGTGTTCACCAACATCATCTTCAATGCCATCCAGGCGATGGGCGAAAGCGGCAAGATCACGCTTGTGACCAAGCGTGACGGGGAAAACGCAGTGATCCGCATTGCAGACACCGGCCCCGGCATCCCTGAAGGCGTGATCGAGCGCATCTTCGACCCCTTCTTCACCACCAAGAAGGTGGGGGAAGGCACGGGGCTCGGGCTGTCCATCTCCTATGGTATCATTGAAAAACACGGCGGCACGCTTGAAGTGGAAAGCACGCCTGGTGAAGGCACCACTTTCACCATCACCCTGCCCATTCATGCAAAGGATGACGACGCATGACCAGACTTTCGCCCCCGAACGCAGACAAATTCACGCTTCTGTTCGTTGATGACGAACCCGACATCCTCGACAGCCTGTGGCGGGCCTTCCGCAAGGAATTTCGCATTCTGAAGGCAGACGGCGGGCAGAAGGGCATCGACATCATCAAGTCCGAGCCCGTGCATCTGATCATTTGCGACCAGCGCATGCCGGATGTGACCGGCGACAAGGTGCTGGCGGTCGCGCGGGAGGAGCAGCCGGATGCCGTGCGTATCCTGCTGACCGGCTACTCAGACATCGAAGCGCTGGTGAACTGCGTGAATGACGCACAGATTTATAAATATATCACCAAGCCGTGGGAGCCGGAGATGCTGCGCCTGACGGTGGTGCGCGCGCTTGAGGCGCTGGCGCTCGATCAGCAGCTGAAGATGACGTCAGCCGAGCTTGAGCAGGCCTATGAAGACGCCATCACCATGCTGTCGGTGGCGTGTGAGGGCAAGGACGAAGACACGGGCTATCATGTGCAGCGGGTGCAGCACTATACCGAAGCGCTGGCGCTTGAACTGGGCATAGACGGCGACACCGCGAAGCATATGGGGGTGATGAGCATCCTTCATGACGTGGGCAAACTGTTTGTGCCGGACGCGATTTTGCAGAAGCCCGCCAAGCTGGACGCGGACGAGTGGGACGTGATGCGCCAGCACCCCGATAACGGCGTGTGCATTTTGGGTGAAAATGCCTTCTATCAGGTGGCGCGGGAAATCGCGGGTGGCCACCATGAAAACTGGGACGGCAGCGGCTACCCGAAGGGCCTGAAAGGCAATGACATCCCGCTTTCGGCGCGCATCGCCAAGGTGGCGGATGTGTTCGATGCGCTCTCATCCAAGCGCCCCTACAAGGAACCCTGGCCGCTCGAGAAAACGCTCGGCCTTCTGAAGAATGGGCGCGGCGGTGAGTTCGACCCCGATGTGATCGACGCCTTCTTCAAGCTGCATGAGCGCGGGCGGATTGAGGAAATCATGCGCGACTATCACGCCCATGACGATCCGGACGTGGCGGCCAAGGAAGGCCGCTAGTCCACCAGCTTCAGCTTGCCGCGCATCTTCTTCCTGTCGCCCATGGTTTTCTTGGCGGTGATGCGGCGTTCTTTTGAGGCTTTCGACGGCTTGGTTGCCACGCGGAACTTGGGGCGTTTGGTCGCCGCCTTCAGCATGTCGGTCAGGCGTTTGGTGACCGCGCGCTTGTTGTCGATCTGGCTCCTATGCGTGTCTGACATCAGCACAATCTCGCCGGCGGCTGTCATGCGCCGGCCCGCAATCTTCCTCAGCCGGATGAACATCTCATTGCTGATGGCCGTACACGCCCGCGCGTTGAACCGCAGCTCAACAGCGGTCGAGACCTTGTTGACATGCTGGCCGCCCGGGCCCGACGCGCGCTTGGCCGTCAGCTGGATCTCAGCTTCGTCAATCTGGATATGGGGCGCAATCTCAAGCATGCAGCGACCATAGCGCACCCGCACCGAATTGCAATCTTCGGCGCGGGGCGTGGGTTCTAAGTGCTGCGCACGCTCGCAACAAAGGCGTCGGATTGCGCCTTCAGGGTCTCTACGGTCTGCGCCAGGTCATCCGCCGCGCGCGACAGTTCGCCTGCGGCTGTGTGGGTCTGCTCGGCGGTCGAGCTGACTTGCTCGATATTGCGCGCCACTTCCTGCGTGCCCTGGGACGCTTCCTGGATATTCCGGCTGATCTCCATCGTCGCGGACGACTGTTCCTCGGTTGCCGCCGCGATGGCCGCCGCGATTTCATTGAGGGAGCGGATACTGTCCGCGATATGGCTCACGGCTGTCACCGTGGTGTCGGTGTTGGCCTGGATCGACTGCACCTGGGTGCCAATGTCACCCGTGGCCTTGGCGGTCTGCGATGCCAGCGACTTCACCTCGTTCGCCACAACGGCAAAGCCCTTGCCCGCCTCGCCTGCGCGCGCGGCCTCGATGGTGGCATTGAGCGCCAAGAGGTTGGTCTGTTCGGCAATGTCATTGATCAGGCGGATCACGTCGCCGATGGTGTCGCTTGCCGTCTTCAGTGAATTGATGGTCTCTGACGCTTCGCCTGCCTCGACAGCCGCCTCGCCCGACCGGGCCGAAGATGTGTTTACCTGCCGCGCGATCTCTTCCACCGATGCCGTCAGCTCCTCTGCTGCAGCCGCCACGGTTTGCACATTCATTGTCGCCTGTTCCGCCGCCGCCGCCACGCCCGTGGCCATGGACTGGTTCTCATCGGCATAGCGGGTAAGCTGCTGCGCTGTGGCGCGGACCTGCTCGACCGCGCTCGTAAGCGATGTCACGACACCCATCACGCTGGCCTCGAACGACGACGCCACTTCTTCGCGGTGCTCCTGCTCGCGTGCTTCGGCAGCCTGCATCTTGTCGCAGATTTCGTTGATATGATGCGCCCCGGCACCAAAGGCGCCCGCCATGCCGGTCTCAAGGAAACGGCGGTAGAAGCGGTGTTCGGAGGCAGCCTGAAGGGCCGCGTCCGATTCCCGGATATAGGCGTCCGTCAGGTCCAGAATTCGGTTGAAATCCGTCAGCGCGCCAGACATGGGGCCGAACTTGTCCCAATCGGTGATCCGGGCCTCCATATTGCCCGATGCAACCTCGCGCGCAACCTCAGTCAGGCGCTTGCAGGCGGCACTCATCATGTCGTTCTTCACCCGCTCTTCCTCGAGCGCGCGTTCAAGCTCGGCAATGCGGGAGCTCTCAGCCCCACCGTTTTTCTTCAGTTTTCCAAGCCAACTCATGCCGCCACACTCCAGATAAAGCTGTCATAGTCCTGCCCCGCATCAGAGAGCATGGCCTGTAGCCGCGCGGTTGAGGCCGCCAGCGCTTCCTGCCCGTTCTTGTGCGACTTCTCAATGTCCAGAAGTTCCCGGTAGAGCGGCTTGATGGCTTCCAGCCCCCTCTTTGGCGGCACGCGGCGATTGGAATGGTAGCCGACAATGCTGCCGTCCGGCGCCAGGGAAGGCGTGACATGTGCCAGCACCCAATAATATTTACCGGTGGCGGACATGTTTTTCACATAGGCGAAAATCTCATGGCCGCTTGCGATCTGGTCCCACAACAGCTTGAACACCGCGCGCGGCATATCCGGATGCCGGATGATGCTGTGCGGCTAGCCGATCACATCGCTGGTGGTCATTTCCGCCACCCGGCAGAAGACATCATTGGCATAAAGAATCCGACCCTTCAGGTCGGTTTTCGAGACGATAATCTCGTTACTTGGAAACGTGATTTCCTCATCAACAGGAATCACGCCGGATTTTACTGACATAATGCATCCCAATCGCTAACAGGTTCCCCACCCTGCCTTCAAACCAAGGGGTATCGGAATTGTGTTAAATTTATTTTAATTGACAGAACGATCAATTGATTTACCGAAAAAACCGGAAAATTTCGTTCAGAGGCAGGAAAACAGGCGAACCCTTTGCCGTGGAGGCAGGCAGGAAATGGTGCCGCTTACGTGACTCGAACACGTGACCCCATCATTACGAATGATGTGCTCTACCAACTGAGCTAAAGCGGCCCTTGCATCAAGCAATGTCCCCAGGGCGGGGAGCCCCGTACAGGCGGCGTATATAGCGGATGGCAAAAGGCGAGACAAGTATTTTTAGGCGCAGCAAAGGGCGCGTCAGGCGCCCAAACGCTCGGCCTCATCCCCATCCAGCACCGCGTCCGCCGACGGGCCATTGGAGCCCACCAGCATGGCGATCGGGGCTTCGCCCGGGTCTTTTTTCGCCTGCGCAACCGCTTCGCCCGCGTGCCAGCGGAAGCTGTCAAATCCGCCGCAGTTGCCACAAAGCGGTGCCCAGCCCTTGGGCGTATGGCCGCAATCGGAACAGACCCAGCGCGCCCCATCTTCCGCGTGGGCCAGCGCGGCCTCGATCGGATCGGGGTTTTCGCCGAGCGCGTGCGCGAGCGCGAGACGGTATTGCCAGGCCGCGCGGGTTGGTGCCTCACGCGTCAGCTTCTCCAGCACCGGCTTGGCAGCGTCATAGTCGCGCGCGTCCATCAGCGCGTCTGCCAGCAGCAGCATGGACTGTGCGTCATTGGGGTTTGCATCTGTGAGCGAGCGCACGCGCTTGAGCCAGTCTGCGCCGCTTTCAGCGGCGTCCAGTTCCTTGAAAACACGCGCAAGCGTGGGGTGCGGTGCGCGGGACCAGACATCCCTGATGATTTTCTCCGCGCGCTTCTTGTTGCCGCTTGCATATTCAAGCTTGGCAAGTGCCGCAGCCGCGGGCGCAAAATCGGGCCGAAGCTGCAGCGTTTTCTTGAAATCCTTGCGGGCACCGTCGCGGTCGCCCTTCAGGTTCTTCTCTGTGGCCTGGGCAAAGGCAAGCGCAGCCTTGTGGCGGCTAACCACCTCTGATTCCAGAAGTTTTTCACGTGAAACCTTGCCCAAAGCCTCTTCGGCTTCCACCCAGTTGCCGGCTGCGACTTCAAGCGCAAACAGGGTTTTGAGCACCCAGGGGCTTTTCCTGTTTTCCGCAAAGGCCGTGCGCGCAAGACGAAGCGCTTCGTTTTCACGCCCCAGCCTGCGGGCTTCCTGCACAAGGCCGCGAAGCCCCAGGAAACGCCCGTCTTCGGTTTTCTCTAGCGCCTGATAGCGTGCCTGGGCAGCCTTATGGTCGCCGCCGCGGGTAGCGGCCTCTGCCGCGATAAGATGCACCATGGGCTGGGGCGGCAACAGCACTTCGGCCTGTTCCACCAGTTTTTTCGCGAGCTTGTGATCGCCTGCCGAAAGCGCAACGAGCGACTGGTTGAGCATTTTAAGCCCCCGGCCCTGGCGCTTGATTTCCGCATTCTTGCCAAGAACAGGCATATCGCGCCTGATCCAGCCAACAAGCCATACCGTCCCGGCCGTTACCGACGCCACGATGGCAGCAAAAAGCACCATGGAGGCAAAGCTGGTGTAAACCCGCCGCCCGGCGAAATCGATGGTCACGGCACCCGGGTTATCGGCAAGCAGGGCGGCAGCCCACGCCACAAGAAGAATCGCAGCCACCCAAAGGAACAGGCGGATCATTGGCTACCCCCGCGCGATTGCCCGCTTGGCAGGGGTACGGTCGATGACGACACGCGCGCGATCAGGCGGTCGAATGCCCGGCTCACGCCCGCATAGGCTTCGGCGCGGCTGCGCCATATGGCTGTGGCTTCAAGCGCGGGGCCTTCAAGGCCGGCCAGCACCTTGGCCGCCCCCGCAACATCGCGCGCGAGCAGCAGTCGTTCGGCTTTCACCAGTTCGGCATCAAGCCCGGTGGCGCCCGCGTCCGTACGGCGGCTTGAAAAAAGGTTCGCAAGGAAACTGCCCTCTGCCTTGTCCGCCGCATTGACCGCCGCGGCAGCGACACTGTCGAACTCCGCGACCAAGGCGTCATAGCTGGCAATACCGCCAGCATGGTTTTCAAGGTAACCGATGTCAGCGCCAATCATCTGCTGATCCAGCGCCGGAAGGGCGGCAAAATCGGGCCTGAGCGCACCAAGGTCGGCGCCATACGGCTGGCCGGTAAGCGCCCTGTCCCGCATGCGGCCAAGCGCCAGCACAATCCGGCCACGCGGGGATGCTTCAAGCGCCCCGGCCTGCAGGCTGGCCATCGTGTCTTCAACCGCCTTTAGCCGTGCCTTGAGGCTTGCGGCTTCGGCTCTGGCCAGCGCAAGGGCGCCCTTGAGTTCCACAACACCCGGATCGGCCTCATTCGAAAGGGTCGACAGCCGCGCCACATCGTCCGTCAACCGGGTGATTTCCGCCTGCAGGGATGCAAGTCTTTCGGGATCAATCGCCGTTTCGACCGCCGCACCGGCACCTGTGGCAGCAAGCTGGTTCAGGTCTGCCTGCAGGGCATCGCGAGCCGCGCTGGCAGCCTTCAGGTCTTCGGCTTGCTGCGCCAAAATCTCCTGCTGGCGGGCGAAAGCCGCCTTCAGGTCTTCCATGGCATCTTCAAGCGGCGCGCTGTCAAAAGTCGTCTGGGCAGAACTATTGGCAGACGGTGGGGCAAGGCTGATCCCCAGACTGGCCAGCCCGGGCGCGAACTGGGGGGCAAAATAGACCCCGGCACCAAAAGCACCCATCAGGCCGACAAGTCCCCAGGCCAGCTTGGTGCCAGTGCCCATGCCAGCTTTTTTTGATGAAGTCGTGCCAGATGACTTGGCTGCTGAGGTGTCAGATGATTTTCCCTGAGAGGCCCTTTCGGGCTCAGGTGTCTCATCGATGATGGTGGCCTCGATGATCTCGGGCTCGTCTGGCTTATCAGAAGCGGCGTCAGGCGCCTTGTCTGTATCTTTGTCGCTCACAAGCATGCCCCGTTTGGGGTCCCCTTAGTCTTCGATCTGGCTGAAGAGTGCCTTTTCGGTCGGTATGATGGCATAGCGGACAGACCGCCAAGGCCCGATCAGGTTCTGGGCAACGCGGGTTGAAAGCGCCACCGCATCCATCTTCGAAAGCCAGTCGGACCGGCCATATTCCGCCGCCGTTTCCTCAAATGTGGTGGCTGTGCGCGGCGAATAAAAGAGGGCGACATCGATTTCACCTTCTTCCAGAGACTCCTGCACACCAGCAGAAAAGGACCGGAGCGGACGCGACTGGTACGTCACACGGGTGTCGGCATCAATTCCCTCACCGCGCAGGACGTCAGTGATATTGTAGCTGATCACGTTACCCGCCAGGTGCGTATATTTGCGCTTCTCGGAAAGCCCCTCGTCCAGAAGGATCGGCACCAGCTGGCGCGCGGTGCCCGGGCCAGCGGTGACATTGGTGAAACCAAGCTTGCGGGCCTGATTGGCCGTTTCCTCACCCACCGCGAAAATCGGGCGGTCCTTGTTGCCAATGTTGGCCAGGCCAAGGCGGGCGCCGTTCTTGCTCGTTACAATCAGGCTGCGGTCTTCGTCCGGGATTTCAAACGATACAGGGTCGATCTGGATCATCGGCGCGATGATCACCCGGTGGCCAAGCGCCTCCAGCTTCTCTGCGGTCGGCGTGGCTTCTTCCATGGGGCGCGTGATCAGGACTGTGGTCATTCTATCTCCGCTTCGATGGCGCGGGCGAGATCCTCAAAAAAGGCTTCACCCGCATCTTTGCGTATCTGTGCCCCGATATCTTTACCGAGGTCGGCGGCGCGGTCAATCTCTGCGGCGCAGTCACCCGTTTTTTCAAATACCTGGGTGCCGTCCAGCGACAAAAGCTGCGCCTTCAGCGTCAGGCGGCCGCCATCAAGGCTGGCATGCGCCGCGATGGGCGTGCGGCAACTGCCGTCCAGCGCACTCAGGAACGCGCGCTCAGCCGTCACCGCCAGCGCTGTCTCAACGCAGTGCAGCGGCTTCAGAAGGGCAATCATCGCGCCGTCAGAGGTGCGCACCTCAACCGTCACCGCGCCTTGTGCAGGCGCCGGCAGGAAATCGCTGACAGGCAGTGTCTCGGTCGCCTTGTCGCTCATGCCCAGGCGGTTCAGGCCGGCGCGCGCCAAAAAGGTGCCTTCAGCCTCGCCCGCAGCCAGTTTCTTCAGCCGGGTCTGCACATTGCCGCGGAAGGTGACCACCTTCAGGTCTGGCCTCAGCCTCAGCGCCTGCGCCCGGCGGCGGAGTGACGCCGTACCCAGCGTTGCGCCCTCAGGCAGGTCCCCGAAACGGTTGACGCTTGCGCTCATGAACACGTCGCGCGGGTCTTCGCGCTTCAGGAACACGGTCAGCGCCAGGCCTTCCGGCAGGTGGGTCGGCATATCTTTCGAGGAATGCACCGCGCAGTCGATATCACCCGATAGGAGCGCGTCTTCGATTTCCTTGGTGAACAGGCCCTTGCCGCCCGCATTCATCAAATGACGGTCCAGGATGCGGTCGCCGGTGGTCTTGATTACCACGATTTCCACATTGTCCTCGCTAAGGTGCGCATGGGCCGCCACAAGGCGCGCTTTCACGTCTTCGGCTTGTGCCAGCGCAAGCGGGCTGCCACGGGTGCCGATCCTGAGGGTCTTTTTGCTGCTGGTCGCTTCTTGCACGGATGCCTCTTCTGGTGCTATTGCGGGCGCGGCTGAGGGTGATCAACCGCCTGATCATTCTCTGGCTTATAGAACTTTCTGCTATCAGGCTAAAGCCCAAATGGGGCAAGATGCCCAAGTAGCACATGAGCTGAGACAATATGCCCCGCCCATTGGACGCTTCTGGGGCACTTTTGGGCCCTATGGGTGTGCCCTTTTGTGCCATGAGGGCACACCGAGAGCATGATATGTGCCCTTTTTGGGCCGAACAGGAATTCAGTGGTGGAAGACAAGTCAAGCACGGCAAAACAGGCGCAGCGCCCCTTTGTTCTGGGGATTGAGACCAGCTGCGACGAAACGGCCGCCGCCATCGTCAGCGCAGACCGGCAGGTCCTTGCGCACAGGGTACTGAGCCAGGTTGACGACCATGCCGAATTCGGCGGCGTGGTGCCGGAAATTGCCGCGCGCCAGCATATCTCCCATCTGGATAAGCTTTTGGAATCGCTTATGAAAGATGCAGGTCTCGGCTTTGATGACCTGGACGCTGTCGCCGCCACTACCGGGCCGGGACTGGTGGGCGGGTTGATGGTCGGTGTCATGACAGCCAAGGCAATCTCCGCCGCCAGCGGCAAGCCGTTCGTCGCCGTCAATCATCTGGCAGGCCACGCGCTGACAGTGCGGCTGGTGGAAGATGTCAGTTTCCCCTACCTGCTGCTGCTGGTCTCTGGCGGGCACTGCCAGATTCTGTCGGTTACGGGGGTCGGTGACTTCACGCGGCTTGGGACAACCATCGATGACGCTGCGGGCGAAGCCTTTGATAAGACAGCAAAATTACTGGGGCTGGGCTATCCCGGCGGCCCGGCTGTGGAGGCGGCAGCGCGCGAAGGGCGGGCAGGCCGCTTCAAGCTTCCAAAGCCCATGGTGGGCAAGCCCGGCTGCAATTTTTCCTTCTCGGGCCTCAAAACCGCCGTGCGGCGGCTCGCCGAAGAATGCGTCGCGGTCGAAGGCGTGCTCACCATCAAGGACCGCAACGATATCTGCGCCGCGTTTCAACAGACGCTGGGTGACTGCCTGATCGACAGGCTCAGGAATGCCATAGCGATGTTCCGCGAAACCGCAGGAAGCGGCGCCTTTCCGCTTGTTGTCGCGGGTGGTGTAGCAGCCAACAGCTACCTGCGCGGCCGCATTGAGGCGCTGGCGGAACAGGAAGGCATGCGCTTCTCCGCGCCGCCTATGAGCCTGTGCACAGACAATGGCGCCATGATCGCCTGGGCTGGACTTGAGCGCTTGCAGGCAAACCCGAATGTCAACGATATGGATGAAGCGCCAAGGCCGCGCTGGCCGCTCGATGACGATGCCAAGCCTATGGTGGGTAAAGGAAAAAAGGGCGCAAAAGCATAAGCTTCTTGCCTCCCCGCCAATTGCCGGGCAATCTGGGCGCATGCCTTTTTCATCAGAATAAGCTATGAGTTTTTGGGGAGAGACAGGTGCAGAAAATCGGTGTACTTGGCGGCGGTGCCTGGGGCACAGCACTGGCAGCAGCAGCAACGCGGGCCGGGCGCGACACCCTTTTGTGGGCGCGGGAAGCGGACGTTGTGGCCTCAATCAACGACACCCACAAGAACACCCTGTTCCTGCCGGATGCCGACCTTGACCCTGCCCTGAAGGCGACGGGAAACCTTGCGGATCTGGGCGACCGTGATGCCATTCTTCTTGTTGCGCCTGCGCAGCATCTGCGCACCATGGTGCGGGACTTGGGCCAGCATATTGGCCGCCATGTGCCGCTTGTGATCTGCTCCAAGGGGATTGAAGTCGCGACCGGCAAGCTCCTCTCCGAAGCTGTGGCCGAGGAATGCCCGGAAAACCCCGTGGCTGTACTTTCCGGCCCCACGTTCGCAATTGAGGTTGCGCGCAACATGCCGTGTGCGCTCACGCTTGCCGCAGCAGACAACACGGTTGGAAACCAATTGATTGAAGCCATCGGCCAGCCCACTTTCCGCCCCTACTATAACCATGATGTGGTGGGCGCGCAGATCGGGGGCGCCATCAAGAATGTGCTTGCCATCGCGACCGGCATCGTGGCGGGGCTCGGTATTGGCGAGAACGCCCGCGCGGCTGTTATCACCCGGGGGCTGGCTGAAATCATGCGCTTTGGCGCGCTCTACGGCGCGGAGCGGGAAACACTGATGGGCCTGTCCGGCCTTGGAGACCTGATCCTGACCTGCTCGTCGACTCAGTCGCGCAACATGTCGCTTGGCAAAGCCATTGGCGAAGGCCGCACCTTCGCCGATATCATGGCAGAGCGCCGATCAGTGGCCGAAGGCGCCCATACCGTTGAAATCGTTCATAAAATTGCGACGGAGAAAGGCCTTGATATGCCTATCACCGCCGCCGTTTACCAGATTCTCAAGGAAGGGCAGGACGTACGCACCATTACCGAAACCCTTCTTTCCCGCCCTTTCACATCCGAAAGCTGATAGGAGACAGCCATGCTGTTCATGATCCTCGCCCACGACAAACCCGACAGCGTCGACCTGCGCATGGCCAACCGGCCCGCCCATCTGGACTATATCAAGGGAGCAGGTAACCGCATCAAAGTTGCGGGCCCGATCCTGTCCCCCGGCGACGACCCCAAACCCGTGGGCAGCATGATCATCATCGATGCCGCCAGCGAAGGCGCGGTGCGGCTTTTCGCCGAAAATGACCCTTATGCCACCGCGGGGCTGTTTGAAGCGGTCGAGATCAAGCCCTGGAAAGCCGTGGCCGGCGACTGGATCCCGGCCTAGGAGGCTGCCGTGGCTTTCTGGCTGGTAAAATCCGAGCCCGAAGACTGGTCCTGGCAGGATCAGTGCGGCGTAGAGAGCGAACCCTGGACAGGTGTGCGCAACCATCAGGCCCAAAACAACATGCGGGCGATGGCGGAAGGTGACCTGGTTCTGTTTTACCACTCCGGCAAAGCGCGCGAAATTGTTGGGCTGTGCGAAGTCGCGAAGGGGCCCTATCCGGACCCGGATGACCCAAATGGCAAATTCTGTCTGGTGGACTTGCGCGCCAAAGCCAAAGCCAAAACGCCCATAAGCCTTGCCAACATCAAGGCAATCCCCGACCTCTGCCACCTCGCGCTCGTCCGCCAGCCGCGACTTTCCGTGATGCCGATTGACCCAGAGGCCTGGAAGGTCTTGACGAAACTGGCCGGGCTGGACTGATGGGAGCGCCGCCCCCGCTTGCCCTTGAGGACACGGCCGTCGGCATCCCTTCTGGAACGCTTCTCGTGAAACTGGACGACCTGCCCGAGCATGGCGGCAAGGATATCGTTTTCCGGGAAGGCACACACAGATTGCAGCTTCTGGTCCAGCGTTTTGACGGGCAATTCCATGTGTATGAAAACCGGTGCCCCCATGCCGGCACGCCGCTCAACCTGTTCGGTGACCGCTTTCTGGATACGACCGACAAGCGGCTGATCTGCCGAACGCACGGCGCGCTTTTTGATCCGCTGACCGGGCTGTGCGTGCGTGGTCCATGCAAGGGCGATCACTTGCGCGCCGTCGCCTTTGAGGTCAGGGACGGTGGCTTGTATTCGCTTTAGCGTATCTTCAGGTCAGATGATGACGGTGCCTGAGCGCGGTTGCGGCGGAGCCGTGCGGTTTGTGCCTTCACCCGGGCGCTCCACCGAGATCACGAACCAATAGTCCTTGTATCCGTCCTCATGCTGGACAGACTTGAGCACCATCGAAAGCTCCGGGTCGAAATACACTGTTTGGGTCTTGCGCTTGGTGCGACTGCTGCTGCTGGTTTCTGTCACGATATCAACAACAAAGACCTTCCTGTCGCCAGACGAAAGGTTCAGCGTCTTTTCCCCGACAACAGAAATATGAGACCAGAAATTATAAGCTGTGCCACGATCCAGGCGCTTGATATTGCCTGAAAAACTGACCTCTTTGCCAACAGCAAGCGGAAACAGTTGCTCCAGGATCGCTTCATCGAAATCTGCTTCATATTGATAGTGAGATTCGCGGCCACTTACCGGATACAGGCCGCGGTATGCGCTGAACTCGGCAATAGGCTCGCCCCGAATATACATTTCGGTCGTCACCAGTTTGCCGGTGACAGCGGTTATTTCTGCGTAGATTTCCTGACGGTGGCGCTGGATAACAGCGCGCGTACCTACGACGGCTGGTGGGGAAGACGGCGCCTGTGCAATGGGGTCGCACGCTGCAAGCATGGGTAACAGCAGCAGTAGCAAATAGCGCAATTTCATCGGCACACGCAATTACTCCCCAAAAAACGTCAATGCCCCTCTTAGCACCCCCAACGTCTGGTGGGAAGTGGCCTGATGGCGTACCAGAACAAACTTTAGCTTATCAAGCCCCTGCTCCTGCAGCTAAATTTCCGGTAACCGCCCTTAGGTGGGGCGCATGGTCTGCGGATGATCCGCACCGGAGTCTTTTGCGCGCAGGCTGGCCAGTTCGATATTACGTTTGATCACATAAGACTGGGGTGCCATTTCAAGCCCACGCCTGTATTCCTCAAGCGCCAGATCGATCTCACCCGTTTCAAGGTAGATATTGCCCCGATTGTTGTAGAAGCGCCAGTTATTGGGAATGATACGGATCGCTGTGTTGCAATGATCCAGAGCCTCTGACCAGGCCTCTTCCATAATGAGCGCTACGCACATGCCATTATGAGCACGCGCACGCTGCCAATCTGTCAGGTCCCGATCCAGCGCAGCAGTGAAAATCACACGCGCTTTCTCCGTATTGCCCACCTGTATCATCTCTCGGCCCTTTTTCAGCAAATCCGAAGCCTTGAGAACGATGTTATAGGTGTAGGCATTGGCCATGCCCGAAATCGCCAGTGCCGCAGTTGCAGCCAGCAGGTAGCGAAAAGTAGTCCGCATAACGATCTCCTTTCGTTTTCCCCCTACCGATCAACGGATCAGATGCTTCATCTTACCACAATTCCGACCGAACCGGGATAGTGCATCAGCGAAGCGTCCTTGATCGATTGGTTATAGTATCACACAGGCGTACGAATGGAGACAACTAAGCCTTCGTTTGGCTTAATCCAGGTCTCTTGGCCGGATAAATTTCAGCAGATTACCGCGGTCGAGATCGGCCTGTTCAAGGGTGGGCGCTTCAAATTCGAAAATGCTGAGCGCGCAGGTGGGGTATTTGATCCTTAATTGACGAACAGTCGAACTGTCGCCCGTTTTGGCCGATCTGATTGCCATATCCTGAAATCCGGGATTATGGCCCACCAAAAGAACAGCCTGATGCTGTCCGGCATCCGCCTTGATAATCCGGCGAATGGTCTCTGTGCCGGCACCATAAAGAGACGGTTCATAGAGGACATCAAATGAGAGGTTCCCTGCCTCAGATAGGGTTTCGAGAGTTTCCCGCGTTCGCTGCGCCGTGGAACATATGACCAGCTTCGGTAAGTTTTCGTCCTTCGATAGCCAACGCCCCATCTGCGCCGCAGCTTGCCGGCCCCGGTCATTGAGCGGCCGATCATGGTCCGGCAGTCCTGCGCCCCAATCGGACTTCGCGTGCCTTAGAAGATATAATCTGGCCATCAAGCATCCTTTCATTGGGATCAGCACCAAGTTGGGTAGACCTTTTCAAAGCCGCGAAAGCTTAATCCAAATTCGCGAAAGCACGAACAAGTTTGCCTTGATAGGCCCAGAAAAATGCAGGGAAACGACAGCGCCTGGCCGCAGCAGGCATTGATCTGGGCAGCAGGCCTGCTAAACAGGCTGCAGCAAAAAAGGGAGGGCATAATGCTTATGATCGACGGACAGGCTGAAAAGGGAACCATTGTACTCGCCCACGGGGCTGGAGCAGGTGCAGACCATCCTTTCATGGCAACCTTCGCTGAAGGCCTGGCGCAAAAAGGATTCCAGGTCGTTCGGTTCAACTTTCCCTATATGATCAAACGCATGGAGGACGGCAAAAAGCGGCCGCCAGACAGGGCGCCAAAGCTTCTTGAGGCATATGAAGACGCGGTCAGGGGTTTAGAGACCGCAGGCAAACCGCTGGTTATTGGTGGTAAGTCCATGGGCGGCCGAATTGCGAGTATGCTCGCCGCAGAGAACCATCAGCTGGGCATCGACGGCCTCGTTTGCCTGGGCTATCCCTTTCATGCGCCCGGCAAGCCAGAAAAGGTTCGCACCGACCATTTTCCCAATATTGAAGTACCAACCCTGATTGTGCAGGGAGAACGCGACCCATTCGGTGGCACAGCGCTTCTGAAGAACCTTTCCCTGCCTTCAAACGTCACCGTTCACTGGGCCCCTGACGGCAACCATGACCTGAGCCCCAGAAAGGCGTCCGGTTACACACAAGAAGGCAATTGGACCGCCGCCATGGATGCGATCGCCACTTTCGCCGCAACCTTATAGGTAAAGCGGCGCTGGCACCCCCAGCACCGGAGCTTCAGCGCTGCAGCATCTTCTGTGCGGCTTCGACGAACTTCTTGCTGTTGTCATCTTTATTCAGGTCCGGCCGGGGCGGTACCGTCAGGCCTTTCTGGACAGCTGGCCGAGCCTTGAGGCGTTCCGTCCAATCCTGCAGATGATCAAGCCCGTCCAGCGTCAGGCCAGCCCAGCCATGGGCCATAACCCAGGGGAAGCAGGCAATATCGGCAATGGAATAGGCGTCCCCGGCCAGATAGGGGCTTTCCGCCAGGCGTCGGTCCAGAATGCCATAAAGCCTGAGCGTTTCATTCTGGTAGCGGTCGATAACTGCCGGGATCTTCTCAGGGAAATAGCGATAGAATACATTCGCCTGCCCCTGCATCGGCCCAAGGCCACCCATCTGGAACATCAACCATTGGGTCACCAATGACCGTCCCTTGCTATCCTGGGGCATCAGCTGGCCGGTCTTTTCAGCCAGGTACATAAGAATGGCGCCGGATTCAAAAACCGCAAAATCATCTGCATCATGGTCAACAATCGCAGGAATTCTGCCATTGGGGTTGATGGCCGTAAACCAGTCTTCTTTCTGTGCACCAGATGACAGCTCGATCGCCTTCATTTCATAGGGCAGGCCCAGTTCTTCAAGCGCGATTGAGACTTTGTAGCCATTCGGTGTGGCAGCTGTGTAAAAGGTAATCATGTGTCGCATTCTCCGTGTTGCCAATGAAGATAGGCCCTGCCGCACAAGTTTAAAGCGGCAAGCCAGTCACATTTTCGGCATCATGAAAAAAGGGGGCCTGAAGCCCCCTGGATTCGCTGTTTGTCCGGATCCACTATTTATTCTGGCGGTTCTCGATCAGGTCATCGACAACGCCCGGGTCCGCGAGCGTGGATGTGTCCCCCAGATTTCCGAATTCGTTCTCAGCGATCTTCCGAAGGATCCGACGCATGATCTTGCCAGAGCGGGTTTTCGGCAAAGCGGGGGCGAACTGGATAAAATCAGGCGTCGCAATCGGGCCGATTTCCTGGCGAACAAGCGCCACCAGCTCTTTGCGCAACTCTTCCGACGACTCAGCACCTTCAAAAAGCGTGACATAGGCATAAATGCCCTGGCCTTTGATGTCGTGCGGGAAACCCACCACGGCGGCTTCCGCAACCAGATCATGCTCAACAAGGGCCGATTCCACTTCAGCCGTCCCCATGCGGTGACCGGACACGTTGATTACATCATCCACCCGTCCGGTGATCCAATAGTAGCCGTCTTCATCGCGGCGGCATCCATCGCCCGTGAAATACATGCCCTTGTATGTAGAGAAATAGGTTTGCTTGAACCGATCATGGTCCCCGAATACAGAACGCATCTGCCCTGGCCAGCTGTCGGTGATCACGAGGTTGCCTGATGTCGCACCCTCAAGAATATTGCCGTCCTGATCCACCAGGGCGGGCTTCACACCAAACATCGGGTTGGTGGCGGAGCCCGGTTTAAGGTCTGTGGCGCCGGGAAGTGGCGAGATCATCACGCCGCCTGTTTCCGTTTGCCACCAGGTGTCAACAATTGGGCAGCGTTCCTCACCCACCACCTTGTGGTACCACAGCCAGGCTTCAGGGTTGATCGGTTCGCCAACTGTTCCTAGAAGCCGGATTGATGACCGGTCATGTTTGGTTACAAACTCGTCACCCAGCCGCTCAAGCGCCCGGATCGCCGTTGGCGCCGTATAGAAGATGTTCACCTTGTGCTTTTCGCACACCTGCCAGAACCGGCCAGCGTCCGGGTATGTTGGGATACCTTCAAACACGAGGGTCGTGGCACCGTTCGCGAGTGGGCCATAAACGATATAGGTATGGCCGGTTACCCAGCCCACATCTGCTGTGCACCAGTAGATGTCGCCCTGTTTGTAGTCGAATACATACTCGTGCGTCATGGCCGCCCAGACCATATAGCCACCAGTGGTATGGAGGACCCCCTTCGGCTTGCCCGTAGAGCCAGACGTATAAAGAATGAAAAGCGGGTCTTCGGCGCTCATTTCTTCTGGTGGGCATTCGGCAGGCACAGTCGCCGCAGCTTCATGATACCAGACATCGCGGCCTTCAGACCAGGCAACCTCGCCGCCAGTCCGCCTGACAACCACAACGCTGGAAACATCCGGGCACTGCTCAAGCGCCGTATCAACATTGGCCTTCAGCGGCACTTTCTTTGCACCGCGCAGGCCTTCATCTGCGGTGATCACGAAGGTGGACTGACAATCCTGGATACGGCCAGCAAGGGCGTCCGGCGAGAAGCCGCCGAACACGACCGAATGCACGGCACCAATACGCGCGCAGGCCAGCATCGCATACACGGCTTCCGGGATCATCGGCATATAGATGGTGATCCTGTCACCCTTCTTTGCACCGCGCTTCTTCAGCACATTTGCAAACTGGCAAACCTGCTCATAAAGCTCGCTAAAGGTGAGGTGCTTGCTGTCGGCAGGATCGTCCCCTTCCCAGATGATGGCGGTATCATTCGCGCGTTCCGGCAAGTGACGGTCGATACAGTTGGCGGACGCGTTGAGCGTGCCATCTTCGAACCATTTGATGGAGATGTCCCCGCTAAAGCTGGCGTTCTTCACCTTGGTGAATGGTTTCATCCAGTCTATACGGCCGGCCTGCCCTTTCCAGAACCCATCCGGGTCGTTGATGGACTGTTCATAGAGAGCATCATATTGCTCCTTGGTGCAGTGCGTACCCTCAAGCGCCGACGCTGGTACTGGAAAAACGAAATGCTCGCTCATTGCCTACTCCCTCCAATAAGTGCTGGCGTCGATCATGCAACCTGAACGGCACAGTTGCAAGTCCCCCCACAGGGTAAGGTTTCTGTATTCTTCCCTACTGCTTTTGGCCTACCTTGACCGGAAAAATGCGCTATCTTCCCCGCCATGACCAGCATGCCAGACCAGACGACGCGAGGCATTATCGCTTGTGTTTGCGGTGCCATCGGCATCAGCTCCGCAGCCATCTTCATGCGTCTTGCCGATGTTACGCCAGCAGCCTCCGCTTTCTGGCGCCTGACAATGGCCGCTCCTGTGCTGATTTTCATCTATTGGTTAACCGCCCGAAAGAAAGGCAGAACATCCATGCTGCCCTCTATGGAGGAAGGCCGCTGGATCTTGCTAGTCGGGCTGCTGTTTGCGTCCGAACTCTTCACCTGGCACTGGTCGGTCGCCAAGACAACCGTGGCCAATTCAACGCTGCTCGCGAATATGGCCACCATCTTCGCCGCGCTCTATAGCTTCGTGCTGTTTGGCGAACGCTTTAACGGGCGCTTCCTTGGCGGCATGGTGCTGGCTCTTGGGGGTGCGGCCCTTCTGATGGGGCGTAACGCGGAACTGAACCCAGCCTATATCCCCGGCGATATGCTCGGCCTCCTGACCGCCGTACTCTATGGCGGCTATATCGTGGGGGCTGCCCGTGCCAGAAAGGTTTTGGACGCGCCGCTATTGATGGCGGGCACCGCCGTGGTATCCGGCATTCTCTTGAGCCTGCCGCTTCTCTGGGTGGACGGCCCCATCTTTCCTTCCTCAAGCGAAGGATGGGCGCCGCTGATCGGTCTTGCGCTGATCGCTCACGTCCTGGGGCAGAGCTTGATTGTCTATGGGCTGGCGCATGTGCCTGCGGCGCTGGGCGCCCTTTGTCTTTTGATCCAGCCAGTGATTTCCGCCTTGTGGGCCTGGTGGCTTTTTGGCGAGGCCCTTGGGCCTATTCATATGGCAGGAGCAATCACGGTCCTGGTCGGCATATGGACCGCCCGGCAAAGCAAACGACAGAAAATCATGAAAGCAGCTGGCTGATTACCAGTCAGACATCATCGACGGGCCGCCCGACTTCTTGTTCGCCACAATACGCCAAAGCTTGAGGTCGCCTGTTTCCAGAAGTTTCTTGCGGCGTGTCCAGAACTCGGCTTCCCGCATCAATGTCTGGATCATCATTGTGCCGTCTTCCCGCTTCGCGAGTTTGGCAGCCACTTCGTCGGCCCCGGCCCATGCATGGTTGATCATGTCAACATATTGCATGCTGATATCTTCGGACACTCGCACCTGCAGGTGGTGCTTCTTCATCAGGTCAACAAGTTCATCCGCGAGAACAGGGAAGGGGTGCCGGCGTTCGCCTACAACCCATTCCTTATATTTGTCTTTGCCGAGCACCGCGTCGGAACCAATCACATATTCCGTCATCAGGAACAGGCCGCCCGGTTTCAACTTTTCTTCGATCTTGGCGATCATGTTGGACTTGTCTTCGATCGTGAACAGCGCTTCCTTGGAAAGAGCACGATCATATTTCCGATCAAAGCCTTCAAAATTTTCCGGCTGATACTGCTCAAGCTGGGCCTTTTTTTCCAGGCCCGCCATCTTGGAAAGCTTGCGACCTTTCTCAACCAGCATTTCCGATTCTTCGAAGCCGGTGATCCAGACACCAAAGCGGTCCACCAGAACGCGGCTAGGCCCACCCAGGCCAGCGCCGATCTGCAGCATGGACATTTCAGGGCTCAGCGCCAACAGCTTTGACAGGGAAACGATATAGTCCGGACCTCCGGGGCCGCAGAAGCCCTTGCCCCAGATATATTGCGCGATATCGACGGTTGCTGCATCCCATGGATCGAGATTTTCGGCGTTCAGATTTTTAGGCTGCTCGGGTTTGAATTCTTCGCCAAGGTCTTGCTCGGGCGCACCAACGCGCTCACTCAGACGCTTCTTGATATCGTCTGTGTCGTAACCTTCCCACCAAGCCTTAAGGCGCAGCTTCAGTGGTACCTTCGCATCAGGTTTCTTCTGTTTCGTTGCCAAATCTCACACCCAAGCACTACAAAAGGCGCGGCCAAAGCCGCATACCTTTTCCTCCCGATACCAATATGAAAACCGATCGGGAACATTTTGCAAGCCCCGATCGACAGTTTTCATACAGATTTTTGCGCCTTTAGCCTCGAAGAACAGCGCCAACGGCCTTTTCAGCCGCCGCACAGACCTTGGAAGATATTGCCTCGATATCTTTTTCGGTGAAGGTTTCGCCCTTCGGCTCAAGCAAGACACTCACTGCGATTGACTTCTGCCCCTCGGGCACGCCTTTGCCTTCATAGACGTCAAAAATGCTGACATCCGAGATAAAGGCTTTGTCAGACCCCTGCACGGCCCGCACAAGATCAGCAACCTTGGCATCACGGTCCATCAGGAAGGCAAAGTCGCGCTCGACCGACTGCAGCTTCGAGACAACAAGCGCGCCCTTTGCTGCACCGGATTTCTTCGGCGCCGGAACGCGGTCCAGATACACCTCAAAGCCGACCACAGGGCCGTCCACATCAAGGGCTTTCAGCACTTTCGGATGCAGCTCGCCAAAGCTCGCCAGAATGTTCTTCGGGCCCAGGCGTAGCGTACCGGAACGACCAGGGTGATAATAGTCCGGCGCTTCATCAAACACCTGAAGGCCCGATGGCGCGCCTACAGCTTCGAGAGCCGCAAGTGCATCGCGCTTGGCATCGAACACATCCACAGTACGGCTCACTGCCGACCAGTGCCGCTCGGCATTCTGACCCGCTCGCAATCCGCACGCGACCAGCAATTGGCCTTTTTCGGTATCATTCTCATATACAGGACCAACTTCAAACAGAGCGACAACGTCCGCCCCGCGGTCCCGGTTGCGCTGTGCCGCCTGCATCAGGTTTGGCAGAATGGATGGGCGCATGCAGTCAAGCTCGCTGGAGATCGGGTTGTCGACCACTAGGGTATCGTCCCCACCACCAAAGAGGACAGCGTGATCCCGCGTCATGAAGGACCAGGTTACTGCCTCATGCATGCCAACGCCCGCAAGCCGACGCTTGGCCGCGCGTGCGCGCTTTTGGCGTGGGCTGAGGGTTGTGCCTGCCTTATGATCCGTTGCCGGCAGCTGGACACTAGGAATATTGTCATAGCCATAGATGCGCAGCACCTCTTCAACGATATCCGGCTCGCCTTCCACATCCACGCGCCAAGAAGGCACATGGACGGTGTATGGGTCATTGCCGTCAACCTTGAAGCCAAGTTTTTCCAGGATCGCAACGCTTTCGCTCGCCGGCAGGTCGACACCGCCCAAGGTCAGAACGCGTTCGCTGCGGAACGGCACGGTCTTATTCCAAACGGTATCGTCGCCTGCTTCAAAAACATGGCTGGCTTCGCCGCCACACAGATCCAGGATCATTTTGGTGGCGATTTCCATACCGTCCCGGATGAACAGTTCATCTACACCGCGTTCAAAGCGGTAGCGGGCATCTGTAATCAGGCTGTGGTCACGGCCGGTGAAGGCCGTACGCTTGGGGTCAAAAAGCGCGGCTTCAAGAACCACGTCGGTCGTTTCTTCAGAACACCCTGTGGACAGTCCGCCGATGATGCCGCCAAAACCTTGTGGGCCGGTGCTATCCGCGATCACCGTCTCACCGCCCTTGGCCACATATTCCTTGTCATCGAGTGCTGTGAATTTCTCACCCGCTTCGGCAAGGCGTGCCTTCAGGTCACCGTTCAGCTTGTTCGCGTCATAAACGTGAAGCGGACGCCCGAGGTCATGCGTGATGAAGTTGGTGACATCCACAAGCTTTGAGATCGGACGAAGGCCAATCGCCTTCAGGCGATCCTGCAGCCACTGTGGGCTTGGGCCATTTTTCACACCCTTGAACCGGCGGCCAAGGAACTGGGTACAGGCGCTTTTGGCCTCCTCCGGCAGATCGATAGAGACTTTCACGTCACTTTCGAACGTGCCTTCTATCTTTTCAACAGCCAGCGGCTTCAGCGTACCGAGCCCGGCAGCAGCAAGATCGCGGGCGATGCCATATACACCCAGGCAGTCCTGCCGGTTCGGTGTGATCTCGATATCGATCACCGGGTCGTCAAGCTGGGCATAGTCCACATAGGACGTGCCAACAGGTGCGTCTTCCGGCAGTTCGATAATGCCGTCATGGTCGTCACCCAGCTCAAGCTCGCGCGCGGAGCACATCATGCCGATGCTTTCCACGCCGCGGATCTTGGCTTTCTTGAGCGTGACATCCAGGCCCGGCACATAATCACCAGGACGCCCCAGCACCACCTTGATACCGGCGCGTGCATTTGGTGCCCCGCAAACAATCTGCATTTCTTCGGTGCCATTCGACACCTTGCAGACCTTCAGCTTGTCAGCGTCCGGGTGCTTTTCAGCCGAAAGCACCTCAGCGACCGTGAAGGCACCAAGCTTTTCAGCCGGGTTTTCAACCGTATCGACCTCAAGGCCAATGGCATTCAATTTAGCAACGATTTCATCCAGGCTCGCATCCGTGTCCAGATGGTCCTTGAGCCAGCTTAGGGAAAATTTCATCGGCTGAGCCCTCCTGCGAGCGTGGGAAGATCAAGGGCACGGAACCCATAATGATGGAGCCAACGCAGGTCGGCATCGAAGAAAGCGCGCAGGTCATTCATGCCGTATTTCAGCATGGCAAGGCGGTCGATGCCGCAGCCGAAGGCAAAGCCCTGATATTCATTGGGGTCAAGGTTACAGGCTTCCAGAACCTTGGTATTCACCATGCCGGAACCCAAAATCTCGAGCCAGTCATTGCCGTCACCAATCTTCACAGTGCCGCCGTCGAAGCTGCACTGCACGTCCACTTCCATGGACGGTTCGGTGAACGGGAAATAGCTGGGGCGCAGGCGCAGGGTCACGGCGTCCACTTCAAAGAAAGCCTTCAGGAAGGCCTCGAGCGTACCCTTGAGGTGACCGAGGTGCGTATCGCGGTCGATCACCAAACCTTCCACCTGGTGGAACATGGGGGTGTGCGTGGCGTCAGAATCCGACCGGTAAGTACGTCCCGGCGCGATAATGCGGATTGGGGGCTCTTTCGACAGCATCGTGCGGATCTGCACAGGGCTTGTGTGCGTGCGCAGAACCTTGCGGTCGCCGTTCGCATCAGGCTTCAGATAGAAAGTATCATGGTCCTGACGGGCTGGGTGCTCTTCCGGGATATTCAGCGCGGTGAAGTTATGGAAGTCGGTTTCCACATCCGGACCTTCCGCAACATCAAAGCCAAGGCTTGCAAAGATTTCTGCGATCTCGTCCATCACCTGGCTGATCGGGTGCACGCTGCCAGAAGCATGTTCCATGACCGGCAGGGTTACGTCTACGCGCTCATCACGGAGGCGCGCGTCAAGCGCGGCTTCTTCCAAAGTATCCTTGCGGGCGGCGATCTCGTCCGCGACCTGGTTCTTGAGGCCGTTAAGCGCCGGACCCATCTCTTTGCGTTCCTCGGGGCTCATGCCGCCAAGGCCCTTCATAAGCTGGGACACGCTGCCTTTCTTGCCGAGTGTGGAGACCCGGACTTCCTCGAGCGCATTCAGGTCACTGGCCGAAGCAATCTGGGCCGCGATCTCTTCCTTGAGCGCTGAAATCTGTTCCTGCATTTTTCTTCCGCTTTTTCGAGCAATCAAATCTTTAAAACAAAGGTTTGTTTCACTTGGCCCATAATGGGGAGACAAGCAAATAAAAAGAGGACCCCGCCAACGGC
>Ga0209273_10000977_pt1 | contig 29284 bp, 34 predicted proteins | sample tdAd471_FD_187126 | JGI IMG/M metagenome (GOLD analysis project Ga0209273, IMG submission 187126) | Marine sediment microbial communities from the Atlantic coast under amendment with organic carbon and nitrate - tdAd47.1 (SPAdes)... | ecosystem: Environmental > Aquatic > Marine > Coastal >...
ACCACTTCGCCATCTTGGATGACAAGGAAGGATACGCCGCGCAAGGATGCGCTGTATTCGGCGGCGGCATCGTAGTCGGCAAGGGCCGGGCTCGCCCAAAAGGCGGCAATCAGGAACGCAAAAACTCGCTTCATTCTTATCTCCACGAGGGGCCCCGCCTCGCGCCACCACTATAATTCACAAAAGACCGGGTATCCAATTACACGATGGTGACTGGTCATTTCCGCCGTTCCTTGGCACACTAAGTCATTGAAGAAACGTAGGAAAGGTGGGGTTATGTCGCGCGTTCTGAAAACTGGTTTTTTGGTTATCATAGCGCTCGCCTTGGCGCTGCCGCTGGGCGCATGCGGAAAAAAGGGCGACCTTTCGCCCCCGCCGAGCCACGCCAACCCGGTTGAAGACCCTGGCGGCGAGTAAATCCCGCGCCACCCATTTGTGTCGGGTGGTGTGAAATTGTGTTTGTCGGGTTCGCCTATGGGTCAGTCGATGCGGTGATTCAAATGACTGGGAAATCGAAGTATAGGTGCCTTGAATGAGCGGGATCGGCTCCATACCCCGTTCCATACGGTGGCGCGTGCGCGTAATGCAGGGAACGCTCGCGTTCGAGCGGATTTGGTCAACGCTGTGGCCCGCAGCCGGATATGCGGCCTTGGCTCTGATCCTCTCGCTTTACGATGTGTGGCGCTTCGTCCCCTCGCCGCTTCACCGGATTATTCTTTTTGCTCTCGCTGGCGCCACTCTTTGGAGCCTTTTTACCCGAGGTCGCCGGTTCATGTGGCCGAGCATCGAAGATGCGCTCTACCGGCTCGAAACCGACAACGGGCTCGAACACCGCCCATTAACAGCGTATGCGGATGAACTTGCCGTGGGACGAGGCGACGAAGCTTCGATTCGCCTTTGGGCATCTTATCGCGCCATGTTGCGGCGGCAATTTTCAGGGCTCCGGCTTTCAGCGCCGCGCCCGGATCTCGCTCGGCGCGACCCGCGCGCGCTCCGCCTTATGTTGCTTGTGGTCTTTGGCGCGGGTTGGATCCTTGCGGGTCCCCAGGCGCTGCCCCTACTAAAGTCAGGTCTTTTTCCGCCCTCGGAAAGTGAAAACGCCGCAAGCGCGCGGATCGATGCCTGGATCACGCCGCCGGGATATACCGGCCATGCGCCCCTATTTCTCACCGACGAAAACGGCGTGATCGCGCATGAAGGCGAGGTGGAAGTCCCAGAAGAGTCCGTCCTTACAGTGCGCATTGCCGGATCGGACGAAGCGCCGCAACTCACCGGGGCTTTAGCCGATCCTCTTATCGACGAAATCGCACCCGGCACCTGGGGTATAAGTGGCCGCGTGACCGAGGACGGCGAAGTGACAATTGGCGCGGCGGGCATTGACGACGCCGCGTGGGATTTTGCGATGATCGCCGATGTCGTTCCGGAGATTGCCTTTGCACCTGATCCTTATTCAACGCCGCAAGGCTTAATGGCTCTTCCTTACGTGGTGCAGGACGATTATGGCGTGGCCGGCATCGAAGCGCGCCTGACGCTCGTTCCCAACCGCAGCGAGGAAGGTGCATTTACCGACGGCTTTTTCGGTGAAGATGGCCTGCCCCGCGATGATGCGCTTTTCCCAGCGACCGAGCCGAGCGCCACCTCGCTCGCCTTGCCCACCGCGAGCCCCACATCCGCCGAGGACGATCCGACGCTCGACTGGCGCGAGCATCCCTGGGCCGGGCGCGATGTGATGATCCAACTTGCCGCAACAGACAATGCCGGCCGCACAGGGTTCAGCCGGCCCCGTTCGTTCGAGCTTCCTATTCGTGATTTCCTGAACCCCTTTGCCGCCGCGGTCGCCGAATTGCGCCAAGCTTTGGTGCACAACGAAGACGCAGCGCTTGATGTGGCGCTAACGCTTGATGCGCTGACCAGTCGTCCAGATCTTTTTATTGAAGACACCACCGCCTATCTTGCCATGCGTACCGCCGTGTGGCGGCTCGCCGACGAGCCCTCAGCCGATGACATGCGCGATACCTATCACCTTCTTTGGGATGTGGCGTTGCGGCTTGAGGACGGCGATCTGTCGCTCGCGCTCGATCGCATTCGCGAACTTGAGCAGGCGCTGCTTGATGCGCTTTCGCGAGGCGCGGACGCGTCGGAAATTGCAGAACTGCTCGCGCAATTGCGCGAGGCGATTTCAGAATATCTGCAAGCGCTCGGTCAGCAAGAACCCCAGGAAGCAACTGGCGATCCTGCTGAGATGATGAATACGGAAGATCTTGGCAGCCTGCTTGACCGCATCGAAGAGATGGCAATGACGGGCTCCTTGCAGGCCGCGCGCGAAATGCTCCAGGGGCTTTCCGACCTTCTGGCTCAGCTTGAAAACGCAACGCCGAGCCAGGGCGGCGAAGGCATGAGCCAGCAAGAGCAAGCCATGGCCGATGCGCTCGAAGGGCTCAGCGGTGTTCTTGGCAGCCAACGGCAGTTGCTTGATGAAACGTTCCGCGGCGCGCAAGGCGAAGAAGGCAGCCCCTACGCGCGCGATGATCCGTGGCAGGATTGGGGCGGCTGGCCTCCACCTGAAGATTGGCCTTATGGACACGAGCTTCCCGAGGAAGGCCCCGATGCACCCGATGGCAGCGCACCGCGGACGCCAGGCGAGCTTGCCCAAGACCAAACGCGCATACTTGATGGATTGCGCGGCGTTCTTGAAGAGCTTCTTGAGCAAGGCGTAGATGTGCCCGGTACCTTGGGTGAGGCGCAAGGCAATATGGGCGATTCAAAAGACGAGCTCAGCGGTGGGTCGATGTCAGGTTCGGTTCCGCTCCAAGAACAGGCGATCGAATCATTGCGAAATGCACTTGATGCGCTTTCTGAGCAATTGCTCAGTCAAATGGCCGAGCGCATGGGCGGCCAGCAGCCGGGCCGCACGAGCGGGCGCGACCCGCTTGGCCGCACCACGCCGAACACGGGCTTTGATCAAGGCGATAGCGTGCGCGTTCCAACGGAACGTGAAATTCAGCGCGCACGCGAGATACTAGAAGAATTGCGTCGCCGAGCCGGTGAGCGGGACCGGCCCGAGATCGAACTTGATTACCTTGAGCGCTTGCTACGCCGCTTCTGAGTTTTCGCCGAGCAACCTTTGCACCTCGGCGCGCAGCGTATGCACGTTAAAGGGCTTTGCAATCACGCTATCGACGTCCACATCCACCTGGGCAAGCGCGTGTGCGAGATACGGATCCTCAGACATAAGCAAATAGCGCGCGCTGTGTTTTTCGCGCCCCATCATCATGAGCGCAACACCGTCCACAACGGGCATAAACGCATCGCAAATAACGAGATCCGCTGGTTCATCGCAAAGAGCCGCATAGGCATCAGCCCCGTTTTCTGTGCAGCGGATTTTGTGGCCCTCGGCCGTTAAAAGACCACGGATCGCTTTGCGCACGGGTCCGCGCTTTGCCGCAATAACTATGTGTGCCATGGCACCCCACCTTCCTATTGGTCGCGGGGGGGCAAAACGTCCGATGCGGCTGGTTTTGTTATTCCGCGTCCGGCGCCGTCCCGATATAGGGCAGCCCCCGCCCCAAACCGGCAACATCCATGCCATATCCCACGACAAAGACGTCGGGCACCTGAAAGCCTGTGAAATCGGCTTTTACCTTCACTTCGCGGCGCTCTGGCTTGTCGAGAAAAACGCAAGTGCGCACGCGCTTTGCGCCCCGGCTGACGAGCAAGGTCTGCACGAAGCTTAACGTGCGACCCGAATCGAGAATGTCATCAACTATGATAATGTCGCGACCCCGCACATCGGTGTCGAGATCGAGCGTAACGCGCACCCGGCCCAGGCTTTCCTGGCCTTCGCCGTAGCTAGAAAGCCCAAGGAAATCAATTTCGGTCGGCACGCTTTCAGCCTCAAGCGCGCGGATAAGATCGGCGCTAAAGACAAACGCGCCGCGCAAAATACAAACAAGGAGGAGCGGGTTTTTGGGCGTTAGACCAGCGCTTACGGATTTGATCTCGGCTGCGATGGCGCTAACGCGCGCGGCCACATCTTCGGCGCTGACAATAACCTCGCTCACTCCGGCCCCTCAGCAAACCGCACTTCAAGATCGCTCGCCCCTGGCGGCGGGCTTGAAAGCCGCGTCACAAAGTTTGCGGTTTCGTTCGGATCAAGCCGCGTTTGATCAAGCACAATCGTCCAATGGTAAAGCTCGATGCCTGCCTCATCGCGCAGCGATAGCCGGACGCGCGGAATGGCAAGTGCTTGATCCGTGACGTTCATCACCGACCCGCGCACGGCAAAAACGCTGAGGCCGTCTTCGGTTTCAAGATTGTAAGTGACATCGCGAAACTCGATCCCCGCGCTGTTCACTTCGATCCCGAAAAGCCCGTAGAGCGATGCGGCCTGGGGCCAACCACGGACGATCTCCACACGATACTGATGCGCGATAGCGGCAAATCCCGCGAGTGCGGCCGCAAGCAAAAGCCACAAGGCAACGGTGGGGATAGCAATCGGAAAGCCGCGGCCCGCGCGCCTTCCGCCAAGATAATCGAGCCCCTCACTCGCACCGCTGCTCGCGACCGAGCGCGGCATATCGTCGGGCGGTTTTTGAAACCAGGAATGGGCGCAATTGGCGCAACGGACCATGCGCCCGCTGGGCTGCAGGCTCGATGGGTCCGCGAGATACCGCGTCGAACAGGACGGGCAGGTCAGGATCATGGGGGTGCGCTTCCCGAGGCTCGCCAATAAATCAGCGCCGACAATGGCCGACCCGCGCGCGTGATGCAACGGGCGGGTTGGAAAGGGTTAAAGCGCCAAGCGCATGCCTTCCTCGGCGATGGAAAAGCCTGCCTCACGTACCGCGTCGCGCGCGGCGGAGCCTTCCTGAAGTAGTGGATTGGTGTGATTGAAGTGAATAAAATGAACGCGCGCGCGTTCCGCAGGGCTCAGCTCTTCCAAAAGCGCCATGCTCTCCACCACAAAGGGATGCGGGATGTCTTCCATGGCACGGCCCGGTATCTCACCATCAGCGTAAAAGGTTGCGTCTAAAAAGGCGTAATCGACCTCGCGGATCAGGGCCGTGAGATCTTGATCCCAACGTTCCCATTTGTCGATATCCGGAATAAAGATCGCCGATGCATTGGGCCCATCAATGCGATAGCCGACGGTTTCGGTATATTCATCCCTATGCGGAACAAGGAACGGCGTGACGCTCAAATTTCCCAAAAGCCGTTGCGTCTCGCCATCTTCGAGCGCCACAAGATTGATATTACTATAGCGCACCAGTTGATCCCACGGACCATTGCTTGAGAGATATTCTCGCATGCGCGGCATGGCGAATGTGGGGATCCCTTGCGCGCCCATCACCTCGTGCCCGAAATGGATGAGCCCCGTGTAATGCCCAATGTGGCCGTGGGTGAGAAAAACGCCCGCGAGCGCGAAGTCATCATTCGGCGCTTCCCGCTCAAGACGAAAGAGCTGTTCGGGCATATTCGGCGTTGCCTCAAAAAGATATTTCTGCCCGGTAACAGGATCAATGAGGGCCAGCGATGTGGCGAGCCGGCGCAAAGATATGTCCTCCCAGGCTGGAATACAGTGAGGGCGGTAGCATTCGGCCTGGGGATAGCCCGCATCCTGCGCAATGCCGAGCACATACAAATATGCCCCCTCTGGCGGCGCGCTTTCGCCCTCAACTCGCGCCTCGCCGCAAGCCGCAAGCCCCAGCACCCCGAGAACCAGCAAAATCGTGCGCATAAGACCTCCCTATCGCCCCTTGACGCCGCCCCGCCCAATTGGAAGCTTGGCCACTATAGACCAACCCACCCCGAACGGCAGGTACCCCGTATGGTTCGCTTTGAAAACGTCGGCATGCGCTACGGCATGGGCCCGGAAGTGCTGCGCGACGTCTCGTTCGAGCTTCGTTCGGGATCGATCAGTTTTTTGACCGGGCCCTCGGGGGCGGGCAAAAGCTCACTCCTGCGCCTAATGTATTTGGCACATCGGCCAAGCCGCGGGCACCTGACCATGTTTGGCGAAGATGTAAATGTGCTCCCGCGCGCCGAGATGCCGCCTTTGCGCCGGCGCATCGGTGTCGTCTTTCAGGAATTTCGTTTGCTCGACCATATGTCGGCGCTGGAAAATGTGTGCCTGCCGCTGATGATCACCGGCACCCCCGCTGAAAACTATTTGAGCGACGTGCGAGAGCTTCTTTCCTGGGTTGGGCTAGGTGACCGCATGAACGCAACACCGCCCACGCTTTCTGGCGGTGAAAAGCAGCGCGTGGCGATCGCGCGCGCCGTTGTGGCACAGCCCGATCTCTTGCTGGCGGACGAGCCCACCGGCAACGTGGACCCTGAGATGGGGATCAAGCTTTTGCGACTTTTTATGGAGCTCAATCGGCTTGGCACCACGATCATGATTGCGACGCACGATATGGCACTGGTCGAACGCGCGAGCGACGCGGCGCATTTGCACATTGAGCACGGGCACCTTTCGGTCAAACGCGCTCCAAGTGGCGCAACCGCAAGCCAAAGCGCGGGTGATTTGGCATGAATGCAGTGCTCAAATTGGTGGCGGGCTTTCTGGATTGGCTAGATTCGCTACAAGCGGCCGTTATTCCGCCTGCGGATGGTGCGCGCTGGCCGCTGCACCTCGTCATTGCAGTCATGTGCTTCCTCGCCAGCATTTCGCTTGGGATTACGCTCACAGTTTCAAACGTCGCGGGCGAATGGTCGGGCGATCTTGCGGGCGTCATTACCGTTCAAGTGAAACCTCGCGAAGGCATGTTGATGGACGATCAAATGCGCGATGCGCTTGAGATCATCCGCGCAACGCCCGGCATCGCGGGCGCCTCCCGCGTGCCTGCATCATCCGCAGCTGAGCTACTAGAGCCGTGGCTTGGCGGGGTTGCCCTTCCCGAAGATATCGCCGTGCCGCAACTCATCGACGTGCGGCTTGATCCTGCAAGTGATCCCGATCTTGAGGCGCTTACTCAACGTTTGCAGAACGCAGTGCCCGGTGTGGAAGTGGATGATCATTTCAGATGGAAGGCGCGACTTGGCGCTTTTGCGGGCAGCCTCGAAGCGCTCGCCATTGCGGCACTGGGTCTGATCATCGCCGCCACCATTGCCATTGTGGTCTTTGCTACACGCGCCGCCATGGAGGCCAACCGCGAGATTATTGAAGTGCTGCATCTCGTAGGCGCGCGCGATAAATTTATTGCAGGCGAATTTCAATCACAGTTTCTGTGGGTCGGGTTTCGCGCAGGGGCGATTGGTGCGGCAGCGGCCGCGGTCGTGCTCATAATGCTCACCATCATTGCGGGTGGGAATGGCGAATTCTTTTTGCCGGGGCTTGGCGTCACATGGATCACCTACCCCTCACTTTTGCTAGTGCCATTGCTCGCGGCGCTGGTCTCGCTCGGCACGGCGCGGTTAACAGCCGTATCGGTACTGGGGCGGACGCTCTGATGTTGGCACTTTTGGACCGCGATGGCGTGCTTAACCAAGATCGCGCCGATCACGTGAAGAACCCCGACGAACTTGTCATGCTGCCGGGCGCTGCCGAGGCGGTGGCGCAACTTAACCGGGCGGGCTGGAAAGTGGCACTTGTGTCGAACCAATCGGGGCTGGGGCGCGGGCTTTTTGACGAAACCATGTTTGCGCGCATCCAGGAGAAACTAAATGAGGGCCTGCGTGCCGCGGGTGGCCACCTCGATGCCACATTCGTTTGCCCTGATGCACCTTGGGCTGCGGGACCTCGTCGCAAACCCGCACCCGGCATGCTTGAGGACGCAATGCGCCAGTTTCGCGCGAGCGCAGGCGATGCAGTGATGATCGGCGATGCGTTGCGCGATTTAGAGGCCGCCGCAAAAATTGGCGTACGGCGGATTTTAGTGCGCACCGGCAAGGGCGCGGCGACACAGGCTGCGGGGCTTCCCGCACATGTTTTGCCCACTGAGGTCCATGACGATCTTCGGGCCGCAGTGGGCGCGCTGCTAGAGATGGGATCCAATGGTGAGACGCACGGGGAGAGTTGAACGCGTGGCCATGGTACGCCGCCGCTCGCCGCATGTTTTTGGCGGCGTCCTCGGGCTAGTGCTGCTTCTCTGGGGTATCGGCTTTGCCAACTTCAATATCAATAACGCGAGCATAAGTGAGGCGACTGCTCCTGCTTCGGGGCATCACGGCATCGTCGTCCCTACCGGCGGCAATGACCGCCTGCAATGGGGCATGAATGCCTTAACTCAAGGGCGCGGCGAGCGGCTCTTGATTAGCGGTGTCAACGAAGTCGCAAGCCCGGAAGACCTGCGCGGGCTGGTGGATGATCCCGATGAGCTCTTTGGGTGTTGCGTCGATCTCGATTACACCGCACGCAACACCATTGCCAATGCGGAAGAAACCGCCGCTTGGGCGAGCGAGCACGAGTTTGAGGGGCTCTGGGTGGTGACGTCTTATTACCATATGCCGCGCACCCTGGCCGAGCTGCACTACCGCGCGCCCGAGCTCATCCTCTATCCCTTGCGCGTCCGGCCCGAGGATTACAGCGCCGGAAATTGGTGGCGCCCAGGGACCTTTCGCATTCTCGCCTGGGAATATACAAAGTATGAACTCGCGCTGATGCGCATCCGTTTCGCCGTTCTCTTCGGCGATTAATCCGACCACTACTCCCGGAGCCCCCGTGCAAGCCCTTCGCTCATTTGTTTTTACCGGCTACCTCATTGGGATGACCCTTATACTGGGCGTCCTTGCTAGCCCGCTTCTTGTTTTGCCCTATCGCTGGAACCGCGCTTTTACCAAATTTTGGTGCCGGGTTATGTTTTGGGCCTTTGATCGAATTATTGGTGTACAGACGGTTATCAAGGGCGAAGAGAACATCCCCGACGGCCCGTTCTTTGCAGCCTTCAAGCACCAGGCCCAGTGGGAGACCATTTTCGCAAATCTTTACTTCGACGATGCCGTTTTCGTAATAAAAAAAGAACTGATGTGGATCCCCGTCTTCGGGTGGTGGTCATGGAAGATGCGCATGATCCCTGTTGACCGCGGCGGGCATGCAAAGGCATTGCGCAAGATGCTGCGCCAGGCAAAAGCCGAATGCGAAAAAGGCCGTACCATCGTTATCTTTCCGCAGGGAACGCGCACCGCGCCGGGAACAAAAAACACCTACAAGCCCGGTGTTGCAGCGATCTATGGCGCGCTCGATGTGCCAGTGGTCCCAGTAGCGCTTAACTCAGGGCTCCTCTGGCCGCGCCGGGGATTTGCTTATAAGCCCGGCACTATCACCGTCGAGTTTTTGCCGCCCATCGAACCAGGTCTAAGCCGCAAGGAAATAATGGCCGAGCTTGAAACAAGCATCGAAACGGCAACAGACAGACTGGTAGCAGAGGCAACCTAGCTGCCCCCCTCAAGCTGTCCCAAAAGATCGTGGAGCGGCCCATCCACAATTCCCATGCCTTCAAGGTGCCGAACCGTGCTTTTCACGTAATCGGGGTTGGCGCCCGATAGGCCGATGCCTTGCCGCACAAGCTGCAATTGATCATTGATCCCAAGCCGGCCTGCATATTGGTGATGCGCGCGATCAACCAGATAGACGGTGGCGGATGCGCGTGCGCCGCCCGCAAGCTCGATTTCTTTTTCGCGTTCAAGATAGATCGCGGTTGCTTGCTCTCGGGCGCGCAAATAATCAAGCGTCGCGGTCCAGTGCGAATCGTTAACCCGGTATGCCATGCCCCTGCACGAGCCGCCCCGGTCGAGCCCCAACACAATGCCAGGACGTTCGGGCGTCCCTCGGTGCACATGAGAGTAAACGCAGAACGAACGGTGGTAACCGTAAAGCCGCGCCTCGCACTGTTCCTCAAAAGTAAAGCCCGGACGCCACATCAGCGATCCGTAACCAAATATCCAACCCATTAACAGAGCCCATTCCCTTTGCCCCACGAACATGGGACCATGACCTGAAATTGCCAATGAGGGGCCATAAGTAAAGCCATCATGCGTATCCGTATTTTCATACCGGTCATGATCTTGGCTGTGTTGGTGGCGGTTTACTATTGGGCTTGGCAGTCCTCCGCCGCCACTGTGCGCACTGAGATCACGGAATGGGCCGAAGAAGAGCGCGCTGAGGGGCGCATCGCCGAATATGAGCGATTGCGCATTTCCGGCTTTCCTTATCGGCTTCAGGTCTCAATTTTCTCGCCGCAGCTAGGCGATCCGGAAGCCGGGTGGAGCTGGGAGGCCGAACGGTTGACCGGTTTCGTCCTTCCTTATCGGCTTAATCATGCCGTCCTGGTCGTCGAGGGCGATCAACGCCTTGAATTTCAACGCTTTGGCCACCGAGAGGTGGTCACGGGCGCCGCTGAAAATCAGCGCGCGAGCCTGGTGTTGCGCGCAGGCGCACTTGAGCGGTTCTCGCTCGACACAAGCAGTGCCGAATTGACGCGCGAGATTTACACGCCCGCAATCCCGAACGTTCCCGAACGCACCGAAACCATGGCCATCGGCACATTTCAGATGCACACGCGCCGGGTGCGCGATGATGGCGATTTACCGCGCGATGGTCACCACCACGCTATTGGCCTGAACGCGGCGGATGTTATCTGGAATGGACACCCTTACGAGGGGCTTGGGTCCGACATCGCCCTTGCCGAGGCGCGCGTTCTTGCCGCCGGCGTTCCGGGCGGCAACATTGGATCGGTTGAACCCGACTTCCTGCGCCAATGGCAGGAAAATGAAGGCATCCTTTATCTCGATGAAGCCGCGATAAGGTGGAGCGAGATCGAGGTGGCGGGAACTGGCGTCTTTCAGCTAGATAACCAACATCGCCTGGAAGGTGAAGCCACGGTGTTTGTCAGCGGGCACGCGCGGGCGATTGACGCGCTTGTGGCGGGCGGCGCGCTTGATCCTCAGTATGCGGAGATCTCAATAACCGTGCTCGGTGTTATCGCAGCGATTGGTGGTGATCCGGAAGGACGTATCCGCGCGCCCTTGCGCTTTGAAGACGGCACGGTGTTTTTGGGGCCTGCCGAAATGATGGAACTGCCGCCGCTCTATTGATAGGAGCCCTCACCCCGTGATCTTGCGAGTTTACCGCGCCGTGGTGCACGAGGGCCAAGAGGCCGCGTTCCGTGCATTCTTTGAAGAAACCGCCATTCCCACACTCAACGCGACCGATGGGATGGAGCGGCTTATTGTAGGTTGGCCCCGGCCCGAAGACCCTCAGGCCTTTTCAATGGTGCAAATCTGGCGCGACCTCGATGCCATGAAAGCCTTCACGGGCGAGGCGTGGCGCGAAGCGGTGGTGCATCCAGACGAGGCGCATCTTCTCAAAGAAACTTCCGTGCACCACTACAACGTTGAGAGCGCTTAGTCTTCTTGGTGACGGCGGCCGAAGTCGGGCTCGCCCGAATCTTGACCGGCATCAACGATGCTGCGGCGGATGTCGCGGGTGCGGGTGAAGAGATCGAAAAGCGCTTCGCTATCGCCCCACCTGATCGCACGCTGAAGCGCCGTTAGGTCTTCGGAAAAACGGCCCAGCATTTCGAGCACCGCGTCCTTGTTCGCGAGGAACACATCGCGCCACATGGTCGGGTCCGACGCGGCGATGCGCGTGAAGTCACGAAATCCGCCTGCGGAATATTTAATCACTTCTTGCTGCGTGACCCCTTCAAGGTCAGCCGCCGTTCCGACAATGTTGTAGGCGATGAGATGCGGAACATGTGATGTGATCGCAAGCACCAGATCGTGGTGCGCGGGCTCCATCACCTCCACTTGGCTGCCGCACCGGTTCCAAAAGCTCGTAAGCTTTGCCACAGCGTCTTTGCTGGCGCCCTCGGGCGGCGTCAGGATGCACCAACGCTGATGAAAGAGCGCGGCAAATCCCGCAGTGGGTCCCGATTGCTCGGTCCCGGCAATGGGATGGCCCGGAATAAAGTGAATACCGTCGGGTACATGCGGGGTTATCACTTCAAGCACCACCCCTTTGACCGAGCTCACATCAGTAAGGACCGCCCCTTGCGCCAAATGAGGCCCAATTTCTGCGGCGATTGCTGCCAATGCGCCCACAGGCACGGCGAGCACAACGAGATCCGCGTTTGCAACTGCCTTTGCGGCATCCGCTTCGATCAAATCGCAGAAGCCCAATTCTTCCGCTTGCTGACGAACGGCGCTTGAGCTGTCGCAACCCACAATCACGTTTGCTAGACCCTCGGAACGGATGGCGCGGGCGAGCGATGAGCCGATGAGGCCGAGCCCGATGATCGCGGCGCGTTCGAACATTGCCTCGCTCACGTGCCACCCCCTTGCGTGGCAGCACATTCGATAGGCCGCGCATAGCCGCCCACAGATCTAAGCTCAAATATCTCCGCGCTTTGCCCCTCAAGGGCGGCAAACCGCGCGTCATCCTCGGCCATATATTCGGAGACTTCAAAAAGCATAAATCGATTGCCGCCAGCCTCAGGCGCGAGCGCCAAAAATTGCGCTTCAAGTCCCTGCCCTTTGAAGGCTGACAATCCCGCATCGCGACTAAATTCGGACCCGGTGAGCGCGGCGATCAGCGTTGCGTCATTGCCAGTTGGACGCTGGGTGAGGTTCGCTACGGCAAAGGCATCGGGGAAATTGTACCCCGGCGCATTCGCCAGCATGGGCAGTCGGGCAACCACCCGCGGGCCACCCTCGCCCGCAAACAATAAATGCGTCCACCAAGGGTCTTCGTCTTCGAGTTGGGGTACGGGCAAGACGCCAATATCGCCGGTGCCTTGACCGATCTCCTTGATCACGTTCGCCGGGTTACCTTGCGCTACAAGATTCGTCGCCGCGCCAAAGTGAAAGCGCGCAAGATCCCAAAGGCCCGGCCCAAGATCGTCCCCCGGCAGATAAATCTTGAAATCGCCCTGAAGCGCCAGGCTGGCCGCCATAATCTCTCGCCAGATGTGAACGATGCTAGCAAGCGGCATGGCGCCATCGTGCCGGGCGGCGAGGCCGCGCAGGATTTCCATCTCGCGCGCGGGCCGCATGGAGGGCGATCCGTCTTTTGCCGCCACCATTTGGCGCACGGCCGCCGCGCGCTTCATCAAGAGATCATGCATCTCTCCATCGATGCGGTCGATCTCCGCGCGCAGGTCATCAAGGCTATCGGGGCCATCGGCCATGAAAGGTCGTCCAATTATTGCGCGCCGCTGCAACGCGCATTCATCTCATTCACAAATAAAGCATAACCATTGCGCGAATGGGGGCGCAATCCGTTAGAAAGCGACAAGGTGAAGGCTCAAGGCAAGCGGATTAGGGCTTGGACGCAGGGGCAAGGGCGGGCTGGAGCGTGGTCCGGGCGCGAGGCAGCCGCACGCGGACCCGAGCACCTTTTGAGGGCACCAGCCCCTCGACCCGCTTTACGGCCTCCACAAGATGGACCCCGCCCATTTGGCCGATCATGTTCGACTGCATCCGTTCCCACGGCTCGGCGATGCGCACCATCAGCCGCGCCTTGGAGGGCGGGAAGAAAAGCGCCTGGGTGTGGCGTTCCGCATCAAATCCATTTTCACTCAGTGTACGAACAAGCTGACTGTGCGAGAAGGGGCGGCCATGACCAAACGGCGTGCGGTCGAGCCGCGCCCAAAGGCTGCGGCGGTTCGGCACAACTGCAAGAAACCGCCCTTCGGGCGCCAGAACGCGCCAGATCTCTTGCAGCGTCGCAGCTAGGCTTTCGGTGTTCTCAAGAAGATGCAGCGCCACGATGCGGTCAAACGATAGATCGCCAAAGGGAAGCTCGCTCTCAAACACAAGCGCCGTGGCGTTGCCGCCACCCGCCTGCCACCAATCGGCGCCCTGCCCCGCGGGCTGCGCCACGATGGCGCGCATCGCCTCGCGTGCATATCGGGCCATAATCGGATTTGGAAACCCGACGCCCAGCACCGCGTCGCTCGCCACGCTGGGCCAAATCTCTCGCACCCGCGCACGCAACGACCGCTGGACCAAAAGGCCCAGGCGCGACTTGTAGAACTGCTCGAGCTCGACCACGTCGATGTGCATCGATTGCGCCCTTTCCCCGGCGACCCCAATGACATACCTGATTCAAGTGTGGATCGCTGGACGAGCCTGCCCCTTCCGCGTTATCGAAGGACTAAGAAAAGGAGACGTGCCCCATGGCAAAGCTGGAAATCCACCAATTTGAGGCGTTTTCCGACAATTACGGCTATCTGATCCACGATGCGGAGGCAGGCGTCACCGCCGCCATCGACACCCCCGATACGCCCAAAATCCTTGCCGCGCTAGATGAGACCGGCTGGCAGCTGACCCATATCCTCAATACCCACCACCACCCGGACCATGCGGGCGGCAATAAAGAGCTCAAGGAAAAGTTTGGTGTTGAGATCATCGGCCCCCAGGCCGAGGCCTCAAAGATCCCCGGGATTGATCGAGCGGTGGCGGATGGCGACACGTTGGACGTCGGCGGTCATGTGGCGCGCGTCCTTGATGTGCCCGGCCATACGCTGGGCCATATCGCCTTTCATTTTGCGGACGATAGCGCCGCGTTTGTGGGCGATGCGCTTTTCGCGCTTGGCTGTGGGCGCGTCTTTGAAGGCACGCCGCCGCAAATGTGGAATTCATTGCAAAAAATTGCCGCGCTGCCGCCGGAGACCGTGATCCATTGTGCTCATGAATACACCCAAGCCAACGCACGCTTTGCCGAAACGATTGAAACCTCGAACGAGCAGCTCATGTCGCGCGTCAAAGATATCGACGACAAACGTGCGCGCGGCGAACGCACGGTGCCCATGACGCTGGAGATCGAGCTTGCCACCAACCCGTTCTTGCGTGCGGGCGAGGCATCCCTTCAGCGCGACATCGGCATGGAAGGCGCAGACCCCGCTGCGGTCTTCACCGAAGTGCGGACACGAAAAGATAATTTCTGATGGAAGGCCGGCCTAGGCCTTCACGAATTCGCCAAAACATTCGCCGAACACGTGGTCCCAGCCGCCGGAATATTGACCGTGGGCCATTTCGGCATCTTCGCCGAGCTTTTCCCAATTGCTGTGGACAAGATCGACCCGGGTTTCACTATCGCCGAGTGCCGTGAATGTGATTTCCACTTCTGTCGCTTGCTCTTCGGGCCGCGAAAGGTGCCAGGAATAGACAATGCGATTGGGTTCGTCCCACACGCTCACCTTGCCCCACTGATGCTCTGTGCCGTCGTCGAACGTTTCGAAAAAGCGGCCGCCGACTTCAGGTTCAAAATCGATGCGCGCTGATTTTTCCTGACCCAAGGAGTGCGTGCGCTTGGGCCACCAATCGTTGACGCGCGCAGTAAAGAACGCAAATGTTTCTGCCTGGCCGCGTGCTACGGTCATCGTCTTGGTAATCGGTTCGAGTTTCGTCTTTGTACCCATAATATCCTTCCTTATGATTTCGCGACGAACGAAGCGAAGCATTCGCCCAGCACGTGATCCCAACCCTCAAAGTAATCGTCGCGGGTTTCCTGCGCGTCCTTAGCAAGCCGATCCCATTCACTGTGGGTGAGCGTGACCGTGCAGGTGCCGTCACCATGGTCGGCAAATTCCACTTTCACCTCTGTGACGTTGTCTTTGTCGCCGGGCTGAGAGATCGGCGCGCCCCAGGCGATGGTGACGCGCTCGCCGGGATGGAATTCCTTCACAATGCCCCAGGTGCGTTCTTCGCCGCTTTCAAAAGTCGCAAAAAGGCGCCCGCCCACTTGCTGTTCAAGTGTGACACCCTTGGCGCCGCCACCTGAATATTTGGCGTCACGCACCGGCCACCAGTTGCCGATCTGGCCAGTAAAGAAACGGAAAGCCTCGGTGGCATCTGTGCCCACCGTGAGCGTTTTGACAATCGGTTCGATCATGCTCGCTAACTCCGCAATCATTTGTCTTGATCCTTCTTTCCCGCATCGCCCTTTTTCGGTTGCCGTTCCAAATGCACGGCGAAATTGGCGAGCACATCTTCCCAGAACTCTTCGAGGTAATCGCGAAGCTCAGCGATGCCGTCGCGATCCACGCCGTAATAACGCCGCGTGCCGTCTTTGCGTTCGGTCACAAGCCCCGCCTCCTTCAAAACCTTGAGGTGCTGGGAGACCGCGGGCCGCGACACCGGCATGCCTTCGGCCAGCTGCCCCACGGGGCTTTCGCCCTCTCGGAGCTTTTCAAAAATCTCGCGCCGTGTGGGATCTGCCAGCGCTTCTAATACTTCTGCATAAGCCATGATCAATATGTAAGCGATGACTAACAGTAAGTCAAGGCTTCCCGAAGAAAGAGTTGCGGACTATGCTAGTGTTACGCAAAAGGAGACCAGAAATGCACCGGTTTTTCTCGATTTTTGTGGTTTTCAGCCTGACCCTCGCCGGCGGTGCCTGCGCGCAGGAAACCCCCGAGGTTGCAGCCCCTGATAGCCCCCTTGCCCCTTTTGAGGCGCTCATGGGCACCTGGACCGGGGAGACCACCAACCCGGACGCGACCGGCGGCGACATCATGCATTTCGAATGGATCATTGGCGGCGCGGCGGTCCAGCACACGCACATATTGGCGGATGGCAGCTATGGCGGGCGCACCATTTACTTTTTTGACCAAGCGCTGAACGAAGGTTCGGGCAGCATTATCTATCACTACTTCACCACCGCGGGCTTTCATACCGAAGGCACGGCGTGGTGGGAAGGCGACACGATCCACGCCGTTGAAGACGTGGTGGGGCACGCAAGCATTACTCAAGTGGATGCCACCGTCACCTTCAACGAAGACGGCACGCTCATTTCAGGGGCAATGTATCTTGACGGCGGCGAATGGCGCGAAGGCCACGGCTTTCGCTATCGTCCCACGCCCGATGCGGAGATCGTGTTCGGCGAAGACTAACCATTTGCGATGTATTGCCCGCCATTGGCGGTGAGCACCGAACCCGTCACGAACGCCGCCTTATCGTCCGCGAGGAATGAGACGCAGTGCGCTATTTCTTCCGCATGGCCGAGCCGCCCCACAGGGATCGAACCCACAATTGCTTGAAGCACATTCTCTGGCACACCCGCCATCATGTCCGTGTCGATGTAACCCGGCGCGATGACATTCACGGTAATGCCTTTTCTTGCGGCCTCTTGCGCCAGCGCCTTGGTAAAGCCGATCACCCCTGCCTTGGCGGCTGAATAGTTGGTTTGCCCCATCTGGCCCTTTTGGCCATTGATCGATGAGATGTTGATGATGCGGCCGTGCTTGCGATCTCGCATACCGTCGATCACGTTGCGGCACATGTTGAACATGGAATCCAGATCCACGCGGATCACCTCCGCCCATTTTTCCGGCGTCATTTTGTGCAGTGTTGCATCTCGCGCAATGCCTGCGTTATTCACCAGCACATCAATGGGGCCCAATGCTGCTTCCACTTCGCCCACACCGTCCTTGCACGCCGCGAAATCACCCACGTCCCATTTGTAGCATTCAATGCCGAGCTCCTCCGCGCAGGCGTTCGCCGCATCGTCGTTGCCCGCATAGTTCGCTGCAACCTTATAGCCGTCTGCCTTCAGCCCAGCGCAGATCGCTTTGCCAATACCGCGCGTTCCGCCCGTGATCAGTGCAACTTTACCCATTATCCCAATCCTTCTTTTGTCTGCTTACGGACGTTCAATACACATGGCGATGCCCATGCCGCCGCCAATGCACAGCGTGGCGAGGCCTTTCTTGGCGTCTTGCCGCTTCATCTCGAACAGCAATGTGTTCAAAATTCTTGCGCCCGATGCGCCGATGGGGTGGCCAATGGCAATGGCGCCGCCGTTGACGTTCACCTTGGCCGGGTCGAGCCCAAGTTCTTTCACAACGCAAAGCGCCTGGGCCGCAAAGGCCTCATTGGCTTCCACAAGGTCAAGATCGCCCGCCGACCAGCCCGCGCGTTCGAGCGCAAGTTTCGAGGCCGGGATCGGGCCCGTGCCCATCACTGCCGGGTCAACACCCGCCTGGGCCCAGGAGACGATACGCGCCAACGGCTCGATGCCCCGCTTTTCAGCGTCACCCGCGCTCATGAGCACTGTTGCCGCTGCGCCATCGTTGATGCCGCTAGCATTCGCCGCTGTTACTGTGCCGCCCTCGCGCTGGAACGCGGGGCGCAATCCGGAAATCGCGTCCACTGTCACGCCGTCGCGAATGAACTCGTCATGATCGAGTGTTGTTTCGCCTTTGCGCGTCTTGATCGTCACCGGAACAATTTCGTCGGAAAATTTGCCGGCGCCCTTGGCGGCTTCGGCTTTGTTCTGCGAGGCAACGGCAAATTCGTCTTGTTCCTCACGGGTGATCTGCCATTTCGTGGCGATGTTTTCGGCCGTCTGGCCCATGTGATAGCCGTTAAAGGCATCCCACAGGCCGTCCTTGATCATGGTGTCAATGAATTTCGCATCGCCCATTTTGGTGCCGTTCCGCATGTGCAGGGCGTGGGGTGACTGGCTCATGCATTCCTGACCGCCCGCCACAACGATGTCGCTGTCGCCGCATTTGATCGCCTGCGCACCAAGCGCAACCGACCGAAGACCCGAACCGCACACCATATTGATGGTCCAGGCCGGCACACCTTCGGGAATGCCTGCGGCGATCGAAGCTTGGCGCGGCGGGTTCTGGCCTTGGGCGGCGGTGAGGATCTGCCCCATGATCACTTCGGAGACCTCGTCGCCTGAAACCTCAGCGCGGGAGAGCACTTCGCGGATTGCCACTTCACCCAGCTCATGGGCGGCTAATGAGCTCAAAGTCCCGTTGAAAGACCCCACAGGGGTGCGAGCGGCGCTGGCAATGACGACATCGGTCATGGATCGGTTCCTTTGACATTTTCGCAATAAACGGTCGCGGAAGACCTATTGCACGAAAGAAGTTTACCGTAAACCCGGCATTCGGCGGAGTGAAATTACGTAAGACGCAACACGCCCGCGCCGCCACGCCGGGCGGATTTCAAGCGTTTTGCTTTGCATCATTTTGCACTGCGGTCTAGGTTTTGAGCCAAGAAGCGACAAAATGCGGCACCACAGCAAAACCGCATGCTGCGCAACAAGAAGTGGGGAGTTCTGAAAGTGAGCCCGTCCAAATCCGGCTCTGGCGAGCCGATTACCATCAAGAAATATGCGAACCGGCGCCTCTATAATACGGCGACCAGTTCCTATGTGACCCTCGACCACCTCTGTCAGATGGTCAAAGACGGCCACGATTTCGTGGTCTATGACGCCAAGTCCGGCGAGGACATCACCCGCTCAGTGCTCACCCAGATTATTTTTGAGCAAGAAGGCAAAGGTCAGAACCTCCTTCCCATCCAATTCCTACGGCAATTGATCAGCTTTTATGACGATCAGATGGGCCAGGTGGTGCCCAGCTACCTGGACATGAGCATGGATACGCTTACCCGCAATCAGGACGAGCTGCGCGATCGCATGTCCGAAGCCTTTGGCAGCCCGGCACAATCCATGCGCGTCTTTGAGGACATGACCAAGGCGAACCTTGCGCTTTTTCAGGAAACCTGGACCGATGCCATGCAACGGATGATGGGCATGGGCGGCATGTCGGGCGCCGGGGAAACAACCAGCGCGTCGGATGAAGACAAGGATGCGCAGATGGATGCACTCAAGGCGCAAGTGGCCGCCATGCAAGAACAGCTTTCTGAGATTTCAAAGAAGTAAGGCCTTAAGCGCGCCAGGGCGTCGACATTTCGCCGGCGCCGTACAAGAACCCTTGCAGATACTCGACACCATAGTCTTGGAGGATTTCCACCTCGGCTTCGGTTTCCACCCACTCAGCAATCACTTCAACACCAAAGTTTTTCGCAAGCTCAACAAGCGTCTTCACAAAGAGCCGGTTGTCGTCGCTCGACGCCAGATCGCGCACAAAGGCACCGTCGATTTTGACGATGTCTACGTCGAGCGCCTGGAGATTGCGGAATGAAGTGTAGCCCGCACCGAAATCATCAATGGCCACACGGCAGCCAAGACCTCGAAGCGCCTTGAGGAAACTTGCGGAATCTTCCACATCGCGCAACGCGACGGTTTCCGTCAGTTCCACAACAAACTGCCCCGCGATGTCGCGATTGTCTTCCATGACTTCGAGGAACTTGCGCATCCAGGGCGTATCGCTGGCCGTATAGCCCGACACATTGAATGTGAAAATAACGCCCGGCGAACGTCGCGCCTCGGCAATAACGAGTTCTTGCACGCGCTGGTCAATAAGACGCACGAGGCCGAGTTGCTCGGCCACGGGAATAAATTCACCCGCCGACGCAATCTCGCCGCCCGGCTTTTCCATACGGATCAAACATTCATACATAGCAGTCTCATTGCCGACCGTATGGACGATCGGCTGAAACGCCAGCTTCATGCGATCTTCTGCAAGGGCGGAAACGATCGCATCGGCCACTGCGCGATTGCGCTGACGCCACGACGCTTTGGCGGGCGAGGCGTGATGCACCACATAACAATCGCGGCCATTGCGTTTCGCAGTATCATGCGCTTCTTCGGCGCGGGTCATGGCTTCCTGGCTTGACTTAACGCCGCTGTCGAGTTCAACACAGCCAATTGAGATTGTCGCAAGTGTCTTGCCCGCCGTCGTCTGAAACGGCTTCGCACGAACCGATTCAAGAAGCCGGCTTGCCACCAGCTCCATATTTTCGCGTTGCGCGTTGGGCAGGACCACACCAAATTTATTGCCAGCCACACGACCCATAAGATCGTTCTTGCGCAAAGCAACGCTGATCCGTTCACCCGCCATCTGGATCAACTCATCGGCGATGTCATAGCCATGGCTTTCGTTGATAAGCGCGAGCCCATCAATACCGATCACCAAATAACCGCCCGAGCGGTCGTGGCGGTGCGCTTGCGTAAGCGCTTCACCTAACGCTGAGCAAAGACGCGAGCGATTGAGGTGGCCGGTTAGTTCGTCATAAGTAGCGAGGAATGTCAGCCGGGCTTCGTGTTTTTTGCGTTCGGTCACATCGCGCACAACGCCAACAATGCGGGCGAGCGCGCCCGATTCATCCAGAAAACATGTGCCGCGTTCTTCAAGCCAAACTGGATCGTTGTTGCCGAACTCGTATTTGTATTCGACGTTGAAGCCGGTTTGTTCAAGGATCGCGCACCTGAGCGCACGGTCACGCGCGCCCCGGCCTTCATCGCTAATGCCTTCAAGAAAGCCCTGCCCCGTTTCGATGTGGCTTGCCGCCCCTTGACCAATTACATCATCGAACGGTCCGGACCAAACGATCTCGTCATTTGCCGAGGTCCAGTCATAAACGGCATCGCCGACGCTCTCGACAGCGAGTTTGAACCGTTCAAGCTCACTGCGCTCGGCGAGCGCGGCAACAGCCTTAATTGAATGCGTCAATGCCACTTGCGACCCCACACCCCTATACGATCGACATGCGCCGATCTTGTTTAAGTTGGTCGTAGGGTACGAGGCGGTCGTTAAAAATCCGCCAATCAGTTACTACAATTCATTAAGGTGTGCCCCGCGCTTAGCCTGGGCATTTACGGCCCATTAACCACGTGCCAGAGCATCACGGGCTTTTCGCCAACCGCGCTTCAAGTTTTGCGAGACGTTCTTCTAGTTCGGCAACACGCGCCGCGAGGTCTTGCGAACCAGATGCGGGAGCCGCACCCTCGCTCTTTGACCTAAGCGCCGCGCGCGCCTCGGGGCTGCCTTGTAGGCCGCCGCGCTTTTTAACTTCGCTTTCGGAAACACCGAGAAGCAAAGCCATGGTTCCTATCTCGCGATCGAGGATTTCGCGCTGGTCTTTCCACATCTCTTCAAGCTCTACGTTCGTGAGCCCAAGCGACTTTGCCAGCTCGCCCTTCGTCAGCCCTGCATCTTTGAGCCGCGCGTTAAACCACTTCTGATCGAAAAAGAGCGCCATGATCTCCGTTATGCTATGCAAATCAGGAGCTTGACCATACAAGGGCGCAACACGCTGCGGCAAGACGGCAGCTTGCCGCCCCGGTGGGCATCGCCCATAGTCCGGCACCAAAGGAGACGGCACGCCTCATGTTTCTGCACGATGTTTGGTATTTCGGATTGCGCTCGGCGGCGCTCAAACCCGGCGAGATGGTGCGCCGGGAGATGGTGGGCCAACCGATCCTCTTTGCCCGAACAAAGGCCGGCCGTGTTTTCGCCTTCCAAGACATCTGCCCCCACCGCGGCGTGCCCTTAAGCGCGGGAAAACTCCACGACGCCCAAGACCGCGTGGGCGGCGAAGCTCTCACCGAGCCACAAGTGGAATGCCCCTATCACGGCTGGCGGTTCGGCGTTGACGGCGGCTGCCGCAAGATCCCCTCGCTTCTAGAAGACCAAAAAGTAGGTATCGAACGCATTCGCGTACCCACTTATCCCGTTGCCGAGAAAAACGGTGTGATCTGGGTCTATGTGCCTGCGCCGCGCAAAGGGCCGCTGATCGAAGATGTTGAGATCAAAATGCCGCCACCGGAAATCCCCGGCATTGGCGAAGATTGGCAACCAAAATTCCGTATGGAAATGAATTTTAATTGCCATGTGGATCACGCTGTCATCGGGCTGATGGACCCCGCGCATGTGCCGTTTGTTCATAGGCAATGGTGGTGGCGCACGGAAAAATCCATGTATGCAAAAGCCAAGGACTTTGGCCCCGTGGATTACGGGTTTTCCATGCTGCCGCACGAGCCATCGTCAAACTCATTTGCCTATCGCTGGATTTTTGGCGCCAAGCCGTCGACGGAAATTCGCTTTCGCCTGCCCGGCATTCGCACCGAGCACATCACCTCAAAGCGAGCGACAGTGATGGGTCTTACCTGCGTTACGCCGATCACGGAAAAACTGACGGAGATCATGCAGTTCTTTTATTGGGATGCGCCGTTCCTCTCGGTGCTCACACCCATGCTGCGGCCGTTTGCGAAAACCTTTCTCGCCCAGGACGGCGACATGGTGGATTTGCAGCAAGAGGGCCTTAAGTACGACCCGCGGCTGATGCTGATTAACGACACCGACGTCCAAGCCAAATGGTACTTCCGCATCAAAGAGGAATACGCCGCGGCCATGAATGAAGGGCGCGAGTTTGTTAATCCGGTGAAAGAAACCAACCTGCGCTGGCGCAGCTAAATCCAAGATTCGCAGAAATCTGGGCTTCCCCGGGTCAGGTGCGGCGTTTCGCCATGAACCATTTCATTAACCAAATACCATATGGTTGCTGACTTATGAACGGGGCTGATCGGGACGGCCTCACTTGCGACCGGGGATCATGGACCACAGGACCACAGCACCGATTGAGCAGATGACGCCGACCCTCACCTGGCCGGAGAGGATCGCTGACTTGCTGGTCACCGGGGCTATTATCTTCTGGTTCTCGTTCATGGGTGTGGTGCCTCAAAAAGGGCGCCCGCAGGATCTCCCGGGGCGCCCTCATAATGGCCAACCTGGCAATGATAATGAGCTAAGCGAAGCACCGCGCCTCGCCGCTGAATAGTTAGCCGGCGTCGAAACCGCCGAGGCCGATATCCCGGCGCGCGGTCACAATCGTCACCAACATGCCAACCAGCACATCAACAAGCGCCATCGTGGTCAAAAGCAAGAACGTGACCGTGGCATAGCCGTCTGCGATCAACAAAGCGCCCATGGCAATCACAAAGATCAACATGGATAGCCCGTGGTTGGCGAGCGACCAGCCCCGGGTGTTTGTGGCTTTGATCATCTCAAGTGCCAATGCGAAAAGCCCGATCAGCACCAGCATATCGCCGTTGCTGAGCACAAGGCCCGCATCGGCGGCAGATGGAAACTGGGTCACGGAATAAGCGTCGGCGGCAAGCCACGCGCCCATATCGCCATTGAGCATTGCCAACACCGCATAAGCCCCGATCAAAACGCCCACGAACGGAATTATAGTGAGAACTCGGAATACAATCATTGGACCTCCTACCCTCCTTTGAGAGGCGTACCCCCACGCCAAATCAGTCCATTCACCTCACGCCGCCGGGGGTGCCGGGGGCGCGTCGGGAATGAGGTTATCATTCCTTAACAACGCTTGTATCGGCAGAGAATGGCCAGATTGTGCCCGCAAAGACCCTAGTTTTTCGCCATTTCAGAGCAGTTTTAGGAGGAATTCCCGTCTTGCGTGTTGCGCTTTGTGTCCAGGTAGGTTCGGCGCAGCCAGACCCCGCCAATGATCCATCCCGCCAGAACCACAATGACCGCAAGAATGATCCAAAGGTTCGCGCCTTGGGTCAGCGCCATCAGGCTGCCGCCGATAAAGGCGATGAACGCCATTTTCGGGATGATGCCGACGCCTGTGCCGAGATTAAATTGAACGAGGCTGATGTGGCTTACACCTGCTGCCATGTTGACCACAATAAAGGGCGCGGACGGGACCACGCGCACCAGCGCGCTCGCCGCAATCCCTCTGCGGCCCACCATGGCGCTCACCGCATTGGCGCGGTCGCCGCCGAAACGCCGCAAGATGTCGGCGCCGAAAAAGTGCCCAAGAGCGAAGCCCACATTGGCCGAGAGCAATGTGCCCGCCCAAGCGTAGGCAAAGCCATAGTAAGGCCCGAACAACAGAACCGCGGCAGCGATCATCACAAATTGCGGAAAACCCGTAAGCCCGAGCGCGACAAACGCAAAGATCGCAACAAGCGGCGCCCAAACCGTGCCGCGGCCTGCGCCGATGAAACGCTCCGCAGCCGATTGGCCATCGAGGTTCAAAACTTCCTGACCGAATATATACAGCCCACCGATAAACCCGAGCACCGCAATTCCCACAACGATGGTTCCGGCGGTGCGCCAGTCAAACCCGCGTTTGGGCGTTGGGTTTTCGGTGCCGGTATCGCTCACGTTCTTAGACTTCCCGTCTTTCCCCTGGCATGCGCGCGCGGCGGCGCAGCCAGATCACCCCAAATATATCGCTGAGCGATACCAAAAGCCGTTGCAGATTTGTGTACTTCGAGGTCCCACTTTGCCGTTCCCGGTGGCTCACATCCACATGGGAAATTTGATAGCCCTCACGCATAAATAAGGCAGGCAAGAAGCGATGCATATGATCGAAGTACGGCAGCCTTAAGAACGCTTCGCGCTCAAAAAGCTTCAGCCCGCAGCCCGTATCGCGCGTCTTGTCTTTTAGCAGCCAACCGCGCACACCATTGCCCACCCGGCTCGCCATGCGCTTTGACCACGTATCCATGCGCTTTTCGCGCTGGCCCGCCACAAGTCGTTCGTCTTCAGGCCGACCCGCTCGGTCGTATTGCGCGATCAGCTTTGGGATGTCCGCGGGATTGTTTTGCCCATCTCCATCGAGAGTGGCGATAAGCACCCCTCGCGCACTTAGAATGCCCGAACGGATCGCGGCGCTTTGTCCGCAATTTACATCATGGGCAATCACTCTGAGTTCGGGCACTTCGCTCTTGAGCTGGGTCAGCGCCTCAAGCGTGCCATCGCTACTGCAATCATCCACGAACAACGCTTCAAAGGCCGCCCCGCCACGCAAAGCGGTGACAATCTCATTCAAAAGTGTCGCCACATTGCCTTCCTCGTTCATCACAGGAACGACGACGGAAATGCGCGGCGAACTGTTGGTCTCCGTCTCTGACATGAGGCTCCGCTGCGGGTCGTTGAGGCGCCGTTTCGTTAACGATATCCGGGCCCTTCATTGGTCTTGCGCTTCTATCTCATGAGGGTCGATTTGGCGCAAGTTTTGCCATGCTTCAGGGAGACAGAGGCTCGGGCGATGGTTAAAGTCGCCGGGCAATTGCAACGGGATTCGGGAACTACATGAGCGAGACCACTGCCGCGAACGGGATCTGGGACAGGGTCTGGTCAATTGCCGACCTGCGCCCGCGCCTCGCTATCATGCTCGTCTGTCTGGTGGCGATCCTGCCCGGCTTTTTCACCACCCCACCCCTCGACCGGGATGAAAGCCGTTACGCCCAAGCAAGCCGGCAGATGCTTGAGACCGGTGATTTTGTAGAAATCCGCTTTCAGGACGAAGCACGCAATAAAAAGCCCGCGGGCATCTATTGGATGCAAACCGTGACAGCGACGCTTTTCGGCGGGGCGGATGCCGCGCCCATTTGGGCCTATCGGATACCTTCGCTCCTGGGCGCGATTGGCGCTGCGCTTCTTACCTGGTGGGCGGGGTGCGCGCTTTTTGATCGGCGCGTGGCGCTTTTGGGTGCGCTGCTCGCTGCTGTCTCCTTAAGCGCGGTGGTTGAAGGCCACATCGCTAAGACCGACGCAATGCTGCTTTTCACTGTCGTTGCGGCCCAGGGCGCAATGGCGTGCGTCTATCTGAGCGCCCGCCGCGGCGAGGCGCGGCCGGGCTGGGCCGTCACAACAATTTTCTGGGTCGCGCAAGGCGTGGGCATTCTCATCAAGGGTCCCATTACGCCGATGGTTTCCGCACTGACGTTTTTAATGCTCGCCCTGTGGGACCGCGACATCAAATGGGCGGCGCGGTTGAGGCCCGTAAGTGGGGCAGTTATCGCCGCCTTGATCGCTCTTCCCTGGCTTATCACCATCTGGATTGCCACGGGCGGCGCCTTTTTCGCCGAGGCCGTGGGTAATGATATGGGCGGCAAATTGCTATCAGGCCAGGAACGCCATGGCGGCATTCCGGGCTATCACCTGCTTCTTCTCTCCGCCATGTTCTGGCCGGCGGGGCTTTTTCTGTGGCCCGCGATTGTACGCAGTTGGCAAGAGCGCAAAGCGGATGCCGTACGCTTTTGCATCGCCTGGATCATTCCCACCTGGCTCGTCTTTGAACTGACGCCCACCAAACTACCGCACTACGTGCTGCCTACCTACCCCGCGCTGGGGTTGTTGGTAGCCGCATTTCTTCTAAGCGATCGCGCTGACGCATTTTCCGTCTTGCGGCGCATGGGTGTTTCCATCTGGGTACTGATTACATTGTTGCTGGCAGTTGCGGCGGTCGCAACGCCGGCTTTCTACGGCAACGGCACCTATTGGCTGATTGCGCCACTGGCTGCTGTCATCGCTATCGCGGCGCTGTATGTGGGCTGGCAAGGTTGGCAGAGAGCCTCAAGAACGACCGCGCTTCAAGGGATTGCAGTGGGGCTCGCCACCATGGCGCTTGTCTTCCAGCTCACCCTGCCGGCACTTACAGATCTTGCATTATCCCCGCGCCTTGCAGCAGCGGTGGAGCGGCATCAAGGCGCGGGCGATCCCGTCACCGCATCGGCTGGCTTTTCCGAGCCGAGCCTCGTCTTTGCGCTGGGGACCGAGACGGTGCTTGGTTCGCCCGAAACCGCGGCCGAGCATCTGGCCGCCACACCGGGCGCGGTCGCGCTGGTGACCGGCGAGCGGCTCGAACGGTTCCGCATCCGGGCGGCCGAGCTCCGCATTCAGCTTGATGAGCGCGAGACCGTTGAGGGTTATAATTATTCCGGCGGTGATCCGTTGACGATCTACGTCTTCCGCTTGCATGAGGGGTCCCCATGAGCCTTGCCCAGCCATCCGATCCGAAAGGCGACATCCCGCACCCGCCCTGGGTCAAGCTCGGGCTGTTGCTCAGTTGGCGTCAGGGCGCGCTTACTTTTATTGCGATCCTGACCCTCGCGCGCGTCTGGCTGTTGTTTGTCTCGCCCTTCGATTTGGGCCCCGACGAAGCGCAGTACTGGTCGTGGAGCCGGGATTTTGCCTTCGGGTATTTCTCAAAACCTCCCATGCTCGCCTGGCTGATTGGCGCGAGCACAGCAGTTTGCGGTGCAGGCGAAGCGTGCGTACGACTAGCCTCGCCTTTTCTTCACGGCTTTACCGCGCTTATGCTGTTCCTCCTTGCACGGAACATGTTCGATGACCGTGTGGGATTTTGGGCAGGCGTTACCTACGCAACGCTGCCGGGTGTTTGGCTCTCGGCGGGGCTCATCTCGACGGACGTGCCGCTGCTGTTCTTTTGGTCGATCGCGCTTTTGGGTCTGTGGGGGCTGCGCGAGGAGCGGGCGTTCAAATGGGCGCTTGTTCTGGGCGCAGGCGTAGGCCTTGGGTTCATGAGCAAGTACGCCATGATCTACTTTTTGATCGGCGCTGCCCTGGCGAGCCTGGCGGACAAGCAAACGCGCCGCGCGCTTATCTCGCCATATGGCGCATTGGCCGGGCTCATCGCGGCGGCATTCATTGCACCCAACCTGCTTTGGAATGCCGCAAATGATTTTTCCACGGTGACGCACACAGCCGCCAACGCCAATTGGGGCGCGGATCTTTTCAATTTTGATCAGATGGCCGAGTTTATCACCGCACAGTTCGGCGTCTTTGGGCCGTTTCTCTTTGGCGCACTACTGTTTGCCTTGTGGTCTTTTGTTGCCGCGTGGCGCAAACGTGAGGCCCCGGAATTTCGTCTCCTATGGCTCGCCGCCTTTGTGGTGCCCGCATTGCTTGTCGTCACTGCACAAGGGTTCATCTCACGCGCCAATGCCAACTGGGCAGCTTCGGCCTATGCGGCTGCAACGGTGCTCACTGTGGCGTGGCTCCTTAAATCTCGCGCCAAAGTATTGCTGCCTGTGTCGTTTGGCTTGCACACGGCAGTAGGGCTTTTGCTCATCAGCCTTACGATCTGGCCTGCGTTGATCGAATCGCTTGGCCGATCGAACGATTTCAAACGCGTGCGCGGGTGGGAGGAGATCGGCAAGTTTATTGAGGTGCGTGCGAATGAGGGGCTAAACGAGACGCCCTTCACCGCCGTTCTTGTCAATGATCGGCTGACCTATGGCGAACTGCTCTACTACGCCCCGGACCTCGAAGTGCCGCTCACCATGTGGGATGCAAATGGGGTTCCCGAAAACCACTTCGAGTTGATGAACGGTTTTTCGGTTGAGCATGACGGCAACGTCCTGATCGTCGGACGCGGTCGCGGCGCCGAACGCATGGCGAGCCGCTTTGCGGCAACGGTGGAGCTTCAACCCCTTGAAGTTCAAATCGGCGGAGGGCGCACTCGGAGCTATCGCTTGTTTGCCGCCCGGGGTTACGCAGAGCCTGGCACAGAAGCTGGCATCGAGTGACGCAGACGTGAAACCGTGTGCGCCAACTGTGTATTGGCGTTGACGGCCGCCGCTCCCAATATCTACCCGACAAAGACCGCCCTGCGAACCGGGGCGGTACACATGTAGGGGCATACAAATGATACCGAACATAATCCGCACGGGAGCTGTCGCAACCGTCATCGCAATGGCCAGCACCATTAGCGCCGCAATGGCCGAACCCGACGTCGCGGTAACCGAAGCGTTCTATGAATTTCTTGAAGAGAGTTTCGAGGCCTCACAACTACGGAGCCCGATCGCGCTGATGCAACAGGGCCGTCGTGAGCGGCTCGACGAATGGGATGATTT
>Ga0209273_10000982_pt1 | contig 29129 bp, 21 predicted proteins | sample tdAd471_FD_187126 | JGI IMG/M metagenome (GOLD analysis project Ga0209273, IMG submission 187126) | Marine sediment microbial communities from the Atlantic coast under amendment with organic carbon and nitrate - tdAd47.1 (SPAdes)... | ecosystem: Environmental > Aquatic > Marine > Coastal >...
TGGGGAGAATGACTGGTGAAGAAGAAAATCCTGATTGGTAGCGGTGTGCTTGTTGTGGCGGTGGTTGGTTTTGTTCTCAACACCCTCATGGCGGCAGGCACGTTCCGCAAGATCAACCCGCACTATCACGGGAAATGTGACGCGGTGACCGGCGTAGTGGGCGTGGAGGATATCACGATCGACCCGGATTCTGGCTTCGCCTACCTATCATCCCATGACCGGCGCACCTGGGCTAAAACCGGCGAGGCAGAAGGCGATATCTTCCTTTACCGCCCCGGCAGCCTCGCGACCCCGCTTGCCATGCCGCATGACTATGAAGGTTCTTTCCATCCGCACGGCATTTCCCTGTGGCTCGATGAGACCGGCCCGGACCGCCTGATGGTGGTTAATCACCCGAACAGCGCGGAAGAGGGCGGCATGCCCCTTAGCCAGGTTGAAATTTTTGAGGTCGGCCCAGCGCGGCTCAACCACATCCGCACGGTCAGGACGGACGGGCCCTACAGCCTGAATGATGTGGTGGCCACGGGCCCTGAAACTTTCTATGCATCGATCGACAAGGGCAGCGAAACAAAGCTGGGCCGCAGCCTTGAAAGCTATCTTCGCCTGTCGCGCGGCGGTATCGCCTATGGGGATGAACACGGCATGCGCCGGGTCGAGGGTGGCTTGGTATATCCAAACGGCATCCAGTGGGACGGCGTGCATCTGTATGTGGCGGAAACCACAGGCCGGCGGCTCCTGAAATTCAAGCCGGGCGAAACCCCAATCGAGCTGACACTGGTGGCGGAAGACAACCTGAATACCGCGCTCGATAACCTGGAGTGGGACGCCGACGGCAATCTGTGGATTGGCGCGCACCCCCAGACGCTCAAGTTTGTCGAGCATGCCAAGGATGCCGCCAACCGGTCACCCAGCCAGGTGCTGAAGGTGACGCTTGTGGACGGCGGCTTTGATCTGCAGGAAGTGTATCTGAACGATGGTGATCCCATTTCGGGCTCAAGCGTTGCAGCACCCTATGCGGGACGCATGCTGATCGGCAGCGTGTTCGAACCATTTATTCTCGATTGCAAGATGTAGGCCTGCCAAACTGTCGCAGGGGCGGGTTGTCGCAGGGTAATCTGGCCCCCTCTCTCTTATATTCAGATCACGGGCACGACGCTTGGAACACGCCGCCGCCCGGTGACCATTGAGTATGGGAGAGATGAGATGCAAACCACGACGAAGCCAGATCATGGCTATCAGAACCCCCACCATGTGCCCAAAGGCGCGTCGGACCGTATCGCGTTCGGCTTTGTGAAGCTTCTGCGCTTCTTTGCCGATACATTCTTTGCCAAACGCTATGGCCACCGGGCGGTGGTGCTTGAAACTGTCGCTGCCGTGCCCGGCATGGTTGGTGGGCTGTTGCAGCACCTGAAGGCGCTTCGGCAGATCCGTGACGATGAAGGTTGGGTTAAGGAATTACTCGAAGAAGCCGACAATGAGCGCATGCACCTGATGACCTTCATCCATGTGGCGCAGCCAACGCTGTTTGAGCGCGCTGTGATCATGGTGACTCAAGCCATTTTCTATAACCTCTATTTCTTCCTCTATTTGTTCGCGCCGAAGACCGCGCACCGTGTGGTGGGATACTTCGAGGAAGAGGCGGTAACGAGCTACACCAGCTATCTGGCGGAGATTGACGCCGGGCGGCACGAAAATGTGCCCGCGCCGCAGATCGCCATCGACTATTGGGGCCTGGGCGCAGGCGCCACGCTCCGTGATGTGGTGATTGTCGTGCGTGAGGACGAAGCCGGCCACCGTGACCGCAACCACATGTTCGCCGATCAGCTGGCCGCGGGTGAAACGCCAAAAGGTTCAAGCTTGAAGGCCTGATGGCGGGCTTATGGATGCTGAACCAAGTTCAGCATGACGGTTCAGATAAAACCAGTTGTCACCCTGAACTTGTTTGGCGTGCCGCCAGCTTCGCAAACAGGGTCCATAGCCACAGAGTTACAGAAATTCGACCCTTAAGGCCGCGCCGCTTCCCATGGCCCCAGCGGCCTTATCGATGGCATGGCCAAAGCGGTCCAGCACCCGTTCGCGCCGCACTTTCATGGTGTGGGTCAGGATGCCGTTCTCGATGGTCCAGGCCTCCGGCGCCACCAGCACTGCGCCCACCTGTGCATGGCGCTCAAGGGTCGGGTTGATCTCGGCCACTCGTTCGCGCACATGGGCTTCAATCGCGTCCCGCGCCAAGCCTTCTGCCAGCTCAGCGATCACCAGCAACAGAACCGTCTGCGGCATGCCGTGGCCCACAAGGCAGGCCTGATCGAGATAGTCGCTTTCAAGGAATTTGGCCTCAATCGGCATGGGGGCGACATATTTGCCCTTGGCGGTCTTGAAGGTTTCCTTCACACGGCCCTTCAGGATCACGAAGCCGTCTTCGTCCAGTTCCGCGCGGTCGCCAGTATAGACCCAGCCGTCACGGAATGTTTCCGCCGTTTTTTCTGGCATCTTATAGTAGCCAAGGCTGCAGCCGGGACCGCGGGCGATCAGCTCGCCTTCTTCCGTGATGCGCACCTCAACACCGGGGGCGGGGCGGCCTACCGTATGGGGCTTGTTGGACCCCATGGGCGTGGTGGCAAGCGGCAGGATTTCCGTCTGGCCGTAGCCGTCCATCAACGGCAGGCCAAACAGGGTGAACCATTCCTTGATGTGGGGCGGCACGGGGGCTGTCGTGGACACCAGCTTCTCCACGCTCGCGAGGCCAAGCTTGTCGCGCACCGCTGCTGCTGCCATATCGGCATGCGGACCGGTCAGGGCGGCCCTCAAGGCTTCCGCGCCGCCCTCGGTGCCCGCGATCACGGCGGATGAAAGCTTGTCCCATATCCGCGGCACGCCAAAGAAATAGTTGGGTTTGGCCAGCGCCAGGTCTTGCCCGAATGTTTCCAGGCTTTCGTTGAAAAAGATGGTGCCCCCGATCCTGAGTGCGTGCAGTTCAATGATCAGCCGCTCAGCAAGGTGCGCCAGCGGCAGGTAGGAAATGAAGTGCCAGCCAAGCTGTGAGTCTGTCTGTTCCACCAGCGTGTGGGTGGCGCGCCCCAGGCTGCCCATGGAATGCATCACGCCCTTCGGCTTGCCGGTGGTACCCGAGGTGAAAATCAGGGTCGCGACATCTTCTGGTCCGTGACCTTGAGGGGTGGGTTTCCCGTCCCCAAGCGCCAGAAACTCGTCCCATGTCATGTCGCCTTCGGCTGCATCCACGCCCGGCAGGGTGACAATGGTGATGCCCTCAGGCACATGGACTTTCACCTCCGCCCAGTTGGCGCTTTCGCCCAGGAACAACAATTCCACATCGGCGAAATCCAGCACATAATGGAAGGTCTCTGGCCGCATGGTGGTGAACACAGGGACGGCCACGCTGCCGGACGCAAGGATCGCGAGATCCGCGATTATCCAGTGTGCCCGGTTCTTTGACAGGATCGCCGCCTTGTGGCCACTTTTGCCAAAGTGGGTGTGTATGGCGCGTGCGGCGCGGCCCACGGTCTCGGCTGTTTCCGCCCAACTGACCGGGATTTTCTCGCCTGCCTTCAGGTCCACTAGGAAAGGCACGTCAGGTTTTTCCTGGGCCCAGAAGGCCAAGTCTTCCATCACCGTCTTGCGGCCCATTCCTAGTTCATTGCCTTCCCACATGATCGCCTCCCCTACGATTGTTGTGTCTATTTCAGCAGCTCCTGCGCGATAATCGTCTGCCGTATCTGGTTGGTGCCGGCGCCGATTTCGATCACTTTACCGCTTCTGTAGAGGCGGTTCACCTCCGTTTCGCGCATGAAGCCCATACCGCCGTGGATCTGCACCGCGCTATCCAATACGCGCATGAGTGCCCGGCCCGTGTGCAGTGCGTTCATGGCCGTCCGCATATGAATGGTGCCGCGACCGCCGCCGCCTTGCTCCAGATCGTTGATCTCTTTCATCAGCTGGTAGGCGGTGGCGCGCATGGTCTCCACGTCCGTGTACATGTCGGCTAGCAAGCCCTTGATCAGCTGGAAATGTGCGATTGGCTTGCCGAACTGCTGGCGTTCCTTGGCGTAGGAGACGCTGAGGTCAAGCGCCCGCTGCGCCACGCCCACGGTGGACGTGCATAGGAAAGCACGCTCGATATTAAGGCCGCTCATGACCACGGCGACACCATGGTTTTCCGCGCCCACAAGATTTTCAGCTGGCACGCGGCAATTGTCGAACACCAGTTCGCCCGTTGGGCTGCCGCGCCAGCCCATCTTGTCAAGCTTTTGGGCGACACTGAAGCCTTCGAATTCTTTTTCAACAATGAAGGCGGAAATACCGTGCGGGCCAGCAGCCGGGTTGGTTTTTGCATACACCAGCAGAATATCCGCCACCGGGCCGTTGGTGATGAACATCTTGCGGCCATTGAGCACATAATGATCACCGTCGCGCGTGGCCGTGGTGGCCATGGACCCCAGCGCGTCAGACCCGGCGCCGGGTTCCGTGAGCCCCAGCGCACCGATGGCGCCTTTCACAAAGCGCGGCAGATATTTTTCTTTCTGCGCGTCGTTTGCGTTTCTGACAATATTGTTCACGCACAGGTTTTCGCTGGCGCCCCAGCTGGCGCCGAAGCAGTGGTTCCAATATCCGAAGGCTTCCGCAACCAATGCCTGACTGGTGAAGTCAAGGTTTGCGCCGCCAAGTGCTTCCGGAACCGTTGTGCCCAGGAAACCCACATCCGCCATGGCGCGGTAGGCCGCATCCGGGAACCAGTCTTCGTCATCCATCTTGGGCAGAAGCGGCCACAATTCCTTCTCGGCGTACTTGTACGCTGTGTCGTAAAGGGCCTGGTGCTCAGATGTGAAGCCGAAGCTTTGAAGATCGGGGATCATGCCTGCCTCCAGCCCTGGGTGGCCAGGTGTGCGCGGGTTTCCTCTGGCGTCGTGACCTCGCGCCCGGCATTCCGCGCGCAGGCCGCCAGTGCCTCGATCATCTCACCGTTTGATCGCGCTTTCTCGCCCGATGGCAGATAGAAACAGTCCTCAAGCCCCGTACGCAGGTTGCCGCCAAGCTCAGCCACCCGCTGGTGAACGGGCCAGACATCTGCCCGCCCGATCAGCGTGGCCTGCCAAGGGCTGCCTTCCGGGCGGTATTTCACGAGTAAGGGTAGCAGGTCCGCGTCACACGGCATGCCCGAGGCCACGCCCATGACGAAATTCACGTCCGCATGGTCCACCATACCGTTCTGGATATATAGGCTGACGGAGCGGAGGATGCCGATGTCGAAACATTCGAATTCGGGCACGATATTGTGTTCGCGCATGCAGTCCAGCATCTCGGCCACCTTGTCCACCGGGTTCTGGAAGGTCATGGGCGGCCAGGCCCAGCTGCCGTCACGGCGGGTCTTCAGGTAATTCAGCGTGCCCGCGTTCATCGCCGCCATTTCGGGCTTGCAGTGCGCAAGATAGTCCAGCACTTCCGTCTGGTCACGGCCCACAACGCCGGTGGTCATGTTGATCACCACGCCGGGGCAGGCGGCGCGGATGGCGTCGTTGATCTCAAGCGCCAGCACCCCGTCCCAACTGGGCAGATGGCCCTTGCCGGGCTCCTGCTGCCGGTAATGGCAATGCATGATGGTGGCGCCCTGGTCATAGGCGCCCTTGGCCTCAGCTGCCATCTGCTCGGGTGTCACCGGCACATTGTGCTGTGTCGGGTCCGTCAGTACGCCCGTCAGCGCGCAGGTCAAAATGGCTTTGTCTGTCATGCGGTATCCCCCGAAATGATGGTGGCAAGGGGCGCGCGGCTTTTCACCTGTGCGCCGATGCTTGCGGATAACTCTTCAATGGTGCCGTCCATGTCGGCCCGGATGTGATGTTCCATTTTCATGGCCTCAATCACACAGATCAGGTCGCCGGACTGCACCAGCGCGCCTTTTTCAACCTGTACGGCCACGATCTGCCCGTCCATCGGCGCGGTCAGCCTGCCGGTGCCGCCAGCAGTGGCCCTTGAAGCCGGGGCGTGGGTCACGTCCCGCCCGGCAATGTGCCAGCGGCCGAAATCTGCTGAATGCTGGTCGCCGTTTCGGGCGTGGGCCACCCGCAGCTTTTCCCCCTTGTAGATGAAGGTCTCGCCGTCAAATAGCGTGCTACGCGTTTTGTCGGCTGTGTTGGCTGTGATTTCCCAGCCGGTGGCGGTGCGTGACTGGCGCACTTCAACGGGCACGCGCGTGCCGTCCACGTCAAACACCCGCCGGGTATAGTTTCCTGCATGGGTGCGCCAGCCCGCGAGCGCGGACATCGGGCTGGCCTTCAGTGCCTCGCCTTGCAACAGAAGCGCAAGCGTCAACGCCTCTGTCTCCGGTGGCAGCGGGATAAAGGGGGTGGCATGATCCAGCGTATGGGTGCGCATGGTGCCTGACCGGAAGGGTTCATCGTTCAAGAGGTAGGCCAGCCACGCCTTGTTGGTTGCCATGCCCGCGATACGGCTTTCAGATAGCATGACGGAAAGGCGGTTTCTTGCTTCCTCGCGGGTTTTGCCATGCGCGATCAGCTTCGCCAGCATCGGGTCATAATAGGGGCTGACTGTGTCACCCGCCACCACGCCGCTGTCGAGCCGACAGCCTTCCCCGATGGGGATGCCAAAGGCGCCCAGCGTGCCGGTTTGCGGCATGAAAGCCTGGGCTGGGTCTTCGGCATAAAGGCGTGCCTCGATCGCATGGCCCGAAAGCGTGATGTCATCCTGACTGACGCTAAGCGCCTCGCCTGAGGCCACGCGGAGCTGTTCTGCCACAAGGTCTATGCCGGTCACCAACTCGGTCACTGGATGCTCCACCTGAAGCCGGGTGTTCATTTCAAGGAAATAGAAAGCACCGTCTTCATCCACCAGGAACTCGACCGTGCCAGCACCAGTGTAGCCCACAGCTTTCGCGAGCTTCACGGCAGCATCCGTCAGGCCCTTGCGGGTCTCACTTGTGATGGTGGCGCAGGGCGCTTCCTCTATCACCTTCTGGTGGCGACGCTGGGATGAACAATCGCGCTCAAACAGATGAATTACATTGCCATGCGTGTCGCCGATTACCTGTACTTCCACGTGCCGGGCCTCGGCTATCATCCGCTCCAGAATGATGCCGCTGTCGCCGAAGGCTGACCCCGCTTCGCGCCGGGCGCTTTCAAGCGCTTCGGTGAAACCCTTCAGGTCATCCACGCGCCTGAGGCCGCGCCCGCCGCCGCCGGCTGTGGCCTTGATCATCAGGGGCGTACCAATGCGCTTCGCTTCTTTTTCAAGAAGGGCGTCGTCCGCATCAGCGCCGTCATGGCCGGGTACAGTGGGCACACCGGCGCGCTCCGCAATGCCGCGCGCGGTGCGCTTGTCACCCATTTGGGCGATGACGTCAGCGGAAGGCCCGACAAAGGTGATGCCGGCGTCTGCGACAGCTTTTGCGAAGGACGCGTTTTCGGACAGGAACCCGTAGCCGGGATGGATGGCATCCGCTTCTGTTTCTCTTGCCGCTGCGATGATCGCCTCAATCTTCAGATAGCTGTCTTTGGCAGGCGCGGGCCCGATGTGGACGGCGCGGTTTGCCATTTTCACATGCTGGGCGCTTGCGTCTGCGTCTGAATAGACGGCGACGGTTTCAATGCCCATCGCGCGCGCGGTGCGGATAATCCGGCAGGCGATCTCCCCCCGGTTGGCAATCAAGAGGCGCCGTATCATTTGTCGCCCTCCATCCATTTGGCTGGGCGTTTTTCAACGAAGGCTTTGGTGCCCTCCAGCCCTTCGCCCTGAAGCGACCGCGCAAACAGTTTGGCGGCCTCATCCAGCGTTTCAGGCGTGACCGTGTCCCCCATGCCCATTAGCAACTTCTTGGTGGCTGCCAATGCGCCGGGGGCTGCTTTCCTGGCCTTTTCAATGGTGTCGGTCAGCCTGTGGTCCATGGCTTCAACGGTGGGTTCGGAATAGTGCACGAGGCCCACTTTCCGGGCCTTCTTGCCTGTTATGATGTCGCCTGTGAGCGCCATCCTTCGGGTTTCCGTCAACCCCATGCGGGCGCGCACGAATGGTGCGATTTGCGCCGGGATCAGCCCCAGCGTCACTTCAGGCATGCCGAAGCGGCAGCTGTCTTCCGTGATGGCAACGTCAGAGACACACACAAGCCCGAAGCCGCCGCCCATGGCCGCACCCCGGACGAAAGTGACAAGTAGCTTGGGGAAGCGCTGAGCGCGCTCCAGCAGCGTGCCGAACCGGCGGTTGCCGATGGCGATATCATCTGCGTTCTTGCCGCTTACGGAGAAATCCTTCAGGTCGCCGCCCGCGCAGAAAACGCCGTTTGCACCGCGGATCACCATGATGCGCACGCTGTCGTCTGCCTCGGCCGTGTCAAATGCATCCATCAGCGCATCAACCATTTTGAAGTTCATGGCGTTTTTCACCTCAGGCCGGTTGAGCGTCACATAGAAAACGCCGCCCGCCTGGCTGATGAGGACGGGATCAATCCCAGTGTCAGCCACAGGATCAACCATTGGACATGCCCATCAGTTTGGTCAGGATACGGAGCATGGTCTCGTCCGACCCGCCACCGATTGAGGACAGCCGCCCGTCGCGGTAGCTCCGCGCCACCAGATTGTCCCACATGAAGCCCATGCCGCCCCAATACTGCAGGCAGGCATCCGGCACTTCGCGGCCCAGTCGCCCGGCCTTCAGCTTGGCCATGGTCGCGAGTTTGGTCACATCAATGCCGTTGATATATTGCTCGGTCGCGTGCCAGATCAGGGCACGCAGCGCCTCTACTTCCGTCTGCAGTTCCGCCAGCCGGTACTGCACCACCTGGTTATCCAGCACGCTGCCGCCGAAAATCTGCCGGTCCTTGGTATATTCAATGGTGCGCTGGATGGTGTCGGACATGCCTTTGGGGCCCAGCATGGCGGCGCACAAGCGTTCCTCCTGGAACTGCATCATCTGCATCCTGAAGCCGTCGCCTTCGCGACCGATCCGGTAGCGCTGCGGCACGCGCACGTCATCAAAGAAAATCTGAGCCGTGTCGGATGACCGCATCCCCAGCTTGTTCAGTTTTTCTGAAAAGCTGATGCCGGGCGTGTTCGTTGGCACGATGATCAGCGATTTGTTCACATGCTCCTGCGCGTCGCCGGTGTTGGCGAGCAAGCACAGGAAATCCGCCTGAGTTGAGTTGGTGATCCACATTTTGGTGCCGTTGATGACATAGTCGTCGCCGTCCTTGACCGCGTTGGTTTTGATCGCCGCCACGTCAGAGCCCGCGTGGGGTTCGGATACGGCGATGGAACACACCATGTCGCCCGCGATGGCGGGGGCGAGGAACTCGTGCCTAAGTTCATCAGACCCGAAGCGGGCGAGGGCAGGGGTGGCCATGTTGGTCTGCACGCTGATGCCCATGGGCACGCCGCCGCAGTTGATGCCGCCCAGCTCTTCGGCCAGCACCATCTCATAGCTATAATCCAGGCCCAGGCCGCCAAATTCTTCGGGCTTGGAGATGCCCAGAAGGCCAAGGTCACCCATTTTCTTGAACAGCTCATGCGCTGGGAAAATGCCAGCCTCTTCCCACTCATCCACATAGGGGTTCACTTCTTCCGCAACGAAGCGGGCGACGGTGCGGCGGAGTTCATTATGTTGGTCAGTAAAAAGCATGTCGTGTTCCCCCTAAAAGCGTGCGACGCCAAAAGTGTTGGGCCGGGTTTCGCGGCTGTCCGCATCCCGGCAGATATCCAGTAGGTAAATCAACAGGTTGCGCGTATCGCGCGGGTCGATGATGCCGTCATCCCACAGCCGCGCCGTGCCATAGAGCGCGGTTGAGCAGGCGTCCATCTGGTCGGCCGTGGCCTTTTCCATGGCCGCCAGCATGTCTTCATCCGGCGTTTCACCCATGCGTTTGGCTTTTTCCGTGCCCACGATCCGGAGCACCATTCCCGCCTGCGCGCCGCCCATCACTGCCGTGCGCGCATTTGGCCAGGAAAAGACGAACCGTGGGTCCACGCCGCGGCCGCACATGGCATAGTTGCCAGCGCCGTAGCTGCCGCCGATATGGATGGAAATGCGTGGTACGCGAGCGTTGGTTACTGCCTGAATAAGCTTGGACCCGTGCTTGACCACACCGCCCGCTTCCGCGTCCTTGCCCACCATGAAGCCGGTGGTGTTATGGAGGAACAGGATAGGCACGCCAGACTGGTCACACAGCTGCACGAACTGCGCGGCCTTTGTGGCACCGATGGGTGTGATGGGGCCGTTATTGCCGATGATGCCCACGGTTTGCCCCGCCACAGAGGCGTGGCCGCACACTGTCTGGCTGTCATAGTCATTTTTGAAATCAAGGAAATCTGAGCCGTCCACCAGCCGCGCGATCACCTCGCGCACGTCATAGGGTGTTTTGGCGTCTGCAGGGACCACGCCGATCAGCTCATCGGGTGAGAAGAGCGGTGCTGGATAGTCGTCCTGCTTCGCGTCCGGCGCTTTCCACGGCAGTCTTTGCATTATTTCGCGGGCGTAACGAATTCCATCGGCGTCATCTTCGGCCAGATATTCGGCTGTGCCGGTGACTTCAGCGTGCAGTTCTGCGCCGCCAAGTTCCTCATCTACGGCGATCTCGCCGGTGGCAGCCTTCAGAAGTGGTGGCCCCGCAAGGAACACCTTCGAGCGCCCGCGCACCATCACGACATAATCTGATAGCCCGGGCTGGTAGGCCCCGCCCGCCGTGCTGCTTCCGTGCACCACCGTGATCTGCGGAATGCCAGCGGCGGAAAGGCGTGCCTGGTTGGCAAAGCTGCGCGCGCCCTCGACAAACATGTCAGAAACATGCTGCAGGTTCGCGCCCCCGCCTTCCATCAGGCCGACAATGGGCAGCTTGTTTTCCATGGCGATATTCTGAAGGCGCAGCCCTTTGTTGAGGCCTGCGGGCGAAACCGTGCCGCCCTTGACCGCACTGTTTGACACAATCACCATGCAGCGCTTGCCACTGACATAGCCGATCCCGGCGATGGAGCCGCCCGCGCCTGAGCCGTCGCGGTCATCATACATCTTGTAGCCCGCGAGCGCCGATAGTTCCAGAAACGGCGTGCCGGGGTCGAGCAATAGCGCGAGCCGCTCCTTGGGCAGAAGCTTGCCGCGCTTGTCAAACAGCGCCCGGGCCTTTTCCTGCGCTTGCGCCTTGAGGTCCTCAATGGCTGCGATCTCATCCAAAGCGGCCTGCATGGAAGCGGCGTTCGCTTTGAACGTGTCGGACGATGTATCGATCTGGCTGTCAAGTTCGGGCATCAGTCTTCCCCACCCAGCAGTTTGGGCACACGATAGCGGTGGAAGCCTTGGTAGCTTTCGCTGTTCTTCGCGCCCTGGGGCGGGAACATGGGGCTGAACAGGCTGCCGCCGCCATCCACGCGCAGACTTGCGCCGGAAACAAACGCCGCGCCGGGTGACAACAGGAACACGATGGTGCTGGCGATTTCCGCTTCGGTGGCGATGCGTCCGAGCGGCACGAAATTCTTGAGCTGCGGCAGGATCGCCTTCACCTGCGGGTCGGTATAAGTGTCGAAGCCCGAGGAGGCCACCCAGCCGGGCGCGACGGAGTTTACCCGCACGCCGAAGCGGCCCCATTCGACCGCCGCGGTTTTGGTGAAATTATCGCACGCCGCGCGCGCCGCACCCGAATGACCCATGGTGGGCATGCCGTTCCAGAAATCGGCGGTGATGTTCACCACAGCGCCGCCGGTGTCCTTCATGCTTTGCGTGACCAGCTCACGCGTCATGTTGAAGGCGCCAACCACGTTGGTGCGCAGCACGGTTTCAAACCCTTTGGTGGAGATGGCTTCAAGAGGGGAAGGATATTGCCCGCCCGCATTGTTCACCAGGCCCGTCACGGGACCACCCTTGAGGATGTCGGCAATGGCGGCCTTGACGGCGTCTTCATCGCGAATATCGAAGGCGTTTGTTTGGCACGTGCCGCCATCTTCAGTGATTTCAGCCTGAACTGTGTTCAGCTTGTCCTGGTTGCGGCCGGTGATGATGACCTCGGCGCCAAGGCTTGCGAGCTCATGCGCGGTGCAGCGCCCGATGCCGCTGCCGCCGCCGGTGACGATAATACGTGTCCCCGTAAAAAGCCCGTCCCTGAAGACAGACCTGTATCCCGATTGAGCCTCCCCAGACATCGGTATCCTTCCACTTGATTTAATTCCCGTCATTAATTAAAAACAAGCAAGCGCTTGGTTGTCAAGCGTTGTCGGATGGAGTAGCCTTCCCGCATGACAGTTGCTTTGGAAAATCAGGTCCCGGATGCCTTTGAAATCAGCCGCGCGAAGGAGCGGATTTTGAAGGAAGCCATTGATCTATTTTATGAAAAAGGGTTCGAGCGCACGACTGTGCGGGACATTGCGGCGCGTGCCGGCATCCTGTCCGGCAGCCTGTTTCATCATTTCAAAAGCAAGCAGGAAATCCTTTATACAGCCATGGCGCTGACGACTCGCTCCATGGGTGAAAGTGCTGAGAAGGCGGTTGAGGGCGTAACGGACCCGGTCGAGCAGCTCAGGGCACTTGTGCTTAATGAGCTGAACAGCATTCACCGGGAAAGCGGCCATGCGGCCTATGTGCTGGTGGATGAATGGCGCAGCCTGGAGCCCCAGTACCGCGATGCCGTGCTGGCGATCCGGGACGGCAGCTATGATGCCTGCTGGAACAGCGCACTGGAAGGGTGTGCTTCCGGGGGGCTTCTCAAGGGCGACCCCAAGATCACGCGTCAGTTGATCCGAGGCGCACTGGCCTGGACGCGGAACTGGTTTCAGCCGGAAGGCAAGATGACCCTGAAGGCCCTGGCGGATGAGGTGCTGACCACTTTCCTTCGGTCCTAAAGCAGGTTTGTCATGCCGGGCGAGCGCCAGAAGGCGCGAGGGAACGGCATCCATGACCGTCTTAAGTGGCAGGGATTTAGTGGTGGAGCCTGAAACAAGTTCAGGGTGACGGCTAACCATCCGTCGCAAACGCCCCGCATTTCGCCGCATTCCTTGTGTCTTGCCAATATCCCCGTTTATAACTGTGCCCCTAGAAAAAGAAGAAGGCCCGACAAGGGTAGGGCCGCACTAAAACAGACCTAAGGGGTTACCATGAAAAAATTCAAGAAAGCCGCGCTTGCAGCGGCGCTTATGGGCATGGCGCTGCCGATGGCTGCACCATCCGCGACAGCTGAAGACACCAACCCGTTCTTTGAGGAATGGACCACGCCGCATGGCCTGGCGCCTTTCAGCCAGATCGAAAACGCAGACTATATGCCCGCGTTCGAGAAGGCCTTTGCCGAAAGCCGCGCGGATATAGATGCCATTGCGAACAACCCGGACGCGCCATCCTTTGAGAACACCATTGCCGCGCTGGATAAGTCAGGCAAGCTTTTGAACAAGGTGGCTGGTGTTTTCTATAACCTCACCGGCTCGCACACCAACCCGGAGATGCAGGAAATCCAGGCCACGGTTTCCGGCATGTTCAGCCGCCACAACAATGAGACGCTTTTCAACAAGAAGCTGTTCGACCGTGTGGATGCGCTTTACCAGAAACGCGACAGCCTGGACCTGAACCCAGAGCAGGCGCGCATGCTGTGGCGCACGCATCTGGATTTCACCAGCGCGGGCGCGAACCTTGATGAGGATGCGAAAGCGGAACTGGCGAAATTGAATGAGGAAATCTCGGGCCTGACGACAAAGTTTGGTCGCAACGTGCTGGGTGCCACGAACGCGTTCGAGATGATCGTGGAAGATGAAGCAGATCTGGCGGGCCTGCCTGATTTCGTGGTTGCAGCCGCAGCCGAAATGGCCAAGGAACGCGGGCATGAAGGCAAATGGATGTTCACCGCCACGCGCTCCAGCTTCACGCCGTTCATGACCTTCTCCACCCGCCGGGACCTGCGCGAGAAGCTGCATAAGGGCTATATGGCACGCGGCGCCAAGGGCACCGAGTTCGATAATACCCAGATCGTAAAGGACATCCTGCAGGCGCGCGAAAAGCGGGCCAAGCTGCTGGGCTATAAGAACCACGCTGAATATCAGATGGCGGACCGCATGATGGGCCACCCGGACCGGGCGTTTGAACTTCTGAACCGCATCTGGGAACCGGCGCTTGAAAAAGCCAAAGTCGAGCGCGCGGCGCTTCAGGAAATGGTGAACAGCGAAGGCGGCGATTTCGAGCTGGCGGCCTGGGACTGGTGGCACTATGCCGAAAAAGTCCGCAAGGCACGCTATGACCTGGATGAGCAGACGCTGAAGCCATATTTCGTGCTGGATAACGTGCTGAAGGGCGCGTTCCACACAGCAAACAAGCTGTGGGGCCTGACGTTCAAGGAACGCACAGACATTGACACCTATCACCCCGATGTCCGCACTTTCGAGGTGTATGAAAAAGACGGTAGCTACCTGGGTCTTTACCTGACAGACCATCATGCCCGTGCGTCCAAGCGCGGCGGTGCCTGGAACAACAGCTTCCGGTCCCAGAAGAAAGTGGACGGCGTTGAAACGCCGATTGTGGTCAACGTAATGAGCTTCCCCAAGGGCTCTGGCGACGTGCCGCCGCTTTTGTCTGCTGACAATGTGGGCACGCTGTTCCATGAGTTCGGCCACGCCATGCACACGCTGATGTCTGACGTGACCTATGACCGCATGAACAGCATGGCCTGGGATTTTGTTGAATTCCCAAGCCAGATTTTCGAAGGCTGGGCGTGGGAGCCTGAGGTGCTGCGCGTTTACGCCAAGCACTATAAATCCGGTGAGGTGATCCCGGAGAGCATGATCGAGCGCCTTGAAGCGGCTTCGAAGTTCAACCAAGGCTTCGCGACAGTTGAATATGTATCTGCGGCGCTTCTGGACATGCACTGGCATACCCGCAGCATTGCGGACGACGTTGATGTGGCGGCGTTCGAGAAGCAGGTGCTGGATGAGATCGGCCTGATCGACGAGATCGTTGTGCGCTACCGCACGCCATACTTCAACCACGCCTTCGGTGGCTCGGCCTATGCGGCGGGTTACTATACTTACCTGTGGTCCGAAGTGCTGTCGGCTGACGCTTACGCCACCTTCACCGAAGAAGGCATCTTCAACCAGGATGTGGCAGCTCGGCTCAGGCATTCGATCCTTGAACCACGGGGCGCGCGCGACCCGATGGAAATGTTCGAGGAATTCAAAGGCCGCGAATATAAGCTGGATGCCATCCTCGAGGCGCGTGGCCTGACAGACTAGGTCTCGCACACAGCCTGAAAATACGAAGCCCCGGCCTGCTGGTCGGGGCTTTTGCTTTTTCGGGGTGCTGATCCAATGCGTTTGGGCTGTCGTAAGCCAGACGAAACAATTTTCAGGAGGCCGCCATGGACTGCAAGGAATGTGAAACCATCCACGCCCACATCTTCGAGAAGACGTTCTTCTGGATTTACGTTCCAACGGGCAAGGCTGCCGACCGGCTGAAGGAAATCGCCAGGCACCGTGGGCTTGAGGGGGAGGCCTTTGACCAGACATCCTACCGCATCGTCATGGGCAGGGCTGATGTGGGGGCGTTTCTAACCACCCTCTTTGGGGAGTTCAACGGCCAGGAACTCGCCAACACCAAGATCGTGACGACAAAGGATGAAACCCTTTCGCCGTCAGACATGGGGCGTGTGTTCCAGGCTGATGTGTTTATCAACCGATTCCAGAGCCAATGGATTATCGAATCCCTGGAGGCAAAACGCTATGAGACATGGTTCCAGCCCATCTTCCACGCCAAACAGCCGGATCGGGCCTTTGGCCAGGAAGGGCTTTTCCGGCTGCGGGACGCTGAGGGCACGATCATTCCGCCCGGGCACGTCTTTGATGTGGCCAGCAAGTCTGACCTGCTGTTCAGTGCAGACCTTCTGGCGCGTAAAAGCGCGGTTGAGGCTGCTGCGGCCGGACGGCTCAAGGGCAAGATTTTCATCAACTTCAACCCGTCCAGCATCTATGACCCGGCCTATTGCCTGCGCGCAACGGCAGCGGCCATTGAGGCCGCCGGGCTCAAGCCTCGCGACGTTGTTTTCGAGCTGACGGAAACGCATCAGGCACGGGACAAGGCACACCTGAAGGGCATTCTGGCTTTTTACCGGAACGCAGGCTTCGGCGTGGCGCTGGATGACATTGGCTCGGGCTGGTCGGGCCTCAACATGCTGCACGAGATGCGGCCCGACTATGTCAAGCTGGACATGGATCTGGTGCGCGATGTCCATGAGGATGTGTTCAAGCAGACGATCGTGAAACGCCTGCTGCAGATTGCCAAGGACAACGGCATCAAAACGATTGCCGAGGGCATCGAATGTGCAGAAGAAGCCCGGTGCCTGACTGAAATGGGCGCGGATTACCTGCAGGGCTATTATTTTGCCAAGCCCGCCCCGGTGTTGCCGGCGGACGAGAGCCCGCTGGCAAAAGCAGGTTAGAAGATCGCGGCTGCCGCGACGCTGAGGCCAATGGCGAAAAGGGCGGCAATGGCGATCTTGCGGTGGCTGGCATCACCATATTTTTCAAACAGGCTAGTGCCCACTTTTTCACCCAGCATCATGGCAGGGTAGCAGATCACAAACAGTGTCAGTTCAAGCTGGCCGATCAGCCCATTGATGCCATAGGCGACAAGGCCAAAGATGGCGGAAAACAGGAAGAATCCTAGAAGAAAAGCGCGCGCCACGCGTGCCTTTTCATAGACCGACATCGAATAGATGATTACCGGCGGGCCAGGGATCGAAAGGGCTCCGTTCAAAAGCCCCGAGATTAGCCCCGCACCCACACTTAGGGCCCCTCCAGCACGGTGCGGCGCTGGCTTGTATTTCAGCAGCAGGAAGCAGGCGAGCATGACCATGATGCCGATAGCCAAGCGGAATACTTGCGGGCTGAATAGGAGCAGCAGATAAGCGCCTGCAAGTGTGCCTATGGCCGACGCGACGATCATGCCGGTCATATCTTTGGTCGGAATATCCCGCCTGTAGGAGTTCAGCGACTGGAGCGAGATCGCCAGTGCAAGCAGCACGATCAGGCTCACAGACGTTGTAGGGCTCAGAACAAGGCTAAAAATGGGCAAGGCCGCCAGTGCGAAGCCAAATCCGGTGAAAGCACGCAGGATGTTGGCAAGAAACACTGTGGCGGCAATGCTCAAAAGCACCAATGGAGCAATATCGGGGATGAGGGCTTCCATTTCCCCTTACGCCGCTGCCTGACCAAGCCGCACGAGGCGACCAGGGCGCAGACCGGTGAGCTTGTCATTTTCAAGCACCACTTTGCCGTCCACGATCGTGGCGATATAGCCCGTGGCTTCCTGAAGCAAGCGCTGGCCGCCCGCCGGAAGGTCCTTGACCATATGCGGCGCGTGCAGGCGCAACCTCGCATGGTCGATCACATTGATGTTGGCTTTCTTGCCAACCTCCAGCCTGCCACGATCCTTGAAGCCGACATAATCTGCGATCTCGGACGTCAGCATCTGCACGGCGCGTGCGAGCGGGATCTGTGGCCCCTGCTTGCGGTCCCGCGCCCAGTGGCACAGAAGGTAGGTCGGGAAGCTGGCGTCACACACGGTGCCCACATGCGCCCCGCCGTCCGACAGGCCCATGATCGCCTGCGGGTGGGTCATCATCTCATGCACGGCGCTATAGTTCAGGTCGGTATAATTATAGATTGGGAAATAGAGGAATTCCTGCCCGTCTTTTTCCAAGAGGATGTCGTAGATCTTTGATAACGGCGTTACGCCGTCTTCCTGGGCCATCTTGTAGACGCTGGCATTCACGCTCTGCTCATAATCCGGGTTTTCGCCCAGTTTGAACATCTTGCAGCTGATGAAATCAATCTGCTGCAAAAGGATGTCTGCAAGGGGCGGGATGGCCGTGCCGTCGCCCGCGACCTTTTCTGATTTCTCGCTCAGCAGCTGCGCTTTGAACTCAGGATCGCGCATGGCTTCCACGCGCTCCGCGAGCGGTAGGTGGCTGATGCGTTTGTAGCTTGGGAAGCCGATGAATGGATGGAAGGTGCATTGCAGCCCCAAAATCACGCCGATACCGCGCGGCGCGGTCTGTAGGCGCATGTTGATGCCCTTGTCTTTAGCGCCTTCGGCGCGGGCGATAATGTTCTTCCACTGTTTGGGCGCGAAGTCCCGCTGCATCAGAGACAGCGAAAAAGGCCGTCCGCCGGATGCGCCCGCGAAGGCTTCAAGCAGGTCGAACTCGCGGTCGAAGGCAGTGGGGTCGCCGCGCTCCAGGTCGAAATCATTCACCGCCTGCAACACGCCGTGGTCCAGACCTTTGAAGGCTTCGGCGATGCCCACAAGCTCTTCCTTCGTGGCCTCGGATGCCGGGGTCCAGTCGCCGTCGGCTGTGCGGTGTACGTCTGATCGCCCGGTGGAGAAACCAACCGCGCCAGCCTCGAGAGCCGCGCGCGTCAGTTCGCGCATCCTGGCGATATCCTCATCGGTCGCGGGCTCGCCTGATACCGCGCGGTCGCCCATCACATAGACGCGCAGCGGGTCATGCACCACTTGGGCCGCATAGTCGATGGTGTGCGGGAAATCGATGGCGTCCATATAGTCCGCGAAGCTTTCCCAGTTCCAGCTGAGGCCTTCGGCCAGCGCGGTGCCGGGGATGTCCTCAACCCCTTCCATCAGGCGCACAAGGCGGTCATGGTCCTTCGGTAGCACGGGCGCGAAGCCCACGCCGCAGCTGCCCATCACTGCAGTGGTCACGCCATGGTTGACGCTGGGCTGGAGGTCCGCGTCCCAGGAAACCTGGCCGTCATAGTGGGTGTGCAGGTCAAGGAAACCGGGGGTGACGATGGCGCCTGCGGCATCGATCACGCGCTCGGCCTCTCCAAGGCTCAAACCGATGGCGGCAATTTTGCCGTCCTTGACCGCTACGTCGCCAGTGGTGGGCTCGCCGCCATTGCCGTCATAGATGGTGCCGCCCTTGATGATCAGGTCATATGCCATGTGTGTCCTCCTGCAATTTAGGGGGTGAATAGTGTGTTATGCGGTCTGCCAGCCGGAACAGGCCGGTAACAGCAAAGCCGCCAATGAAATGCCAGATGCCCCAGGTGGCAAGAACCATCGCCCCGGAGCCAAGCCCGCCAAACTGGCTGAGCATAATTAGAAGGCCGAGCCCTGAATTCTGAATGCCGATCTCGAACACCAGCGCACGCCGGGCCGCCCGGGTCCTGAGGCCGAGCATGCCAACAAGCCCACCCAGGATGAAAGCAGCCGTATTGTGAAGCGCCACATAGGGCAAAATCTGGTCGCCAAAATGCTTGAGAAGGTCAAGGTTGGTCGCCAGCCCGACGGCCACAATCACCACAATCACCGCGACCGCGAGCGGCAGGCATACGCGCTGCAGCTTGTGGGCAAGCATGGGCCGGTAGTGTGACAGCACAATCCCGAACCCGAGCGGTACAAGAAGCGTGAGGCTGGTGTTCAGCACAAACGACAGCCGGTCCAGATGGATGGCTTCCACAAGATCCCGCGTGGGGCCATAAAGGCTGGTCCAGAAAAGGATCGCGAGCGGCAGGAAGGCGGCTGAAAACAGGCTGGAGCATGTGGTGAGCGAGACGCTGTAGGCCACATCGCCCCGGCTGAGCCGCGTGAACAGGTTGGATACATTCCCGCCTGGACAGCAGGCCACAATGATCATGCCCAGCGCGATGCCCGCCATGGGTTCGAACAGGGTGAGGATCGCGAGTGTGACAAGCGGCAGACCAACAATCTGCGCCATCAGGCCATAAAAAACGCTGCGCTTGTGGGTTCTGAGGAATGAGAAATCGTCTGTCTTGAGCCCCAGCGCCACAGAGAACATGGTGAAGGCGAGAGAGACGGCGAGCGCGAGCTGCGTGCCCGGCTCCAGCGTGATCACGGCGTCATTGATGGCGCTTGCGTCCATGCTTTTCCATCCCTCCCAAAGTGTCCCCTTCCCAAAGGACGCGGTAAATCTACTTGACGATTGCTGCCTTGTGAATGACAGTCGGCGTCTAAAAATTGATATTTTACGCCAAGAAGATCAAGTGAACGATACCGTCCTTACCCGCTATCTGGCCACGCTTGTGGATGTGATGCACGCCGAATATGGTGTTGCACCCGGCGCGCTTTATAAAGCCGCGGGGATCGCTCCCCTTGCCGAAGGACGGGTCGGCGAAGAGACCGCCGAAGCCCTTTGGGTGGCCGCCGAAAAGCTATCGGGCGACGGGCTTTTGGGCCTGAAGGTTGGGGCACGCGTTCGCTACAGCAGCTATTCCACCCTTGGGCACCTGCTTGTGACCGCGAAAACGGTGGGCGAGTCGCTCAAGGCTGCGTGTGACCTGGCCTTTTATGTGGGCGCGGCAGGACAACTGCACATGGAAGAGGCGGCGGACGAATGCGCCATTGTCTATGAACCCCTGAGGGCAGACTGGCGCGCACCCTTTGTGCGGTCAGAGGCCGTGCTTTTGCCCATGGTAAGGTTTGCGCGCTGGGCCTCGCCGGGTGTGGAGCCCAAACAGGTGATCCTGACCCGGCCAATCCCACCCAACCCCCAGGCCTTTGTTGATGCCTTTGGGGCGCCGGTTACATTTGGTGGTCGCCGTCATGCAGTTGTCTGGGATGCGGCGGCCCTCAGTCAGCCGATGAATGATGCCAACCCTGCGCTCAATGAAATGCTGCGAGCGCATGTGGAAGCGGAAATGCCAAAGAAGGAAGGCGTGCTGGCGCAAGTAAAGGCCACCCTCCTGAAAGCGCTTTCCGGCGGGGCAGACGTGAGCATAGCAGCGGCAGCGAAGACGATAGGCATGTCTGAACGCAGCCTGCAGCGGGCGCTGGCGGCGGAAGGGGCGGCCTTTCGGGATATGCTTACAGAGGTGCGGCGAAATGAGGCCTGCCGCCTTTTGAAGGAAACAGCATTGCCGGTATCGGATATCGCCATAAGGCTTGGCTATTCGGAACCCGCGGCTTTTGTGCGGGCTTTCCGGCGCTGGTTCCAAGCCTCTCCGGCGCAGTGGCGCAAGTCGGCGTGCAAGTGATTGGCGGTCCCCAGAAGGTGGGCTAGGGTTAACAATTGAGACACAGGTTTCAGGCTAGGATGAGACAGAGAATGATAGCGAAAACAATGGCAAGAGTGGCAGGTTTGATCGCCGCTTTCATGACAGTTGAAGGAAGCCTTTTCATGAGTGCAGCTTCGGATAAAACCCCGGTCGATATGATCGTGCATGGCCGTTATGTGGTGACCATGGATGACGAGGCCGGCGTGATCGAAGGCGGTGCCGTGGCGGTCAAGGACGGCGAGATCGTGGCCGTGGGCACAGACGCGGAAATCACGGGTGCTTACACATCCGATCAGGTTATCGCGGGCGAGGGTCGGGTGTTGATGCCGGGCCTTGTGAACGCGCACACGCATACGGCCATGACCCTGTTCCGCGGCATGGCAGACGACCTTGAGCTGATGACATGGCTGACCAAATATATCTTCCCCATGGAAGGCCGCTATGTGGACCCTGACTTCATCAAGATCGGGTCTGAACTGGCCTGCTGGGAAATGATCCAGAGCGGCACGACAAGCTTTGTCGATATGTATTTTTACCCCGAAGTGATCGCGGGTGTGGTGGAAAAATGTGGTTTGCGCGCTGTGATCACCGCACCGATGATTGACTTTCCGAGCCCTGGGTTCAAGGGCTGGGATGACAGCTTCAATGCAGGCGTCAAGTTCGTGAAGGACTGGCAGGGCAAGAATGCCCGCATCACGCCGGGCCTTGCGCCCCACGCGCCTTATACGGTGTCGAAAGAGCATCTGGCGGACGTTGCCAAAGTGGCGAAGGAGCTGGGTGCACCCATTTCGATCCACATCGCGGAAGATAAGTCCGAGCTGGAAACAATCCGCGGCAAATACCAGCAGACCTCCATTGAGGAACTTTCTGATGTTGGCATGCTGGACGCACAGGTGATTGCGGCCCATGTTGTCTGGCCATCGGACAGCGACATGAAGCTGGTGGCAGGCAAAAGCTTTGCCGCGATCCACAACCCCACATCCAACATGAAAACCGGTGCCGGTTTTTCGCCTGTGCCAAAGCTTCTGGAAGCCGGTGTCACGGTGGGTCTGGCGACAGACGGCGCGGCATCCAACAATAACCTCAATATGTGGGATGAAATCCACTTGGCAGCGCTTGTTCACAAGGGGGTGGCCACAGACCCAACTGTGCTGCCGGCGGCGACCGCGCTTGACCTTGCAACCCGCATGGGCGCAAAGGCCGCGGGGCTTGAAGGTGTGACCGGTGTGCTGAAGCCGGGCCTTCGGGCAGATATGATCCAGGTATCGATTGACAGCCTTCGCATGCAGCCTCTCTATGACGTGGTGTCGCAGCTTGTCTATGTGGCGGATCAGCAGGATGTGGTGACCACTATTGTGGACGGTAAGGCGCTGATGCAGGACGGCAAGGTGCTGACGGTGGACGAAAATGCCTTGCGCGACCGCGTGTTGGAAATCTCAAGCCGTATCCGCGCAGATGTGGAGAAAACTAAGGCGGCCAATTAGGCCGCCTGCCGTGCCGGATTACTTCAAATTTGAGGCATTATTTTACATGACCTTAAAATCCGTGTGTTATGACGGAAAGAGAGACATCAGGCACATCAAGTATTTAGGTAGGCGAGGGCGTTGTGAGCGAGCCAGAATTCAGCTTATTCCTTGTCAAAAAGAGCTTCATCGACAAGGCGGATGATCAGTTCAAGACGATCATGCGGTGGAAGGATGTTGATCTTTTCAGGCAGCCGCTGAGTTTCCTGTTCCCTGCTGATGCCCATGACCGGGTTGAGCGATTGCTTGACCGCGATGATGTGTCCATCTTCCAGAATGTGGTTTTCCCGCGTGTGCCGCTTCGGCTCAAGACCGGCGGCTATATCAATTTCGACATGAAGCTGGTGACCGTGGCGGAAGGCGAGCGCCGCCTGGACTTCTACAAGCCTGGCCGCGCGGATGATCTGAACGCAGCACAGACGGCAGAAGCCGCTGCCCCAGCCGCCGACATGTACAGTTTCTTCAATTTCGTTGAGGACCTGCTGGCCTCCCCGTTTGAAGGCGACCTGGACCTGACGATGGTCAGCATGGATGCCCTGAGAGACGGCAGCGATGCGGGCCTGACGGACGAAGAAAAAGACAGCGCGCGGTCTGAATTTGAAGCCAACCTGCAGAAGCACGCAGTTGGCGGCAAGGTCGGCAAGCTGGATGAAGCGTCCTACGGCCTCCTGACCGCCAGCGGGTTTGACGAGGAAGCCTTCGACCTTGAGATGCAGAATGTGGCGGCGCGGCTGAATATCGCGCCGGAAAAGCTTGCGCTCAACAAGGCCAACATGGCGATCGATGACCGTGATGTGGCGCCAGAGAAACTGCACCAGGCGCTTCATCAGGCGCGCGGCGTGTTTGTGGGCGAAATTGAAGACGAGCACGGCATTGAAAAGCTTACCGGCGTTATCGACGGCATCGAGCATAACAGGAAGCTGATCCAGGAAGCGATCAAGCGCTACAAGTATCGCACCAGCCCCCGGTCGGTGTCTGATAATGTGGCGTCGGTTTCCATTGCGGTGCTGCAGCAGGGCAAGGTGAACCTTGAAGGCCAGATCAGGCGCCCGGATGAGATTATCGTGCTGGCCGACCATCCTGATATATCGATCGAACATGACCTCGCACAGCTGGAGGACCTCATTCGTATGCGGGTCAGGAAGCCTGCGGATGAACGCGAAAAGCCGGACTATTACGAGCTGTGCCGGTCCACCATGATTCAGGAGCGTTTTCAGGAAGAGCTTGCCGCCATGCTAGAGCGCCACGGCGAAGACGCGTCGCGCATCGGCTTCCGCATCAAGGGTATGCCGCCCGTACGCCGCGGAGGCCTGCACTGGGACGCGCTGAACCGTTTGGCGGCCAAGGGCCACCCCATATGGATCGACCGTTTCGGAGACGCGGTGGTGGCGCCCGAAGCACTTCAGTGCCTGAAAGGCGGGATGATCGAGATGCCACCACCGATGATGAAAAAGCTCGCCGGGCATTTTGACGGCAAGGAAATGATGAGCCAGCTTGTCGCCACATGGCAGGCGATGAATGTGCGCGTGGTCTCGGCCGACCTGCCGGATTATGACATGAAAACCCTGGCGCAGGAGCTGGGCATTACCATCGCGGTCGAGGACGCGCCCGAAGCCCGCGCCTCTTAACCGCCTGATCCTCCTACCAATTCGGTCCTGTTGGTTCCCATAGCGGAATGAGGCTGCACAATTTTTTCATTGATTTGCCCTCCGTCAAATCGCACCTTCCAAAAAAAGATATGCTAGAATGCATCAAGAACACCAAGAGGGGGCGGAATTGGCCGAAAACTTGAGCCAGTCACAGCGTGTTAATCACGACCTGATCACAGCCCATGTGGGGGAGGTCGGCGGCCTGATGCGTGCCTTGAATGCGCTGCAGGAGCATGACGGCTATATCGATGCCGCCAATGTTCCAAAGCTTGCCAAGGCCTTCAACATCACCAAGGCCGAGGTGAAGGGTGTGATTAGCTTTTATGACGATTTCACGCGTGCGCCCAAGGGCAAGCATGTGATCCGCATCTGCCAGGCAGAGGCCTGCCAGGCGGTGGGCAGCCGCGTGCTGACGGCTGTAGCGCTTGAAAAACTCGGTATTGGCCTGGGCGAGACCACGCCGGACGGCAGGGTAACGGTTGAGGCTGTCTATTGCTTGGGGCTGTGCGCATCCGGCCCTGCCGCCATGGTGGACGGCGAACTGAAAGGCCGGGTGACGGCGGGCCTCTTTGATGCTTTCGCGGAGGATGAGGCATGAGCAAGATTTACGTCCCGCTCGACAGTTCCGCCGTGGCCATGGGCGCTGATGCTGTCGCTGAAAAGATCGAAGCCATCACCGGCACTACCCCCATCCGTAACGGTAGCCGCGGCATGGCCTGGCTTGAGCCGCTGGTCGAGGTGGAAACGCCGGAAGGCCGCGTGGCCTATGGCCCGGTGACAGCCGATGACATTGAGGGCTTGATCCACGACGGCATGCTTGAAGGGCGGGCGCATGCGCTGTGCCACGGCTTGACCGACGAGATTCCGTTTCTCAAAAATCAGGAACGTCTGACTTTCGCGCGCTGCGGCATCACGGACCCGCTTTCGGTGGAAGATTACGCGGCCCACGGCGGCCTTGAAGGCATTCAGAAAGCCATCGGCATGTCGGCTGAGGCCATCTGTGAAGAGGTCATGACCTCCGGCCTGCGTGGCCGTGGCGGCGCGGCCTTCCCGGCGGGCATCAAATGGAACACTGTGCAGGGCGCTGACGCTGACCAGAAATATATCGTCTGTAACGCGGACGAGGGCGACAGCGGCACCTTCGCTGACCGGATGATCATGGAAGGCGACCCGCTTCTGCTCATAGAAGGCATGGTAATCGCGGGCCTCGGCGTTGGCGCGACCAAGGGCTATATCTACCTGCGGTCTGAATATCCGGTGGCGAAACGGGTTTTGGCTGCCGCCATCGACCGGGCTTATTGGAAAGGGCTCTTGGGCGATGACGTGCTCGGGTCTGGCAAAGCCTTCCACCTGGAGCTTTTCATGGGTGCGGGCGCCTATATCTGCGGCGAGGAAACGTCGCTTCTGGAAAGTCTTGAAGGCAAGCGGGGTCAGGTGCGCGCCAAGCCGCCGCTGCCGGCACTTGAGGGCCTGAACGGCAAACCCACGCTGGTCCATAATGTGATTTCCCTGTGTGCGGTGCCGACCATTCTGGCGAAGGGTGGAGAATTTTACCGTGACATTGGGATGGGGCGCTCCACCGGCACCATGCCGTTCCAGATTGCGGGCAATGTGGCCCATGGCGGCCTTGTGGAAAAAGCCTTTGGCATCACGCTTGGGGAACTGGTGAATGACTTCGGCGGCGGCACCCGGTCTGGCAGGCCGGTGAAGGCGGCGCAGGTGGGCGGGCCTTTGGGCGCCTATATCCCTGTGGGCAAGTTCGACATGCCGATGGACTATGAAACTTTCGGCAAAATTGGCGCTGGGGTGGGCCATGGTGGTATAGTGGTGTTTGACGACACAGCCGATATGGCGGCACAGGCCAAATATGCCTTCGACTTCTGCGCGCACGAAAGCTGCGGCAAGTGTACGCCGTGCCGGATTGGCGCGGTCCGCGGCTCGGAAGTCATGGCCAAGGTGATTGCGGGCGAAGATGTCGATACCAATCTTGAGCTTATCGAAGACCTTCTTGAGGTCATGGAAGACGGCTCCCTGTGCGCGATGGGCGGAATGACGCCCGTGCCGGTGAAAAGTGTCCTTGAATATTTCCCCGAGGCCGTAGGCCGGGGCCAAAAAGACATCAGCATGGAAGGAGGCGAATAAAATGGCGCTCCTGAAAGAACCAGATTTCGGAACCCCAGAGGTCAAGTCGGACGAGACTGTGACGCTGGAAGTGGACGGCTTCAACGTGACTGTGCCCAAGGGCACCAGCGTGATGCGCGCGGCGGCAGAGGCCGGTATTTCCATCCCCAAACTGTGCGCGACCGATATGGTCAAACAGTTTGGCAGTTGCCGCCTGTGCCTTGTGGAAATTGACGGCCGCAAGGGCACGCCTTCAAGCTGCACCACGCATGCAGAAGACGGCATGGTGGTGCATACCCAGACAGACCGGCTGGCGCGCCTGAGGCGCGGGGTGATGGAGCTCTATATTTCCGATCACCCGCTGGATTGCCTCACGTGCCCAACAAACGGCGACTGTGAGCTGCAGGATATGGCGGGTGCCGTGGGGCTCAGGGACGTGCGCTACGGTTATGAAGGCGAGAACCATCTGGACCTGGCGAAAGACGAGAGCACGCCTTACTTCACCTATGACCCATCCAAATGCATTGTCTGCTCGCGCTGCGTGCGGGCGTGTGATGAGGTGCAGGGCACGCTCGCGCTGACCATCGAAGGGCGGGGGTTCGAAAGTCGCGTGGCAACGGGCACAGACGATTTCTTCAGTTCGGAATGTGTGTCATGCGGGGCTTGCGTGCAGGCGTGCCCAACCGCCACACTCGCGGAAAACGACCTGATCGAACACGGCGTGCCCGACCGCACGGTGATCACCACCTGCGCCTACTGCGGCGTTGGTTGCAGCTTCAAGGCGGAAATCAAGGGCGACCGCGTGGTGCGCATGATCCCGGAAAAAGCGGGCAAGGCCAACCATGGCCACTCCTGCGTCAAGGGCCGGTTCGCCTGGGGCTACGCCACCCACAAGGACCGGGTGACCAAGCCGATGATCCGGGAAAATATCACCGACGAATGGCGCGAAGTGTCGTGGGATGAGGCCTTTGAATTCACCGCGAAGCGCTTCAAGGACATTCAGGCCAAGTACGGCAAGAAAGCCATCGGCGGGATCACCTCCAGCCGTTGTACCAACGAGGAAGTCTGGCTGGTGCAGAAGATCGTCCGCGCGGCCTTCGGCAACAACAATGTGGATACCTGCGCGCGGGTTTGCCATTCGCCCACCGGGTATGGCTTGAAGCAAACTCTGGGCACATCGGCAGGCACGCAAAACTTTGATTCCGTCGAGCATGCTGACGTGATCATGGTGATCGGGTCCAACCCCACGGACGCCCACCCGGTGTTCGGCAGCCAGATGAAACGGCGGCTTCGTCAGGGTGCGAAACTCATCGTGATCGACCCCAGGAAGATTGATCTGGTGGAAACCCCGCACGTGAAGGCGGACTATCACCTGGCGCTGCAGCCCGGCACCAATGTGGCGGTGGTGAACGCGCTGGCGCATGTGATTATCTCCGAAGGGCTGCATGACGAGGCATTCGTGCGCGAGCGCTGCGAAATGGATGCGTTCGAGGAATGGAAGGCTTTCATTCTCGACCCGGTCAACTCGCCCGAGGAAGTCGCCAAGGTCGCGGGCATCAACGCAGACGATATCCGTGCGGCTGCCCGGCTTTATGCCGCGGGCGGCAATGGGGCCATCTACTACGGCCTGGGCGTGACCGAACACAGCCAGGGGTCCACCATGGTGATGGGCATGGCCAACCTTGCGATGGCGACCGGCAATTTCGGGCGCCCAGGCGTAGGCGTGAACCCGATGCGCGGCCAGAACAATGTGCAGGGCTCATGCGATATGGGTTCCTTCCCGCATGAATTTGCGGGCTATCGCCCTGTGGCGGATGATGCGGTCCGCAAAACATTCGAAGATTACTGGGGCGTTGGACTGGACGGTGAACCCGGCCTTCGCATTCCCGGCATGTTCGATGAAGCCCATGCGGGCAAGTATCGCGGTATCTACATTCAGGGCGAAGACGTGGCGCAATCTGATCCGAACACGCTTCATGTGGAAGCAGCGCTGAGGAACATGGACTGCGTAGTGGTGCAGGACCTGTTTCTGAATGAAACCGCGCGCTTCGCCCATGTTTTCCTGCCCGGTACCAGCTTCCTTGAAAAAGACGGTACTTTCATCAACGCCGAACGCCGCCTTGGCCGGGTGCGTCCAGTGATGAAAACCCAGACCGGGCTTGAAGAATGGCAGGTGACCGCGAAGCTTTCTGAAGCGATGGGGTACCCAATGCCATATTCGAATGCGGCTGAGATCATGGATGAGATCGCGGCACTGACGCCCACGTTTGCAGGTGTGAGCTTCGCCCGTCTTGACCGGGACGGCAGCCTGCAGTGGCCCGTGAATGACGAGGCCCCGGATGGCACGCCGGTTATGCATGTGGACCATTTCGTGCGCGGCAAGGGCCTGTTCGTGGTCACGGAATATGTGCCGACGGAAGAGAAGACGAACCGCAAGTTCCCGCTGATCCTGACGACCGGCCGTATCCTGAGCCAGTATAATGTGGGCGCGCAGACGCGCCGGACCGACAATAACCGCTGGATGGAGGAAGACGTGCTGGAAATCCACCCGTCTGACGCGGAAATGCGTGGTATCCAGACCGGTGACTGGGTGTCTGTCAAATCACGCAAAGGCGAGACGACGCTTCGGGCTGAGATTTCAGAGCGCATGGTGCCGGGCGTGGTCTACACCACCTTCCATCATCCGGAAAGCGGCACCAATGTGGTGACCACAGAGCTTTCTGATTGGGCCACCAGCTGCCCCGAATATAAGGTGACGGCGGTGGACGTGGGGCTGGCGAACCACAAGTCTAGCTGGCAGGAACATTATGCGGCGGAGGCGCCCACCA
>Ga0209273_10000984_pt1 | contig 29058 bp, 23 predicted proteins | sample tdAd471_FD_187126 | JGI IMG/M metagenome (GOLD analysis project Ga0209273, IMG submission 187126) | Marine sediment microbial communities from the Atlantic coast under amendment with organic carbon and nitrate - tdAd47.1 (SPAdes)... | ecosystem: Environmental > Aquatic > Marine > Coastal >...
TGCCGGAGATTATCCTGGAGCCCGGCCGGTCTATGGTGGCCAACGCCGGTGTCTTGGTGAGCGAAGTGGTGCTGATTTCACGGAAGGCGCGCACGTCCCTGCACCGCTGGGTGTTCACGGATGTGGGCAAGTTTTCCGGCCTTATTGAAACCATGGACGAAGCCATCAAATACCCGATCTACACCGAAAAGCAGGGCGAAATGGAAGAGGCGATCATCGCCGGCCCAACCTGCGACAGCGCCGACATCATGTATGAAGACGCCAAGGTACCCCTGCCTCTTAATCTCGCGATCGGGGATCGGCTTTATTGGTTCTCGACCGGCGCTTATACCACAAGCTATAGCGCCATTGAGTTCAACGGCTTCCCACCCCTCAAGGCCTATTACATCTAAACCTGCTTCGGGGCGGTTTAGGCCGCCCCCGCTGCAAGCGCCCCACGCTGTTTCCGGCGCACCAGCCATTCCGCAAATATCAGGTTCGGCACCCAGGAGATATAGGCAATCGCCGGATAGGCGACCTCGAACGGCAGGCCCATCACGCCAAGCGCCAGGAACAGGTATATCCTGAGCGTCACGGCACCGAAGGTCAGCGAAAATGACCGCATCATCCATTCTTTGTGGGCGCCGAACTCACGGGCGCGGGCGCGCAGGAAACCGGTTCCCGTCGTCACGATCCATGCGATGCCGAGCAACAGGAACCCCACTTGCGCCACAGGGCCGTTATCACTGCCAATCGCCAGCCAGATGCCGCCGATGGCCGACAGCATGCAGGCCAAGGCGTAGGTGCGCCCGACCCAGCGGTGCAGCGCAGGCATTCGCGTGCGCAGGCGGGCAAAGAACTGGAAGCCACCGATCGCGAGCGCGAGCGGCCCAAAGCCGAAATGCAGATACATGCCAACGGGCCGTTCAGCCAGATGGTGCGCCATGCCCGCGTTCTGGACCGGGCTATCCGGCCAGATAAGCGCCCAGCCATACAGGGCCACCAACACGGATAGAATTGTCATCAGCACAAGCATGCCAGTCTTCATGGTTTTCCCCTCGATCAGTCGCTCAATACCATTCATGCCATCACCTGTTATCCCCTGGGCACAAATGGAGCGGCACCGATACTACCGGCTTTAGTGTAAAAATACCGACAAAAATCAATCAAGCCTTGTCAAGCCGTGCACAAGTTGCCAACACTTTATCGCGCTCCACATTACAGGCAGGCAATATCGGGGGCATCTATGAGGCAATCACAGCAGGCAATCGCGCTTGCGGCAGGCAACAGGCATTGGTGGCTTTTTGCCCTGGCAGTGCTTGCGTGCCTTATGGTGATGGCTTCCGCAGCAAAGGCCGCAGAATCGCCGAATGGGCCCAACCTCCTGCCAACAGCCTGTCATTTCCGCACTGACACCCAGCCCAGCTTCGACAGCATGCTGCCAAGGTTGCCTGAAGCACAATGTGACAGCACCCCCATGCCGGGCGAAGGCGTTGTGTGGTTGTCGCTTGATGTAGCCAGGGTGACCCCGGAAGCGGGCACTGACTATGCGCTCTTGCTGTTCCGCGAGTGGACAGACAGGGCCATTGTCCAGATCCACTATGGCGACGGGCACATGACCAGCTATGACGTCAACGACCATGGCTTTGACGACTATTGGTCTGTGGGCAATTTCCTGCGTTTTGACGCGCCTGCGCGCGCCGCACCGGTGAGCCATGTTTTAGTTGGGCTCGAAAATACCGCGTCGATCAGAACCTTCAGGCAGATCAATTTCGTGCCCGCGCAGGCCTGGGCAGCGTCGGAAACTGACGGGCGGCTTCTGGCTGGGCTGATCATCGGCATCCTGATGGCCATGCTGTTCTATAACATCACCCTGGCCGCTGTGCTGCGGTTCGATTTCCATGTCCATTACTGCATTTTCGTGTTCGCCGTGGTTCTCTATAACTTCACTGCGTATGGGATGATGTCCCATTTCCTCCCCGGTACCATGGGGATCGGGGCGCAGATGAACCTCACGATCCTTGCGCTGGGGCTGATCGGGTTTTCCGGGCTGCAGTTCCTCGTCAGTTTCATTGAAAAAGGCATCCTGGGGGACCGTTGGCGCGGGGCAGCCCACGTCCTGGCCTATGCCTTCATGGCCAGCGCCATTCTGTATGCCGCCACCCGCGGCTGGCACACAGACACCATAGACCTGATCTTCAACCTGATGTCCGGCCTTGGGGTCCTGTTCATCCTGGCAACGCTGATCAAGTCGCTGATGGCGGGCAGCAGGGCGGCCATTTTCTATGCCGTGGGCTGGCTGCTTCCCATTGTCGGTGTGGCGCTGCGGGTCATGCGCGGGTTCGATATCATCCCGCATTCGTCGCTGGTGGAATACAGCATGTCGATCGGCATGGCGCTTGAGACCATCGTGCTGTCGATCGGTATCGCAGACCGGATCAGCACAATCCGGAAAGACCGGGACGAAGCCAAAGTGGCGGAAGAAAAAGCCCGGGCCGCGAGCCAGGCGAAATCCGATTTCCTGGCCCATATCAGCCACGAAATCCGCACGCCCATGAATGCCATCATCGGCATGACGGAACTTGTCGCCACCACCAAGCTGACGGACAAACAGCGCGATTATGTGGGCAACATCCAGATTTCCGGCAATGTCCTGATGGCGCTCCTCAATGACATCCTTGACCTCTCGAAGATCGAAGCCGGCAAGGTGGACATTGAACATATCCCCTTCAGCCCCGCAGACATATTCAGGAATGTCCAGGCCATCGCCGCACCGAAGGCGGAGGAAAAAGGCCTGACCTTCAGCCTTGAAGGCGTGGATGCCCTGCCCGATCAACTGGTGGGTGACCCAACGCGGCTGAGCCAGATTCTGATCAACCTGTCGAACAATGCTGTCAAATTCACCGAAGAAGGCAGCGTGACCATCAGTGTTGCAGCGCGGGGCAAACGCGCAGACACGCTGACCCTGACATGCGAGGTCAAGGACACCGGCATCGGCATGACGCCAGAGCAGCAGGGGAAGCTCTTCAAGGCCTTCAACCAGGCGGATGAGACCGTCACCCGCCGCTATGGCGGTACCGGCCTGGGCCTTGCCATCTGCAAGCAGCTCGTGGGCCTGATGGGCGGCAACATTGCGGTTGAAAGCACGCCGGGCAAGGGAAGCTGTTTCCGCTTCAGCCTGCCGTTCACCAAGGTGCCAAAACAGGCAGACAGCGCTGCGAAGAAGATCCCGAGTGCAACTGAGGCCGCGCACTATAAGGGCCGACGTGTCCTTGTGGCGGAAGATAATGAGATCAACCAGCTGCTGGCCCGGCGCGCGCTGGAGCCCACGGGCCTTGAGATCGATATCGCTGCAAACGGCACTGAAGCTTTGAAACTTGCTGACAAGCATGCCTATGACCTGATTTTCATGGACCTCAACATGCCGGACATGGACGGCATAACCGTCACCCGCACCATCCGGGAAAAGGATGGCGGCACACGGGTTCCCATCATTGCCCTGACAGCCAGTGTCGCCGCCAAAGACATCGAAGCCTGCATGAGCGCAGGTATGAACGACCATGTCTCCAAGCCTTTCAAACCGGATGCGCTGCATCAGGCCCTGTCCCGCTGGCTGCCTACCGCCAGCCAATAAACCTTTTGCATGTTTGCCCAGCCGGGCCGGGGTGCTAGAACTATCCTGACACTTTTTGTCAGCATGGTGATATAGGGTGGCTGCTATGAAGCGCGCAGACCGACTTTTTCAAATCGTAAACTTTCTGCAGGGGCGGCGCATGGCCGTAACTGCGGAACGCATTGCTGACGAGTTCGACATCAGCGTGCGCACCGTTTACCGCGACATTCGCGATCTGATCACAACAGGTGTGCCGATTAACGGCGAAGCGGGCGTTGGTTATATGCTGGACAAAAGCTATTACCTGCCGCCCATGACCTTCGACGTTGAAGAACTGGAAGTTCTGATGCTGGGGGCCGCGATGGTGTCTTCCTGGACAGACAAGGACATGAGCGTCTCTGCCCAGACGCTGATCAGGAAGGTTAGGAACGCGCTTTCCGAGCGCGACCGCGAAACGTTTGAGGGCATCGCGCTGTTCGCCCCACCCTCACGCGCGCGCGTGCCGTGGAATATCAATTTCTCCGCCATCCGCCGCGCCGTCCGGAAGAAGGAGAAAATCCATCTGGACTATTCAGACGAACAAGGCCGGTCGACCGAGCGCACCATCAGGCCGCTGTCGCTTGTGTTCATGGGGCCGATCTGGATGATGCTGGGCTGGTGTGAACTTCGGCAGGACTTCCGCAATTTCCGGCTGGACCGGATCAAGCACGCCACCTTCACTGGCGAGTTCTTCGAGGACACGCCAGAGACATCGCTGCAGACCTACCTCGACAGCCTGGGTTACTGCGACGGCCTCAAACCTTAAGCTTTTTTTTTGTGACCGGGATTGAAGGATTGGCTACAGTCATTTCAGGGGCGGAATACCGCCTGTTAGCTAACAGATAAGTGTTATGCCCCCGGAATTCCAAAAATCGCCCCCCTAAGAAAAAAGACCAAGAAAGATAGTGGAATGAAATTTTTCTCTATTTCGAGAAAGTATTGGAGTGACGCACTTGTTCGAAATTCATTCTTTCGAATTTCAGGCATATTGTGCATGTTAACAATTGCAATATTTGGTTTTCATTCACGGGTGTTAAGCGACAATCCATTTGATTTTCATACCTTACTTTGGAAACTGGCCTTCATGTTGCCAACTATAGTCTTCTTTGCTTTCTTTTATTGGCTACGTGTTGTTAAAGCTGCAATTCAGGAGGCTGGAGGGTGGCAACAGCTTATCGAACTTGATTATCATAAAAAAAATAATTTGTTGAAACGAATGGAGAGCGAGAAAATCAAATAGCCTCAAATGCAATGGGCACAATGCTCTGCACTATGATCGAAATTCCGAAGAATACCGGGGACATAACACTTAATCCCCGGTTTTATCATGACCTGCCTCAGACGATCTCTAACCCGTCTTCTTCCCTACCAGGAAGCAGGCGAAGGCCTGGGTGCTGCCCCAGGGGGTTGTGTGTTCTTCCAGGCGTTCTTCCACCAGTTCAAACCCTTCCCCCAGCAACTCCATCAATCGGGCGGCGTCATATTGCCTGACCGGCAGGCCGCTGCATTTCTCTGGCCCGCCTATGGCAAAAGTGGCGATGATGGCATGGCCACCCGGCTTCAGGTGGGCATCAAGTACGGTACGGTAGCTTTGCTGTTCGTCTGCCCCCGTCAGGAAATGCAGCACCGCCCGGTCGTGCCACAGGTCCAGCTTGTGCCCAAGGTCAAGCTGGGTCACATCACAGACTTTGAAATCAACCTTTGAAGCCTTATCCCCAAGGCGCTTGCGTGTATGCGCCAGCGCCGCGTCCGCTACATCAACCAGCGTCAGGTCGGTAAAACCGCGGTCTAGCAGCCGGTCAGCCAGCACGGAAGCCCCCGCCCCTACATCCACAATCGCGGCATCCGGCGCAAGGCCAAGGCCATCAATCAGTTTAAGAGACATGGCAGGGTCAGCCTGATACCAGGACACCGCATTCGGGGTCTTGGTTTCATAAACAGTCTGCCAATGCTGCTCAAATGTTGTCATGACTTACAAAAAGCAAAGCCCGGCCAAAAAGGCCAGGCTTTTGTTGTCTCCATATGAAGGCAGATGGGGTGTTATTTCACTTCCCAGGTCTGGCCCGCATACATCAGGTCCTTCAGCGTCGATTTGCCTTTCACGGCTTCAACCTGGCCCAGCACCGCGTCGGTATAGCAGTGGTCAGCCTGTTTGGCATAAAGGATGCCCATGGCCACCGGCTCGCCCGGGTTCGCGCCCAGTTCGCCCAGCATCTGGGCCATGCGGCGGTTGGTCTCATCGTGGGTGAGGATATCATCTTCGGTGATGCCGTTTTCGCCAATCACCACAACCTCAAGGCTGAAGGTATCCAGGTTAAAGCGGATGCCCTTGTTGCCTTCCGCGCCGAAGATCATCTTCTCGCCGTGCTCCAGCAGAAGCTGGCGGTCGGGCGCGGCTTTCTTGTCCGTGATGTCCGACCAGGCACTGTCGTTATAAACGATACAGTTCTGCAGGATTTCAACAAAGGACGCACCGCGGAATTCATGCGCGCGGGTGAACACGCCCGGCATATGCTTCTGCGCGGTATCAACCGTACGGGCAACAAAATGCGCACCAGAACCGATGGCGAAGCTGATCGGATTGAGCGCCGGGTCAACCGAGCCTTGCGGCGTGGACGGTGAGCGCGTGCCCACATCCGACGTTGGCGAATATTGCCCTTTCGTCAGGCCGTAAATCTTGTTGTTGAACAGAAGAATGTTCAGGTTCACATCGCGGCGAAGCGCATGCAGGAGGTGGTTGCCGCCGATCGACAGGCCGTCACCATCACCGGTGATCACCCACACATCCAGGTCAGGGTTCGCGAGCTTGAGGCCCGTTGCCACCGCAGGCGCGCGGCCGTGGATGGTGTGGAAACCGTATGTGTTCATATAGTATGGGAAGCGGCTAGAGCAGCCGATGCCCGATACAAACACCGTATTTTCGCGCGTGACGCCCATTTCAGGCAGCGTGCGCTGCATGCATTTGAGGATCGCATAGTCACCACAGCCGGGGCACCAGCGCACTTCCTGGTCGCTGGTGAAATCCTTGATGGTGAGCTTCTCTTTAGGGGTGCTGAGGTCGTTCATGGCACCTGCTCCTAAACTGCCAGTTCAGCGCGGATCGCATCCAGGACTTCCTGGATTTTGAACGGCTGACCGGAAACTTTATTGAACGGCTTGGCATCGATCAGAAACTTGTCGCGCAAGACGGTCTTCAACTGGCCCGCATTCATTTCCGGCACCAGAACCTTATCATACCCCTTCAGAAGGGCTTCAAGGTTGGTCGGGAACGGGCTGATGTAACGGATATGAATGTGGCTGACATTCAGGCCTTCGGCGCGCGCGCATTTCACGGCCTCGGATATCGGGCCATAGGTCGAGCCCCAGCCCACAACCGCAAGGGTGCCGCTTTCCTCACCCTGGTCCACATCCTGAAGCGGAATGTCGTTCGCGATGCCATTGATCTTGGCGGCGCGAAGGTCTGTCATCTTCTGGTGGTTTTCCGGGTCATAGGAAATATGGCCAGACTTATAGTCTTTCTCGATCCCGCCGATACGGTGCTCGGTGCCCGGTGTGCCCGGCTTCGGCCAGTGGCGCGCAAGTGTTGTCTCATCGCGCACGAAGGGGCTGAATTCCTCTTCACCGTCAGGTGCCTTGGCGAACTCAACCTTGAACGGCTCCAGCGCATCCAGATCAGGCAGCTTCCATGGCTCTGCCGCGTTGGCGATAAAGCCGTCGGTCAGCAGCATCACCGGTGTCATATATTTCACGGCCAGACGGCATGCCTCAATGGCCACTTCGAAACAGTCGCCGGGTGAACGGGTGGCGATCACCGGCATCGGCGCGTCGCCGTTGCGGCCATAAACGGCCTGGTAAAGGTCAGACTGCTCTGTCTTGGTTGGCAGGCCGGTGGACGGGCCGCCACGCTGGCTGTTGATCACAACAACCGGCAGTTCGGTGGAAATCGCCAGACCAAGCGCCTCACCCTTCAGGGCAATGCCCGGCCCTGAGGAGCTGGTAACACCCAAAGCCCCGCCATAGGAGGCGCCGATGGCAGCACAGATGGCGGCAATCTCATCTTCCGCCTGGAAGGTAACAACGCCCTGCTCTTTCATGGTGGAAAGCGCATGCAAAATAGGTGACGCAGGCGTAATCGGGTATGAGCCCAGAACGATATCGAGGCCCGCAAGCTCACCGCCCGCGGCAATGCCCCAGGAAAGCGCCTGGCTGCCGGTAACGGTTTTATAGGTGCCTGGCTCACTGTGCACGGTGCCGATCTGGTAGCGCTTGAAGGCGGCTGAAAGCTCTGCCGTCTCACCAAAGGCGTGACCAGCGTTGAGCGCTGCGACGTTGGCGGCGGCCACGTCCGGCAGCTTGGCGAATTTCTTCTCAAGCCAGCTGATGACAGGTTCGCGCTTGCGGCTGAACATCCACAGCATCAGCCCCAGCGTCCACATATTCTTACACCGCAGCGCTTCCTTGTTGCCAAGGCCGATGTCCTTTACGGCTTCAAGCGTCATCTTGGAGATATCAAGCTCGATCACCTGATAGGTATCAAGCTCGTGGGAGCCGATCGGGCTATCTTCATAGCCGGCCTTCTGCAGGTTCCGCTTGTTGAAGGTGCCAGTATCGACAACCAAAAGGCCGCCGGGCCGAAGCGTCTTCAGGTTCACCTTCAGGGCTGCCGGGTTCATGGCCACCAGAACGTCCGGGCGGTCGCCCACGGTCTTGATCGCCTTGGCGCCGAAGTTGATCTGGAAGGCCGACACGCCGAAGGTGGTGCCAACGGGCGCGCGGATTTCAGCCGGGAAGTCCGGGAAGGTGGAAAGGTCGCTGCCCGAAAGCGCGGTGGATGATGTGAACTGGCTGCCGGTAAGCTGCATACCGTCACCGCTGTCGCCCGCGAAACGGACAACCGCAGATTCCAGAACCTGAACGTCAGAAGCCATCTAACTTTATTCCTCTGTCACGCAGACCTTCGCTTATTTTGGCCCGCTGTCAATGCTCACATATATATGCGCGCAACCATTACACCGCATCAAGCCCTAAGGCGACGTAAATTTTCTATCATCAGGATGAAATCGATCTATTGTGAGAATTTCATTCTACAATAATTTCGAAAACAACCTGATCAACCTGCCCTTGGCGTCCGCATCAGGACAAATTCTTCCGCACTGGATGGATGCACCGCAACCGTGGCGTCGAACTGGGCTTTTGTCAGCCCTGCCTTCACGGCGATTCCGACACCCTGGATGATCTCGGCAGCATCCATGCCAATCATGTGCGCACCAACCACTTTGTCGCTCTCTTTGTCAACGATCAATTTGGTATAGGCGCGTTCTGACGCACCGCCCAAAGTATGCTTCATCGGGCGGAAGTCTGATTCATATATATCGATTTCGCCAAAAGTCTCACGCGCCTCGGCCTCAGACATGCCCACGGTGCCAATCGGCGGCTGGCTGAAAACGGCGGAAGGAATGGCGTCATGCTCCGGTGATGTGGGTGCGCCGCCAAAGAGCGTCAGCGCAAAGGCATGGCCTTCCTTGATGGCCACGGGCGTCAGCTGAACGCGGTCGGTCACATCACCCACGGCATAGATGCTGTCCACATTGGTCTTGCCGTAAGCATCCACTTTAACAGCACCGGATGCATCCAGTTCAACGCCTGCTGTGTCGAGTCCCAAGCCCTTGGTGTTGGGCACCCGGCCGGTGGCATACATGACAGCATCAGCATCAAGCGTGCTGCCGTCTGTCAGCGTCAGACGCACGCCGCTATCCGTTTTCTCAATGTTGGTGACATTGGCGTTGGTGCGCAGGTCCACGCCCTTCTTGCGCATTTCGTCGGCCAGGCGATGCCGCAGATCATCGTCAAAGCCGCGCAGAATCTGCTCGCTGCGGTAAAGCTGAGTGACCTCCGCGCCCATCCCGTGAAAGATGCCCGCGAACTCAACAGCGATATAGCCACCCCCCACAATCACGATCTTTTTGGGAAATTTTTCCAAATGGAGCGCTTCGTTCGACGTGATGGCGTGCTCGATACCGGGCACATCCGGCATCTGCGGCCAGCCGCCAACTGCCACCAGAATGGTTTTGGCTGTGTAGGTTTTATCGCCCACGCGCACTTCATTAGGGCCGGTGACAACAGCGCGCCCGTCAATGATTTCCACGCCCGCATTCGTCAGCGTCTGGATATAGAGCCCGTTCAGCCGGTCGATTTCAGCATCCTTCCTGGCAATCAGCGTGTTCCAGTCGAAGCTGGTGTCGCCGACCGTCCAGCCATAGCCCTTGGCTGCTTCGAAGTCCTCGGAAAAGTGGGAAGCATAGACCAGAAGCTTTTTGGGCACACAGCCGCGGATCACGCAGGTGCCGCCCACGCGGAACTCTTCCGCCACGGCAACGCGTGCACCAAAGCCTGACGCAATACGGCTGGCGCGCACACCGCCAGAGCCTGCCCCAATTACAAAAAGATCATAGTCGAATGTCATAAATGCCTCCGGCCCAAAGGGGCCCAAACTGAAATCATGTTCTGGCAATATGGGCAACCGCCTGGAGAATCCAAGGCAAAGCGCCAGCGCGGGGCATCACAATAATATGATCGGGCTCAAGGTCCAGCCCTGATTGACCAGAGAAAGCAGGAAGAAAGTTATTCCATCAACTCCAGAGACAGAGCGACGTCTTCAAGCTCCTTAAAATCGGAAACCTCAGCCTTGAGAAACCGCCCGGCCCTGACCGAGTCCAGGACAGCGGCATGGCTTTCATGGGCGGGATCAAGCTTGAGAAATGCGGCGGTAAACTGATCCTGCCTCACAGCGGCCATGTCGCGCTGCACAGCCCAGACATAGTCGGCATAGGGCGGCGTTTCCCAGACAACGCGGGTCTTCCCTTCGCGTAGGCGGCCATCCGCCAGCATCTGCCGGTAAATAAGGGAGTTTGCAGCACCCAGCGCCACACGACCTGCTTCCACATTCTGGATCGTCTTGTCATGCGCGCCGGCATATTCCACCCGGCTAAAGAAATTCTCCGGGTCGATAAATTGCGCCATCAGGAAATGCCGCGGCATCAAATGCCCGGATGTTGACCGCTCGCTCCCGAACGAAAAGCTAAGCCCCACAAAATCCTTCAGCTCAGTCCCCGCCACATCAGCACTTGCTAGAAAAACACTGGTAAACGCCCTGTCCACATCGCGGCTCACGAGCGGCACCGCACCACTTTGACGATGGGCATTCACATATGAAAGACCACCGAAATAAGCCATGTCGATAGCACCGTCTGCAAAGAGGGCCTCAAGCGCCTCATAGCTTTTCGGGACTGTAATCTCAAACCGGAGACCGGTTTCTTTTTCAAGGAATTCAAACAGCGGCTTATGGCGCGCCATCACTTTCGACGGCTTTTCATCCGGTAGCAGGCCTACACGAATGGTCCCCTGCGATGCTTCTGGCGGCTTGTCACATGCTGCCAGCAACAGGGCCAACGCGGTCAAACAAACGAGGGGGAACGATCCCAGCATGCACAGAACCACCCTGCCGCCCCAAGCAACAACCAGTTCCCCCTTCAGGGATAGCCCAGACCTTGTCAATCCATCCTGCATTTGTCACCACCTTACTTCTTTTTACGGCGCAGGACACTCATTGGATTTCCGGCCCAGGCTTGCGCGCTGCCTGCATGTCTCAACTTTCCCAACCAACCGACGCATGCTATGGATTGGCGAAACAAAAACAGACAGTAGGAAACAAGATCATGATTCTGGAAACCGAGCGCCTTCGGCTGCGTGAAGCCACCCTGGAGGACGCAGCCTTCGCCCTTGCCATATACAACAGCCCCGGCTTTATCGAATTTGTTGGCGACCGCGGCCTCCGGACCATTGAAGACGCCGAAGCATACCTTGAAAAGAATGTGATGGGGAGCTACCGCGATAATGGTTTTGGCCTCTATGTGGTGGAACTGAGAGACACTGGCGAAGCCGCTGGCATGTGCGGCCTTGTGGACCGGCCTGGCCTGGACGCGCCGGACATCGGCTTCACCTTCCTGCCGGATCATATGCGCATGGGCTACGGGTTCGAGTCTGCGGCCGCTGTGCTGAAATTTGGCCGCGAGACACTGGGCATGGAGCGTATCCTGGCGATCGTGAACCCGGAAAACGCCAAATCTATCGGCCTGATTGAAAAGCTCGGACTGGTGTTCGACCGCATGATCCAGCTGCCCGGCGACGATGAACGCATCAGCCAATATACCACCGTATAATCACCCGTCTCCAAACTTGATTTCGCATATGCGAGGCCCTATGCTGCACCGCAACATTTCAGGTTTGGAGATTTCTCATGGAATTTAAGGGTAAAACCGCAATCGTGACGGGCGGCGCATCCGGCCTTGGCCGCGCCACGGTGGAATATTTTGTATCCAAGGGCGCGAACGCCGTGATCATTGACCTCAATGACGAGATGGGGAATGAGCTCGCCGGCAAGCTGGGCGATGCCGCCACCTATGTCAAAACGGATGTGACAAACGAAGACGATGTGGCAAACGCGATTACCACCGCCAAAAGCACATACGGCAGTGTGGACATCGCTGTGAACTGCGCGGGCATCGGCACCCCGCAAAAAGTGCTGGACCGCGAAGGCAACCGCTATGGCATGGCACACTTCAATAAAGTGATCGCCGTTAACCTGATCGGCAGCTTCAACGTGCTGGCGCAGGCGGCTGAGGCCATGCAGCATAACGAGCCGGGTGAAGACGGCGAACGCGGCGTGATCATCAACACAGCCTCCGTCGCGGCCTTTGAGGGCCAGATCGGCCAGGCGGCCTACTCTGCTTCCAAAGGCGGTATCGTTGGCATGACCTTACCGACCGCGCGTGAATTTGCCCGCCAGGGTGTGCGCGTGATGACCATCGCACCGGGCTTCATCCACACGCCGCTGTTTGACGGCCTGCCGGAAGCAGCCGTGGAGAGCCTGACACAACAGGTTGTCTTCCCCAAGCGCCTGGGCAAACCACAGGAATATGCCAAACTGGCTGGTCATATCGTGGAAAACACCTATCTCAATGGGGAAGTGATCCGCATGGACGCCGCCGCACGGATGGCGCCGAAGTAAGCGGGAGACATCATCAAGGGGGAAATATGGGGCCTTTAGCTGGCGTACGCATTCTGGAACTTGTTGGCATCGGGCCGGGCCCGTTCGCCGGTATGATGCTCGCAGACATGGGCGCGGAGGTGATCGCCATCGACCGCCCAGGCCATTCCCCCCTTGATATGAAGGGCGATATCAACAGGCGTGGCAAGCGTTCGATCGCCCTTGATTTGAAAGCTGAGGAAGACCGCAAGATCTTCCTCGAGCTCGCCAAAACCGCAGACGCCCTCTTTGAGGGCTTCCGCCCCGGCGTGATGGAAAAGCTGGGTCTCGGGCCAGATGATGTCCTGAAGGCCAACCCGAAAATCGTCTATGGCCGCATGACCGGCTGGGGCCAGACCGGGCCGCTCGCGCATGCTGCAGGCCACGATATCAACTATATTTCGCTCTCTGGCGCGCTGCACGCCATGGGCCCCAAGGACGGGCCACCCACCGCGCCCCTCAATCTGGTGGGCGACTATGGCGGCGGCGGCATGATGCTGGCCTTCGGGCTTGTCTGCGGCATTCTGGAAAGCCGCACATCAGGCAAGGGCCAGGCCATTGATGTCAGCATGGTCGAAGGTTCTTCGGCGCTCATGGGCATTTTCCACACATTGATGGCCAACCACCGCTGGGCACCAATGCGCGGCGTGAACCTTCTGGACGGTGGCGCGCATTTCTACGGCACGTTTGAGACCAAAGACGGCAAGTATGCGAGCTTAGGCGCGATTGAGCCCCAGTTCATGCAGGCTTTCATAGACAAGACCGGCCTTGATGAGACATGGATGCAGAAGCACCTGAACCCGGGCGAATGGGGCGCGCTGAAGGAAGAGCTGAAGCTGCTTTTCAAAACCAAAACGCTCGAGGAATGGAATGTCCTTCTGGGCGGAACCGACGCCTGCTTCGCGCCCATTCTGCCGTTCTGGGAAGCGCATACCCACCCACACAATGTGGCGCGCGAAAGCTTCATTGAAGTGGACGGCACACGCCAACCCGCGCCCACGCCGAAATTTTCCCGCACCGCCCCCGAGGTGCGCCATGGCCCGATTGAGAAAGACGCCGACCGCGACGCGATCCTCAAAGAACTGGGGCTTTAGTCTTTCAACAGCTCAAGCCGGACGATAGGTTTCTTGCCGTCCGGCTTTTCCATGAGCGGCAGCACCACTTTTACCAAACGGTTCGGGGCCACGCCCTCAGCCACCAGATATTGGTAGACCGCATCGGCCCGCATGTTGGCAAGCTTCGTCAGCCCCTGCTGGTTCACCGGCACCTCGCCTTCCGTTGGCTCTGTCGGCGCAAGGTCTACCCCTTCCACGGCCACACCGTCGATCTGCAAACGGATTTTCGGCCGTTCATTCAGCGCTGTCGCGAGCGCTGTCAGACGCGCCTTTTCAAGCGGCGCCAGTTCGGCGCTTGAAGGTTCGAACCGCACCTTGTCGAGGTCGATATCATCTTTCTTGCCGCCCGGGATCAGCTTGCCGATCAGGCGGAAAGGCGTGGTGATCAGGTTGCCGACAAATTTGTTGGTCGCCCGGCGCACCAGGCCATCCACGCGGAAATTCGGGTCAAGATATTCGCCGTCAACCGGGATTTCCATCTCAACCCGGCCGCCCTTGCCTTCCAGAAGGTCAAAGGCTTTCTTCAACGGAATGCTCTCGCCCTCATAATCCGGGTTCTTGTCACCCCATTCCCAGCGGTCAAACAGGAAGCTGTTGGTGCCGTCCAGCTGGTTGTCCTCGATATAATAATCGAACTGCAGATAGGCCTGCCCCGCGCTACTGGCGCGGCCAAGCGTGCGGTACAGGTAGGGCTGCAGAACGCTGTGATCCAGTTTGTTGATCTCCAGCGATACTGTCGCGCCAACCGTGTCGCGAATGTCAAAATAGCCTGCCGTGCGCACCGGACTGTTCTGGCCCAGATAGCCGTCACCCTGGAAGGCAAATTCAAGCGCCTCGGTCATTCTGAAATCGGAAATCACCGCGCCGATACCGTCGATGGTGATCACCGGCGGTGTCTCGAACGTCCGGTCCTCGAACACCAGTTTGCCGCCGCTCAGAAGCGCCTGATTGATCAAAAGGCCAGTGCCTGCCTGATCTTCTGCTTCAGTGGCATTTTCGGCTGCACTTGCCCGCACGATCTCGGCCACCCCGCCGTTCAATCTCAAGGCGTCCAGCGACACCTGGTCGCTTGCGCGGTCATATTCAAACCCTGTGAGGTTCGCGTACGGCACCTGTATGCGGCGCACAAGGCTCCGTTCGGTCTCGGCGGCGAAATCCGCTACACTGAAATCGCCTTTCAACGTCAGGTCATCCGCAAGTGACAGGGTCGCTGGCCCGGTCGCAAGGCCGCCGGTTACCGTCAGGTCATCAAGTGGGATAAAGCCCATGATGGCCTTCAGGGGCACCCTTTTGAAATCCAGCTTCAGCTCCGCCGACAGCGGCGAACGGCCAAGCTCACCCGTTGCGGTAACCTTGCCGCCGCCAAGCGCGAAGGTGAATTCCTTGAAGCCGATGGCGTGTCCTTCCGCGGTTGAGAAACCGTCAAGCGCCAGGTCAAGCGGGCCAACAGATACCTCATGCCCTGTATGGTTCAAAAGCACCACCGTCAGGCCCTTGGTCGCCAGCTTGTCGATGCGGACATTGCCGCCACCACTACCCTCGCCTGAGGCGGGCTTGATCATGGCCTCCAGCGACGTGCGCCCGGCTTCGTCAATCGCCATATCAAGCGCCGGGTTTTCAAGTATCACCGACTGCAGGTGCAACCGACCCGACCATATGGTCCGCCACGACATGTTCAGGTGTGCGGCGTCCATTTTAAGAACAGGCTTACCCGCGGCATCTTCCACATTCACGTCGCGCACAAGAAGCGTCAAGCTGATAGGGTTGAAGGCAATATGGCTGAAGCTCACCGTGCCGTCGACGCGCTCAGCAAAAACCACGCGCACCTTCTTCTGCACGTACCAGGGCACAACAAAAGGCGAGGCTATGAAATACACCCCGGTCAGGACCAGAAGAATAACAAGGATACGCCGGGTGTTTTTGGACATGGGAAATCTGCCGCTGATGGTTTGCCTTCTATATATGGGGAGCCTACTCCCCAGCGCAATAAAAGGCCACAAGTGCGGCAGATTTTAGGCTGCCTTTTTGATGCTCGCGAGTGCGGCCAAAGCCCGTTCGCGACAAGCCTTGCGGTCCAAGATCGGCTTTGGGTAAGTCTCGCCAAGGCTGATGCTGGCCATCTTCAGCACGCCCGCAGGCGCTTCGAACGGTTTGTGGATATAGTCATTCGGCAGGTCCGCCAGCTCCGGCACATAGGTACGGATATAATCACCCTCCGGGTCAAACTTCTCACCTTGCGTGATGGGGTTGAAGATGCGGAAATAGGGGGCTGCGTCCGCGCCGCAACCCGCCACCCACTGCCAGCTGGCTGCGTTGTTTGCCAGATCAGCGTCCACTAGCGTGTCCCAGAACCAGTCCTCACCGGTGCGCCAGTGCCACAGCATATCCTTGACCAGAAAGGATGCCACAATCATGCGCACCCGGTTATGCATCCAGCCCGTTTGCCAAAGTTGGCGCATGCCCGCGTCAATAATCGGGAAGCCGGTGCGCCCCTGCTGCCATGCCTCGACCTTGTCGTCCATGCCTTCGCGCCAGGGGAACTCCTCAAACTGCGCCTTCAGCGGCCTTACCGGCAGCGTGGGGTTGTTGAACAGCAGATGGGTGGAAAACTCGCGCCAGCCCAGTTCGCGCAGGAACCAGTCGCCGCCCTTTCGGTCCTGCTCATTTGTCATCATATGAAGCTGAGTTTCTGCCCAGATGCGGCGCGGGCTGATCTCCCCATTCGCCAGATAGGGCGACAGGCGCGATGTGGCCTCCACCCCCGGCACGTCCCGCTTTGCCTTATAGTCGCGCGCGGCTTCCGCCAGGAACTTCGCGAGCATATCGTGGGCCGCGTCTTCGCCAGGCACCCAGGTGGCCGCGATGGGTTCAGCCCAGTGCGCGGGCTTTGGGGCCAGCTTGAGGTCGTCAAGGTCGTCACTTTCCGGCCAGACGTACGGCGCGGGGATACGGTCGGGCGCGCCCAGGGGCGGTGACCCATCAATCAGCTCCAGCGCCCGGCGCCAGAAGGGGGAAAAGACCTCATATTTGCCACCGGTTTTGGTGCGCACATCCTCGGGTTCCAACAGCAGATTCCCGCCAAAACGGCGACAGTCCAGGTCATGCACCATGCACCGCTGGTGAATTTCCTCTTGCGTGCGGCGCCCCATGGGGCTGTAGGACCGGGTCATGTAAACCGCGCTCACATCCCCAAGAAAGCCCGCTACAATTTCTGATGTGTTGCCTGAGCGCAGAATAAGGCGGCTGCCTTTCGCCTGCAGGCTCTTTTCAAGCCGCTTGAGACTTTCCCGAAGCCACCAGCGCCGCGCACCGCCCAGCTTCCAGTCGCCCGCGCCCGCGTCGTCCAGAATGAAAAGGGGGATGACCGGCGCGCCGGACTCGCAGGCAGACACCAGCGCCGGATGATTATCCAGCCTGAGCGTTTCGTTCATCAACAGCAATATGGGCTTCAAGGGCACACTCCAAAACCATGGTTTTGAAGTCTATACGCTAGAGATCCATCACCCGATCAATATCTCTGGGCAGTGGCTTCTGCTTTTCCATCATGGACACTATGATAAACAGGATCATGGAGGTCAGCATCGCCAGGAACCCACCGGACATCTTGTATGGAATCTGGATCTGCCACAGCTGGATCGCGAAATTGATCGCAAGCGATGACGTGATCGCAACAATTGCCGCGCGGGCTGTCGCGCCCTTCCAGTTGAGGCCGATAATCACAACAGGCACCAGGGCCGCCGCGAAGGTGCCCCAGCCGAACGCCCCCAACAGGCCAACAAGCTTATCCGAATAAAGCGCGATTGCCGCCGCAACCACAGACAAGAGGATCGTGGCCGTTCGCGCCCAGAAAAGCTCGTTATTGAGTGACCGGCCCCTGATGGCCTTCGGGATATCATGGATGATCGCCGCCGCGCCGATGTTCAGGAACCCGTCGGCTGTTGACATGATGGCGGCAAACAGCCCCGCGAACACAATGCCTGCAAGAAGCGGATGCGCATAGGTCGACAGGAAGGCCGGTGCGGCCTCATCCGCAGCGCCAAGCGGCAGCGCGATATCGCCGATCACAAGCGCGCGCATGATCACGCCAATCGACACCCACAGCATGGCCGCCACCACATAGCCCAGCACCGTCATGGGCAGGATCACCCGGTTATCCGCCAGCTTCCGGTTCATCATCATCTTGGTGGCCACATGCGGCTGCCCCGCGAGGCCAAGACCAAAGAGGAAATACCAGCTGAGCGACGCCATCGTCCCCAAGGTGCCGAAGGGCATGACATCTTCGCCGTCGTTGGCCAAAAGGATGCCGGTGGCTTCCGCGAACCCGCCGTCGAACACACTGGCCGCCGTGATCACCACCAGGGCGCCCGCGATGATCATCACAATGCCCTGCACCAGGTCTGTGTATACAGACGCCAATATGCCGCCGGTGACACAGTAAAAGATCAGCACAGCGGAAGAGATCACCACACTTGCCAAAAGGCTGATATCCGCGAACATCTCTGTCGCAGACAGGATCGACTGCAGCACCAGCGCCATCGCCAGAATCTGCGTCGCCAGATAGCCGAGCACGCCGAGTAAGATCGTTCCGGCCGTCAAAAGCCTTGCTGTTTCGCTTCCGTAACGAGCGAACACAACATCAGGCAAACTCATGGTGTCGCGCACTTCCGCGACCATGCGGATACGTTTGGCCACCAGGTAAAAACCGGTGGCATAGCCAAGCGCGGAACACACCGCCATCCAGATGGAAGACATGCCGGTCGCATACACAAGGCCTGGGCCGCCCACGAAGCCGAAGCCCGACAGGGTTGAGGAAAATACAGCCAAGCTGACAACCACAGGCCCCAAGCCGCGCCCGGCAACGAAAAAGTCACCAGCGGATTTGGTGCGCCGCATGGCCCAGATACCCACCCAGATGCACAGGCCCATATAGGCCGCCACGCACCCAAGGATGATTGGTTGGCGAAGCTCTTCCATCAGGCGTCTCCCCGCTCTGACTTCAGCTCTTCGACAAGCGCGTCAAACTCGGCCTCTTCATCAGGCGTGAAGAAATAACGGCGAAAGAAGATCACATAGAAAAGGTCAAAGGCGGCGAAACTGCCCCAGACGCCCCAGAACATCCAGTTGGTTGGCATTGGGAAGCCCAGGAACACAGTGGTTTCGCCCGTCAGGATATAATGCTCATAGCCTGTAAACAGCATCACCCACACGAAAAGCGCGAAGCCAACGCCGCCGGCGAAAAACAGCAGCAGGGTCCTGTCCCGCTTGTGGGGCGCGACGCCCATATAGAGAAGCGCACCGGCCAAAAGGATCACCGCAATCTGGAAATAGAAGGGCGCCTTCCCGATGGTGGCCAGCTTGGAGGCCCCGTCCCCGCCCACGGACATGGCCGGGATGGTTGCGTGCGCAACACCTGTGGCGTCCACAGGTGGCTCGCTCATCAGCACAAAGCCGGTGATGCCAGCAATCACAAGCAGTAAAAGCAGGACGATATGAATCGGCTCCACCGATTTCAGGAATTTCATGGGCGGCCTCCCCTCCGCTGGTCCGATGCGGAGCCCGCACCAGTTTGGGAGGGAGCCTAGTGGCCTTTAGCCTGATCGGTCAAGAGGCCAAAGGCGCTGCCTTCAACATTCGTTGAGCTGGAAAGTGCACCCTTGTGCGCTACCGGGTGATTGCCGCGGCCCGCGCCAGTTCGCGCACCACGTCCAGATGGATTTTGCCGTCGCGTCCGCGCGGGGTGATCCAGCTGCCGCCGACCGTCGCGACGTTTTTCAGCGCGCGATACTCGGACGCCGTATTGGCAGAAATGCCACCCGTGGGGCAGAATGTCAGGTCCGGCAGCACGCTGCCCACGGCCTTGAGGAAGCCCGTCCCACCAGAGATGGAGGCCGGGAAAAACTTGAGCTCCAAAAAGCCCCACTCGCGCGCCTGCATGGCTTCACTAAGGGTCGCAATGCCGGGCAGGAACGCCCAATCCAGCGCCTTCACGGCACCTGCAAGCTCTTCCGTCAGGCCTGGGCTGACACCGAACTCCGCGCCCGCGTCCTTCGCGGCCTTCGCCAAATCCGGCGTGATCACGGTGCCCGCGCCCACAATGGCGTCCGCCGGCAGGTCCTGGCGGACAGCCGCGATGGCATCCAGCGCACTCGCATGACGGAGCGTGATCTCCAGCACCTTCAGGCCTTCTTCAAAAATCGCGCGGCAGACATCCACTGCCTCCTCAGCGCTTTCGAAGGCGAGTACCGGAATGACCGGCGAGGTTTCAAGAACTTTCAAAACATCAGACATGGTATCGACCCCTGAAAACTTACTGGAATTAAATAAACGATCCGCCCAGCCCCGCCGGGCCGACAATGCCGCGCACGCCAGCGAACAAGTTGCGGCCGAAAGTATCTGGCACCACAGGGCCACTTGACGCCTCGCGGGCGTCAAACTCGGCTTCGTCCACCAGCACCAGCAGTTCACCGCTAGTGGCGTCCACGCGGACGATATCGCCGTTTTTCACGCGGGCAATCGGGCCGCCGCTCGCAGCCTCGGGTGATACGTGGATCGCGGCAGGCACTTTGCCCGATGCGCCGGACATCCGCCCGTCTGTCACCAGCGCCACCTTGTAGCCCTTGTCCTGCAGCACGCCCAGACTTGGCGTCAGCTTATGCAGTTCCGGCATGCCGTTGGCCTTCGGACCCTGAAAGCGGATCACCGCGACAAAATCCTTTTCAAGCTCACCCGCCTTATAGGCCTTCAGGAGATCATCCTGATCCTCGAACACCACGGCAGGCGCTTCGATCACCTGATGCTGCGGCTTGACGGCGGAGGTTTTCATCACCGCTTCACCTAGCGTGCCTTTAAACACGGTCAGGCCGCCTGTTGGCTGGAACGGACTGTCGATCTTCCGCAGAATCATGTCGTCGCCCGGATCGTCCGGGGACAAGCGCCAAACGGCCTGGCCTTCCACCAGCGCAGGCATCTCGGTGAACGGATTCAGGCCCTCGCCCATGATGGTGTGAACCTCTTCATTGAGAAGCCCACCCGCCAGCAATTCCTTGATGACAAATGGCGTACCGCCCGCATCCTGGAAGGCATTCACGTCGGCCGTGCCGTTCGGGTATACGCGCGCCAGCAATGGCACGGCGTCAGAGAGATCGGAGAAATCCTGCCATGTCACCCGGTAGCCAGCCGCAGCCGCAATCGCGACAATATGCAGCGTGTGGTTGGTGGACCCGCCGGTGGCCAGAAGCCCCACGATGCCGTTCACAATGGCTTCTGCAGTGACCATTTCGGCCATGCCGATATTGTGCTTCGCTTCGGCCAGCTTCACCACTTGCTTCGCCGCCGCCGCGTCCAGCCTGCCGCGCAGGCCGTCTGACGGGTTCACAAAGCTGCTGCCCGGCAGCTGGAGGCCCATCATTTCCAGCATCATCTGGTTGGTATTGGCGGTGCCATAGAAGGTGCAGGTGCCTGGGCTGTGGTAAGCACGGCTTTCGCTCTCAAGCAGTTCCTTCTTGCCCACCTCGCCGGTGGCGAACTGTTGGCGCACCTTGGCTTTCTCGCTGTTCGATATCCCGGTGGGCATGGGCCCCGCGGGTACAAACACAAACGGCAGGTGGCCAAACGCCAGCGCGCCGATAAGAAGGCCCGGCACGATCTTGTCGCAGATGCCAAACAGCAGGCCGCCGTCGAACACATTGTGGCTCATGGCGATGCCGGTGGCCTGCGCGATCACATCCCGGCTGAAAAGCGACATTTCCATGCCCGGCTGGCCCTGGGTAACACCGTCGCACATGGCGGGCACACCGCCCGCCATCTGGGCCACGCCGCCCGCGTCCACGACCGCCGCTTTCACTTCATCCAGCTTCTGGTGATAGGGCTGATGGGCCGAAAGCATATCATTGTAGGCGCTGACAATGCCGATATTGACCATACCGTCCTGCATCAACTTCTGCTTTTCAGCTTCCGAGCAAGCCGCGATGGCGTGCGCGAGGTTGCCGCAACTGAGGTGCGGGCGCGCGGGCCCAGCATCCCGCATGGCTTTCACACGCGCTTCATAGGCCGCGCGGCTGTCCACGGACCGCGCCTTGATGCGTTTGGTGACTTCAAGAAGCCTTGGATGGGTCATGATACGCTCTCATGCATAAAATTGGGGCCGCCCGAAACGTCAGGGCGCCCAGTAAACTGTGATAGCGACAGTCTCTGCCAGCCGTGCGATCGGCAGGTGGGTATCCACCGCAAGGGCGCGTTCGAGCACCGCCTTCTTCTCATCGCCCGTAATCATCAACACCACATGCGGCGCCTTGGCGATGGCCGCGGCGGAAAGGCTCATGCGATCGACCTCATCGCCCGTCACATCGCTTTTCTGGGCCCTCAAGGCCACGCAGGTCTTGTCGCCGGTGGTATCAAGCGCGGCCTCAAGGCCCTCCGCATCCGGGAAAAAGGAAGCCGTGTGGCCATCTGACCCCAGTCCCAGCAGCACGCTGTCAAACGGCTGCTTCACCTGGGCGTAGCGCGCGTTCACGGCCTCCACCGCTTCGAACGGCGTGGCGTGCGGGGTTTTCATGCCGATATACATGGCCTCAGCCGCATGGCCTTTCTGCAGTGCCGCCCGCATGAAGGCTTCATTGGAGCGCGGGTGGTCAGTATCCACCCAGCGTTCGTCCACCAGCGCTACCTGGATATTTTCCCAGTCGATTTCGGCCTGGCTCATCGCGTCAAAAAGCGGCTTGGGCGTCGACCCACCGGAGACCGCCCAGCTTGCGGTGCCGCGCTTCCTGATACCGCGCATCAGCGCCTCGCAGCAGGCTTCCGCCAGTTCATCCACCATCTGCTCGCGCGTCTCAAAACAGCGCCACTCGATCTTGTGGGCAACCTTGTCTGCCTTTGTCATCACCGCACTCATTTGCCGCTCCGCTTGCCGCTGGTTTCATGGAACCACTCGCGGCGGTCGCGCGTCATCAGGTCGTGGGCCTCATATGGCCCCCAGGTACCCGCCTGATAACTTTCAGGCGGCTCGCTCGAGGTTTCCCAATGGCCGATAATGCGGTCCACCCAGCGCCAGGCGTGTTCAACCTCATCGCGGTGAACGAACAGACTCTGGTCGCCGCGCACAGCATCCAGGATCAGACGCAGGTACGGGCCAATCCGCAAGGCGTCATCACCCGCCACATCCAGGTTCATCTCCACTTCCTTCAGCTTTTCGTCAGCCGAGGAATGGTTCTTCACCATCATGCGAAGCGCCAGGTGGTCTTCCGGCTGCATGCGAATGATGAAACGGTTCGGGTTGATGTTGGTGCCCCAGCCCGGATGCGGCGAATGCGGGATCTGCTTGAACTGAATCACGATCTCGGCGAAACGGTCCGGCAGGCGTTTGCCCGTGCGCAGGTAAAAGGGCACGCCCGCCCAGCGCCAGTTTTCAATGTGCGCCTTCAGCGCCACGAAAGTTTCAGTGTTTGACGGGCTGTCGAGCTCAAGGTCGTCGGCATAGCCCTTCACCGCTTCCCCAAACATGGCGCCTGCCTGATACTGGCCGCGCACCACATTGCGGTCGATCTCCGCGCCTTCAAGCGGCTTCAAGGACTTCAGCACCTTCAGCTTTTCCTCGCGAATGCTGTCTGCCTCAAGCCGCGCGGGCGGCTCCATCGCGACCAGACACAGAAGCTGCAGCAAATGATTCTGCACCATGTCGCGCATGGCACCCGTGCCTTCATAAAAGCCCTTGCGTCCCTGCAGGCCCTGGTTTTCGGCGATGGTGATCTGGATATGGTCAATGGTGCGGCCGCTCCAGAGCTCTTCGAACAGGATGTTGGAAAAGCGCAGCGCCAGCAGGTTCTGCACTGCTTCCTTGCCCAGATAATGGTCGATCCGGAAGGTCTGACTTTCCTTGAAGAAGCGCCCGACATCGGCATTGATCGCCTGCGCGGTCGCCAGGTCGTGTCCAAGCGGCTTTTCAAGCACCACGCGGGCCCGGTCGTCATTCAGGCCATAGGCGCCCAGAAGCTCACAGGTGCTGGTGAAAAGGCTGGGCGGGATCGCCAGGAAATGCACCAGCGGACGGTTTTCATCATCTGCCGCAAGCGCACCCTTCAGGGCTTCCCAGTCCGCACCGCCTTCAACAAGACCGAGTTCGACCACATGAACCATGCCTGCGAAATCCTTGAGCGACTTGGCGTCCATGTCGCACGCAGGCGGTGTTTCCTTGAACACGTCTTTCAGCCATGGTTCGGTGCTGCCCTCAAGACCCTTCCGGCTGGTCAGGAAGATGCGGCTGTCCTTTGAGACTCGCCCTGCCACAAAGCCGGAAAACAAGGCCGGCAACAGCTTCCGCCGCGACAGATCCCCGCCGCCACCAAAAATGACCAAATCGAACACATCTTGCATGGATTTCTTCCCATAAATTACTTGCCTCGGACCCTACGCCCAATTGACAGCGGTGTCAAATTGAATAGAAGAATCATTGGTTGATATTTTTATTATTTATTTTCAGTAATTTATGATCTTTACATGGATTATAGGTATGTAAGTGGTATTATATAAACGTACCAATATGAACCATCGCCCAGGAAGGCCCCCACATGCAGCTTTCAGACATCATTGGCCCGCTGGATACCAGAGGTACGGCCCCGAAATACCAGCTGCTGTCGAACGCCATCAGGCAGGCGATGGAGCGCGGCGCGCTCAAGAGCGGGGAGGCCCTGCCCGCCGAACGCGACATCGCCGAAGACATGGGCGTCTCCCGCGTGACCGTACGGAAAGCGCTCGACAGCCTTGCCGGGAGCGGATTTCTGGAGCGTAGGCGCGGCGCGGGCACTTTCGTTTCCGGCCCGGTTTCCCTACCCACTGCCAGGCTGGCATCTTTTTCTGAAAACATGGCCGGCCGTGGCCGGAAGGTCCGCAGTGAGTGGATTGACCGGGCCGAGGGCGTCGCCACGCCGGAAGAATGCATGGGGCTTGGGCTGGCACCCGGCGCGCGGGTCTTGCGCCTGACACGCATTCGTTATGCAGACGACAGCCCCATGGCACTTGAGACTGCCACGGTGCCCGCTTTTGCCCTTGCGGGTGCGGGGCCCGTGGCCGGGTCGCTCTATCAGGCGCTTGAGGAAACTGGCCACCGCCCTGTGCGGGCGCTCGAACGCCTTCGCGCCGTCAACATGAACGCCGAACAGGCCGCACGACTGGGTGTGCGTGTTGGCGACGCCGGCCTGATGGCCGAACGCCGCGGCTTTCTGGCAAACGGAAAGACCGTGGAGATGACCCGGTCATACTATCGCGGCGACGCCTATGATTTCATCGCTGAACTGAAGGCTTAGGAAACGCAAAAGGCCAAGTAAAATACTTTGGGCTTTCACTACCACCCGGAAATTTCGGTCGCCTCAATATACCATCCACACCGGAAATATTCTTCGCAGCTGAGCTCACGAAGGACGCCCGTCACAATAACAGCATCATCTTTTTGAAGGCCATCAAGCAAATCAGCAGATGCGAGTATTCCGAACCTCGCCCCACCTTCACGATGCTGCCAAACAACAGGACCTGTATAGGGCCGATCATAATAACCCCGCGCAACCACCTCCTGTCCGGCTTCCAATGGAGCGCTACTGAAAGCTGATCGCACTGATGGATCGCTGGTGCATGCTGTAAAAAAAAGCAAAAAAGCGACCAACAGCAGTATCCGCATCATGGATCAGATCTTCTTCACGAACTGGGACTTCAGCCCCATCTGGCCGATGCCGGGGATTTTGCAGTCGATGTCATGATCGCCGTCCACCAGGCGGATGCCCTTAACCTTGGTGCACACTTTCACAACGGAAGACGAGCCCTTTACTTTCAGGTCCTTGATCACCGTAACGTCATCGCCGTCCTGAAGGATGTTGCCCACGCTGTCACGCACTGCTGCGGCCTGAGCGGCTTCCGCATCCGCGCCCGGCGACCATTCGTGTGCGCATTCAGGGCATATCAGCAGCGCGCCGTCCTCATAGGCATAGGGGCTGCTGCATTTCGGGCAGGGTGGCAATTGGCTCATGGTGGTAATCCTTAAACTAGAAAGGCATTTCTATACGCCCCTGACCTCTAAACCCCAAGAAAAAAGGCCGCCTCACACGAGGCAGCCTTTTCCTGAGTTTCAAATCGCGCCAGCAGGCTTATGCCGCAGCTTCGCCCTGCTCGCTCTTGAACTTGCCGAGGCGACGGATCTGACTGATGGAGTTCAGGTGCGCATAAATCACGGCCAGGACTCCACGCTTCCTGAGATCGAGGAACTTTTCGTCATCAAGCTCGTTCAGCTTCTGCTCGTCCACCAGATAGAGACCGTTGAGGTTGATTTTCTGGTCACCTACTTCAACCGTCAGGTTCCGCTCAACCAGCAGATCAAGCTCGGACAAAAGCTGCACAAAACCCTGGGTGACCTGGCTGTGCTCGAAATAGGTTGTGATGGCATTCTTGCGGTTTGCGAGATATTCGGATTCCGCACCGTCCTGGAAAAGCGCTATACCCTCGTCGGTGCCCACCTGCTTGGCGTCTGTATCAAGCGCGAGAACGAGCTGTTGCTGATCCTGCTCTGTCGGCATCAGGCGGAACGGGAAGGTCGCAATAATGCCCGGGATATACATGCCCTGCCATTTGCCGTCTTTCACCAGCAGGTTTTCGCCCGGCTGCAGGCCCAGCATGGCCACAGGCTGGAACTGGCCGGTTTCAGAATGCTTCACGAAAACAACAGGGACATCGCTGGCCACCTGCGTAAATTCATGCGCCACAATCGGCACAACATGCTGGTTGGAAACATGGTCGAAGCCTACGTTGTCGTTGACTTTGAGGTCAGCGTGTTGCTCAACACTCAGGGCTACAAGATTGGTCACGTGTTACGCTCCACAATAAAATGCAAATAAACGATTCGGCCCCTTATATCGCATTTGCAGAAAAAGGGGAGAAAGACTCCCCTTTTTTGTGATTTTTTCCTGCGACCAGTGCCTTAACGGCACCAACACACCATCTTGATACACGCCGTCAGCGTCAACCAGCACCTGGCCTCAGCCGAACGCGCCAGCCTTCAAGGCAATCAGGCCGCTGATTTCCAGCACTTGGGCATAGGCCTGCTCGATCTTGTCGAAGATATTGCGGTGCGCGTCCTCATAACCTGAAGAGGCGCTGCCTTCATAGGTAGTTTCCTCGCCGAACTGCTCATCGTCGTTCCTGACCGGCGATTCCGGGAAGATTTTCCTCAGCTGCGTGACTGTATCGTCCACCTCAAGGTGCAACAGTTCCACAAGCACATCTTCAAGCGACACATCGAAGCGGCTACTGAAGCGCGGGATTTCCATGGCCTTGAGGAAGATATACTGAATGAGCCCGATCCTGATCTGGTGCAGTTCAAACAGTTCCGCGTCCGGCGAGGCGCTATCGAACGCGGCCATCACACCTTCGTCCTGCACGCAGTCCGTGAGCGTGCCGGCATCGCGCCTGAGCTTGCGGATACAGGCATCAACACTGTCGCTTTCAAACAGCCCTTCCAGAAGGCGGGACAGGCGGCGAAGCTGCTCGCGCCTGCCCACATCTGCCACCTCATCAGCGCGGTCAAGCCAGTAGCCGGGGCTGAGGAGCTTGGCATAAGCCTCGATCACCCCAACGTCTGACCGCGCGAGCGCGTTCACTGCCAAGCTTGTCACCATCTTCAGCCGGTCGGATTTGTTATAGATCGCCTCAAACAGGTCAGGCGAGCGGGCGATAGCCGTGCCAAAGCCGCCACAGCTGTTGGCCAGATATCCGAGCTGCTGCAAGACCGCATTGTTCGGAATGGCCCTGATCTGGCTGATGCGCTCAAGCCGCTGGTGCACGGCCCCGCCGCCCTGCCGCCTCAAGGACCGCGACCCGGTCGGGAACAGCAGGCTTCGGCCGATGCTGTCGATCAGGCGCACATAGCCTTTATGGTCCGTCAGATGATTTTGGTATTCCACCAGCGTCAGGAAGAAATCGAGCGCCCAGCCCTTTTCTTCATAAAGTTTGTCATCGCTGGCGTCATAGTCCGCGAAGCGTACTTCAAGGAAATCGGTGAAGGAGGCCAGCGCCGTGTCTTCCGCCAGGAACCAAAGGTATCCCTCCCCGCCCTGGAAGCTGACTTCATGTTTTTCCGGACGGTTCAGCGTAGCCAGCTGTTCGCGCACCCGTGGCGGGTGAGTATAAAGGAAGCGCTTCTTGAGGCTTTCAGGGTATGCCCCACGGCCCACGCTTTCGCCGTGGGTATCGAAGAACAGAAGCTGCACGTCTTCAAGGCCGCGCGCCTTCCAAAGCCGGATCAGGCGAAGCTTGAAACGCTCGATCGCCAGCGTCGCGGCAGGCTGGCCGATATACCGGCCACTATCCGAGAAACCAAGCTGCAGGCAGAAGCGTCCCTGCCGGCGGATATAGGCCAGGAAATGCGGGTTATCGACAAGCTCCGCAATCACGCGGTCGCCGCGCTCCAGCCCCACAGCGGTTTCAAACAGCGGGCTAATTTCCACATGGTCTTCCACGCCAAACAGTTTGGCATAATAAAGCGCGGTTAGAAGCGTGAACGGCGTGTCCGATTCCGCCACCAGCATGCGAATGGGTGTGGTGGCATCAAAGTGCTTCTGGAACTGGGCTGCCAGCATGAATACGCGTCGCGCCGTCGTCTGCTCGCGTGAAAGCGTTCCATAGTGGATAGTCTTGGTTTCCACCTTGTCGAGCTTGTCGGAAATCGCGGCCAGGAAGTGACGGCGCATGGCCGACTGGTCAGGCGATTTCGTTAGCTGGATTTCCGCCGAGATGGCGTTATGAAGTTGCGCCGCATTCAGGCGGAAATGAATGTGCGACAGGCCCATGCCGATCGCGCGCCATTCGCTGTAGAGCGTTGCGGCCCGACACCAGGCATCGTCCCCCAGATCAAGCGCCAGGAGGGCTTCGAACGCCTCGCCGATACGCGCCACAGCCGCTTCCTTGCGGGAGTGATTTTCAACCGCCAACTGGTTCAGCTTGCCCAGGCCCTTGCTGCTGCCCTCAGGGCTGCTTTGGTGCTCCTCCAGCGTGCGGGCGCCCAGTTCAAAACAGGCGCGCAAGTCTTCAAAACCGGCACGGATGGTTGTCCAATGTTCGATCGCCTCACCCTCAAAGCTGACGCCGCTGGTTTGCCCAAGGCAGGCATCAAGCCCCGCAAGCGCGGAACGGTAGCGGAACAAGAGCCCCAGTGACCAATCAATGTCCGTGCGGCCGTCAAGGTCAAACCC
>Ga0209273_10000986_pt1 | contig 29009 bp, 23 predicted proteins | sample tdAd471_FD_187126 | JGI IMG/M metagenome (GOLD analysis project Ga0209273, IMG submission 187126) | Marine sediment microbial communities from the Atlantic coast under amendment with organic carbon and nitrate - tdAd47.1 (SPAdes)... | ecosystem: Environmental > Aquatic > Marine > Coastal >...
GTGAGGAATCCATTACTTCAGCGCGCGAGTTCTGGAATTATTCGAAGGGCTCGGCGCGCCATAGCCTGTTGCAATTGACCGGCGGTGCGATCGGCATCGGCATTCCGCTTGCCACTGGAGCCGCTATCGCCTGCCCGGACCGTAAAGTTGTCTGCCTTCAGGCAGACGGAAGCGGGATGTACACCTGTCAGGGGTTGTGGACTCAGGCACGCGAACGTCTCGACGTCGTTACCATCATTCTCTCCAACCGTAGTTATGCCGTCCTGCACCGCGAAATGCGAAATGTCGGTATAACAGAACCCGGCCCCAATGCCCGCCGTATGCTCGACCTCGATGAACCGGCGCTTGATTGGGTGAACATTGCTCGCGGCATGGGGATGAATGGGAAACGGGTCGATACCGCAGAGGATTTTACCCAAACCTTGCAAGCCGCACTCGACCGCCCCGGCCCCTACCTGATCGAAGCGGTCATATGACCTTCAGATACTCGCAATAGGCACCTTCCGGCCGCCCGTCGAATGATGGGATAAGCTCTGACAGCATTTTAGTTGCCTGCGGGTTTATGGCAGATTTATGAGCCTCTGCATTTTCCCATTTTTCTATGAAAATAAAGCGATGGCCGTTATCGAGATCATGTAGAAGCTCCACGCCGCAGCATCCCGCAGTCGGTCTCACCAGATCGGCCAACTGTACCAATGTTTTTTTGACCATCGCCTCCTCACCTTCCCGGGCTTTGATGATATAATGGCGCGCGATCGTCATGCTCTAATTTCTCCTGCTTTTATGGTCGTCATGATGGGTCTTCCGACAAACAGCTTGATGGAGAAGCAACCGCTCATGGCTCAATAGGCCGGTGCGCAACGACGGAAAGGTCGTATCCATCCAAAGCGATCAGGCTATGGTGAGTGTTGCTCAATAGAACCATCTCATGCACCCCCATTTCTGCGAGAATTTGCGCGCCAATGCCGTAATCCCGCAGCTCGTCCATGTCGCTCTGCGATGCTGCTCCCGCCTTGATGGCCTCGAACGTCCTGCTGAACATATCGGGTGTCCGGCGATTAAGAATGACAATCAGGCCCGCACCTTCTTCACCGATAATTTCCATCGATCGCGACAAAAGATGGCTGCGGGGAGCATCCTGCCCGAAAGTGTCTGCAAATGGCGACATCTGGTGCATGCGAACAAGGGTGGGTTGATCTGGGTCAATATGCCCCTTTTGCAGCACAAGCTGCTCTGTTCCGGTTACCCGGTTGAAAAAAACGATGGCCTTCCATTGCCCGCCCCACCGGCTGGTGAACTCCAATTCCGCTCGCCGTTCGACTAGGTGATCATTGCGCCGCCTATATGCGATGAGATCGCGGATGGTTCCGATCTTCAGATTATGCTTTTCAGCAAAGGCGGTAAGATCATCCAGACGCGCCATTGATCCGTCGTCACTCATTATCTCGCAAATGACGCCCGAAGGATTGAGACCCGCAAGCCGCGCAACGTCAACAGCCGCTTCAGTATGGCCCGCGCGGACAAGGACTCCGCCATCTCGAGCTACCAAAGGGAAGACATGTCCCGGCGTCACAATGTCTTCTCGTCCCTTGGACCCATCGATGGCTACTGCGACAGTTCTTGCTCGATCAGCCGCGCTAATACCTGTTGTAACACCTTCCTTGGCTTCAATAGAAACCGTGAAAGCCGTCTCGTGGCGTGTGCCGTTGTTGCGGCTCATGAGCTCAAGGCCGAGTTGACCGACACGCTCGGAAGACAGAGCGAGGCAAATAAGGCCTCGCCCATGGGTTGCCATGAAGTTGATTGCATCGGGTGTCGCCATCTGCGCCGGTATCACGAGATCGCCCTCATTCTCACGTTCTTCGTCGTCGACAAGTATGAACATCCTGCCGTTGCGGGCTTCATTGATGATCTCCTCCGGCAACGCCAGAGCCACACCGTCTTTTCGCTTTGTTATATAGGCCGCAAGCCTGTTACGAACCTCTTCGGGCGGATTCCAATCGCTTTCGCTTATGCGACGAATACTGTTCACAGGGAGCCCCGCGGCGCGAGCGAGACCTGACCGAGACAACCCTCCCTCAATAATAAGTGCTCTCAGACTTTCCATCAAATCAGCTGTCATTCTTTCACTTTCCACAAGCATATACTCGTCGAGGGCCTCTCATCCATGAACAAATTATACTTTTTGTATATTCTGTCTACGTTTAAATAGGTTGGTGACCGTAAAAGCTGTGATCTCCAGCGAATGTCGTTCACGACCTGATTTGTTGTAGCCATGCCTTTGGACTTGTACCGGTTTTGCGCCGGTCGCCTGAGCGTATAGAGCTCGCAACAGGAGACCGACGAGATGATCAAGCATTCAGAAGAGTTTAGGGTCAGGCCCCATTAATTCCCAGGATCATGGTTTGAAGCGATTGGCCGCTATGCGAGGAAGAAAAGTGCAGGAAATGTTGGGACCTTTTCAAGCTTTTCTGACGTGGCAGAGCGGCCAGTCGGTCAAATCCGAACGGACGTTCAAATGGCTTCGATCTCGAACGAAACTGCCCTTGCAAAGGCCACCAGCCTTCACTGCGGGCATTTCCGCCCGATCTCTTCGCCATTTGAACGCCATGACCGCGAAATGAATGGGTCCTGATGGGGTGGACGCCCCCCGACGGCCTTGATGTGCCACAGTGGAGGTGTTGAACACCACTTGAAGGAGGCGTCCATGGAAGAAGTTACCACGATCGGTTTGGATTTGGCAAAGCAGGTTTTCCAGGCTCACGGTGCAGATAGGTCTGGTGCCGTGGTATTCCGAAAGACACTACGGCGACATAAAGTGCTGGCGTTTTTTGCATCGCAGCCACCCTGCCGTGTGGCGATGGAGGCGTGCGGGGGAGCGCATTATTGGGCGCGCGAGATCAGGAAGCTGGGCCATGATGTAAGGCTGATTGCACCTGCCTTTGTGAAGCCCTTTGTTAAACGGCAGAAGAATGACGCTGCTGATGCCGAGGCGATTTGCGAAGCTGCCCAGCGACCGACGATGCGGTTCGTCGCGGTCAAGAGCGAAGCGGTTCAAGCAAGTGCGACGATCTTCCGCACACGCGATCTGCTGGTGCGGCAGCGAACCCAGAATATCAACGCGCTACGGGGCCATCTGGCTGAGTATGGACTGATCACAAGGCAAGGCATTGGCCAGGTCTCCAAACTGATCGACATGATCGACAGCCCAGCGTGCGAACTGCCAGATGCCGCGCGGTCGATGCTCAGGGTACTTTCGGGCATGATCGAGGTGCTGGAGAGCCAGGTAAAGCTGCTCGATCAGGAGATCGCCAGGCGTGCCAAGACCGAAGATGTATCGCGCCGGTTGATGACCATCCCCGGTATCGGTCCGATCACGGCAACCGCGCTTGCCGCTCTGGCGCCGCCACCCGAAGTATTCCGCAAGGGACGGGACTTTGCAGCTTGGCTCGGGCTGACACCGCTGCAAAAATCAACCGGCGGCAAGCAGAAGCTGGGGGCCACCTCAAAGATGGGAGAGCGAACCTTGCGACGGCTGCTCATCATCGGGGCCAGCGCGGTTGTATGTCAGGCGACAAGGCGAGGCGCACAGCCAGGTTCATGGCTCGCACGAATGCTGGCGCGCAAACCGCGTATGCTGGTCATCACCGCGCTTGCCAACAAGATGGCGCGTACCGTCTGGGCGCTGATAGCGAAGAACGAAATTTATAGAGCTCCGCTCGTGGCAGCATAGTACCCGCCACAAGCGCGAGGGTGTCGGCAGATGTAGGAAGGTCAGATGGAAGATATGGCGTAACGGGCGACGAGACGGGATAGGCAAAACCAGATAGGGTCAAGGTGCCAACCAAGCACGCAGTCCTGATATGGAGCCGATCCGCGAACTCCCATACGGGCCAGCGGCATCAATAAAGCCGCATCAAAGGCCGGACAGATGTCAGCACCCGACTACACGCCATGCCTCCCAAATTACCCCTTGCATCTTACGGGGCGTCCACAGATGACCCTAAGTCTCTCCCTTAGGGACGCGGCGATAACTGCAAGAACGAGCAGATTTGTTCTTTCCTGCCTGCCCGCGATTTCATACCACCCGTGTGACGTGCAAAAATCGCACGCTATTCTGAGTTTTCGGTTCTCAGGGAGCCCAGCGCGCCGGAGATAAGCGGTGGCAAGTCCGGGCGATTTAGCAGAACCAGCTCCAACGACGCGTCCAGATCGACAATAGGTCGGTATTCGAGACCGCCAATCTTCAAAGACAAAAGAGATCTGGGAACGGCAGCAACACCAATGTCGGCCGCTGCAAGACCGGCTGCGGTAATGAAGTCCTTGGTGTAAATGGTGTTCGGCGCGGGAAGCCGACCTATCCGAACTATCTGGTTTATGACGTCAATCAGCCCCACTTCCTCATGGAACTGCGGAACTATGAATTGAGCGCCGGCTAGGTCCGCACATGCAATAAGAGCCCGCGCGGCCAGAGGATTATCGCTTGCCAGACCGAGCTGAACTTCCTCTCGATGCACGCATCGCGCTACCACGTCCTTTGGATAGCTGGGTCTGGGCCGCACAATAGCGACATCAAGCCGCTCGTTTCCGATCGCTGCAATCTGTTCGGGCGTTTCCATTGCGACAGGAATAATGCGCACTTCGGGAGTCGCCGACCTCACGAGGCGGATAAGCGATGGTAGTATGCCCGTCATGATCGCTGAAAACACATAGCCGATGCGAAGAGCGCCCGCCTCGCCGCTTGCGATCCGGCGGCCTCTCAGCTCGACCATTTCGAGATGTTCAAGCGCCCCCTTGGCCGAAGGCAGGAACTGCATGCCTTCTCGTGTCAGGTCGACTTTACTCCGCCGATTGCGCGAAATTAGGCGTGCGCCAACCTTGTCCTCAAGCCGCATCAGTCGTTTGCTGACCACCGACTGGGCAAGGCCTAACCGGTCGGCGGCGCGCACAAAATTCAGTTCCTCGGCAAGAGTGACAAAAGCCTGGAGATTATCGGGATCAAGCATAGACTTTTATTCCATACTGCGATCAATATCGCAACATTGAAGCATTTTTATAGACGCAAAAAACTGCCACACTCCTCTGGACAGGAGAAAAAAATGGCAGATTTGCGTCTATTTGATTGGGAAGATGCGCTGGATATCGACGGCTCGCTGACCGAGGATGAACGAATGATCGCGGCAACGGCACGGGCCTTTACCCAGGACCGCTTGCGACCGCGCGTGATCGAGGCATTCGATCGGGAATATACCGATCCTGCCATATTTCGCGAACTTGGCGAACAGGGGCTGCTCGGATTGACGCTCCCCGAGGCATATGGCTGCGCCAACGCATCCTATGTGTCTTACGGGCTGGTGGCTCGTGAAATCGAACGCGTGGACTCCGGATATCGCTCGATGATGTCGGTTCAGTCCAGTCTCGTGATGTTTCCGATCTATGCCTATGGCTCGGAGGAGCAGCGGCTCAAACATCTTCCCCGCCTGGCGCGCGGTGAAGCCATCGGCTGCTTTGGCCTGACCGAACCCGATGCGGGATCCGATCCGGGCGGGATGCGCACGCGCGCCACCAAAGTGGATGGCGGCTACCGCCTGAACGGCAACAAGACCTGGATCAGCAATTCGCCCATAGCGGACATCTTCATCATCTGGGCCAAATCGGACGCGCATGGGGGAGCGATCCGCGGCTTCATTCTCGAAAAGGGAATGGAGGGGCTCTCTGCGCCGAAGATCGAGGGCAAGATCAGCTTGCGCGCCTCGATCACAGGCATGATCAATATGGACGATGTATTCGTCCCGGACGATGCCCTCATGCCTGGTGTCGAGGGTCTGAAGGGACCATTTGGCTGTCTCAACCGCGCGCGCTATGGCATCTCATGGGGAGCTATGGGCGCGGCCGAATATTGCTATGCCGCGGCGCGCCAATATGGCCTCGACCGCAAGCAATTCGGGCGACCGCTGGCAGCGACGCAGCTGTACCAGAAGAAGCTGGCGGATATGGCAACGGAAATCACGCTCGGCCTTCATGCCTCATTGCGTGTGGGCCGATTGATGGACGAAGGCAGTTTTGCCCCGGAAATGATCAGTCTTGTCAAGCGCAACAACTGCGGCAAGGCGCTCGATATCGCCCGCGTCGCGCGCGACATGCATGGTGGCAACGGGATTTCCAACGAATTTCAGGTCATCCGTCATATGGTGAATCTGGAAACCGTGAATACCTATGAGGGGACGCACGATGTCCACGCGCTGATCCTTGGCCGTGCGATTACCGGCATCGCGGCCTTCTGATGGATTTGCCTCCTCTCCACGGACTCAAAATTGTTGAGTTCGCACGCATACTCGCCGGCCCTTGGGCCGGCCAGATTCTTGCGGATCTCGGCGCTGATGTCATCAAGGTCGAAAGCCCCGCAGGAGACGATACGCGCCAGTGGGGGCCGCCTTTCATCGTGAACGCGGACGGCAGCCGCGATGCCGCCTATTTTCACGCGACCAATCGCGGGAAATCCTCCGTCGTTCTCGATTTCACGACGAAGGAGGGGCAGGCCAATACGCGGCAGCTCGCCGCGGAAGCTGACGTCGTCATAGAGAATTTCAAGGTGGGCGGCCTCGCCAAATATGGTCTGGACTATGACTCCCTGGCCGCCCTCAATCCGCGTCTGGTTTATTGTTCGATCACAGGTTTCGGCCAGGATGGTCCCTACGCACCTCGTGCGGGTTATGACTTCATTGTCCAGGGAATGAGCGGGATCATGGATCTGACGGGAGAGCCGGATGGGCTTCCTCAGAAGATCGGCGTCGCCTATGCAGATATATTGACAGGGCTTTATGCGGTGATCGCGATCCAGGCGGCACTGGCGGAAAGAATGCGTAGTGGCCTTGGCCAACATATCGACATGGCCCTGTTCGATGTCATGACCGGAACGCTCGCCAATCAGGCGATGAATTTTCTTGCGTCCGGAACTGCGCCTCACCGTTTGGGGAATGCTCACCCGAATATCGCGCCCTATGAGGCATTTCCGACCGCAGACAGCTGGTTCATCCTAGCCGTGGGAAACGATCAGCAGTTTGAGCGCTTCTGCAATATCGTCGGGATCGAGCCGTCCGCTAAATACGCAACCAATACGAAACGCCTCGAATGGCGTGCCGAACTCAGTTCCGCGATCACCGAAGTGACACGGTCCTGGAAGCGGGACGAACTGTTGTTTCAACTCGCCAAGGAAGGTGTTCCCGCAGGGCCGATCAATACCGTCGCCCAAACGTTCAACGATCCGCAAATCCGTCACAGAGGTATGCGCCTGAGCCTGAAGAGAGATTACGAAGGCACCGAAATACCTGGCGTCCGCTTGCCGATTCGGTTCTCGCGCTCAATGCTCCAAACGGGGCGCCCCTCGCCACTGCTTGGTGAACAACAAGACTGATCTAGCAGATCACCGGTCTGGGACGATGGTTAGAGCCCGATTAGAAATTAAGTTGAGTGGTATCAGTGGGCTATCTTGACGCTTGCTCTGATCACTGATTCTGCGGTTTTGCGACAAACCAAAGGAAACCAGTGATGTGAACGGCTTTGTTGCATAACTCCTGACGGTCACAAATCGTTTATTTCTTGGGATTATTATGCGATTTGGATGGCCATCGGCGTTCCTATTTTCGAGAAGCGATTGAGGATTGCGGCACGGATTTTGAGTTCGGTGATTTGGCGATCAAAGGTACGCGCGGCGACGCGCTGGCCGAGCAGCTTGAAGCAACGCATCTTGGTTTCAACCAGACTGCGGCGGTGGTAGCCACTCCATTTCTTCCAGATTGTCCGACCAAGCCGTTTAATCGCGCGCAGCGTCTCATTGCGGGCATCAACGCCGGGGCCATCTTTGGTCCATGGCCGCCCGTTGCGGCGGACCGGGATGACCGGATCTGCGCCGCGCCCTGCGATGGCGGCGTGGCAAGCCTTGGTATCATATGCGCCATCACCGCCGACGCTGAGGATGGTCTCATCTTCCGGGATTTACGCCAGAAGATCGGGTAGCGTTGGCGCATCGCCGATTGAGTTTGTCGTAACCTCGATGGCACGGATATCTAGGGTTTCCGCGTCGATCCCCAAGTGAACCTTACGCCATTGACGGCGATATCGCAGGCGACGGCCATGCCGGGGGCATGGTCCAAAGCCAAGACCCCGTGCTTCCTTGTTCGGTGCTCGCCTGTCCCCCGGACAGGCTGCGCTTCCTCACTCCATTCCCCTTCACCCATCATCTTGATCCCGGTGCTGTCGACCAACAAGTGCAACCCACCCGAACGGGGGCGCCCGCCAAGCATCATCGGCAACGTCTTTTGACGGCGGCACAGCGTGGTGTAATCCGGCACAGGCCAATCCAGACCGGCCATCTTAAGCAGGCTCTCAACCAAGCCGGTCACTTGTCGTAGCGGAAGGTTAAACAGTCCCTTCAACGTCAGGCACAGCTCTATCGCACTGTCGGAAAACCGCATCGGACGACCAGGGCGACCGCATGGTGCCGATAGCCACTGCATCCCCGGATCAAACCACACATCCAGCGAACCCCGCTGCTTCAGAGCCGCGTTATACTCGGTCCAATTGGTCGTCCGATATTTCGGTGATGGTGGCTTGGGCATCCCGCCCACCTATACAAACCGATTCCTCAAGGGAATCCATTACCTCGTTATGCAACAAAGCCGTCCGACATGGAAAATTAAGAGGATGCATGAACTCCATAGAGAGGTATTTCCATGACTTACGACTCCTCCTGCTTTCTCAATCAAGTGTCTGAATGATGGCCGAGAAATCCTGCCCTCCTGCTCCCTCTGCATCAAAGGCTGCATAAAGCGTTTCAGCCTTCTCACCCATTGGCACCGATGCACCGGCGGATTGTGCTGCGGCCATGGCCAACTTGAGATCTTTCAGCATCAGAGCAGTGGCAAACCCGCCTTGATAATCATTATCGGCAGGGCTTTGCGGGCCAACGCCGGGGACCGGACAATAGCTGGTCATCGACCAGTTTTGCCCGGATGCCTTGGATGATATGTCGTAAAAGGTCTGGAGATCGAGACCCAGCTTTTCGGCCAGCTTAAACGTCTCGCACGTCGCTACCATAGAAGCCCCGAGCAGCATGTTGTTGCAAATCTTGGCGGCCTGCCCTGCCCCGCTGGCCCCGGCATGGATCACGGCTTTACCCATTGCCGACAATATTGGCTCAGCGCGCGCAAATGCCGCATCATCACCGCCGACCATGAAGGTGAGCGTACCGCCGTTCGCCGCGGCAATGCCACCTGATACAGGCGCATCGACCATGGCATAGCCTGCGTTCTGCGCCGCGCTGGCCACCATCCGGGCCGTATCAACATCAATGGTTGAGCAATCAAGAAGCAGTGCCGCGACGGGTGCATGGCCGATCACATCATTAATATAAACAGTCTCAACGATCTTGCCATTAGGCAGCATCGACACGACAGCGTCTACGCCTTGCACCGCTTCGCGCACGCTGGTGAATGGAACACAGCCCTGCTCCTTCGCTTTTTCCAATGCAGCATCGGCCAGATCAAAAGCATGAACCCCATGCCCGGCCTTCACCAGATTGGCCGCCATGCCGCCGCCCATATTGCCAAGGCCGATAAAAGCAATGCTTGCCATGTCTATTGTCCTTTCCATACGCCGGGGCGCTTTTCGATGAGAATTGTTTCACATGTCATAAGGGGTGCCACTGCTCTTCGGCGGGCAAGGGAGCGAATATCGTATCGATCATTTTGTCGCTGATGCCTTCGGCATTCTCCGGCTGCCAGCGCGGTGCATTGTCCTTGTCGATAATGACCGCGCGCACGCCTTCGATAATGTCGGGATATGTAATAATCCGGCTGGCTACGGCATATTCCTGAACCATCTCATCGGCAAAGTCGGTTTTGCTCGCGCCTTGTGCCAACAGCCTCAGCGATACCTTGCAGGTCAACGGTGATTTGGTGGCAAGAATAGCGGACTGCTCACGCGCAAATTCGCTGTCATCCGCTGCCAGTGCATCGCGAATTCCCTCCAGCGTTTGAGCAGAAAACAGTTGATTGATCTCAGTGGATTGAGCAAGAATCGGTGCATCAGGGGCTTGCGCAGTCAAACCTGCCAGCACGGCCTCGGCCCTGTCCGGTTCAGCGATCAAGGCGGCCTTCGCATCCTCAGCCTTCGCCGCATCAATATAATGTGTTGCCAGCCCCAGAGCCATGCAATCTGCGCCGTTCAAACGCGCACCGGTCAGTGCAAGAAATTTTCCCATCTCTCCGACCAGACGCGAGAGATACCAGCCGCCACCAACATCCGGGAACAGGCCAATACCGGACTCCGGCATGGCAAAACGCGTATTCCCGGTAGCGATACGATAACGCGCAGGCTGGCTGATGCCGACGCCGCCACCCATGACTATGCCATCCACGAAGGCCACCACCGGCTTGGGGTATGTGAACAACAGATGGTTCATCTGATATTCGGTGCGGAAGAAGCTGCGTGCTGCAATGCCATCGCCGCCCGCGCTCTCTGCTATCATGCGAATATCGCCGCCCGCGCAGAAACCCCTGCCCTCTGCATGGTCGATCATGATCATGGCCACCGCCGGGTCATCCCGCCACGCCAGCAGTTGGTCATTGATCGCCGCACACATGGCTTCATTAAGAGCATGCAGCGCCTTGGGCCGGTTAAGCCGGATGCGGCCTACAGCCCCTTCCCGAATGAGCAGAACATCATTGGTCATTTCAGCAAATCCCGCCCGACAATCATGCGCATCACCTCGTTCGTCCCTTCAAGAATGCGGTGCACGCGCAGGTCGCGCCAGAGCCGCTCGATCGGATAATCCATCAGATAGCCATAGCCCCCGTGGAGCTGCAGCGCCCGGTCCACCACCGCCGACCCCGTATCGGTCGCGAAGCGTTTGGCCATCGCGGCAAAGCGCGTCTTGTCCGGCGCGCCACCGGTCACTTTAACAGCGGCAAGATACAGGAGCGCACGGGCAGCCTCCAGCTCGGTTGCCATGTCCGCCAGCGTGAACTGCGTGTTCTGGAAATTGGCGATTGGCTGGCCGAATTGCTGCCGGTCCCTGGTGTAGGTAACAGCTTCATCGAGCGCGCGCTGCGCGCCGCCCAGCGAGCAAGCTCCAATATTGAGGCGGCCGCCATCAAGGCCCGCCATCGCGATTTTAAACCCGTCCCCTTCCGCGCCGACCCGGTTAGCAACCGGCACACGGACGGTATCGAGGATAAGCTGCGCAGTGGGTTGCGAATGCCAGCCGAGCTTGCGCTCCTGCGCGCCGAAGCTGACACCGGGCATGTCTTTCTCAATGACGAGGCAGCTTATGCCCTTTGGTCCCTCTTCGCCTGTACGCACCATACAGACATAGATTTCATTCTCTCCACCACCGGAGATAAACTGCTTGGCCCCGCTGACGACATAGTCATTGCCATCACGCACTGCCTTCGTCTTGAGCGACGCCGCGTCTGAACCCGCCCCTGCCTCGGTCAGGCAATAGCTGGCCAGCCGTTCGCAGGAGATCAGATCAGGCAGCATGCGCTCCTTCACATCCGCATCCCCATAGGCGTCTATCATCCACGCCGCCATATTATGGATCGAAATAAAGGCACTGGTGGACGGACAGCCATACGCCATCGCCTCCATGATCAGCGCTGCATCGAGCCGCCCCAGCCCAATGCCTCCGCTTTCTTCCGACACATAAATGCCGCCAAAGCCCAGCTCTGCCGCCGCCTTCACCACATTGCGCGGAAAATGCTTCTGCTCATCCCATTCTGCCGCATGTGGCGTAATGGCATCTGCGGTAAAACGGCGCGCCATATCCTGTATGGCGGATTGCTCTTCGGTCAGATCAAACTGGGTCATGATGCTTTATGTCAACCCATAGTCGGAATGACAAAGGCATTGGCACCATCGCCCACGCCGCCATCCGGCCAGCGGGCCGTAACAGTCTTGACCTTGGTCCAGAATTTGACACCCTCCATGCCGTGCTGGTTTGTGTCACCAAAGGCGCTGCGTTTCCAGCCGCCGAAGGTGTGATAGGCAACCGGCACCGGGATCGGCACATTGATACCCACCATGCCGACATTCACACGCGCTGCAAACTCCCGCGCAGCATTGCCATTACGGGTAAAGATGGCGACGCCATTGCCATATTGATGCTGGCTGGGCAGCGCGAGGGCTGTTTCAAAGTCCGGCGCGCGCACCATCTGCAACACAGGGCCGAATATCTCTTCCTTGTAGCTCTGCATGTCGGTCGTTACCCGGTCGAACAGGGTCGGGCCGATAAAGAAGCCCTCTTCATGCCCTTGCAGCGTAAAGCCGCGCCCGTCAACGACCAGCTCCGCGCCTTCGTCGATGCAGGTCTGGATCCAGCCTTCTACCTTCGCCTTGTGCGCCGCAGTCACCACGGGGCCATAATGCGCCTCTGCATCAGTCGAAACACCAACGCGCAGTTTTTCGATTGCCGGGAGGAGCTTCTCTTTCAGGCGCTCGGCCGTTTCATCACCAACCGGCACCACCACGGGCAGCGCCATGCAACGCTCACCCGCCGAACCGAAAGCGGCGCCCGTAAGGTCATTCACCACCTGATCGAGATCCGCATCGGGCATGACAATACCGTGGTTCTTCGCGCCCCCCATAGCCTGCACGCGCTTGCCGTTGGCGACACCGCGATTATAGACATAATGCGCAATGTCAGACGAACCGACAAAGCTCACCCCGCCGATGGCAGGATGATCGAGAATGGCATCAACCATTTCCTTGTCGCCATTGACGACCTGACAAATGCCCTCCGGCAGACCAGCCTCGATAAACAGCTCAGCAAGCCGCACCGGCACACTGGGGTCACGCTCGCTCGGCTTGATAATAAAGGCATTGCCCGTCGCAATCGCCACGCCCGACATCCACAGCGGGATCATCGCCGGGAAGTTGAAAGGGGTAATACCCGCGCCAATACCAATGGGCTGGCGCATCGAATAGACATCAATGCCCGGGCCTGCACCCTGCGTATATTCACCCTTGAGCACATGAGGAATGCCGCAACAAAATTCGATAACCTCCAGACCGCGCTGGATGTCGCCCTTGCTGTCAGCGATCACCTTGCCATGTTCAGAGCTAAGCAGGTGCGCCAGCTCATCCATATTGGCCTCTACCAGGCGCTTGAATTCGAACATCACCCGCGCGCGGCGTTGCGGATTGGTGGCCGCCCATGCTGGTTGCGCGGCAAGTGCCGCCTGCACCGCTGCTTCCAACACTGCAGCATCGCCGAGCGCTACCTGCGCCTGTACCGCTCCCGAATTGGGGTTGAATATGTCGCTGGTGCGCGATGCGGCGCTCTTGCTGCTACCGGCAATAAAATGGTCAATCTGGCGCACGATATTATCTCCCGAAATAGAAATTGGATCATGCGCTGCAACAGGCTGCAAAAACAAGGGCTAGATTTGCCAGTCGATACTGCATAAATGCAGGTTATGAATTGGGATGATCTGCCATATTTTCTCGCCGTGGCACGACACGGGCAGTTAGCGAAAGCAGCATCGCTGCTGCGCGCTGACGCAACCACCGTCAGCCGTCGTATCCGTCGTCTGGAACAGGCAATGCAAACGCGCCTGTTCGAACAGGGAGATGAAGGGCGGACCTTGACGGAAGCTGGGCGCAATTTGCTGAGCCGCGCAAAAGAGATGGAGAAACTTGTTCAGGATGCTGCGGCAAGTACACAGGCCTCACGATCGGAAGCACTCACGGGTATAGTGCGAATCAGCGTCGCCGAAGGGTTTGGCACATGGTTCATCAGCCAACATCTGGCCAGCTTTGCAGATGCATATCCACAACTGGAAATCGACCTTGTTGCCAATAGCGGTTTTCTCAACCCAATCCGCAGAGAGACAGATATTGCCATCCTGCTGGCACGACCACGCAAAGGGCCGCTGGTGACACGCAAGCTCACCGATTATCGGCTCGGATTATATGCCGCCGATTCCTATTTACGTACTGCGCCAGAAGTCATTGGTGCCACAGACCTGCGAAAGCACCGGCTGATTGGCTATATTCCAGATGTCATCTATGCACCGGAACTACGCTATCTGGATGAATTACCGTTTGCAGCCCATGCACAACTACGCTCCTCAAGCATCAATGCTCAGCATCAAATGATAACGGCAGGTGTCGGGGTAGGGGTTCTGCCATACTTCATAGCTAACCCGGACCCAAAGCTGCGCCCTGTGCTACCCTCCATTCAAATCGAACGCAGCTTCTGGCTCACCACACATCGCGAAACACGCGGCTTCCCCGCCGTCCACGCAATCAGCCAATGGTTAATAAAGCTGGTTGGCGAAAATCAACGGCTGTTGCTTGGCTAATTAGTCCATAAGTGCGCCTTTTCAATTATAGCTAGGGTCAAGGCCCTAGGTGGAGAAGATGCCGTGACGAAAATGCTGGTTTTCCTGCGCCCCGCTTCAGGTTTGAATGCCATGAAGCGGGCAATCAGCTCAGAATCGATCCGGCCAGTCTTGGCCCGCATTCCGTAGCTGGCAGCAATAACCAGCTGCAACAGACTACACCATTGTGCAGCCATAACCAGTTTCCCAAACTGCCATTCTGTGCCACCATGGCGCTATACCACATCGCGTGAGAGACACAGCTCCGGATGTATATTATAAATAATGGATATAAGAGGATATAATGACAGGTTTCACTTACCCCCTGTTAATCCAGAATATGCTGCTCTCTGGCGCCGCGCGGGCCGAGAATACGCAGATTATTTCTGACGGCCTTATGCGCTATGATTATGATATGCTGGTCCGCAGGATACGCAGGCTGTCAAGCGCATTGCACGGGATCGGAGTAGTACAAGGCGACACCATCGCCGTGATGGACTGGGACACACATCGCTATCTCGAAGCGTTCTTTGGCATCCCGGCAGCGGGCGCAATATTGCAGATGGTCAATATCCGCATGTCCCCGGAACAGATTATCTACACGCTGAACAAAACGGCTGCGAAAATCATCTTCTGCAATGCGGAATTCGTGCCTCTTCTCAAAGCTATATTGCCCCACCTGGAACATGCCATGACGCTGATCTGCCTTGATGATGACGCCATCATTGCGGACAGGGAACTATGGCATGGCGGCTATGAAACGCTGCTGCAATCGGGCGATCCTGAAGCTGCCTTTCCCGATTTTGACGAAAATAGCGAAGCAACAATTTTCTTCACGACCGGCACCACCGGCCTGCCCAAAGGCGTGCATTTCACACACAGGCAGCTTGTCCTGCATACGCTGTCGCTGCTCGCGGGCTTTGCGATGACCGGGCCGCATTCGCGTTTCTCATCGGCAGGCGTTTATATGCCAATGACGCCCATGTTTCATGTTCATGCCTGGGGCTTTCCTTATGCAGCAACCATGAGCGGCATGAAACAGGTCTATCCCGGTCGATATATGCCCGCCAGCCTGCTTCGTCTCATAGGGGAAGAGGGCGTCACCACCTCCCATTGTGTGCCCACTATCATGCGCATGCTGCTCGATGCGGCAGAAAGCGCAAACACAGACCTCTCCCGCCTAGTCGTGGTTATTGGCGGGTCTGCCCTGCCTGAAGCATTGGCTGAACAAGCCCTGGACCGTGGCATCGATATTTTCGTAGGCTACGGCATGTCGGAAGCCTGCCCGATCATCGCCATGTCTACGACACGCTTCGAAGGGCTGAGCAGACAAGAGGAAATACAACGCCGCTGTCTTGCAGGCGTGGCCGCTCCGCTTGTCGATATGCACCTCGCCGATCCAGACATGAATTTCCTGCCACATGATGGCGATACAACAGGCGAAGTCGTCGTGCGTGCGCCATGGCTTACGCCGGATTATCTGGGCGATGAAAAGGCATCGGAAGCATTATGGGCCGGTGGCTGGATGCACACTGGCGATGTCGGCAAGATCGAGCCCAATGGCTATCTCAGCATAACCGACAGACTCAAGGATGTCATAAAATCCGGCGGTGAATGGATTTCCTCGCTTGACATGGAAAACATCATCGCACGCCATCCACAGGTTGCCGAAGTGGCAGTCATCGGCATTGCCGACAAACAATGGGGCGAACGCGCTCTGCCATTCATCGTCAGCCGTGATGACAGCCATATTCCACTGGAAGAACTTTGCGCCCTTGTCAGTGACTCAATCAACAATGGTGCACTGCCGCGCTATGCGGCCCTCCATGAGGTGCGTTTTCTGGATGAAATCCCCAAAACCAGTGTCGGCAAGCTGGATAAAAAAGCGCTGAGAGCCATGCTATGACGCCATAAACACCCGTTCCGCGTGACTGAGACTGGACCCAGGGTCACAAGACCCATTAATTTCGCGCAACTGCCAGCCTGCTCCACAGATTGCAATTGACAGTTACAACCGACAAGCGCAATCATGTTGCAATGCAGCAGGATGTGGTTTGTGCGAATAGCAGTGATTGATGACAGTGCTGCGCGCGCAGCAGTGATCGACGAAGGGCTACGCGAAGCAGGCCTTACTGATGTACATATTTTTCTCGAACGCCATGGGCTGGCCGCACGGCTCGAAGCCTGCTCACCCGATGTCGTGCTAATGAACCTCGAAAACCCCAGCCGCGATATGCTGGAGGAAACTTTCGCCCTTTCCCGCGCGCTTGCCCGTCCGATAGCCATGTTTGTCGATCAGTCAGACGAAACCGCCATTGCCGATGCCGTGGATGCCGGCATCTCGGCTTATGTGGTGGATGGCTTGCGCAAAGAGCGCATCAAGCCGGTGCTCGACCTCGCCGTGCGCCGCTTCAATGCCTTCAACCGCCTGCAAACCGAGCTTACCGAAGCACGCAACCAATTGGCCGAACGCAAGATCGTTGATCAGGCTAAGCATATTTTGATGAAAAAGCGCGGCATCGCAGAGCCGGAAGCCTATAAACTGCTCCGCAGCCATGCCATGCAGAGCAATCGTCGTATTGCCGACGTGGCCGAGGCCATTGTCACTGCAGAAAATCTGATGGGAGGCGCTTTGTGACGCTCGATCCATTCCGTATCGGCTTCATGCCCCTTGTAGACGCAGCACTGCCAATCCTTGCGCGCGAGCTTGGTTTTGCCGAAGCAGAAGGCATAGACCTTGAGCTGATGCGCGATACGAGCTGGGCCACAGTACGGGACCGGCTGACCTATGGCCATAGTGACGCGGCTCATCTTGTCGCGCCATTGGCTATCGCCACCACATTGGGCCTCGACCGCCCCCCCATGCCGCTGGCGGTGCCTTTCATTCTTGGCCTCAACGGCAACGCCGTTACGCTCGCCCCCTCGCTTGCGAGCGCTATATGCAAGGAAGGCGAACTGTTGGATTCAGTCACATCCGGCAAACGCCTCGCCAAGTTGGTGAAGCTGCGGGCCAATGAAGGCGCCAAAATGCGCTTTGGCGTGGTGCATCGCTATTCGAGCCATAATTATATGCTGCAATATTGGCTGCGCAGCAGCGGGGTGGACATAGGGCAGGACGTCGAAACCGTTACGATTTCTCCTCCCTTTGCTGCGGATGCCCTTGCGCGTGGCGAAATAGACGGCATCTGTGTTGGTGAGCCATGGAACAGTGTGGCTGTCGAACGCGGTGTTGGCGTCATCATCAATGTAACCTCGCGCATTTGGCTGCGCGGAGTCGAGAAGGTACTCGCCTTGCCGCAGGCCCGTACAGAAGCCGAGCCCGAACTGGTACATCGTATCATCCGTGCGCTATATGCGGCAGGCACCGCATTCATCGATGCGAAACAAACGCAGCGCAACGCCGCCATATTGGCGCGCCCTGAATATCTCGATGGTTCTGCGGAGATGATCGAACGCGCCATTTCAGATCGCATCACACTGGCAGCAGGCACAATACCACTGCATATTCCGGACTTCATGTTCCAGCATCGTGAAGCAGCCAACTTTCCCTGGGTCAGTCAGGCGGCATGGCTCTATGCGCAAATGGTCCGCGCGGGCCATGTCCAGAAATCAGACGAAAGCTATGCCGCTGCACAAAATGTATTTCGCCCGGATATATACAGGTCTGCTTTCGCCGGAACCCGTGTCCCGCTGCCTGGCGCCAGTGCCAAGCTGGAGGGCAGTATAGAAGAGACAATAGCCGTCGGTACAGTGCAGGGAAGGTTGCTTCTGGGGCCGGATCGCTTCTTTGACGGGCATGCCTTCGACCCGGAAAAACTGGATGCTTATCTGGCCGAAAAAGAACAATAAACGTGCTGCGACGCAAAAATGTGCTTGGCTAAAAAGCCGAATCATGTCATATGGGCTTCATCGGGCGAAGATGTCCGGCACATATTTCGAACTCATCCATCGGGGGGTGATGTTTCGGTTGGCAATTCTGTACAGATGAAGCCCAAGGCAATGACGCCGCCCCGAAGAAGCACATAGCTGCCCTTCCGGGCGGCTTTTTTTATTGCCCAGCTCCATCCGCAGGTTGCCCCAAATTTTAAGGGGATTACAGCATGTTGGATAAACGGAACTTTCTGGTAAAAAGCGGATCTCTCATGGCTTCAGCCTGTGCGCTGGCGCTACTCTCTGCTTGTGGCGGTGGCGCTGAAAAGGCAGGCGACTCATCTGCGCCAGCGTCCACAGAAGGCGCTATTGAAAAGCCGGTTCTCAAGCTGGGCTTTATCAAGCTGACCGACATGGCCCCTCTCGCAATTGCGAAAGAAAAAGGCTTTTTCGCTGAGGAAGGGCTGAATGTCACCCTTGAGCCACAAGCAAACTGGAAGGTTTTGCTCGACGGTGTAATCGGTGGCCAGCTTGACGGCGCACATATGCTCGCAGGTCAGCCGCTCGCCGCAACCATCGGCTATGGCACCAAGGCCGACCTGATCGCGCCGCTGAGCCTTGACCTTAACGGCAACGCCATCACGCTTTCCAACAAGGTGTGGGCGCAGATCGAACCCACTCTGCCCAAAGGCGCGGACGGCACGCCGATACACCCCATCAGCGCAAGCGCTCTGAAACCCGTAATCGCAAGCTTCAAAGCGCAGGGCAAGCCTTTCCCCATGGGCATGGTTTTCCCGGTTTCCACCCATAATTACGAGCTGCGCTACTGGCTGGCGGCAGGCGGTATTTCGCCGGGCTATTATACACCGGGCGATGTCGGCGGCACAGTCTCGGCAGACGCAAACCTCTCCGTCACCCCGCCGCCACAGATGCCCGCCACCATGGAAGCGGGTACGATCGAAGGCTATTGCGTTGGCGAGCCATGGAACCAGGCCGCCGTGCAGAAGAAAATCGGCGTTCCGGTCATCACCGACGAGCAAATCTGGCACAAAAATCCGGAGAAGGTCTTCGGCCTGCGCAAGGATTTCGCTGACAAATATCCGGAAACAACCGCCGCCATGCTCCGCGCCATCATCAAGGCGCAACAATGGCTCGATGCCGACAATGGCGCAAACCGCCCCGAGGCCGTTAAAATTCTCGCCCAGTCCAATTATGTTGGCGCTGATGAAGCGGTGATCGGTGCGTCAATGACTGGCAAGTTCACATTTGCGCCGGGCGACACGCGCGATGCGCCGGACTTCAACATCTTCTTCCGCGATTATGCGGGCTACCCCTTCTACTCGGACGCCATCTGGTATCTGACGCAGATGCGCCGCTGGGGCCAGATTGCCGAGGACAAGACCGACCAGTGGTATTTTGACACAGCAGAGGCCGTATATCGCCCGGACCTCTATCTGACAGCCGCCAAACAGCTGGCCGATGCCGGGGTAATACCTGCAGATTCCCTTCCTGAGACCGATGGTTTCAAAGCGGAGCAATCCGGCTTCATTGATGGCATCACCTACAATGGCAAACAGCCAAACGCCTATCTCGCCAAGTTCAGCATCGGCCTAAAAGCCGGACAGACTGTGACCGCCGCTGGCGTCACCGGTAAATAATCAGGAGTCCCCCCCCATGAACACGACATTGGCTATGCAAAACCCACCGTCAGACGTCGCTGAATCTGCTGGATCTGAGACCAGCGGACCAGCCACGCCAGCCGCCGCTGCTCCTGCACATGAGGATGGCACCCCCTCTCAAGCTGCAGGTGTAGCGGCGCTGGCAAACCGGCTGTCCAAAACAGCCCGGTCCATGCTGGCGCCTATGCTGGGTATTCTCGGCTTCCTCGCGCTGTGGGCGGTATGTGCCCCCCTCGTCAAAACCTCGCTCGGCACATTGCCTGGCCCGGTTGCCGTCGCCGAGCAAGGCGTGGCGCTTTATGATGACTATGTCGCGACCAATGAAGCCAAGGCGCAATTCTACGCCGATCAGGACGCGCGCAATGCGACCGTGCCAGAAGCGCAAAGGCGCTATTTCGACTATGCCGGCGCGCCGACATTCCTCGATCAGATTATCACTTCGCTGGAGACTGTGGCGCTGGGCTTCATCTTCGCCACCGTCGTTGCGGTACCACTTGGTCTCATCTGCGGCCTTTCCAAAACCGTAAACGCCGCGATCAACCCGCTGGTGCAAATCTTCAAGCCGGTCAGCCCGCTGGCATGGCTGCCTATCGTGACCATGGTGATTTCCGCCACGATGAGCGGGCCGGACCCGATGCTGCCAAAAAGCTTCGTCATTTCCGCCATCGTCGTGACGCTCTGCTCGCTCTGGCCGACGCTGATCAACACCGCAGTAGGCACAGCCTCTATCGACAAAGACCTGCTCAATGTCGGCAAGGTGCTGCGTCTGGGCTGGTTCGCGAAGCTGCGTCGCCTCGTGCTGCCTTCCGCCCTGCCCTATATCTTCACCGGCATGCGCCTGTCGCTCGGTGTCGGCTGGATGGTGCTGATCGCTGCGGAAATGCTCGCGCAGAACCCGGGCCTTGGCAAGTTCGTCTGGGATGAGTTCCAGAATGGCAGCTCACAAAGCCTCGCACGCATCATCTTCGCGGTCATCGTTATCGGCATCATCGGCTTCCTGCTCGACCGCCTGATGGCCTTCCTGCAAGCCCTCGCCAGCCGCAACCACGCCATCTGAACCACCGGAGAAGGAAAGGAATCATAATATGACACAGCCTATCCTCAGCTTGCAGAATGTTTCGAAAAGCTATGTCGGGGCCAATGGCGACAAGAGCGATGTACTGAAAGACATCAACCTTGATGTAGCCGAAGGCGAGTTCATTGCGGTGCTGGGCTTTTCCGGCGCGGGCAAAACAACCTTGATCTCGGCCATTGCCGGCTTGCTTGAAGTCGATGCTGGCAAAGTGCTGGTCAAAGGCACGCCCTGCACCGGCCCCGGCGAAGATCGCGGCCTTGTGTTCCAGAGCTATTCGCTGTTCCCATGGCTCACGGTGGAAGGCAATGTACGGCTGGCCGTGGACTCCGTGCACAAGAACATGTCAGCGCAAGAGCGCACGGCGCTGATCCAATCGACCATTGAGCTGGTTGGTCTGGGTCACGCCATGGACCGCAAGCCTGCCCAGCTGTCGGGCGGCATGCGCCAGCGCGTTGCGGTGGCCCGTGCATTGGCGATGAAACCGGAGATATTGCTGCTCGACGAGCCGCTGTCCGCGCTCGATGCGCTCACCCGCGCCAAATTACAGGACGAAATCGAGCGTATCCGCTCGCACGAAAAACGCACGATCCTGCTTGTTACCAATGATGTTGACGAGGCGCTTTTGCTGGCGGACCGGGTCGCGATACTCACCCCCGCCCCCGAGGCGACGATTGGCCGCATCTTCGATGTCACTATCGAGCGCCCGCGCGACCGCACGGCGCTCAACCATGACGAGGCTTACAAAAAGCTGCGTGGCCAGATCGTCAGCTATCTCTCCGGCCTGAATGATGAGAGCGCACCGGGAGCAGATGACAATGTCATCGCTTTGCCAAGCGTGCAGCCTCTCAGCCTGCTTGCTCCGCCCAAAGCCTATATGCAGGCCGCCCAGACCAATATGGAGCGGCGCTATCTCGAATTCTTCAACCTGAAGAAGATCTACCCCACACCCAAAGGCCCGCTGACGGTGGTCGAAGACGTCAACCTGTTGATGGACAAGGGCGATTTCATTTCGCTCATCGGCCATTCGGGGTGCGGCAAATCAACCGTACTGACCATGGCCGCAGGGCTTAATGGCATTAGCGGCGGCGGTATCATTCTCGATGGTCGTGAAATCGACCTTGCGGGGCCAGACAAAGCCGTTGTGTTCCAGTCACCTTCGCTCATGCCCTGGCTGACCGCGAAACAGAATGTCGCTCTGGGTGTTGAGCGGGTCTATCCGCATGCCTCGCGCGCAGAGCGGGACGATATTATCAGCTATTATCTGGACCGTGTCGGGCTGGGCGACAGCATGGACAAACTCGCCGCGGACATGTCCAACGGCATGCGCCAGCGCGTCGGCATTGCCCGCGCCTTCGCGCTCAGCCCCAAGCTGCTGCTGCTCGACGAGCCTTTCGGCATGCTCGACAGCCTGACCCGCTGGGACCTGCAGGACGTGCTGGTCGAAGTGTGGAACCGCACCAAGGTGACTGCGATCATGGTCACGCATGATGTCGACGAAGCCATTTTGATGGCCGACCGCGTGGTGATGATGACCAATGGCCCGCACGCCACCATAGGTAAGATATTGGAAGTCGATCTGCCGCGCCCGCGCGACCGCAAGGCGCTGCTCGAACATCCGAAATTCTATGCCTATCGCGAAGAGGTTCTCCAGTTCCTCGCTGATTACGAACATGGGGTGAAGGCAGACGCTGCCTGACCCTCGCGAACATTCCATCCCCCCAACCATTCCATCCCCCCCGATGATGCAACCAAAGACGAACAGTACAGGGAAGATACGACAATGAAGAAACACATCATATTGGGGACCAGTGCACTTGCAGCCGTGATGACCGCAACTGCTGCGCAAGCCGACGAAGGCTTTACCCTGAAACCCAGCCTTAATGCGCGCCTGCGCTATGAAATGGTAGACCAGCCAGCAACGGACGCGGACGCTGTAACCTTACGCCTGCGCCCTGGCATTACCGCCAGTAAAGGGCCTTTTTCCGTGCTTGTTGAAGCGGAAGGCACGCTTGCCATTGTCGAGGATTATAACAGCACGACCAATGGCAAGGCAGGCCTCTACTCCGTAGTCGCTGACCCGGAAAATATCGAGCTGAACCGCGCACAGATCCAGTATAAATCCGAAGCCGTCACTGCCACACTAGGCCGCCAGCGTATCAACATTGATGATCAGCGCTTTGTCGGCTCTGTCGGTTGGCGCCAGAACGAGCAGACCTTCGACGCCATAACCGGCGAAGCCAAGCTCGGCCCCATCATGCTCAACGGCACCTATTCATGGTCACAACGGATGATCTTCGGCATCGATTCCGGCCCGCGTCAGGCGTTTACCGGTGATTATCTCTTTCTGGGCGCAGGCGGCGCGCTTGGTCCGGTCAAGGTCAAAGCCTTCAGCTATTTGCTGGATTATGATCCGAAAGAGCCTTCTGCTCTCACCTCCACCCAGACCTATGGCGTGCGCGCGACAGCTGACTTTAAACTGGGCGGCAAAGCATCGCTCGGCCTTGCAGCCAGCTATGCCACGCAGTCGGATTACAAGGCCAATCCCGGTGATTATTCGGCGGACTATATCGCCGCAGAAGCCACGCTGGGCTATGCCAATTTCTGGCTCAAGGGCGGCTATGAGCTGCTCGGCAGCGACAATGGTGTTGCTTTCCAGACCCCGATGGCGACGCTGCACAAATTCAATGGCTGGGCCGATGTCTTCCTCAACACGCCTGCAGCGGGTCTTGAAGACTGGTATCTTGGCGTTGGCGCAAAGTTCCCCGGTGTAAAAGCACTGCCCGGCCTCAAAGCCGCTGTTTTCTATCATGATTTCAGCAGCGATGTCGGCGGCGCTGATTATGGCAGCGAGTGGGACGCCATGCTCGGTTTCAAGATCGGCAAGAAGCTCGGCCTCACCGCAAAATACGCCAATTACAACTCTGATGGCTTTGCCGTCGATACCGAAAAATTCTGGCTGCAGCTCGACTACAGCCTGTGATCAACCCTTAGAAGCGACAGGGAAAGACTATGACAGACACTCCCCCCCAATTGGTTGTTATCGGCAATGGCATGGCAGGCTGCCGTGCTGTTGAGGAAATATTGGCGCGTGACCCCAAGCGCTATCAGGTCACGATCTTCGGTGCAGAACCGCGCGTCAATTATAACCGGATCATGCTCTCACCGGTCCTCGCAGGGGAAAAAACCTATGAGGAAATCATCATCAATGGCCAGGACTGGTATGATGATAATGACATAGAGCTGGTCTCGGGCGATCCGGTCGCCAGCATCGACCGAAGTGCCAAAACTGTCACAGCCCGTTCGGGTCGCACGATCAGCTATGACAAATTGCTGATCGCTACTGGCTCCGATCCGTTCATTATTCCCGTACCGGGCCATGACCTGCCCGGTGTCGTCACTTTCCGCGATCTCGACGATGTCGACGCGATGTTGGCAGCCGCAGGCCTGGGGGGGAATGCGGTTGTCATCGGCGGTGGCCTGCTTGGCCTCGAAGCAGCCCACGGGCTATCGCTTCGTGGCATGCAGGTCACCGTCCTGCATCTCATGCCCACCCTGATGGAGCGCCAGCTCGATGAGGCAGCGGGCTGGCTGCTCAAAAGCGCGCTGGAAGCGCGCGGGCAAACGATCCTGACCGGCGCAGACACAGCCGAAATCACAGGCGATGGCAAAGTACAGGCCGTTCATTTGAAAGATGGCACCGTAATCCCCGCCGACATTGTCGTGATGGCGGTGGGCATACGCCCCGCAGTCGGGCTGGCGAAAGAAGCCGACCTTGCTGTAGGGCGCGGCATTCAGGTCGATGACGACATGGTCACGTCTGACGAGAATATTCTCGCGGTCGGCGAATGCGTCGAGCATGACGGAAACGTATACGGCCTTGTCGCACCGCTCTGGGATATGTGCCGCAGTCTGGCGGACGGGCTGGTAGCACAGCCTAATGGCTATCGCGGTTCGGTTACCTCAACCAAGCTCAAGGTCAGCGGCATCGACGTATTCTCTGCTGGTGACTTCTCCGGTGGAGATGGCTGCGAGGACATCGTGTTGCGTGACGCTACGCGCGGCGTGTACAAGCGCGTCATCGTCAAGGAAGACAAGATTGTCGGCGCTGTGCTCTACGGCGATACGGCCGACGGCAACTGGTATTTCGACCTTCTCAAAAAAGGCGAGGACATTTCGGAAATCCGCGATGCCCTGATCTTCGGGCAAGCCTTTGCCAGTGGGGGAGGTGCCAGCCTAAACCCTATTGAGGCCGTTGCGGCGCTTTCCGATGATGCGGAAATTTGCGGCTGCAACGGCGTATCCAAAGGGCAGGTCATGGCCTGCATCGGCAATGGCGCAGACACGCTGGACGCCGTGCGCTCCACCTGCAAGGCATCGGCAAGCTGCGGTAGCTGCACGGGCCTTGTCGAGAACCTGCTCCAGCTCGCCATGGGCGATGACTATGACGGCGCACGCACGGTCACGCCGATGTGCAAATGCACGACCTTCACCCATGAAGATGTACGCGCCGCGATCCTTGAGAAAGAACTCAAGGAAATTCCGGCCATCATGCAGGCATTGTCATGGAGCACGCCCGATGGCTGTGCATCCTGCCGCCCCGCGCTCAACTATTATCTGCTCTGCGCATGGCCAGAAGAACATAAGGAAGACCCGCAAAGCCGCTTCGTCAATGAGCGCATGCATGCCAACATTCAGAAAGACGGCACATATAGCGTCGTGCCGCGCATGTTCGGCGGGATCACCACGCCCAATGAACTGCGCGCCATTGCTGATGCTGCTGACAAATATGAGGTGCGCACCGTCAAGGTGACCGGCGGACAGCGGATCGACCTGTTCGGCATCAAGAAGGAAGATTTGCCCGCTATATGGGCGGATCTCAATGCCGCCGGAATGGTCTCAGGCCATGCTTATGGCAAGGCGCTGCGCACGGTAAAAACCTGTGTCGGCTCCGAATGGTGTCGCTTTGGCACGCAGGACAGTACTGGCCTTGGCGTCAAGATCGAGCATATGACCTGGGGCAGCTGGATGCCGCACAAGTTCAAGATCGCCGTATCGGGCTGTCCGCGCAATTGCGCCGAAGCCACGATCAAGGACTTTGGCATCATCTGCGTCGATAGCGGCTATGAACTGCTCGTCGGCGGCAATGGCGGCATTCATCTGCGCGGCACCGAGCTGATGTGCAAGGTCGAGACCGAAGAGCAGGCGATGGAATATTGCGCCGCTTTCATCCAGCTTTACCGCGAAGAAGCGCGCTATCTTGATCGCACCGCGCCATGGATTGAGCGTGTTGGCCTTGAGTATGTGAAAAGCCGCGTGGTCGAGGATGATGTCGGGCGCAAGGCGCTGCAACGGCGCTTCCTGCATTCGCAGCGTATTCTTCAGAAAGACCCGTGGGCCGAGCGGGCTTCGGGCAAAGAAGACCATCTCCATCAACATCTGGCCGAAATCCGGCCCTTCGCAGTCGTGGGAGCGTAAACATGCCACATAACGCACTATGGCTCGATGTCGGCCCCGTAGAGCAGCTTCCGGCACTGGGCGCGCGCACGCTCCCGGTGCAGGGCGGCGAAGAGATTGCCATCTTCCGCACCGCCAATGGCGATGTCTATGCACTCATCAACAAATGCCCGCACAAGCAAGGCCCGCTCTCGCAAGGCATTGTCCACGACAACACCGTCACCTGCCCGCTGCATAACTGGCGGATCAGCCTCGCGACCGGCGATGCGCTGGGTGATGACAAGGGCTGCGTGCCTACGGTTCCAGTCAAGATAGACGGCGGGCGCATTCTTATCGGCCGCAAGGAAGCTCTGGCGAGCGCCGCATGAGCGCACGCCCGATCAGGATTCATAACAGCAAAGAGGAACAGTGAACGGCGGGAATTTCATCGAACAGGGAAGGAAGAGACATGTCCTATTTAGCACCATCGGAATTTGTACCCAAGCTCATTGATGCGGGCGAATCCAAGATATTAATGTCCACCAAGGACACATTGATCCGTGCCTATATGGCGGGCGCCACGCTGGCCCTTGCCGCTGCTTTTGCGGTCACTATCAATGTCCAGACCGGCCAGCCGCTTGCTGGCGCGATATTGTTTCCGGTGGGCTTTTGCATGCTCTACCTGCTCGGTTATGATCTGCTGACCGGCGTGTTTGTGCTGTGTCCCCTTGCCGTTTGGGACAAACGACCAGGATGTGACTGGAAGGGGGTCTTCCGCAACTGGGGGCTTGTCTTCACAGGTAACTTCGCCGGGGCATTAACGACAGCCGTGATGATGGCGATTTACTGGACCTATGGCTTTGCGGCGGAGACCAATCCGGTCGGGCTGAAGTTCGCCACAATGGGTGAAGCGCGTACCATCGGCTATGCAGAATATGGCGCTGCAGGCTGGCTGACGATCTTTGTGCGCGCCATGCTGTGCAACTGGATGGTCTCCACCGGCGTTGTTGGCGCAACCATCTCCACCACGGTTTCGGGCAAAATCCTTGCCATGTGGATGCCGATCATGCTGTTCTTCTACATGGTGTTCGAGCACTCCATCGTGAACATGTTCCTGTTCCCCAGCGGCCTGATGATGGGTGGCGCATTCAGCATCGGTGATTATCTGATCTGGAATGAAATTCCGGTCGTGCTCGGCAATCTGGTTGGCGGCCTCACCTTCACCGGCCTGATGCTCTACACCACGCACTATCGCACAGGAGCCAAGCGGAACGCACCGGACGTCACCAGCATCAAGCGCGCGGCATAAGCCATGACAGCGGAGGCGGCATCGGCAACACCGGTCCGCCTCCCTGTTGCTGCGCCCGAAAGGCGCGACATATTGCAAGTCTCGCTCGGTCACTATTCAACCGCCGGGCGCAAAGCGGAAAATCAGGATTTTCACGGTGTACTTGTTCCGGAAGGACAGGCGCTCTCCAATAAGGGCATCGCCATAGCGCTGGCCGACGGGATCAGTACCAGCAGGCTGGGCGCAACGGCCTCTGAAACGGCAGTCAAAAGCTTTCTCACAGATTATTATGCGACACCCGACAGCTGGAGCGTGCAAAATTCCGGCGAACGGGTGATCTCGGCCACCAATAGCTGGATGCAGGCGCAAAATGCCCGCAACCGCCCGCGCGAAGAAGGCGCGGACCGCGAGGCCGATGCGCTGATATGCACCTTTTCAGCGCTGCTCCTCAAATCACGCAGTGCGCATATTTTCCATATCGGCGATGCGCAGATTGCGCGCATTTCCGGAAACAGCCTAGAGCCACTGACAGAAGCGCACCGCGTTTCATTGGGTGGAGGCCAGAGCTATCTTGGCCGCGCTATGGGCGTTAATCGCACGGTCGAGATCGACTATCGCCTCGTGCCGTTGCAACCGGGAGACATATTCATACTGGCGACCGACGGCGTGTATGAATTTCTCAACGGTAGCGAAACCGTCGAGACGATCCGTGGCGCTGACGATCTTGACGATGCCGCGAAAGCGCTGGCGGAACGGGCGCATGCCAAGGGCAGCGGCGATAATCTGACGGTGCAGATCGTGCGGGTGGATGCTCTGCCCAGCGGCCAGATCGACGATCTTGTGGGGCAGGATTTGCACCTTCCCGTGCCGCCCGAACTCAAGGCCGGAGACGAGTTCGAAGGCTACAGGGTCATACGGCAAATCCACAGCGGAAGCCGCAGCCATTTGTATCTCGCGCAAGACGAAGCCAGTGGCGACATGGTGGCGCTGAAAGTGCCGTCTACCGAACATGCGCAGAATGAAGCGGAACTCTCCGCGCTGCTGCTGGAAGACTGGGTGATGCGGAGGCTGTCGCACCAGAATGTGCTGGGCGCAGTGCGCCATCAGCGACCGCGCAAGCATCTCTATGCCGTCGCCCACTATATTGAAGGCCAGACGCTTGACGAATGGATGCATGACCACCCCGAACCGGAACTGCATGTCATGCGGGATATCACCGGCCAGATCGCCAGCGGCATGCTGGCCCTGCATCGCAAGGAGATGATCCACCGCGATGTTCGCCC
>Ga0209273_10000989_pt1 | contig 28988 bp, 19 predicted proteins | sample tdAd471_FD_187126 | JGI IMG/M metagenome (GOLD analysis project Ga0209273, IMG submission 187126) | Marine sediment microbial communities from the Atlantic coast under amendment with organic carbon and nitrate - tdAd47.1 (SPAdes)... | ecosystem: Environmental > Aquatic > Marine > Coastal >...
CATTTCATTAATAAATACAATACGTTACCGGCTATTTCCTGTTTTGAGTTCCACCTGCGTTCCACATATCAAACCGCGTACTTCGTAAAAAAACGGCGGAGCGCTGTTTGTCCCTATATTTCAAGGTGTAAACAAAAAATCCAAGTCAAGGCTTTGCCGGGGCAGAATGCTACCAGACTTCGCTCATATTTCCACGCGCTTTTTGCCGCCGGGTTGAAGCGAATTTCAGCGGCGGCGAGATCTCCAGCAATGGCGTGTTGCTTCAGCGACAGGCCCGTGAACGGATTAGTTTAACCCAGGCGGTAGCTAAGGTTGTTGAATTGCATGCTCGATGGCCACATTTGTATTGAAAAGTTGACCCCCCTACACACAGCTGATGCCGTGCGATTGGAGTTTAGGTGGGTTAGTTTGCAGGCAGAATACCTTGCGGCCTTTCTGTAGCCCGACTTTATCTCCGCTTACCAGTCATTCTGTCCTCCTGTTGATTCGTTGTTGAGTGCTTGAAACGATAACTGTCATTGCCCGTTTCGATGATGTGGCAGTGATGGGTCAATCGATCCAGCAGTGCTGTAGTCATTTTGGAATCGATGAACACATTGGACCACTCCGAGAAACTCAGGTTGGTAGTGATCAAGATACTGGTCTTCTCATACAGCTTGCTGATCAGATGGAACAGCAACGCCCCGCCGGATTGGCTGAACGGCAGATAACCCAGTTCATCAAGGACTACCAAGTCGGCATGCATCAACCGGTTGGCAATGCGACCAGGTTTGCCGGCCTGCTTTTCCTGTTCCAGCTGATTAACCAGTTCGATGGTAGACAGGAAGCGCACGCGGAGTCGGTGGTGTTGAATGGCCTGCACGCCTATCGCAGTAGCCAGGTGTGTTTTGCCGGGTCGCCTCGTGATCTGGAATGCTTGGATCGCATTACGTACACTCACGACTTGAGTTTCAATATACGCCGAGCACCGTTTAGCACGACCAATCCAATTATCAGGCCAATAATAAGCGCGCCTTTGTGTCATGGGAAAAGGCAGCAGAAATATAACACGCTAATTCAACGGTTTTTATCGGCTTAGCTGATTATCTTGTCAGTCCCATAGTTATTGTGTCAAACCTTGATCGGAGTCTCAAATGAATCAGGCTTAATTGTAAGAACTGAGCAATCCACATTACGAGAGCCTTCACTGATGACAATCAATTAACTTGTCGGTACTAATGTAATGAACCATCCCCGCCTCTGCTAGGCATTTGCATTCTCGCTACCTAGCACTCAAGTTGAAAGTCTTTGACCCGGGAATGGAGAATGACATGACAGTTAGTGTACTAGGTATCGACATCGCAAAAAACACGTTTCAACTTCACGGCGCGGACAGTGCCGGTAATTCGGTTCTTAGGAAACGTCTTCCGAGAAACAAGCTTGCTGCCTTTGTGGCCAATCTACCTCAATGCAAGGTTGTTATGGAATCCTGTGGCAGTGCAAACTATTGGGCAAGAGTTTTCCAAAGTAGTGGTCATACAGTTAAGTTGATCAGCCCACAGTTTGTAAAACCCTTTGTAAAAACCAATAAAAATGACGCGAATGACGCCCAAGCGATAGTGGAAGCAGCAAGTAGACCTTCGATGCATTTTGTACCCATCAAGGGAATCGAGCAACAAGATATTCAATCGATTCACCGAGTCCGAAGTCGAATAGTGAAGAATAGAACAGCATTGATTAACGAAATCAGGGGGCTATGTTTAGAGTATGGAATCATAGTTTCACCAGGGGCGACAAAAGTTAAACGGTCACTGTGCTTAATCATTACTAGTGACACGAACCAACTCACTCAATCATCTCGAGAATGCATGAGAGATCTTTATGATGAGTTGATTGAGAATGAAGCTAGATTGAAGAAACTGGATAAGAAGATCCGGCAAATATGTCTAAAAAATGAGACCTGTTATCGCCTACTAAAAATACCAGGAGTTGGTGAACTGACGGCATCGGCTATCGTTGCAGCAGTACCCAATGCGAATGAATTCAAAAATGGCCGCCATATGTCAGCCTGGTTAGGGCTGGTACCCAGGCAATCATCCAGCGGCGATAAGCAGGTCTTGCTAGGGATTAGTAAGCGAGGTGACAGGTATTTGCGGACCTTGTTGATACATGGAGCAAGAGCGGCATTAAGCCACTACAAAAAAGTAGACACGGTCTATGGGCGTTGGCTAAGTCAAAGAAAGGCGACGCTCAGCTTTAATAAAGCCGCTGTAGCACTGGCCAACAAGAATGCCCGGATCATATGGTCTTTGCTCCATAGTGGCGAAGAATTTGATAGTAATGTTCAACTGGCTGCTGCCTGATACTCAATATCTGGCCGCTTATTTAAACCGAATGGAAATATCCCAAGTTTGCTGTAGTTGATATCAATGATGGCTAATAGGTCAAACCAACTCTTCTAAAACCTGTAACTTGTCACGGCTCTATGAAGCCATGGTATTGATGAGGAAGAAGAGCGCGAATTTACATCAGGGCACAAGCTTTGCTTGGAAGCCGAATATATGACCGCAACTTAGACGTATGGCTATAGTTGAAAATCGACTTGCAAAAGGGGATGGTTCATATATGATAAGTTAAACCTCAATCTGTCAGTACCAAAGAACGGTCAAGTATCCCGCTTCTCGATGACCAAATCGGTGTTGCCTGCCGGGCCGATTTCAACGCTTGTCTGGTCCGTCCTGCTGAAAGCCACCAGGTGATCAACCTCAAGGCGGTAACCGATCTTTTCGCCGGGAACATGATCGTGGTGACTGGGCACCAGGCTGAAGAATTTCTCGCCGCTCGGCACGGCCAGTGTATACAGGAATTGTGCACCTCTGAACGCCCGGTCCAGAACTGTGGCTTTGTTGGGGGACTCATCGTCGTGTATCACGTCGTCCGGCCGCAACAGCAACGAAACTGCGGAGCCGGGTGTCAGTTGTGACACGTTGCCTGGCTGGATATCCCCCAGCGCCGTGTCCACACTGCCGAGGTCACTGACAGTCCCTTCGATCAGTACGCCTTCCCCTATGAACGCCGCCACACCCAGTGAGTTCGGGCGGTGATACAGATTGAAAGCGGAGTCCCATTGCAACAATCTGCCCTGCTGCATGACGCCGATTTCATCCGCCATGGCAAAGGCTTCGAGCTGATTATGGGTCACCAGAATCGCAGTGACGTTTTCCTTTTTCAGCACGCACCGGATCTCGCCGGCGATTTGTTCGCGCAATTCAACATCGAGGCTTGCAAACGGTTCATCCAGCAGCAGTATCCTCGGTCGGGGTGCCATCGCCCGGGCCACGGCCACGCGCTGTTGCTGCCCGCCGGACAGGCGATGGGGGAATTCATCCAGAAACTGTGTCACCTTCAACAGGTCGGCAACTTCTGCGATGCGTTCGCCGGAATCGAGGTTTTTCTGCTGCCGCAATCCGAAGGCCAAGTTGTCCCGGACGGTAAGGTGGGGAAACAGGGCAAAGTCCTGGAATACCATGCCGATCCGGCGTTTCTCGATCGGCACCATGGAGCGTTCCGTGCTGAGCAATTCAGTGCCCAGGGCAATGGTGCCGGCGCCGACCGGTTCGAACCCTGCGATGGCCCGCAGCAGTGTTGTTTTGCCACAGCCGCTGGGGCCCAACAGACAACCGATGGAGCCTTCCGCCAGTTCCACGGAAATGCCATGAATGATGCCGCGTCCGCTCAGGGCGACCGACACGTCGTCAAGTTTGAGATTCTGCGGCATACCCGACCCTGGCTTTGGAAAGCGATCGACTCAACAGAATAACAGGAATGATACTGATCAGGACAATAGTGAGGGCGGGCCCGGCCGCATCGGCAAGCCGCTCGTCATTGGCCAGCTCATAAGTTCTGATTGCCAGTGTATTGAAGTTGAACGGCCGCAGGATCAGGGTGGCCGGTAATTCCTTGACCACGTCGACAAAAACCAGAAGCAGCGCCGCAATCATCGAGCCCTTCATCATGGGCATATGAACCTGCCGCAGAGTGAAGGCGTTGGAATGCCCCATGCTGCGAGCCGCTTCGTCCATGGACGGCTTGATTTTACCCAGTCCCGCATCCACGGTGTTCAGGGCGATGGGCAGAAAACGTACCAGGTAGGCGAAGATCAGGATAAACACCGTGCCGCTGAACAGTAGGCCGGTATTGAAACCGACCAGAGATTGCGAAAGCCGGCTGAGGTGGCCGTCAAGCCAGGAAAAAGGCACCAGCACGCCGATGGCGATAACGGTGCCCGGCAGGGCGTAGCCCAGTGACAGTATCCGGAAGGACAGTACCGACAACAGGTGGGGGAACAGGCGCTTGCCGTAACTGATAAACAGGGCTATGAGCAGCGCGATCACGGCACTGGCGACTGCCAGGGTAAGGGTGTTCCAGGCCAGTCCGAAAAACGCGCTGGTGAATACGCGGTCGGCCGTCACCCAGGTCCAGCGCGACAGCTGGATCACCGGAATGACAAACCCCACCAGTGGCGGCGTGATGCAGACCAGGTACGCCAGTGCCAGGTGTCCCCCGCGGAGGCGAGTACTGGGCAATGTCTGATAGCGGGTGCTGGTGTTGTAGTAACGCGACTGCCGCCTGGACCAGCTTTCCAGGAAAATCAGCGCCAGCACAAACAACATCATCAGTGCAGCCAGCTGCGTGGCGGCTACGCTGCTGCCGAGACCATACCAGGTACGGTAGATCCCGGTCGTGAAAGCGGCGATACCGAAATACTGCACGGTACCGAAATCAGCCAGCGTCTCCATCAGGGCAATGCTGAGACCGACCACAATGGCTGGTCGGGCCAGTGGCAGGGCGACCCGCCGAAATGCCGAAGCCGGAGTGCACCCGAGGGTTCTGGAGACCTCCAGCACACACACGGATTGTTCGACGAAGGCTGCCCGGGATAGGAGGTAAACGTACGGGTAGAGCACCAACGAGAGCATCACGATGGCCCCGCCCAGGGAGCGGATACTGGGAAACCAGTACTCGTCATAACCCAGACCCGTGACGTCACGGAGCCACGACTGCAGCGGCCCCGCCACATCTAGCATGCCGGTATAGGTATAGGCAATAATATAGGCCGGGACCGCCATGGGCAGCAGCAGGGCCCATTCGAGCAGCCGGCTGCCGGGAAAGCGGTACATGGTGACCAGCCAGGCCGGGATCACGCCCATTGGCAATACCAGCAGACTGACACCCAGCAGTAACAGCAGCGAATTGCTGATGTATTCTCCGAGCACGGTCTCGCGCAGGTGCTGCCAGACGTCGTCGCTGGGAAAAAACACCGACGCCGCCACCACCAGCAACGGCGTGGCAAGCACCAGCGAGAGGGCCAGAGACGAAAGTGGCCACGCTCCGGCAGAGGCTGGGCGTGACCAGGCGAAGACGCGGCTGTTCACAAACTGTGGAGCTGAGCGATTACCGCCAGCCGGCACGGTCCATCAGGCGCACAGCCTCGGCATTGTACTCACCGAGTTTTTCAAGGCCCAGGCCATCCGCCTTGAACTCGCCGAATCCTTTCAGTACGTCGCTGATCGCAATGTCCTGTCGCACCGGATACTCGCCGTTCGTCTCCGCATACCACTGTTGGGCAAAATCGCCGGTGAGAAATTCCAGCAGGCGGATGGCCGACTCCTTGTTTGGTGCGTTGCGCAGCACACCAGCGCCACTGACATTCATGTGCGCGCCCCGCCCGTCCTGGTTGGGCCACAAGACGGCGACCTGTCGGGCCACGTCGATATCATCGGCAACACCGGAAGTCAGCATGCCCGCCAGATAATACGTGTTAGATACCGCTAGATCACACTGGCCAGCGACAACGGCGCGGATTTGATCACGGTCACCGCCCTGCGGGGGACGGGCAAAATTCGCAACCAGCCCTTCCGCCCATACCTCGGTAGCCTCTGCGCCCTGATGCGCGATCATCGAGGCGACCAGGGACTGGTTGTAGATATTTCCTGACGAGCGAATGCAGACCTTGTTGCGCCAGCGCGGGTCGGCCAGATCCTCGTAACTGCTGATCTGATCCGCGGAGACGCGGAGACGATCGTACATGATGACCCTGGAGCGCAAGGACAGGCCATACCACAGGTTGTCTGGATCGCGATAATGTTCCGGCACCAGTGACGCCAGTAGGTCGGATTCGATCGTTTGCAGCAGGCCGGCTTCCTTGGCAGCGTGCAGTCGGCCAGCGTCCACGGTCAGCAACACGTCCGCGGGAGAATTGGCACCTTCCAGTTCGATGCGACGAATCAGCGCGTCGGCATTTTCAGTGATCAGGTTGACTTCGATACCGGTTTCCTCGGTGAATCGGTCCAGCGCTGGCTTGATCAGATCTTCTCCGCGCGCTGAATAGATGTTGACTTCAGCCGCCTGCAGAACCTGTGCAAAAGCCAAAGCCAGAATGATGGCGGTAAGTTTTTTCATAGCAATTCTCCTGAAAGACAACGGTTCGTATTCGGTTTAGAAATCATAGCGCAGTCCAACGGACGCGGTCTGATCCTTGTTGGGTCGGGCGCCGTATGGTTGACGACCCAGAATCGATTTTTCGGACGTGAGATTTTCAATCCTGCCGAATAGGCGCAGGCGTGGGCTAAACTGGTAATTCAGCGAGACGTCCACCGTGAACGCCTCGTCGGTCTGTTCGAACACTTCGCAGGAAGCGCGCACGCAGACTTCATCCACATAATTGCCACTGAGGTAGCCCGCCCAGTTTCCGGTCTCCAGCCCCAGCGCCAGCAAGAACTGGTTTTCCGGCAGGTAAGGCAGCGGGTCGCCGGCGCTGACGTCACCGAAGAAATCGGTGTCGGCGATATCGGTTTCGAATTCACTGTCGGTATAGGTGTAGCTGAACCGCAACGGCACGCGCACGGTGCCGGTGTCGGCCAGCAGCGTGTTGAGCTGGAATTCCAGACCTTGCACGGTCGCAGCATCACCATCGAAGGCATCCCCGGTCACACAGTCGCTGCCCGATGACGCCGTGCACACGCCCAGCACGTTATCGTAGTCGCTGAGAAAGCCTATCGCTTCAACCGAGACCAGGTCACCGTGGTAGCGGAACCCGGCTTCGTAATTGATGGCTTCCTCCTCACGGGAGCCCGGTGAGTTGCCGGGTGCCGAGAATCCCTTGTGTACACCTGCCACCAGTGCCAGCGATTCGCTGAACTGGTACAGCGCGCCAAAACCCGGCAACCAGATTTCGACATCGTTACGGCGGGCATCACGAAATGATCGGGCTGCACCGTCTGTATAGCGTGTGCGGCGCTGCTCAATGTCCTCGAATCGCAAACCGGGTGTGAGCGTCCAGTTGCCGATGCTGATCTCGTCATAAACGTGCACCGAAACTGCGTCGGCCTGCTGAACCTGGTTACCCGCGTTGCCCAGCACGCCCAGGTCGGACAACTGCAGTCTGTCACCGAGCTGGCGGTAACTGCTGTTGCGCTGCAGACGATCTTCCTCGTCTTCATGAATGCGCAGCCCGACCTGCAGATCGTGAGAAACAGAGCCGGTTTGTCCGCTCCAGTTCATGGCGAGCTGCACGCCCCGGGAATAGTACTCCCGGTCGTTCGCCCTCAACTGAATGCTGCCGGCCGGCGTATCGACGGTTCCGTCCAGGATCGCACTCAGTTCCGCTGGTGAGAATCCGTCAAGTGAGCTGCCCTGGTTGATCGCCTGAATCACGTCGAACCAGCCGGTTCTGTCAAACGACTCGGCATTGTCGCTGCCGTCAAAATCGATGCCTTCGGTCTTGAACCAATTCCGGGCGTGTTCGTTGTTGTAAGCCGTGGCACTGAGGTACAGGTTGTCGTTCACTTCGTACTGGTAGCGCAGGATAACCTGCTCGTGTTCAGTGGCGATGGTGTCCATCTCCGACACGCCGTAACGGCGGTAGGGTGCGCGGTCAAAGTCGCTGTCGGTCAGGCCCAGGTAACTCTGGTTGGAATCCTGGTTGGCGTACTGCAGTTTCAGTTCCACCTGGTGGGGTGAGCCCTGAGGCGCGTAGCCTAGCCTGACGGTGTAGTCTTCAACATCGAGTCCGGTGTCACGACTGCTGCGATCGATATCCTGAAAGCCGTCCGACTGCCATTGGTGGGTTTCCAGCATAAAGCCGAAACCCGATTCGGTTCGGTTCCCGTAGTGGGCATGTACCCGATAGGTGGCGTCAGAGCCGGCTTCCGTAACCACCTGGCCGCTCGGCTGGTTGGGAATGGAAGTAGACACCATGTTCAGGGCGCCACCGATGGTGTGCGGCCCCTGGGTGATCGCCGCCGGTCCTTTCAGCACCTCAAACGCCGTCATACGCCCGACCGTGGGGAAGTAATAAGCAGACGGGGCCGCGTAGGGCGCCGGGGCGATGAGCACGTTGTCCTCTAAAAGGGTGATACGGCTGCTGCGCTCGGTGGGAACGCCCCGGATACTGATATTGGGACGCAATCCGTAACCGTCCTCCACCTGGATGGACACCCCAGGCACTTCCCGGACTATCCGTTGTATGTCCGCGTAGCTGAACTGGCGCAATTCCTCGCTGCCAATGTAATGGGCGGCGCCGGTCAGGTTGCGGGCCTGCTCCTGGCTGCCGATGATCGTCACTTCCTGTATGCCGGAATTCTGGGCGGCCAGTTTGCCGCCCAACCCCAATGCCAACATCCCTGTCGCCAGCGCAATTTGACGGCGTAATAGTGTGCTTGTCATTCTCGACTTCCCGCTCGGCTTTTGTATTTAGGCGATTTCAGAGGGATTCGATACTATCTTAGCGTTAATCTAAATGCAAACAATTCTCATTTATGTTTACCCACAGCTACGGGTTCGGGCTCCGATTGTCCAGGACAACTCCGGTGCACAATTCGGGACAAATGAGGTCGGCGCTCACCCGGGCGTTAGCCCGGCTGAATTATTAGAGTCAAAGATATGAGTAATTTCTTCTTTACTAGTACGGTAATCTAAGTGACCGAAGCACTCGCCGAAATTGCAGGCTGCTTTGCCCTAAGAGTATGGTTACGGCAAGATAAAAGCGCCTGGTGTTTGCTTCCCTGAATGGCTTTCCTGCTAGCCTTTGCTTGGCTGCTTACGCGTATCGATGTTGGTTTTGCAGGGCGAACTTATGCTGCGTATAGGGCGATTTACATTATTTCTTCATCATTGTGGCTTTGGCTTGTAGAAGGAGCGCGGCCTAATGGCTGGAATGTTACTGGCGCTGGTCTGGCGGTCATAGGAACAGTCATAATCCTGACGGGAAGCCGGCTAACGCATTAAGGAAGTTGAGAATAAATTTACTTGTGAGCGACTTGCAATTGATGAATACCGCTACTGGAAGCTTCAGATTCTGCCTACTTTATTGAGTGCCCATTGATCACAAGAGCTGGGTTCACTGGTTATAATAATCAACCACATTCAGTTAACGATAATGGGCACTTAGTTTCAGGAAAATTACTTTTAGTATGCCGAGCTGAATGAACGGGTTAAGCCGCATCCCTTGTCCTTTTGTTAATGCGAAATGCAAAACTATGCCACAGTAAATAAAGAGCCGGAATGACACATAAAGTCAGCAACAAAGTGCTTAACATCCCGCCAATCATCGGAGCTGCGATTCGTTGCATTACTTCCGATCCCACTCCATGACCAGTCATGATAGGAAACAATCCTGCAGTGATCGCAGCGACTGTCATCACAATCGGCCGCAATCGTTGTAAGGCGCCTTGCTGGATGGCTAACTGCAATCCTGAAAGTGACGGACTCTCATCCGGTCCAAGCTTATCAAGATAATCTTGCCGATATTGATTGAGATATATCAGCATGATCACCCCAATTTCCACAGCTACTCCAGCCAAAGCAATCACTCCTACAGCCACTGCCACTGACATATCGAAGCCGAGATACCATACAAACCAGGTGCTGCCTGCCACCGCAACTGGCAGGGACGCTAGTATAATCAATACATCGCTGACCCTATTGAATGCCAGATAAAGCAGCAGTGTGATTATCACAACTGTCAAAGGCACAACCAGTTTGAGGCGTTCGATTGCACGCTCCATGTAATCGAATTGGCCAGACCAGGAGAGTGTATAGCCAGGAGGTAGGGTAAGGTTGTCCTCAAGATACTGCCTTGCGCCGCTCACATAGGTGCCCACATCAATTTCAGCAATGTCAATGTACACCCAGCCGTTTGGACGCGCATTTTCACTCTTGATCATCGGAGGGCCATCTTCGATCTCCACTTTGGCAACAGCGCTTAATGCGATACGTTCTCCTTTCGGAGTGATCATGGGAAGGCGTCGAATATTTTCCAGCGAATCACGCACCTGACGCGGATAGCGCACATTGATTGGATACCGTTCCAGACCTTCAATGGTTTCTGATACGTTCATTCCGCCAATTGCAGAGGTCACAACCGCTTGCACATCGGAAATATTCAATCCCAGCCTGGCGGCCGCTAATCGGTCGATGTCCACTACCACATAGCGGCCGCCGACCACCCGCTCTGCATAGACGCTGGCAGTGCCAGGAAAGTCACCCAGCAAGTTTTCAATATCTCTACCAAGAGTCTGAATCACATCAAGTTCAGGTCCGCCTATTTTTACTCCGACTGGTGTTTTGATACCAGTTGCCAACATATCTATACGAGTCTTGATGGGCATGACCCAGACATTGGCGATCCCAGGCACCTTAACCCGGCCGCGTATTTCGGCTCGGATGTCTTCAATGGTCATGCCTTCGCGCCACTCCGATTCTGGTTTGAAACGGATCACTGACTCGATCATAGTCAGGGGGGCCGGATCGGTAGCGGTTTCCGCGCGCCCTATTTTCCCGAATACCTGAGCCACTTCAGGTACTGACTTGATCATCCGGTCTGTTTGTTGCAATAACTGGGTCGCTTCACCAATAGGAAGGCCGGGTCGTGCTGTGGGCATATACATCCAATCGCCTTCATCCAGAGGCGGCATAAACTCTGAACCAAGCTTCGATATTGGCCATGCCGCAGAGGCAGTTAACAATGCGGCAGCGACAATCACTGGCCAGGGATGTTTGGTAATGAATCCCACCACCGGTCTGTAACAAGTCGTCAGCAGCCGATTTAGAGGATTGCGCTGCTCAGAGTGAATCTTGCCCCTGATCAGGTAACCCATGAAGACTGGGATGAAAGTAATAGAAAACAACGCCGCTGCAGCCATGGCCCAGGTCTTGGTAAAGGCCAGGGGCGCAAACAATCGTCCCTCTTGAGCTTCAAGTGTGAATATGGGTAAAAAGCTTAGCGTGATAATGAGCAAGGCAAAAAACAGTGGACCACCAACCTGGGTTGTCGCTTCCGCAATCAAATTCCAGCGCTCCTTGCCCACCAGCCCCGGACGCCGTTCCATATGTTTGTGGACGTTCTCGATCATGACGATGGCACCATCCACCATGGCACCGATAGCTATCGCTATACCTCCTAGGGACATGATGTTTGCATTGATACCCTGAACTCGCATGATCAGCAGCGCAGCCATAATGCCGAGCGGTAATATGGCGATTGCTACCAGGGATGAACGCAGATGGAACAGGAACACCAGACAAATCAGGCCCACCACGAGAAACTCTTCGAACAGCTTGGTGTAGAGATTTTCTACGGCCGCACCGATGAGTTCCGAGCGATCATAAGTTGGTACTATTTCCACACCCTCGGGTAAACTCGAAGTGACCTCTTCCAGTTTGGCTTTGACAGCAGCTATGGTTGCCTGCGCATTTTCACCACTGCGCATGACGATAACGCCACCAACCACTTCGCCTTCCCCGTCAAGATCAGCGACCCCGCGTCGCAGTTGCGGACCAAGTTGAATAGTTGCCACATCTCCCAGCAAAACGGGTACGCCTCTGTCATCAGCTTTGAGAGGGATATTGCGCAGTTCCTCCATACTCTGCACATAGCCTGTAGCCCGAATCATAAATTCAGTTTCGGCCATTTCGATTACCGAGCCGCCCACTTCACTATTGCCGTTCTGTATAGCCTGTCTAATCTGTGTCAAATTCAATCCGAGTGCGCTGAGTCGATTGGGATCAACCACAACCTGATACTGTCTGACCATACCCCCAATGGTGGCCACTTCAGAAACCCCTTCCACCGTCTGCAGCTCGTACTTCAGAAACCAGTCCTGTATTGATCGCAGCTGACTCAGGTCATGCTTACCTGTTCTGTCGACCAGTGCATACTCATACACCCAGCCTACGCCTGTAGCATCAGGTCCAAGTGCGGGGGTTACTTCACTCGGCAACGCCGCACTGACCTGGCTGAGATATTCCAGCACCCGGCTCCGCGCCCAGTACTGATCGGTACCGTCCTCGAATATCACATAAACAAAGGAGTCACCGAAGAAGGAGTAACCGCGGACATTGATCGCACCGGGTACAGACAACATGGCTGTGGTCAGTGGATAGGTGACCTGGTCTTCCACAACCTGGGGTGCCTGGCCGGCAAACGGTGTGCGAATAATGACCTGTACATCGGACAAATCAGGAATAGCGTCCACCGGCATAGTACGAAGATTAAGCAAACCAGCGGCCATCAACAACAAGGCGGCCAACAGCAATAGACCCCGATTGGCAATGGAAGAGCGAATAATAGCGGCAATCATTGGTTAACCTCCGCTTCTTCCATCACGAGAATCTCATAGCCACCGCCTTCGAGCTGACGAAACTCGAAGCGCACCGTGTCATCGACTGCGAAGTCACTGAGATTAACTTCCGGGATAGTAGTGAAACTCATGGTCATGGCTGGCCAGCCGAGCTCCGCGACCGGTTGATGTGCGAGGGTCACCATACCATCGCTCATCATGCTGGCGATGCGGCCGGTTGTGGAATACACGGTTTCCGGCCCACCCAACACATTGGCGTTCCTGTTCGTTTCCATTTCCATATCCATACTGTCAACACCAGCATCGGCCGTGGAATCGAGTCGTGCCAATGCCTGCTCGCCGTTGGCTTCGGCATCAAGCAGAAACTGCCCCGAGGTGACTACGGTCTCGCCCTCAGTGAGGCCTTGCAGGATTTCTATCTGCTCACCGCTGCTGATGCCAGTTCGTACTGCACGTGGTTCAAACCGACCGTCATCTCGTACAACAATAATCCGTGAACCCGCCCCTGATCGAATGACTGCCTCTCGAGGCACTGCCAATACGTCGAGTCGGGGATCAGCGGCAATGGCGACATTGGCGAACATGTTGGGCTTTAACCGATGATCTTCATTTTGAATAACGAGCCTAACCCGCAGCGTTCTGCTGCCCCGCTCCAATTCTGGATAGATATAACTCACTTCGCCCTTCCAGGTTTCACCAGGGAAGGCTGGAAATTCAATATCAGCTTCCAGACCAACTTCCAAATCTGCAGTATCTGTTTCAAAGATATCCACATCGACCCAGATGGAATCCAGTGACGCCAGTGTGGCGATCGTGCTGGTAGGCTGCACATAGTTGCCTCGTCGGGTGTCCAGGGACACCACTAGCGCATCATTGACGGAGCGATAAACCAGTCGACTACTCGTGTTCCCGTTATTGGCGAGTTCTTCGACTTGTGCGGTAGTAAATCCCAGCGCCAGCAATCGTTCCCGGGCTAGAGCGGCCAGAGCCTGATTGCCAGACTGGCGTGCAGTGATGAATTCCTGTTGGGCGCTGACAAGATTGGGCGCAAACAATTCATAAACCACCTGGCCTGCGCTTACCTGATCACCGACACTGGCCAGATTGAAGACCTCCAGCCAACCTTCTGCTCGTGGGTGCAACATTTCAATGGTCGCTTCGTTCCAACGTGTGTATCCGACCGCGTCTACATCCCTTGCGAAATCTCTACGCATCGCACTGGTTGTTCTCAGTCCCAGATTTTGCTGAACCGTTGGAGTAACTCTGACGGCATTGGTTTCGCTATCAGGCTCCTCGTAGACTGGAATCAAATCCATCCCCATCGGTGACAGGCCTGGTTCATCTCGCCTGAAACTGGAATCCATCGGTGCCACCCAATACAGTGGCTGTCTTTCTGAGGATGCGACCGTTGATCCAGGCATACTTCCCCTATCCACGGGAATAAAGCGGGCAGCCATAAACCCGGTGACGGCGGCAACTATTGCTACACTCAATAAACTTACAATGGTTTTCATCTTTAATTCTCCACAGGCCAGAGTCGGCCTCCGCACAATTTGTCGATTTGGCTAATACTGATTAGTCGATCCGCCTGCATCTCTGATATCTGTAGTTGCAACTCCAGCAATTGTTGTTGAGCTTGAATCAAAGATTGAAAGTTGCCGCCGCCACTCTGAAAATTGGCACTGGCTGCATTCAGAGTTTGCCCGGCTAAGGGAACTAATTCAGTTTCAAAAAGGTTGATGCTATGAGTCAATTCTTCTACGGAAGATAACAGTTGCTCCAGGTCAGCCATGAGTTTGCTGCGTAGACGTGCGACATCAGCTTGCGAACTGGCATAATTGAATCCGGCCGCTGCTTTACGGGCTGAGCGCTTGCCAAGATCCAATGGAATATTAAGACTGATACCAAACTGGGTGCGTTGCTCAATATCGTTCCAGAATTCGTTATAACCGGCGTTGACTTGAATATCCGGAAAGTCTTCTAGGTCTATTAGCTCCTTATTCTTATGTGCCCATCTTGAGCTTGCTTCCAGGCCTATCAATTCAGGCTCGGACTCCAATACCCACTCCAAAAGAGTGTTTCGATTTGGCAAAGTCAGAATGGGAAGTTGTTCCCCCGGCAACCCAATCGAGGTGTCGGCGGACTGATTTAACAGATCGTTTATTCGAGCCTGCAGACGCTTGATTTCCTGGTTCAGCACAAACTCCCTGTGATCCAATTCGACAAGGCTGGTCTGAATTTGCAGCACGTCCTGCTGCAACCCAAGCCCATTAGCGTATTGAGTAGAAGCCACTGATTCCAAGTCATTCAGTAAGGCCTGATGCTCGGCATTAACTGACAATGCCTGATAGGCAAACCATAGTTGCGTCCACAAACTCCTGACTTGGGCAATCAGTGAAGCAAGTAGCTGTTCATAGTTCGCTTCATTAATCTCAGCTCTTGCTACGGCTAACTCAGTACGTAATTGCCGCTTTCCAGGCCAAGGGAATAATTGAGAGACCTGAAACGATTGTCGCACCCGCAGTGCATCGCCAAAATCACTGGGTATATCGGAGCCAATTGATGACGGTGCGATGGAATAACTAACCCGGGGATCATCGAGCGCCCCTGCGCTTTCAACCAGCTCACGGTTCGCTCGCGTTCGTAGCTCTTGAGCAGTCAAACCAGCGTTTTGTTGAATCATCACCCTCGTCAGTTCCGCTAAACGGAGCTCATCATCAGGACCAATTTGCCCTAGCGCAGGCATGGTCCAGATACTAATAACCCACCACAACAAACCAGGAATCACGATCCTGTTTTCAATTACAGTTCCCATTTTGATATCTCTTCTATTACTCAGGCGCAGTACAAAAATCGCGCGCTCGTCACGACACACGATTGCAGCGTAATAAGGTAAGTTGAATGATTTGCCTGCGCTTTTAGCAGGCGGACCTATCCTGTCTTAGACAGAAATGGGGGGACGAAATAAACTATTGAGAGGCTCAATGGGGGCGAAGCGAGAATATAAGTCTGCTTGTCGCGATGAGAGATAATCAGAATCCAAGTTAGAGCATTTTGTTCCAGGATGAGTGTATCCCAGACAATATCCACAAATCTGCTCACAATTAGCCATGTCTAGCAGGCCAGAAGCTAATTGACTATCCGACTCGTTTGCCGGTTTTATCGTATTTAATTCAGCCGCCGGTTTGGCATCTTCGGTCACCCGAGTGGTGTCCATGGCATGCATTTCCATTCCCGGCATATTACAAAATAGAGGGTAGGCTGAAAGTTGCCCGGATACTACTAACAACGAAAGCATCGTCAGAATTACTCGATGAAACTTTGAGACTCGACAAGGCATGAATATGTAAGCACCAATCACTATGTATAGTTACGTAAAACAAAGACCATTTGAATGATCAATCGGCACATTAGATACCTTAGAGGGGGTCTAATGTCAATGCCCATCAAGCCATCCTATTTCTAATAGCAAAGTAGTAAATACCAAACTTAGAAAGAGTGCTATCTTAATATTCTTTGCTTCCGAATGTTTGAATCTAGTTTTCTTTTCGTCTCTGGTCGGCAAAAACAGATAAAGTTATTCACCTACAATCCCTATACATCAAGGGATTGTATAGTAACCAGAAAGTGTAAGCGTAATGCTTAAATCCATGTCGGATTCGTTTGAAAAGTACCAACCGTGTTCGCCATCAAACGGTGCTACGAGATAGCCAGTTTCACTATTGCCTCGGCCTTGTTTATAGAACATAACATTGCCCGGTTCATCTGAAGTTCTTATTGTGTGCCCATGAAACTCTGCAAGCAAAAGTTCTGGATTTGTGACATCAATCGATAGCCACTCATACGAAACAGAATATCCCTGCTTCATCTCAAGCATATACTCAAGATCGGAGTTAGCAGGGACTGGAATTACAACCTGGTCTGACAGGTACTCGGGGCGGTCTTCAAAATAAACGTTTTCCGCCAACGGCACATCGATCCATTCGACTGGCTGAGAAGTGCATGCGCTTATACCGACGCAGAAAATCAAAAACAGGGAATACTTACTTCGCTGATTGGCTCGACATGTTATTTCTTCTGCTGAAATATTCGTAGTCATCTATGAATCCAATTAAAGTCAGTTGAGGGGAACAACAAGAGCAAACTTCATGGGAGAGATGCTTTTACTTTACCAGGCGACGCCATCCAATTACTACCGAAGTGACTGAGAAACCCAACCCCAGTAGGCTCAATGTGATTACAAAGATATCCCACAATGGACGGCGTGACCATAGCGCATGAAAGTCGAAGCTATGTAGTCCGTAATACATCCACCGCTCCATTCGACTTCTATTAGTCACGCGGCTTATCGGTTCACCCGTAATCGAATCGATGTGATGCCAGGTAGATTCTGAATCATCGAACTTGACTCGCAATGCAGGTAAAGGCCGATAACGGTTGTGTCTTGAGTAGTAATAATTGTCGAACTGATCGAGGATTTCTGTTTGGAGTATTGCGGCAGACGGAATTAGCTGAGGAACAGCAGCACCGATTGCTATCTTGAGATCGCGACTTCCGTGTTCAAGCCCGTTGCCAAAATCAATAAGCTTCTCCCCATTAGACAGTGTCGCTATGTAATAGTAACTGCCGCTTACCGAGGTCCACTCTACTTCAGCAACCGACATCGATTCGAGTTGGGGATCTAGTCCAGGTAATGCTCGAAGATCGACTGTCGAGCCTCCCCTATATCTTCGTATTTGCTCTGATGCGCTGCTCGGAGACTCGAAAATTCCCCAGGGCCCCATCGACATCAGCCCACTGAAAATAAACGTAAAGACGAAAATCAACGATCCAAGTCCTAGAATATGATGCCATTTCATGATGCCCTCATAGGGAGACACGTCATTGCCACGATAGGGCCTAAGTATCCGAATGCGCATGAACCCGATAATTCCGCCGGTAACTACGGAAACGATTCCTATACATGAAACAACGATGATCAGTTGAATCCAGAAGTTTTCGAATTGACGAAGCTGAACGGGGTAAATCCAGTGAATTGTTGAACCGACCCAATTCCAAAATCGTTCTTGCTGATCAGTATCCCTGACAACGGTCCCAGTCACATCGGAAACATAGAGAACCGTCTCTTCAGAATCATTGAGAAAAACCTTGTGCAGTGGTCTATAAGGGTGTAGTGAAGACGAAACCGTCCACTGATCACGCGTTATCAAACCGCCGTAACTTGGATTTATTTGTGTGAGTGCATAGCCAGAGTTTTTTGTGGCATTTGTTGCCTCGTCTTGTCCCAGTCCTCTCAAGGTGTAACCGTCATCGGCGAAGACAGTAACCAATCCTTGGTCTTGGAGTCTGGCAAGATAAGCCGGTCGACCCAGCACGGATGTTAGTGTAAGCGAGGAAATTGATGAGGTTGACTCAATACTAGTAAACGCCTCGCTAGGAGAAAGATTTAATTGGGGAAATTCGATTGGAAAGGCATTTTTAATACGTTCTTCGGCGGTAAGTTCAGGGTATTCGACGTACATCATAACAATGCCGCTGGCGAACCATAAGGCAAACAACAGACACGTGAATATTCCTATCCAGCGGTGAATGAAGAAAAGAAGCGGCTTCCATTTCATAGGTGTAATTTTCTATTTCGAGGAGGCAAGCAGGCCGTTTTGGCGATTCGATACTATATCGCTACAACTTAAAAATAAGTAAGCATTTTCAATGAGTTCAGCACGTTAATAATAGGTTACAAAACGTTAATAACAGATTCAAAATCGTCTTTAACAAATTCAGAACCGTTACTAACTTAAATATCCAACGATTAACATCTCCCAGTAGACCTATAATGCCTCCTTGTTCAATTCAGCGTTGCCTATGGCGAAGCCCCAAGAGGTGTTTCAATATGTTCACTCGTCCTTTAAAACACATTCGATCAATCAGAAAACCTTTACGTCATGGCATTGTATTAGCTAACGTAGCACTTGTCTGGACGAGCATGGCACAGGCACAAAATCCGTCAACATCGATCGATGAAATAATTGTGAGAGGCCAGGGAGGTATTGGCACCATTCGCCTAAATGCTGAAAACGGCGCAGGTAGCCGACTTGGACTAAGCGGCTTCGAAACGCCCGCCAGTGTCGGCATCATCAGTCGGGAGGAGATTGCGACAAAAGGTGACTACGGTGCCCTCGACGCAGTAACACGCAGCACCGGTATCTCCTCGAGTGCGTCACCCGGTAACGGCGGCACATCTATTTCGTCACGTGGATTCAACGGACATGGCTCAACGGTTTACACTTACGACGGCACACGCTTATACATTGTGGCTGGCACTGTCACCTTCCCGGCTGATACCTGGACGCTAGATCGAGTTGAAGTTCTTAACGGCGCCGGTTCCGTTATAAACGGTATTGGCGCTATCGGAACTACCATCAACTACGTACCGAAACAGGCTCAGCTTGGTGATACCGCCTTCGAAGGAATGGTGGCCGCGGGCAGCTTTGGCATGCAAAGAGCTGCCGTGGGTGTTGGTACTGAACTTTCTGACCAATGGGCATTCCGTATCGATGGCGCCTATACAGAAGAAGACGGTTATGTGGATCGAGCCGACGAGCAGCGAGAAGTGTTGGCCTCTTCTTTGTTATTCCAGCCAAACGACAATTTTCGTGCACTGTTAAGCATTGACTATGCCGACATCGACGCGGCGCCGTATTGGGGTACTCCGCTGATCAATGGTGAGGCCAGCGATTCTCACCGCGAGAACAACTATAACTTCGGCGATGGAAAAGTTGCATATGAAGATACCTGGACAAAACTTCACATCGACTGGCAAATCTCTCCGAATGTCACCTTCCGCAGTGATACCTATTTTTTAGATGCTGAGCGCGAATGGCAAAATCTGGAGGAGTATTCGTATAACAATTCCACAGGACAGATTGATCGGGCGTTTTATCTGGGAATCATTCACGATGAAGAACAGGTTGGTTCACGCTTTGATTTTCTGATCGAGTCTGACCTTGGTGGAATCCAGAATCGAATCAGCATTGGTGCAGAAGTTAATGACATCGAGCTAAACTATCTTAACAATTTTACGACTGGTGGCTTTGGCGTGGGTGACAGCGTACCCGTGTTTGGCTTTGACCCAGGTAGGTTACCGACTGCTTCGATCCCTACGATTCTTGACTACCAGACTGATACACAGCAATACGCGATTTTTATTGATGATGTAATTCAGTTAACTGACCAATTCAGTATCGTACTCGGCGCACGCTATGACGACATCGAATTCGACAGGTTTGATTTGCCAATAGGCGGGGCAAAAGCATCTGCGTTTGATACGAGTTTTGACGAGTTTACCTGGCGCGCAGGATTCGTTTACCAGCCTAATAACAATACCAGCCTTTACGCCCAGGCAAGCACAGCAGCCGATCCGGTTACCTCACCGATCTCCATCAGCGCCGGTAACAAGAATTTTGACTTGGCAACAGGGCGGCAATACGAAGTGGGAATCAAGCAGCAGTTTCTTGATGGCAGAGCAGAATACACACTCGCCTACTTCGACATTGAAAAAGAAGACATATTGACGCGGCTGCCAGCTTCCGCAATCACTGAGCAGATTGGTCAACAGAGTTCAGATGGGTTTGAAGCCAGTTTACGAATCCATCCATCCGAGACGGTAAGCGTGGAACTCAATGCGACCAGTATCGATGCAGAGTTCGATGAATTCTATTCCGGCGGTGTATCGCTGGCAGGCAATACCCCTCGCAATGTGCCTGAACAGACTGCGAATTTGTGGGTAAACTGGTCAATCATGCCCAACTTACAGCTCGGAGGTGGCTTTCGCTATGTTGATTCCCGTTTTGCGAATGATGGAAACACAGAAAAGCTTCCGGATTACAACGTATTCGATGCCAGCCTGAATTGGATAATTTCTGAAAATCTGACATTGACAGTGCGCGGGCGCAATCTGACAGACGAGGAAGATTTTGTATTGGCGCCTTATGTTTCCAACCAGTGGATATTTGGAGATCCCCGGTCATACGAGATTAGCCTACGTTATGGCTTATGAGTGGATGACAGGTTGGAATTAGCTCAGTTGTACCATCTTGGAGATTACCGCTAGCGTTTTGAAACTCTCTGGATCGAACTACATACGTTCACGACTTGAGTTTCAATATACGCCGAGCACCGTTTAGCACGACTAATCCAATTATCAGGCCAATAATGAGATCTGGATAACGTGAGCCGGTCAATACGACTAGACCGCCTGCCAGGATAACACCAACGTTGGCAATCACATCGTTAGCGGAAAATATCCAGCTGGCCTCCATGTGAGCACCGCTGTCCCTATTTCTTGAAATCATAAATAGACAGGTAACATTTGCTACCAGCGCAACGCATCCTATAGACATCATTAGTATCGATACAGGTTCACTTCCGAAAATAAATCGACGTAAGACTTCGCTTAACGCCCCGATGGCCAAAATCATCTGGAGCCAACCAGATAAATGTGCAGCACGAAGCTTTTGTTTAGCACTGTGGCCAACAGCAAAAAGTGCCACACCATAAACACCTGCATCAGCGAACATATCTAAAGAATCTGCTATCAATCCAGTTGATTGGGCAAACCAGCCGAACGAAAATTCAACTAGGAACATGACCGCATTAATTCCTAGCAGCCACCGAAGAACGGTAACTTCCTGCTGATCAGCTATTACAGCTTCAGCTCTGGCTTCAGAGAGCTCAGCAGTACTCGATTCTCGCGTAGCAATAAGGGCTGCCCCAAAACCCAGTGACTCGAGCCTTGCGGTAATTTCTTCACTATTTCCAATGTGGTATACAGTGACACTCCGATTTGGAATGTCAAAGGCCAGGTCTACTTGTGGCTCGATGCCATCCAATGACATCCGTATTATGCGTTCCTCAGATGGGCAATCCATTCCGGGAACATGATAGGTGCTTACTAGTCCTGTATTCATAGTAAATAGTTCAGCCGGGCGAGAAGAGATTTCTTATCGAGCACTGTTCAACTTCTTTTCAAAAATGGGAATTAAGCTGTAGATCTCTTGCTATCGTTCAATTGTGCTTCTCTCCAGATTTTATAGGGCCTTATTGAGTTACTCTTCATCCCTGCAATTTTCTTCCGGGAACTCCAATTCAATCGTTGTGTGTAAGAAATTAAACTGATCCAAAATTTTTGCGATGTGTGCCTTCGCTTGCAATTGCGCTACGGAATCCATAGGTGAATTCATCAGCAAATGTGCCGTATAGACTGTTGAATCACCGTCTAGCGACCAAGCATGTTCATGGTGAATTGATTCAACTGACTCAAGTTGTTTGAGCTGGCTACGTACCTGTTCAATTAACCCCTTTTCAGGAACAGCCTGGAAAAACATCTTGACTGTCGTGATTGTATTCTTGACTACGTTAAATAAGATATACAACGTAAAGCCGATAGCCAGCGCTGAATCCAGAATTGCTATTTCCACAAACATCAGCGTAACGGAGACAATCAATACAGCAATCCAACCCAGAACATCTTCCAATAAGTGCCAGTTGAGAACCCTCTCATTGAGTGTCGTGCCCTCGTTAAGTTTGTAGGCTGCAAATCCGTTTACGACCACACCCAGAATGGCAAGTACAAACATTCCGTTCACAGCGGGCATCACGGGATCGAAAAGTCTGGGAATTGCCTGAAACAATACCCACACGGATCCACCGATTAGTACGACTCCATTAATCAAGGCTCCTAAAAGGGATAGGCGTTTGTACCCGTAAGTAAATGTCTCATTAGGTTTCTTTTTAGCCAACCAGCTGAGCAGCCAGGCTGAGCCAATAGACAGGCTGTCTCCCAGGTCGTGGACCGCATCGGCCATTATCGCGGTGCTGTTGGTAAGAATTCCGCCAACAAATTCGATTACCGTAAAGCCAACATTCAGCGCAAAAGCCCAACCAATTCTTTGGCTACTAAGGTCAGAGTCGTGCGAATGGTCATGCATCAAATATCTTTCCACTTTCCAGACGGCGATTCTTGTTCACAATCAAGTAGAGCGCGGGAAGCAGTACTAACGTGAGCAACGTCGAAGACACTATTCCACCGATTACGACAGTTGCAAGCGGCCGTTGAACTTCAGCCCCAATTCCAGTGTTTAATGCCATCGGGATAAATCCGAGACTGGCAACTAGAGCGGTCATTAGCACGGGTCTTAAACGAGTCATAGCTCCATCAATGATTGCAGGTATCAGTTCACCTTGCTCTTTCCATAGGGCTTTTATAAAAGTCAGCATAACCAGTCCATTGAGCACGGCGATACCGGATAGTGCGATAAACCCGACGCCCGCAGTGATTGATAAGGGCATACCGCGAAACCAAAGAGCGAGTACACCTCCTGTGAGGGCTAGCGGTACACCAGTGAAAATAATTAGCGAGTCACGAAAGGAACCCAGAACAATTAGAAGTAAACCGAAAATCAATGCTAGCGTGGCGGGTACTACTAGAGACAATCGTTGACTTGCAGATTCCAGTTGTTCAAAAGTGCCACCGTATTCAACAAAGTAGCCAGGTGGAAAATCGATCTCGTTGCTAACAACTGCTTGTACTTCCGCCACAAATGACCCCAGATCGCGCTCTCTTACGTTGGCACTTACGACAACCCGACGTTGCCCATTCTCTCGGCTGATACGATTTGGAGACGATATCAATTCCGCTTCTACTACCTCTGATAGAAGTACATAGCCAGCCTCATTGGCAATTGTAGGCACGGGGATGGGCAATCTCTCGATTCTAGCCATATCAGGACGCATTTCTTCGGGAAGCCGCACAACGAGGGGAAATCGGCGATCACCCTCGTAGATTAATCCAACAGTTTCTCCACCTATGGCTGTGCTAATCAGGTGTTGGGCATCTCTGACGCTGAGGCCATAGCGCGATAGCACTTCCCGCTTTGGAGTAAGGGTTAACATGGGAAGCCCTTCAGTTTGTTCAATTCTGGCATCGGCGGCACCTTCGATTCTCTCAACAACTTCTAGAATCTCCTGCGCCGAGATATTGAGTTGATCGAGATCTTCACCGAACACCATGATGCCGAGGTCTGAGCGCACTCCAGAAATCAGCTCATTGAAACGCATCTGTATAGGCTGCGTGACTTCATAGATTTGCCCGGGAAGTTCCTCCAGAGTTTCTTCCCATTCCTCCAGTAAATCATTTTTCTCCCTTGATGGATCGGGCCATTCGCTTCTGTCTTTGAGAATCACAAACGTATCCGAAATGCTGGGTGGCATCGGATCAGAAGCAATTTCAGGCGTACCAATTCTTGAAAATACGTCCTGGACTTCTGGAAATTCCAGCAGACGTCGCTCGAGGATGTCCTGCATCTCAATAGATTGTTGCAGACTGGTACCCGGTGGGCGTAGTGCCTGTACCGTCACATCACCTTCATCGAGTTGGGGAATAAACTCCGAGCCCATGGTGCTGGCTAACCAGCCGGCACCACCGATTGCAGATATTGCAAATAGCACAACTAACCAGCGAAGCCGCAATGCAGTTTGTAAGATAGGTCTGTAAATCCATTCAGCAACTCGCATAATTGGATTTTTCTTTTCGGAAACTTTGCCGGTAATGAAAATCGCAACCGCCGCTGGCACGAATGTTAGCGAAAGAACCATAGCAGACAACAACGCGATGATGACGGTAAATGCCATCGGGTGAAACATCTTGCCCTCAATGCCAGTGAGCGAAAAAATGGGTATATACACCAAGGTGATGATTGCTACACCGAACAGACTAGGCCTGATTACCTCATTCGTCGCCTCGTAGACTACCTGGAGCCGCTCCCTTAGATTTAAGATTGTGTTTCCCTGCGTTGCTAAGCCAAGTCTGCGTATCGAGTTTTCGACAATTATTACAGCACCATCCACAATTAATCCGAAATCTAGCGCCCCTAAGCTCATCAAGTTTGCTGACACTCTGGCCTCAACCATGCCAGAAATTGTGGCGAGCATGCTGATTGGAATAACTGTTGCGGTTATAAGAGCGGCACGAATATTACCCAGCAATAAAAACAAAACAACGATAACTAGAAGTGCCCCGATAACGAGATTTTCCTCAACCGTTGCAATGGTATTGTCGACAAGAACAGTTCTATCGTATAAGACTTCAGCGACTATGCCGTCAGGTAGAGTTGTATTTATTTCCTCTAACTTTTCTGCGACCTGCCTGGCTACGGTTCTTGAATTTTCACCAAGCAGCATAAATGCCGTGCCGATTACCGCTTCCTGACCTGAATGAGTGGCTGCTCCGGTTCGCAGTTCCTTACCGATTGCAACTTCAGCCACGTCCTTTATTCTCAAGGGGATACTATTAGTAGTAGCGATGGTAACCAGCTCGATATCTTCAATGGATCTTAACTGCCCGGGTGAACGTACCATTAGCTGTTGACCGTTGCGTTCTATGTAACCAGCACCCTGATTGATATTGTTATCCCATAAAGCGGATATCAGCTCCGGCAATGTTATTCCCCAACGCAACATTTTTGCAGGGTCGGGTGTAACATGATATTGCTTCTCGAATCCGCCGCTAGTGTTGACTTCCGTTACGCCATCGACAAGAATCAGTTGCCGCTTGATTATCCAATCTTGAATTTCCCGTAGCGCAAACAGATCGTAGGGCTCTCCATTGGGCTGCACTGCACCTTCTTCAGCCCGAACCGTGTACATGAATATCTCACCAAGTCCAGAGGAGATGGGGCCCATTTCAGGCTCCAGACCTACAGGCAACTGGCTCTTAATTGCCCCGAGGCGCGAATTGACGAGGTTGCGTGCAAAGTAGATATCCGTGCCTTCTTCAAAAACCACAGTAACCTGAGACAATCCGTAGGCAGAAAGTGAGCGCGTGTAAGAAAGCTGCGGAAGTCCCGCAAGTGCGGTTTCAATTGGAAAGGTAACCCGTTGCTCAGACTCTAGTGGTGAATACCCTGGTGCTTCAGTATTGATTTGTACTTGCACATTGGTAATGTCGGGCACGGCGTCAATCGGCAAGTTCTGAAAATTCCACACGCCAAATGCACAGATCGAGAGTGCCGCCATCATAACCACCCAACGGCTACTAATCATTTGTCTAATAATTCTTTCAAGCATAGCGATGTTTCCTAGTGGTCGTGTTCGACACCTTCTTTTTCCAGATCAGCCTTGATCAAATAGCTGTTCGAAATCACATAACGTTCTCCTGGCTCAAGGCCCGCCAGGATTTCGGTGAAGAACGGATCAGAACTACCAAGGGTGACATTTCGAGGTTCATAGGTTTCGCCTTCCAGCACGAATACAACCGGGTTGTCTTCATAAGTCTGTAAAGCATTGTTCCTAATGACGAGATCGACTACCTTGGTTTCAAGATGGACAAATCCCTCAACCAGCAACCCTGGCACCCACATCGAATCGGAATTTTCAAGCGGCACCCTGGCGATAACAGTCGGAGACTCACCTTGGCTGGGATTGATGTAGCGGATGGCGCTTTCAGCGGACAGATTATCCATCCGAATTGTCACTGGCATACCCGGTATGATCTGTTGTGAGTCACCGGGAAAGACTGTGAGATCCACCCAGATGTTGTTGTAGTTTGCAATGGTCAACAGGGATTGGCTGGTTGCTAGTTCGCCAGAATTAGCGTGCTTTTCGACCACAATTCCACTTAGTGGAGCCGTTATTTCATAGTTCTGAAGACTGCTGTTTGCCTCGATTATGGCAATAACCTGCCCTGCTTCCACCCTGTCACCAAGTGCGGGTGTGATCGAAACTATCATGCCAGGGTAACGGGCGGAGACATGACTGATGCCCTGCGGGTCGGGCATAGTTCTTCCATAAAGTAATAAACTTCGATTAATTTCACCCGCACCGGCTAACTCAGTTTCTATCCCTAGTTCGCGAGCCAAGGCAGCGGATAGTTGTACTACCCCTTCTTCGCCCTCTTCGTGCTCGTGTTCATCTTCTGCGGCAAGCGCTTGTGAACATACAAAAATTGCAACCGCGATTAACGATCCAAACACATACTGTATTGAATCGCTAAAGTAGTTATGTGATCTATTCATTGAATTGTCCTCATTACTGTCCAGTAAATGGCAGTCCGCTGAGTCGCTCAATCTCAGCGCGTATTCGGTGAGCATTACTAGCACTGGTGATGAGCGCAAGTTGGGCATCCAAGAACTCCCGCTGCGCGCTTATCAGTTCGACATAGCTGTAGTTGCCAGCCCCGTACGCTACCTGTGTTTGTTGTTGCACCTCTTGCAAGACGGGAATGACTTGTTGCCGCAAAGTGTTTACTTCCGTAATTGCCTGTTGCAAAGCCTGATGTAGCGAGCGTATTTCACCTTCGATTGCATTCAGAGTCGTGAGTCTTCGCAATTCGACTTCCTGCAAGTTGGCCCGTGCAGCGCGGGTAGCACCGGCAGCGCGAGCCTTGCTGAACAGCGGTACAGACACTTCAAATGCAAGTCCAGTATCGTCAATCTCCTTCAAGTGACGTAATCCCGCAGACCACGTGATGTCGCTCTGTTGACGGGTTTGCGCCAGGCGAAGCTCAGCTACGAGAAGTCGAGATTCCGCCGCGAAAATTTCAACATCAGGATTCGACGCAAGCTCAGTCAACGTGGATTCAATTGAGCCGGCTTGACCAACTGTCAAAAAGTCGGAAGTTACTGAATCAAACTGCGGGGAATTGCTTGCCCACATGTTTGCTAATCGAATTCTCGCGCTCTCGAGTCTTGCAGTGGCTGCTTGTTCCGCTACTTGTGCTCGAAGCAATGCTGCGTTTGCCCTGCCTAATTCCAACTGAGGCGCCTGTCCCGCCGTTACCAAAGGCTGAATCGCATTAACGGTTTGTTCGGCTATGGCGGTGGATTGAGACTGCAGGTTTATCTGTTCCTGGGCAGTTGCTACATCGATAAACCGTCTGACAACTTCTGCGAGTAAGTCCAGCTCAACTACGCGTTGTTCCGCATTCAAGACGTCTATTCTGCGACTAATGACGCCTACCCGAGCCTCTCTTTTGCCACCCATTTCGATCACATTGGAAAGCCTGAGAGTTGCCTCCGCACCGGTAAAATCCTTGATGTCGCCTGTACCGAGCGCATCTTCGAGTTCAGCGCCTACAGTGAACGCAGGCCTTAAATCCGCTGTCTCTTTATCACCCAGCAAAGCTTCAGTACGCAACGGATAGCTGCGCAACCGGGGATTGGACGCTATCGTGGCTTCCAACGCATCACGCAGAGATACACTTCCAGTAAGCACTTCCTGGGCATAACAAGTGGCGCTGGCGAATGTGGCGCAAACCACAATCGTCAAACATTTTGAGTTCATCGATTTTGCTCCTGCTAAAAGTTGGAAATAGAACTATTCAATCAAAATGACTGAGCGGAACTATTCGCGTTAACTATTAGGCAGTTGCAGGAGGTGCTCGTAGAGGGGGGAGAAGAGACGCAGGATTCTTGGGAACGAATACAGGACCCGCTGGCAAGGACCCTTGCTGTTTAGTAATTGCGGAAAAACGAGAAGAAAACGAGCCAGCAACAGCTACGTTTCCACCATCGAATAACTTGGAAAGAAGCGTATCGAGTTTTAACTCGGTTTCGACATCTAAGGTTTCTGTTTCATCGCGTATGTCATCCGCATGAGAACTTCCGTTCTCAAAATGGATGGAAACAGCTGCTTCTTGGCCGTCAAAACAATAGCGCACGTGCATGTGCGAGATATTGCCAATTAACAACAACAGAACGGCCAGTATGCCTACGGCACTCTGGATTTGGGAACTCTGTCGTGTAATCGAAAGTCTCAACATATAAATAGGCAGCGCTCAATAAAGCGCTAACTCATTAATTATCCTTGAATATCAACAAACTGGCTAAGGCTAACACTTAAGATACAGCAATTTGTTGATAGAAATCATATTGAAGTATATCCCAAATCAGGAGATCCAACCTCAAGATATCATGACAATCGTCCTTCCAGTCTGCTAAGTCGCACGATACACCTTTGAGTTGCTCTAAGGTCAAGGGTAGAAACTCTCTCAGATCTTTGAAGTTTTACTTAGATATTTAGTGATGTAAGTTTTTTTTTTGCTTATCGAGTATTGGCGCGAAAATTCGATCGTTGACAAAACCACGAGCTAGTTTGCATAGCGTCGTAAGCGGGCAACCACGAATTAACTATATGTAGTGATTTCATATTTAAATTATGCTTGCTCCTATAGTAGGTACAGGTGCTAAATTTGGGAGTTATGAGCAAATCATACACGAAAAATCTATTCATCATACCGATTCTGGTGTTTTCGGTAGCTGTCTCTCTAGTCGCTAAAGCTGCTGCTGCTGAAGCTGAACTATCGAAATTTACCAT
>Ga0209273_10000990_pt1 | contig 28963 bp, 25 predicted proteins | sample tdAd471_FD_187126 | JGI IMG/M metagenome (GOLD analysis project Ga0209273, IMG submission 187126) | Marine sediment microbial communities from the Atlantic coast under amendment with organic carbon and nitrate - tdAd47.1 (SPAdes)... | ecosystem: Environmental > Aquatic > Marine > Coastal >...
CTGAGTGGGGTTCTGCCAATAAAAATGGCGCCCGGCTTAGGGCGAGCCGGGCGCCTGATTGCGCGTCTGAGCGCGTGGCACCGGGAGGGGATGTTCCGGTGCCTCTGGCCAAGCTGAGGACCTGCAAGCGGGGGGGCAACGCTGATCCCAAGAAATGTCCCAGCCAGATACTCATAGACCCTACCTTAAAATGGGCGATTCAGCAATGATTTTCTCAAGGATTCCGGGCAGTTGCGCGATTCTGGGACAGCGTAAGCGCGGTCCATGCGCGCGCCGCGTGTCTTACTTATCAGCGCGGCAAATGTGCCCGAGCGGTGACAGGTGTGTTATCAAATGGTTAATCGAGACAGAGGCCGATTCAGATTTGGTAATCATTTCGCGGGGTTCGGGCTCTTGGGGCCAACGCGCCGTCTTAAGCCTCTGTTAATGATAAATTTGCAACAGATCACTCAGATTCTGCACCAGGACTATGATCTATCGTGCTGCAATTCCCGTATTTGGTGTGAATTATTCTTAGAAAAGGCAGGCGTCCGGCGGCATCAAGGCAAATTCGGGGGCCTATCAATACCGCGCGGGCGCCTGGTTTCCGTTAAAGCAGGCCATTTTGGAGCCCACTGTATAAGACCGCCACAAAGCCAAAAGCGGCGATTGCGTAGCAAAATCCAATTACAGTCGTCTTCATTTTATCCTCCATCCGATGTCACGGCCTCGCCGCGTGAGATGGAGATAGGCCTGGCAAGTGTGATGCGCATCACAAAATGAGGCTGGGTTTTTGTCAGCGGCCTACGCATCTACCGAACAGGCGGAATGCATCGCCGACACAACCCATTGATATTATTCAGAGATCACTCGAAAAGATCGTCGTCATCGAAGCGCGGAAAGCGGAAAAGATCTCTCTCCAATTCGCCAACTTCTTGAACATCGCGCAAGGCAACCGTGGTGCGGCGCCCTTGGGAATCCACAATAATCCACTGCCGCAATTCCATACCCGGATCGGAAAAGACCATGGTGAGCTCACCTTGCGCGAGGCCACCGTCCTCGGTCGCCACAACACGAAGCTGACCGGGCAACCGGTCGACCGCCGTGATGTTGGCGTCTTGGGTGAGGTCCACATTCCGCCGGAGTAGCACCCGCAAAGGGGTCGCGCCGATGGGGTACTGGCTCGTTGTTTCGAGCTCGGTATTGACGATCCCCACAAAACCGCCATCGGAAATGAAGATCAGCGGGATGGGCTCGTCATACTCGAACCGGAGCCTCGTCCGCTCCGACATATAGAATGTGCCTTCGGAAAAGCCGCCGCCCGTATCGGAAACTTGGATAAACCGCCCCTGCAGAAAGCCGAGACCATTGAGGTACTCATTGACCCGCTCGAGATCGGAGATCTGTTCGTCATTGAATTCGGGTTGCGCAATTGCGGGCGCGGCCCCGGCGGCAAAAATCCCCAGCGCGGCGGCCATGGCGATGGTCATAGCCCAGGCTTTCATCACGGCGAATGTTCCTTGCGTTCGGCCCCACCCGTTTGGTTGGCCGATCCTTACCCGTCAGTGTGACGAAATCTAGCCCCGCGTGTCCGGTTGCGACTAAAATTCACTGTGATCAGACACCAAAACTTCGCGTTTTCCAGAGTGATTGGGCCCGGAAATCACACCATCGTCTTCCATCTGCTCCACGATGCGGGCGGCGCGGTTATAGCCAATTTGAAGCTTCCGCTGGATGTAGGAGGTCGAGACCTTGCGGTCGCGCGCGATAATGGCGACCGCTTGATCGTAAAGCTCATCGCCTGAGCTCTCGCCGCCAAACATTGAAAAAGGGTCCTCACCCGGTTCCGGGTCGCGCGTAACGTCATCAATATATGTGGGCCGGCCTTGCTTCTTGAGAAAGCGGACCACCTGCTCCACTTCGTCGTCGGACACGAACGGCCCGTGCACCCGGCGAATGCGCCCCCCGCCCGCCATGTGAAGCATATCGCCCTGGCCGAGAAGTTGCTCGGAGCCTTGTTCGCCCAACACGGTGCGGCTGTCGATTTTTGACGTCACTTGGAAAGAAATCCGTGTGGGGAAGTTTGCCTTGATGGTGCCGGTAATGACGTCCACGGACGGACGCTGCGTTGCCGTAATCAAATGGATGCCCGCGGCGCGCGCCATCTGCGCAAGGCGCTGGACCGCGCCTTCAATGTCCTTGCCGGCCACCATCATGAGGTCGGCCATCTCATCAATCACCACCACGATAAAGGGCATGGCTTCAGGCTCGATCTCCTCGGTCTCATAGACCGGCGCTCCGGTTTCTTTGTCAAACCCCGTCTGAATTGTGCGGCTCAGCATCTCGTCTTTGTCGAGTGCATCGGCAATCCGTTCGTTGAAACCTTGGATGTTCCGTACACCGAGCTTTGACATGCGGCGGTAGCGATCTTCCATCTCGCGCACCACCCACTTGAGTGCGACGACGGCCTTTTTGGGGTCGGTCACCACCGGCGTTAAAAGGTGCGGTATGCCTTCATAAACCGAAAGCTCGAGCATCTTGGGATCGATAAGGATCAGTTTGCAGTGATCCGGCGGCATTCGGTAAAGGAGCGACAGGATCATAGTATTGATCGCAACCGATTTACCTGAACCCGTGGTGCCCGCGATCAAAAGGTGCGGCATCGAAGAAAGATCAGCGATCACCGGCTCACCACCGATGCCCTTGCCCAGCGCCAGTGCGAGACGCGATGCGGTGTTCTCATACGCAGCTGTCGACAGAAGTTCGCGCAGTGAAACGGTCTCGCGCCGTGTGTTGGGAAGCTCAATCCCGATCACGCTTTTGCCCGGCACCACGGCAACCCGCGCAGAGATCGCGCTCATGGATCGCGCAATGTCGTCGGCAAGGCCAATCACACGGCTTGCTTTGATCCCTGCTGCGGGGTTGAGCTCATAAAGCGTGACCACGGGGCCGGGGCGCACATTGGTGATCTCGCCCTTAATGCCATAATCGTTGAGCACGGATTCTAAGAGCCGTGCGTTTTGCTGCAACTGATCGTCAGTTATTTCGGGACCGATGGACGGTCGGGCTTTGCTCAAAAGCGAAAGTGAAGGCAGCGCATAATCCTCACCTACAAGATTGAGCGTGGGTTGAGCATCTTCAAGCGCGCGTTTGCCGGCCTTCACAGTTCGGCGCGCACGCGTGACAACCGGTGCTTTCTCGGCCGGGGGCGCAGGCCGCAGCTCATGCAAATCCTCATCGCGCGCATTTTCGCTCTCAAGTTCGGGCCCTGCGGTGCGGCGTTCAATGTGCGGGGCGCGGCGCAGCTTTTGCGCAGTCCAATGAACGAATTGCTCGGTCCAATCGGCCAAATAGTCGTAAGCGAGCCATCCCCATTCGACGAGCGTTTCGCCAATGTCGGCGAAGTCTGATCGCCGAAGACCCATGGCGAAACTCAGGGAAACCAGCCCACCCGCGCATAAGGCGAGTCCCAAAACCCCCATGATCCATGAAGGCAGTGTAAGACCCGCAAGACCTACCGCGCCGGTGATAACGGAAACCATAAGCGAGCCCAAAAGCCCCCCGAGCCCGGTTGTGAGCGGCGTCGGCCCGGAAAGCGGTACGATCGCGAGCGCCGCGGCAATCATCAAAACCCCGCTGGCCCATGCGCTAATCCGTATCCAGATGAAGGGCAATTCGGCTTTCGCCATAGCAAGCCAACCCCACACCGCAAGCGGCGCAATCAGCGCGAGCGCCGAGAGCCCCAGGTTCTGCCACATGAGATCGGCGAAGATTGCGCCCGGTGCGCCGAGGATGTTGTGGATGGTGCCGTCGCCCGAGCTGTTAAGGCTCGCATCGGTGGGCGTGTAGCTCAAAAGTGCCACGGCGCCGGAAAGCGCAACCAGCCCAAGGGCGATCCCCGCAATCTCCGAAATGCGATTGACCACAAACTCTCTTGCGAATTCCATCAGGCTTGGATGGGTGCGGGCGCGTCTAGCCATTATGCGGTTCCTTCAAAACTCTTGTCATCAATTCAAACTTGTCAGCCGGTCCAACATGCCGGCCGTTGTGCTCGCGTCGTAAACCATGGCGATGCGGATATAATCCGCACCCGGATTGCCGCGCGCTGTATCGCGCGAAAGGTAAGCCCCCGGTAGACACCGAAGCCCTGTCTTTTTCCATAACCGTATGGCGGCAGCCTCGCCGGTTAGATCCAACTCAGCCTTTGTATTGAGCCAAAGGAAAAAACCGCCATCGGGGCGGCGATAGGCATAGCGATCGCCCAGGGCGGTATCCACAAGCGCAAACTTCTCGGCGTATAGCGCGCGGCTTGCGTCCACATGCGCTTCGTCCTGCCAACACGCCGTGGCCGCGGTACAGAGAGGAAGCGGGGTCGGCGCGCCGCCAAGGCTGCGAAGTTTCCAGAGCCGCGCGATCAGGTCCTCGTCGCCCGCGACGAACCCTTGGCGAAGACCGGGCAAGTTTGAACGCTTAGAGAGCGAGTTGAAAATAAGAAGATTGGAGTAATCGCCGTCTGTTACCTCCGCCACGCCAATGGGCGGGGTGTCTGTGTAAATCTCCGAATAGCACTCGTCGGCAAAAACAATTGCGCCGTGCTCCCGCGCGAGGTTCAAAAGTTTGTGCCAGTAATTTGCGTCAGCCGCCGCGCCTTGCGGGTTTGATGGACTGCACATGTAGATTACGCCCACCCGCGCCCAAGTGGCTTCGTCGATCTCGTCAAGATTGGGAAGGTGACCCGATGCATCAGTAGCGTTCCAGAAATAAGCTTCGGCGCCGGCGGCCGCCGCGCCCGCCGCATAGCATTGATAAAAGGGATTAGGGATCAGTACGAGCGGCTGCCTGCCTGCCTTTACCGTTGGGCAAAGTGCTAGGCACGCGCTGAAAAGCGCTTCGCGGGTGCCGCTGACCGCCAGGACTTGCGCCTCAGCATCAATTACTCCCGCGGCTGCGCCGTAACGGCGCATAAGCCAAGCGGCGATTGCCTCGCGTAGATCGCCTGGCCCACCAGGCGGAGGGTACTTGGCAAACCCGCCGATGTTTTCCTCAAGTACCTTTGCCAGAAAATCCGGATACGGATGTTTAGGCTCGCCCACGGTGCAATCGAGGACGTCGCCCGCATGAGCGTGCCCCTTAAGAAGCGCGCGCAAACGAACGAAGGCCGATGGCGGCAATGATGCGAAGCGGTCGGCTTCCATAATTCCTATGATCCAGTCCCCGAAAAAGTACGGGTGTCCCTTGCGTTTGGGGGGTGGATCAATTCCACAGAAGTATCGTTAACGGTTCGTCAAGAAAGCGCGGAAGAAGGGCTCTGTTAAGGTCCTGTTAAGGAATGGCGGACGTCATGGATGCGTGTTTCAGGCTTTAGACGTTGACGAACTCGGGGTAGGCCTCAAGCCCGAGCTCGGAATAATCAAGCCCGTCCATTTCCTCCTCGGCCGAGACCCGGATGCCAACGGTGTATTTGAGCGCAGCCCAGACGAGGGCGCTCATGACGCATACGAACAATCCGATGGCCACAACGCCGATCAATTGCCCGAGAAATGTAGGATCGCCGTCCGCCATCTTCCCGTGATTGGAAATGGGCACCGCCAAGGTTCCCCAAATGCCGCACACAAGATGAACGGGGATCGCGCCCACCACATCATCGATTCTAAGCCGGTCGAGCAGGGGAACTGCTGCGACTACCAGAAGACCCCCGATCGCGCCTACGAAAGCGGCTTGGCCAATGGAGGGCGCTAACGGTTCCGCGGTAATGGAGACGAGCCCGGCGAGCGCCCCGTTGAGCGCCATAGTGAGGTCGACTTTCTTGTAGAGAAGCTGGGTTGCGAGCATGGCGATGACAACGCCAGCAGCGGCGGCAGTATTTGTGTTGATGAAAATATTTGAGATCGCGGCGGCATCAATGCCGCTCCCCAATGCCAATTGCGATCCGCCATTAAACCCAAACCAACCGAGCCATAAGACAAAGGTGCCCAAAGTGGCGAGCGGCAAGTTAGAGCCAGGCATCGGATTGACGTGGCCGCCTGGGCCATACTTGCCGCGCCGCGCACCAAGAAAGATTGCGCCGATCAGCGCTGCCCATCCGCCCACGGAATGTACAAGCGTGCTGCCGGCAAAGTCAGAGAACGCGAAACGCGCGTCGAGCCAACCCTCGCCCCATTCCCACGATCCCTGGATGGGATAGATGACCCCGGTAAGGATTACTGTAAAAATAAGAAACGGCCAAAGCTTCATACGCTCCGCAAGCGTACCAGATACAATGGAGGCCGTGGTGGCGCAGAAGACCATCTGAAAGAACCAGTCCGATCCGCTGGCATACCCACCGCTGGCGAAATCGCCCGTTGCAATATTTGGGTCATCCGGACGCCAAGGCGCGAATGTCCCGATAATCCCGCCTTCGCCAATGCCGTACATAAGATTATAGCCGACAATCCAGAACATGAGCCCCGCGATGGCGTATAGCGAAATGTTCTTTAGGCTGATTGTTGCGGCATTCTTCGACCGCACCATGCCGGTTTCGAGCATGCAAAATCCAGCTGCCATAAACATGACAACCATGCCCGCCACAAGAAAAAGGAACGTGTTGAAGACATAGGCCGTCTCGGCCTCCACCGCGGCAATCGCACTGGTGGGAAAAAGGACAAGTGCGCCCACGCCGATTGCAACAGGCCAGACTTGTTTGCGAGGTCGATTGTTGAAGATCCCCATTTGAAAAGCGCACTCCTTTTGCCGAATGCCTGAACGGCTCCGGCCCCTCTGGGCGGCGCCTTTTATGGGGACACATCAAGACCCGTGCCGAATGATGCTCGGACAAAAAGGCGAGGATTTCTGCGGCTCTCAAGAAGGAAGGGTGGTGATGCTCCAGGCGCGGGCACATTCATTGGGCAGGGGGATGCCTAGGAAATAGGCAAGGCCGTTTTCGGCAATAGCTCTTCGATGGCCGCGCCCAGGCGGAGGAGTTTCGCCTCAGACCCGGCAGGGCCCATGAGCATAAGCCCGACAGGCAGCGGGGGGTGGCCTTTAGCCGGCGCGGTTAATCCGCAGGGCAAAGTAAGCGCGGCGAGGCCCAACATATTGGCAAGGCGCGTGAAGCGAAGCGCGCCAAGATTGGCGGCGGTATACCCTTCCGGCGTATCCAAATCTGAAATGGGCGGCGGCGGCTCGGCCGCCGTGGGCATGATCACCGCATCATAGGGCGCGGTTTCGCGCGCATACGCTTGGCGCAAGTCTTTGAAGATCCCCTCGATCTCCATCAACGCCGTGCCGGAATAGGCATCGGCCCCTTTTTTCATCCGCATACGGACGCCCGCATAAACTTTCTCGGGGTCGCTTTCGATCAATTCGCCCCAGATTGCCCAACCTTCCGCCGCCACGGGGGTGCCTTTGGTGTCCATCGTTTCATGGGTGCGGTCAATCACGCCCAAGGTGGCTGCTTCAATGCGCGCTCCGGCGCTGCGCAATTGTTCGATCGCTATTGCGAATGCTGCCCATACGTCCGGGTGCGTCTCAATTTCCGCTGAGTTCGGAACTGCAAAGTGAAGGCGTGCAAGATCGACGCCCGCAAAATCCAACGCTGGGCGGCGCGCGAGAATTACCCACAAGGCTGCAGCATCGGCGATGCTGCGCGCCAGCGGGCCAACCGTGTCGAGGGTTGGGCTTAAGGGATGAATGCCGTCAAGGGGGATTGACCCAGCGGTTGTCTTAAGGCCCACAAGCCCGTTCCACGCTGCGGGGATGCGCACCGACCCGGCGGTGTCGGTGCCGACGGCGATGGGCGCAAGGCCCCGCGCCACGGCAACCGCGCTGCCACACGAAGACCCGCCCGGCGCACGCGGCGTATTGTTGTCATACGGATTATCGGGACTACCCATTGTTGGGTTAATGCCGAGCCCTGAGAACGCAAACTCTACAAGTGCTGTTTTACCCAGAGTTATCAGCCCCGCGCGTACACCGCGTTCCAGCACCACCGCGTCGCGCTTTGCAATGTGATGCCGCAAGAGACGCGAGCCGTTTGTGGTCGGCGCGCCCACCGCTTCGATATTGTCTTTCCATGCCACCGGCACGCCATCGAGTGGCGAACGGCGTAGGCCCTTCTTTGCGCGGTCATGGGCGGCAATCGCTTCGGTCAGCGCGCGTTCTTCGGAGCCGTGCCAAAAGATGCGGCCATGCGGGTCAAACCGGCTGATCCGTTCAATCGCCGCTTCGGTCAACGAAACCGGATCAAGGCGCCCCTCGTCAATAAGGGCGCCGAGCGCAAGCGCATCAAAATGCGGCCAGTCGTGCGGCAAGGTCATGTGGGGACCCCGGGCTCCTGAGACATTTAGCGCGCTGGACATTTCCCGCGCGAGGGCGGAAGTTTCCCCCATGTCAGAAGGGACGGCAACCATAGAAACCGAAGCGCTAATCGTGGGCGGCGGCCTGGTGGGGCTGACACTGGGGCTTGCGCTCGCGCGCGGCGGCGTTGAATGCGTGGTGGTGGACGCGCTCGATCCTGCGGCCGGTGCGGACGCTGGGTTCGATGGCCGGGTATCGGCGCTTGCTTTTGCTACGTGCCGGATGTTCCGTGCCCTGAATTTATGGGATGACCTCGCACCTCACGCCCAACCCATCAACGACATCGTTGTGTCCGACAGCCGGGGCCCCCGTGCCGCCGACAAAGGCGCCGCCTCGCCATTTTTTTTGCATTTCGATCACCGCGAGATTGGCGACGAACCTCTGGGGCATTTGGTTGAAAACCGCCACACGCGCATTGCTCAGCAAAAGGCAATCGAAGCCGAACCGCTTGTGACACTCATCGCGCCCGACGGCGTGACGGGCGTTGATTATGATGCCCATGGCGCGACGGCCACCTTGCGCAGCGGACGCACCGTGCGGGGAAAAGTTTGTTTCGCGTGTGACGGGCGCGGCTCACCCACTCGCGAGGGGGTTGGCATCAAAATTGTGCGCTGGTCCTATTCCCAGGTAGGGATTGTGACAACAGTTGAACATGAACGGCCCCATGAAGGCGTCGCGCAAGAATACTTCTTGCCTGCCGGGCCCTTTGCCATCCTGCCTATGGTGGGGAACCGCTCGAGCCTTGTGTGGACTGAACGCGCGGAGCTCGCGCCTGCATTTGTCGCGCTTGATGATGATCCGTTTGCGGAGGAAATCGCAAACCGGTTTGGGCCTTACTTGGGGAAAACCCGGCCCGTGGGTCCGCGCTGGTCATATCCCCTTGGTTTTCAGATTGCGCGGGAATATGTGCGGCCGCGGCTTGCGCTGGTGGGCGATGCGGCGCACGGCGTTCACCCGATCGCAGGCCAGGGGCTTAATCTGGGATTGCGCGATGTGGCTGCATTAGCCGAAGTGATTGTGGAAACCGCTCGGCTCGGCCTTGATATCGGAGGCGAAGAAGCCCTTAAGCGCTATGAGAAATGGCGACGATTTGACAACACTGCCCTTGCGCTCGGAATGGACGCACTGGTGCATCTTTTCTCAAATGATTTGCCGCCGGTGCGCATCGCGCGCGACATTGGGCTCGGCATTGTAAATGAACTGCCGCCCTTGCGGCGGCTTTTCATACGCCACGCGGGCGGCACGGTTGCGCTCGGCGGCGAGGAGAAACTCCCCCGCCTTTTGCGCGGCAAAACCGTCTAGCCGCTAGGTCGGATCAATCAACCCCGCTTCGGCGACAATGCTGCGAAGCTCGTCCGGCGTCATCTGTGGGTGGTGACTGCCAAGAACGATTTCGATGGGCCGCTCCTCGTCCGCGAAAGCTTCAATCAGATCGAGCAGGAACACTTCCGATGCGCCCACTGGCGAAATCGTTGTATAAAGATCCGCATGGAACAGAATGTCGTGCTCTGGAATGTAGTAAACGATCATTTGCGCGGCATGGGGCGTTTCCACGGGGTGGGCTTCGATGGTCGTGATGCCATCCGTGTACGTCGTTACGCCATCGATAATCTCTATAACCGGATCAACAGGTTCGAGAGCCAACGCGTCTTTAACCGTCACGTACGGCGCATCAAAGAACGAGCGCAAGTACCCATCCGTGTCTTGGGTAACAAGCAACGGCACGCCTTCGCTGACCAAATGGCGCACCCCGGATATGTGATCGGAATGGTGGTGAGTAAAGCTGGCCTGCGTCACCTGCTTTCCCGGAACAGCTTCCGCCAATAACCCCAAGGCCGCGCGCGTCATGCCACCACTGATGGGAGCATCCACAAGGAAAATCCCTTCCTCCATCTCCACCGCCAGTGTGTGGTAAAGCAGCCCGGCATTGAGATCGTAGATCATGTAAACATGCGGAGCGATTTCTTCCACATGTGCGCCGCCTTCCACGAAGGTGACTAGCTCTTCGCCACGAGAGAAGAAGCCGTCAGGGTACGTCTCATTTATCTCAGACTCGACAAGCTCAAACACATAGAACGGCTCGTCCGACCCATCATAACTCGTAGCGTTACTGGGCAGCGCGAGCCCTGCGCCGCTCGTGTAGCCATCAAATTCGATGCGGCGAATGAAGTTACCGAGATTTGTGGAGAACTCGCTTGTCTCAAACGCCGCCATAAGTTGCGTGCGCCGATCAATATAGAGATAGGCGGTGCTATTGCCCCAGGGCATGGAAAGCACATCAAACCGACGGCGGTCCTCGCGCGTCTCGCCCACATGCCGAACCTGATTGGCGTTCTCAAGTGCATGACGAACGATCACTGGTGGCACCCAGGCCTGCGCCAATCGCCAGCTTCCTTCGGGGTTCGCGGTGGGCAACGGCGCGTAATGGCCCATGAGCGGCATCGAAAAATAATCGCTCTCACCATTGCGAATTACATTCCAATGGAAATCAAAGCCGCCCGCCTGTTCGAGTTCGCGTTCGACGCGGATCAACTGATTGGCAATGTCCATATGAACGCGAAGGGCGAACTGTTCGCCAGGAAGGGAATGCGCAGGCCGGTAGGATTGCGAAAGATCATGCGCTTCGCCCGCAAATTCGATCGACAGGCTGGTAAGCGCCAGCAATTCGTCGCGCCCGCCATGTGCGGCGGCTACGCTTTCAAGAACTTCGATCCCGCGCGAAAGCGCCGGGCCGGAAAGCCCGCCTTCGATCTGCGCCGTGGCTGGACCTGCAACCAGAACAAAAAGAAAAGCGGTAGACAGTGCGATGCGCATCGGCCCCTCCCAAGGGTTTTGCGAGTATTGAATGCCGCATAGGCGGCAAGCTCAACTCACAAGGGCGAGATACGGTGAAAGCGAGATATTCCGTTGCACACTGGCCGACGCGCGCTGCGTGTTGTCACTAAGTGTCAGGACTTTTCCTGATCCGACAACTCGCGCGCCTCTTCGGGGAGCATGATCGGAATGCCGTCGCGGATCGGGTAGGCAAGGCCCGCCGCCTTTGAAACCAGCTCATTTTTTTCGCGGTCATAGGCCAGCGTTGTGCGCGTCACCGGGCACACAAGAATTTCGAGAAGTTTCGGATCAACCTCGTATGTGTCGCTCATCCTGCCGGCTCCTATTGTATGGGGCCTTCGCGCCCTGACGTGTCAGCCACAATCGCCATCTCGATCAGCCCGGTCAATATCTCGGCACGCGCTTTCAGGTCTTTTGCTTCAAGCAAGGCTTGTTTTTCCTCGGCGCTAAAGGGACAAATCGCAGCAAGCGATCCGATCAGCGCTTCGGCGGGCGCGGCCTGCATGGCGGCCAAATCTACCTGCTGCCCAAACTTCGAAAAATATGTACGGAGCGAGTCGATGAGGCTCTCGCGCTCAAATGGAAGCTCGCTCGTATCCGGGTTGAGGTCGCTCTCAAACCCTGCCCAATCGGCTTCAACCTGGCGATAGGGCGTCGTTGCTGAAAGCGCGCGCGCCACATGGAACCGGCATATGCCGGTAAGCGAGATCAGGTAACGACCATCGCCGGTTTCGCTAAACTGGCTCAATCGCCCGGCGCATCCGACGTCAAATAGCTCGGGCCGTTCGGCTTCGTACTCCGAGACGCGCGGTTGGATCATGCCGATGATGCGTTCGCCAGAAAGCGCTGCATCTACCATGGCAAGGTAACGCGGCTCAAAAATGTTGAGCGGCAGTCTGGCGCGCGGCAGCATGATGACGCGGGACAGCGGGAAGATTGGTATGGCGCGGGGTAGCTCGTCCAGGCTTTCGTATGTGATCGGCCCGGGCATCACACTAGGCGAAAAGGATCGCCGATAGCGCTTGGCGCCCGGCGATGGTTGCCTCATCTGTAGGCCCCCAGGCCTCGAATAGTGTCACGAGCTGCTTGCGCGCACCGTCATCATTCCATTTGCGATCCATACGGACGATCTCAAGAAGCGCGTTCATAGCGCCCTCGCGGTCGTCTTCGGCATTCAGCGCGTTGGCAAGATCGAACCGGGCCTGATGATCCTTTGGATCAGTATCAAGTTTTGCGCGCAGTGCGGCCATCTCGCCTGTATCGGCGCTTTGACCGGTAAGTTGCATTGCCGCGCGCGCGGCGGTGACGATGGGGTCGTTCGCAGATTCCGGCAGCACCAGATCAAGCGCTTGTTCTGCGCGCTCGGCATCGCCCGATTTGATGTAGCATTGCGCAAGGCCCGCGAGCGCCTTGGCGTTGGTCGCGTCTTCTTGCAGCACGGCCGCGAACGTCTGCGCGGCAGTGGAAATGTCACCTTCATCAAAGGCAGCCGCGGCAACTTCGAGCGCTTCTTCGATTTGCGCCGCGCCCGTGGCTTCCGCGCCTGCGATCTTGGTGATGAATTCTTTGATTTGGCTTTCAGGAACCGCGCCCACAAAGCCATCCACCGGCTGACCATCTTTGAAAGCAAAGACGGCGGGGATTGATTGCAACGGCAATCCTGCCTGGGTGAGCTGCTGCGCCAGCATTTGGTTCTCATCAATGTTGACTTTGACGAGACGCACCGCGCCGCCCGCGTTTGCTACTTGATCTTCGAGCTGCGGCGTCAGGGTTTTGCACGGCCCGCACCAGGGTGCCCAAAAATCAACGATCACCGGAACGGTCATCGAGGCCTCGAGCACATCGGCGGCGAAGCTTTGCGCATCCGCGTCTTTAATCAGCGGCGCGTCAGTGGCATCGGGGGCAGTGGGCGTGGCGGCATCCTGGCCGTTTTCCATAGGGGCACTCCTTTTCTGGCCCATGACATAAGCCCGCGTGGCGCAGAAGAAAAGGGGTAGGGTGCCGCCTAAATCGCCGCGAAATCCATGATCTGGGGCTGAAAGCCGCAATCAGCGATAAAGCGCAAAAGATCTTCGGGCGTGATGGCGGTGGTGCCGGTGTTTTCCAAAGGGTGGAAGTGCACGGGATCGCACGCCATAAGAGCCGCATCGAGGATCACGTGGCTCAAGCGCTTGGCGCCACCGTGCATCAGCGCGAATATTGTGACCGCGCCAGGGGTGACCCCCAGCACTTCTTCCATCAACTCCGCCGAGCCGAATGATAACCGCCCCACATCCAGGTGGTGGTGAAGCTGTTTGAGGGGCACAACCGTCTCGTCCTCGGCGGAGATAAGAACAAGCTGGCCTTTTTTATCCTTGAGGAAAAGGTTCTTGGAATGCCCGCCGGGCCAGGCGGCCTTGAGGTGCGCGCCCTGTTCCACTGTGAAGATCGGCTCGTGGTCATAAGTCTTGTGCGCGATGCCGAGCGCATCGAGCCGGGCAAAAAGCGCTGTCCGCGAGGGGCCATTTTCGGCAGAAACCATGGGAGCGAGGACCTATTGCAATCGAAATCCGTTTGCGCAATAAGTAGCGCCCTTCGCGAGGGGGGTCACCCTCCTTGCCACCCACGGATGCGGGCGTAGCTCAGGGGTAGAGCACAACCTTGCCAAGGTTGGGGTCGTGAGTTCGAATCTCATCGCCCGCTCCAATAAAGACGGCGGCCTTCGGGCCGCCTTTTTTATTGGTAGTTCGCCCACCCCCTCACGCATCCCAATCGGGATAGCCCCATTTCTTGATCCAGGGCTCGAGCAGTTCGCGATGGGGTTCGACGTATTTGCGATAGTTGCGCCAATTTGTGCGCGGCAATGTTTCCTCCGGCGCATTGATCAGCATATCGATGACATCATCGCCCAAGGGGAGGCCCAGGCCTTCGCAAACTGTCAGCGCTGCGCCGGTCACATCTGCGGCTAGATCGTCGAAGGCAAGCTCAATGATATCGAGATCGAAGTGTTCGCGCGCGACCTCCGCGGCGGTCATGACCAAATTGTAGTACTTGGCCGCACTTTCAATTGTGACAAATTCAAAGGTGGACCGGCGCCCCACTTGGCGTGATTGGAAAGCGGAAACGACGATATCGCGCGGGTCGCGATGCATGAAAATCCAATTGCCGTCCGGGTTCGGTTGAACGAATGAGGAGATGTGTTGCGAGTAAAAAGGCTTCAGTTCAAGTGTTCGTGCTCCGGGCGGCACCTGGATGCCGGCTTCTTTCACATTGTCCCAATACATCTGCCTATAGGTGCGCGCTTCTTCCTCGGTAATTGCGGGAATGGTCTCCCAGGATCTTTCGTCACGAATCACATCGGCAAGCGGCGCGACCACTTTGCGCCGTTCCGCACCCACCAATAGAGGGTGCTCCTTTAATTTGGCGTGCAGCGAAGAAAGGCCGCAACGCGGGAAACCGATAAGATAAATCGGTGCAGGGGTGTCAAAATCCTTGTTCCACGTTGAGATCTTTTCAGCGATCGCGGGAATGGTCGCGATAATCTTTCGAAGCTCTTCGTGGTTTACCGTGTCGTGAAATTGCTGCGCGCCGCGGGGGAGAGATGCTTCCACCGCTTTGTTCATGGCGATGAAATGATCAAATGCTTCATCGTAATGGCCCACCGCATCGGCGGCCTCGGCGATGGCGCCCAATGTGAGCGTTTGCGATTTTGCATCATTGTGTTTCAGCGTTAGCGCAACAGAGGCGTGGGTGTAGGCTTCCTCTGCATTGCCCAGCTTAAGGTTGGCTTGCGCAAGGATTTGCCGGGCCATGATGTGATCGGGTTGGCGTGCGACAATGCTGGAAGCAAGCTCAATCGCTTGCTCATTATTGTCTTCGCGCAATTCGAGCCGGGCGAGCCCTGCCTTTGCATCATCGTTTTCAGGGTCAAGCGTGCAGCATTGCTCAAAGGCGGCGCGAGCGTGTGACCATCGCCTCATTTTGTATGCAGCTTTTCCCAAGTTCTCCCAAAACAAGATCGATTGCGGTTCTAGTTGTGCGGCCTTCTGGAAATACGTCACCGCGGTTTTGAGCTTGTTGATCGAGGCGTGCGCCGATCCCAAAAGGTTGGCAAGCGGTGCGCGTGTCGGCGCATCGCGAAACCCCGCTTCAAGGTATTTAATGGCTTCATCGTGCCGACCTTCGCCCATGCGGACGATTCCCAGCACCTCACATGCGAGAGGTTCGGAAATGTTGTCCTCAAGCGCGCGCAGCGCGAGGTGCTCCGCCTCCGGATGGTTCCCCGCCTCAATGGCGCGAGCGGCGGCTTCGGCAACTTGTCTTGCTTGTGTTGGCATTGATGCCTTGCAATTCGATAGTTTGGGTCAGCGCCGCAGCATCGGGAAGGAATTGTGCCGCTCGATCCAGACGGCACCGTAGACGATCATCGCACCAATGCACAAGAAGCCAGCCGATTTCGCCGCTGCAGGGCTAACTGCTTCGATGGCATTGTTGATTGCCGGCCATGCGATCGCAAAGCCAAATGAAATCAGAATAAAGATAAGTGACTTGATGGCGATCTCAACAATGAGCCGCCGTTTGGTCACGCGCTCCATAACGGTCAAGCGAAAGCTCAGGTCGTGATCTGGCGCATCGGACGTTTCAAAAAAATCTTCAAGTCGGTCAGTCATCGTCCGCTCCCAAAAGGGCAACAAGTCTCTGCCTGCCGCGCGCGATATGCGATTTTACCGTACCCACCGGTAATTCCAAGGCCTTTGCAGCTTCGTCGTGAGTAAGGCCCGCGCCCAGGCAAAGGGCAAGTGCGGCGCGCGGTTCAGGCGCAATCTCGGCCAGCGCTTGGCGCAATGCGAGCGCTCTTTCGGGTGCGGCCTGGTGCTGCTGCTGCACCTCGCTTTCCCGCCAATCTTGTTCTCGTTTACGCCGCCGCACCGCCGATCGCGCGGCCATCTTTGATTTGCGCCAGGCGATGCCCATAACCCAGGAGCGAAATTTTTCAGGGGTATCAAGACGGCGCAAAGTGGTCCAAGCGGTCAAGAATGTTTCTTGTGCCAAGTCTTCGGCCTCATCGGCGTCAACACAAACGCGGCGCAAAAAGGTTCTGACCGCACTGCCGTGCCGGTCGACAAGCATTGCAAATGCCGGGTCGGACCCCGATTGCGCCCGTCGCACAAGATGTGCGTCTTGTGTTGACCCCTCAACCAAAACTCGTCAGCGATCTATTTGCGCGGCTTAAAAAGCGACGACACCAGGAACGACAAACCTATAACGCCCAGAATGAGCGCCACGAAGTAGCCTTCTTCTCCTAAACCAATGAGACCGCTGTGTGTGGCATAGGCGAAAACGCCCGCCAATCCCAACATAAGGATCACGACAAAAGGAGAAGCCGATTGCCATTCATCCTTTTCCTCCATTGCATTTTCAATTCCGAGGTCGAGCCCGCTACTCTTTGACGTGATCTCAAGAGCTTTGAGCAAACCCTCCGGGGGCTCCTTTCCGCTGGCGGCGAAGGATTTGAGCATGTCCAGCGTCGCCTGATGCCGCCGATATTTCATCCAACTGTCCCAACCAGCGCTAAGGAAGAACGCAAGCGGGAAAAGCAGCCACCAAAAGCTAAACAAGAAATCACTAAAACTCGGTCCCGATTCCATTTGGTATCCTCTCTCAATTGTCCATCGCCGTTCGTATGTGCCCTTAGTTGCCGCCGACCCAGCAATTGGATGCGTAGGGGCTCAAAAACCCTGAGTCTCCAAGCATTAGATTACCCCCACAATCGTGATTTGTTACCGGGGCTTTCCACCCTCAGCCTATGCCAAGCAATATTGGGGGAGAACATCATGCGCACACCGTTTGTCGTATTGGCACTAGCACTTTTAACATCGAGTGCTGCGGCCGTGGAACTTGAGGAATTGTGGATAATCGAGGGCTTTGCTAGCCCCGAAAGCATTGCGGTCTCTGAAGACGGTTCAACGCTCTATGTGTCGAACGTTGCGGGCGAGGCGGGTGATCGCGACGGTGAGGGTTTCATTAGCCGCGTTTCGCCCGAAGGCGAGGTTCTGGAACTGCGCTGGGTCGAGGGGTTCAATGCGCCCAAGGGGCTCGACATTTCCGGCGATCAACTTGTTGTTTCAGATATTGATGCTGTGGCGGTCATCGATATTGCCACGGCCACGATTGTTGAGCGGATCGAGTTTCCCGAAGCGGTTTTCCTCAACGATGTGGAAGTTCTTTCCGACGGGTCGGTCCTCGTTTCCGACAGCGGGGCCGCGCGGATCTATCATGTAGAAGACGGTGCAATCAGCACCTATACCGAAGGCGAATGGCTCGCGGGCGTCAACGGGCTTTTGCAAGAAGGCGATCAGCTGTTGATCAGTACCATGGATACGCACAGTCTTTTTGCGTTCGATCCGGCCACCGGCGAGCACCAAGTGCTGGCATCGGATGTGGGCAATGGCGATGGCATCGCGATCCTTGAGGGCGGCGCCTATTTGGTCAGCGAATGGCCAGGGCGTCTTTTCCATGTGAGTGCCGATGGAACGACCACCACGATCTTGGACACGCGCGAGGCGCCTTACTTCATCAACGATTTTAATCTGGTGGGGGACACGCTTTTCGTGCCGCATTGGCAGCCGGGCGCCGTGAGTGCCTATCGCGTCACCCAGTAGCTCAGCACATCATCACACCAACATCCCTGCGGCGGCGAAATACGCTAACTCACTTTCATCGCGACGCCCGCGCAACTCGCGAACGAGCATCGTGATCGCGAGCCCGGCCGAGGTCAGCCCGCCGATTAAAGCGGGCGCAGCGCCAACTACAATGTCATAGCCAATTCCAAACGGCGCCGCCGCCAAGAGAAAAATGCGCAGCACGATCATGTTCGTTTGCAGCCGTCCCAACATCACGAGACAGCAAGATGCGAGCGCTAATGATGAGGAGAGCCCGTCCCAATTTGTGAAGACAAACGCAGTCACCACGGGCAGGAAAGCAAGGCCGAGAAAGCGTGCGCAGGGCCGGCCACCGGCGAAATGGGCCACCAGGGATTGGGCGGCTCCCACAAAGCAAACTGTGGCGCCGCTGCTTGCGCCCATCAGCAAATACTGGATGCCGTAACTCGCGCCAATTCCGAATTGGAAGGTGAGCAGTCCGGTACGGGACCGCATCAAGGGCCAGAAAAGCTGACAGGCGAGGCCGCACGCGCCAAAAAGTGCCGCGACGGGCTCTTGCCTGATCATGTCCAGAAGTTCCGTCATTTTCTGCTCCCTCGGGCCCAATTCCTCGTTGGGCACAAAACCTACCAACTGGTTGGTGGGTAGATACATACCAACTAGTTGGTTGTCAACCCAAAGAGCAAAAATATCCTCGGTCTTTGCAGAACATGAGGAATTTGGCGGATTCCAGCAGGGGTCTAGGCCTTGAAGTCAGGTCGGAAAAGGACTAAATACAAACCAGTTGGTTTGGAGATAGATATGACGGCCAAAGGTGAAATCACCCGAACGAAGATTCTTGATGGGGCTCAAGGTCTCATCATGAAGCAAGGATTTGCGGGAACGTCGATCGACGACATCCTGAGCACCTCAGGGGTCACCAAGGGTGCCTTCTTCCACCAATTCAAGGGAAAGGCCCAACTCGCGCGGGCGCTCGTGGAGCGCTACGCCATGACCGATCTAAAACTATTTGAGGGCTTTCTTAACGAGGTGGAGGCGGAATCATCAGATCCGTTGGTTCAGGCCATCAGCTTCCTCAGAAAATTCGAGGCCTATATCGAGGGGGCACTGGATGATGATGCGCCAGGCTGCATGTACGCGGTCTATACCTATGAAAGTGCCCAGTTTGATGCCGAAATCCTCAACATCGTGTCCGACACGTTGCGCAAATGGACCTCGATCTACGTCCGCAAGTACCAAGAAGTGATCGATGCCTACCCGCCCGCGATCGATGTGACGGCGCGGCAATTGGCCGAACTGACGGTTTCCATTGTGGAGGGCGGTATCATTCTGCAGCGCGCCCATGGCGACAACGGCGCCACGAACCGTCAATCAGAACAGCTGAGGAATTACCTGCATCTTCTGTTTGGCGAGCCCAGAGCCGTGGCTGCCTAAGGCCCTACTTGGTCCTACTTTGGGTATTAACCCAAAGGCAAAACGGCAGATTTCCGCGCTCCTCCGAGGTATTGCCGCCTTCTCCCTTTTAAGGCCCTGTGCTAACGTCTTAGGATTAGTGGGGCGCGGCGGTCCTTTGGGGGGCGTCGCAACGGGAAGACACGCGGCCGATGCGCATAATTTGAGTGCGTGCGGCTGACGAAACGTGGGGTAATTCGTCTTGCAGGCGGCCGACGTCTTGATGGCTTGCATCGAACAGCAAGTCCTCATTGCATCTTCAAAACCTTTGATCCCGTTCCTCGGCGCGGCGTTTCTGCTCATGCTCGGTTTTGGGCGGCTATTGCCTGCGCTTTGGCTGTTGATCCGAGGGCGGACCGATGAAGCGCATGGCGACCCTGCGGTGCGGGTTCCTTGGACGCTCACCACTACCATCGCCAAGTACCTGGCAGCCCTGACAAACATCATTGCCTACCTCTATGTGCCAGCCGCGCTTTTGGTCGGTGTTGGCCTTGCCGGCGAAATGATCATTGGGCGAACGCACCCCATCCTTTTCTATCTCGATTTGAGCGGCATTGGGCTGGGGCTTTTGACCACCGTCTTGTTGCTCGTAACAAACTGGGTTGCGCGGCGACCGGCCATGACCGAGGCCTATGCGCAAATCACCCACGATGCGCCCGCGCGGCACGTGAACCAGGCGCTCAGAAATCGCGGCACGTCGCGGGCCGAGATTGTGTTGGCGACCGTCGCGGTGATGGCCCTTGCAAGTCATCAGGCGCTTGCGCCCGCCGACCGCATGTCGGCTGAGCGTATGGTGGTCCAAGTTGTACAAGATTGCCCGGAAGTGAATGAAAGTGGCGCTGACTTTGCAGCGCTTCCCGACACACTTCCAGAATGGCAGCACGCGCGGCTCCCAAGCCGCAGCATTGGCGGCGTCACTGATGCGGATCAACCAGGCGAAACGCCTCCGGAGCAGGAAAGCGTGACCGACGACGGGCTTTTGGAAACAAAGCCCAGCACCTGGACCGATATGGCCGGCCTTGTGATGAGTGTCCCGGACGCGCCCATCCATAATCTTCCAACGCCTGAGATGCGGTCCGACCGTCCGGTTCTCCGCCCCGCGATGACGATCCCTCAGTACACGGAAAATAATAGCCCGGCCATGCCGCCGCCCAATCTTTTTGGCACCATTGCGCAGGAAACCCGCATGGCACCTGACTTCTGGCAGATCCGTGTGCGCACAGGCATTGATGATTTCAGGCGGTGTCTTACCGAGCGGTTGATCTGTGACAACAACGCCGATCATTGGCTTTCATTCGTGGAAAGCGCACGCGATCTCGAGGAGTTTGACCTCTTCCTTGCTGTCAATAGTTTCATCAACAACGAAGTGCGGTTTCAATCTGACAGCTCGCTCGCCGCGGTGCTCGATGATTGGGTGACGCCCGCATCGCTGGTCAATGGCGCCCGAGGGGATTGCGAAGATTTCGCACTTGCCAAGTTCTGGATGCTCGAAATGTTAGGGATTGATCGCAGCGATCTCTATGTGGTGGTGGTACAGGATGAGGCGGTGCACCTGCCGCATGCTTATCTTGCGGTTCGCAGCGGCGGAGAGATTTGGCTCCTGGACAGCCGCACCAATCGCCCTCTTCTGCCGGAAGAACTCGAAGGCATTGTGCCGGTGGTGACCATCGGCCACGCGGCGGCTTATCTGCACGGCCGGCCCGTGGATCCCGGGCAGCCCATGTCATTTTATTGGGATGAGCTTGGTCTTACGCTCTCAAACCGAGGCTAAACGAATTGCGGCGCCACCGCGTAGTTCCGGGCAAACTTTAGCTTTTCAAGCAGCAACAAGAACGTTCCGTTGTAATCCACAATGCGGTTCCAAATGCCTTTGCGCGGCAGATGCAGAACGCTGCGCGGAAAATCGTGGTGATGGGAATGGAACGCTTCGCCACCTGTCAAAAACGCCAGCGCATAAGTCACCCAGGTGGGCACTTTCATATGGCCACACACGTTGATGCCGAGCGTCGTTGCGTGGAACTGAACGCCGCGCGCAATCACTACCGTGCCGTGGATAATGGCGGTAAAGATCAGCGAGCCGCCAAGCACCCAGACAATGCCGTAGATCGCAATTGGCACTAGCAGGTGAACCACCACCGAAAATGAGTTGTAGAACCGATCGCCCACTTTCACGGCAGGAATTTTTTCAAGCCAATTGGGCATCGGCCGCGCCATGTCCACAGGGTCGCGCCATAAGATCCAGCCAACCCACGCCCAGAACTTACCTTCCGCTGGGTTATGCGGATCGCCCGGCTGATCGGAGTGGCGGTGGTGTTGCGAGTGGTAATTGACCCAATCCGTCAGCTTGCCCTGCATCGCCAGAATACAATTGAACATCACGAAGATCTGGGCAGGCAAATTCAATTCGCCCGCGCGGTGTTGCCAAATGCGGTGCAAGGGGCCGATCCCTTGATTGCACATGAAGATCGTGAACGCCCCTACGGAAAGCGCGACGGGCAAATACCACCAGTAAAGGTGCAGGCCTTCGAGCGCGAGGCCCAGGATCGTCATGACCAGCACCAAGGAAATGCCTAGGCCAGGATAAATAAAGGCAGAAAACATGCTCGCCCAATTGAGGCTGGCGAAACTTTTCTGAATGGCCTGGGAACGGGGAATAAGATCGGTACTGATGCTCATGTACTTTGCCCTCTGAGCTTTGGAACGCGTGACGAATCTAGCCCTCGGATGCTGAAGATAAAGGGGGCCTATTGCCGCGTCCAACCTTTTTGGACCCGATTGCCTTATCAGGCAGTAACAAGTGGCATTCTGGACGATGACGCGCGGGGAGCGGTCTTTCGTCACGGCTGTGTTACTTTCCGCGAAATTCGGTTGGCACCAGAGCCTCTTGCAGGGCATAAACCCCCGCAAGACCTTAGGGATACGATTTCAGGGGAAATTGAAAAATGACAGAATTGAAGACAATGGCGGCGCAACTTAGTCGTCTCGCCATGTTGCTTCTGGTGGCGATCGCGCTTCCGCTTGCGGCCTGTTCGAACGAGCAGAACGCGCAAACCGCAACCGAGGAAGAAGTTGCCGCCGAGGAATCCCAAGAGCCTGCTCGTGAGCAGATCTCCTGGGACCTGACGGACATCTATGAGACCCGCGAAGCGTGGGATGCGGCCCGCACCGGACTGCTTGAACGCGTTCCAGAAATTCAGTCTTACGAGGGCCGCCTGGGCGAAGGACCCGAAGTTCTTCTCGAAGCGCTTCGTATGCAAACGGAAGTTACGATTGAGGCGTTCAAGGTCACGGTCTATGCCAGCATGACTTCAGACGAAGACCAACGCATCGGCGAAAATCAAGAGATGCGCCAGCTGGGCCAGGAACTTGGTAACCAGCTCAATCAGGCGTCGTCCTGGTCGACCCCGGAAATTCTTGATCTCGGCGCTGAACGGATCATGGAATATGTGGCATCCGATCCGGAAGGCTACGCGCCTTATCGGTTTGTCTTAGAAAACATCCTGCGCAATGCGCCGCATACGCTTTCCACCGAAGGTGAGCGCATCATGGCGCTGGCAGGTCAGCCCACGGGTCAAGCTTTCCAAACCTATAGCCTTCTCGCGAACTCCGACATTGAATGGCCCACCATCACGCTTTCTGATGGATCCGAGGTTTACCTCAATTCGTCAGGGTACGGTCTTCATCGTGCGTCTCAGAACCGGGATGATCGCATCGCAGTCTTTAATGCGTTCTACGGCAGGTGGGCTGAGTTCCAGGCGAGCGCGGGGCAAATTCTCAACAGCCACATTCAGGGGCAGGTCTTTATCTCGCGGGCGCGCGATTTTGAAAGCTCGCTTCAGATGAACCTCGATGCGGATAATTTGCCGACCGAGGTTTATGACACCTTGGTCGAGCAGGTGAACGGGGCGCTGCCGCTCTATCATCGCTATCTCGGTTTGCGCGCGCGCATTCTGGGCGTCGAAGACATGGGCTATCACGACATCTACCCTGAAGCGATCGAGATCGATCGCACGTTCACCATTGATGACTCGCGCGATCTACTAATCGCTTCAGTCGCGCCGCTGGGCGAAGATTATATCACCCGTCTTGAAGATGCGACTGCGCAGGATTGGCAGCACGTTTACCCGCAAGATGGCAAGCGCTCGGGCGCCTATATGAACCACGGCGCTTATGGCATTCACCCCTATGTGCTGCTTAATCATCAGGATACGTATGAATCATTTGGCACGTATGCTCACGAATGGGGCCACGCCCTTCATTCACTCTACAGCCAAGAGAGCAACGGGTTCGACACGGCGTATTACTCGACCTTCATCGCCGAAACCGCAGCGATTGTGAATCAGATCCTCTCGGAAGAGTATTTGATTGCGAATGCGACCACGGACGAAGAACGGCTCTTTTATCTGGACCGCGTGCTTGAACAATATCGGGGCACGCTTTTCCGGCAAACTATGTTTGCGGAATTTGAAGGGGCGATTTACGCGGAAGTGGAAGCGGGCAATCCGCTTACGGGTCAGCGGCTTTCGGAAATTTACCTCGAGATCGTGCGCCGCTATCACGGCCACGACGAAGGGGTGATGAATGTCGACGAGCAGATCGGGATGGAGTGGGCCTATATCCCTCACTTCTATTTCAATCACTACGTCTTCCAGTATTCCACCAGCCAAGTGATCTCGGACTTCTTTGCCGGGCAGATCATGGCGGGCGATGAGACCGCGGTGCCACGGCTTCTTGATGTGCTGCGCGCCGGGGGCTCTGACTATCCCTACAATATCGTGCTCGAGGGTGGGCTCGATATGGCGACGGCGGATGCCTATGAGCCAGCGCTTTCGCGGCTTGAGCGGATGCTCGACGAATACGAAGCCCTGCTCGATCGCTTGGGTTACTAAGGCCGGGCACGGAGCATCGAGTAAGCGGCCGGCCGGGCATTAGCTTGGTCGGTCGCACTACATTCACGGCTTCGTGTCTCACGCTAACCCCATCGTGACGTGACGTGGGCACTGCCGATTGAGGATATTCCGTTTGCTATGAGATGCGCCGCACCGGGTCATTGTGAAACGCGCGGCCAGAACTGAGGGGCAGAAATGAAACTTTTGATCAACCAACTCGACCGCCCGCTGGTGCAATGGAGCGCCGCCGCAGGCCTTGCCATTGCATTGGCCATGTCCACCGCGCTCGTCGCGCCGCAAGTGCTAGCGCAACCCGCCTACATCGCTGACGAAGAGCCGCCGGAGCAGGAACAAATTCCGTGGGACCTCACGGATATGTACGAAAGTTATGAGACGTGGGACGCGAGCCGCGAGAACGTGCTCGACCGCCTGCCGGAACTTGAAGCCTACCGCGGTCGCTTGGGCGAAGGGCCCGAGGTCATGCTCGAGGCGCTTGCCACCTTCAGCGAAGTGCAGATGGAAGCGATCCGCGCCTTTGTGTACGCCAACATGCTGTTTGATGAGAACCAAACAAACACCAGCGCCGAAGCGATGACCCAGCAAGTGGACGAAATGTTCGCTCAGTTGGGCCGCGCCACGGCTTGGAACAATCCTGAGTTGGTTGCGCTTGGCGAAGAGGTGGTTAGTGAATTTATTGATTCAAACCCCGAAGCGTTTGCGCGTTACCGCTTGCAGCTTTTGGATACGATCCGCAACGCGCAATACATTCTCAACGATGAAGGGGAAGAGATCTTGGCTGCGGCGGGTATCCTTCCTGGCCAAGCGCAGCAGACATATAATTTGCTGACAAATTCCGACATCACCTGGCCGACGATCGAAATTGGCGGCGAGGAAGTGTACCTCAACTCATCGGGCTATTCGTTCCACCGGGCGAACACCGACCGCGCAGTGCGCACGGAAGTGTTCGATACCTACTGGGGCGCTTGGGAAGACTATGAGGCGACCATCGGTCAGGTTCTGAACACGCACATCCAAAACCAGATCTTTGTTGCGCGCGCACGCGGGTACGACGACACGCTTCAGATGAACCTCTTCGGGCCGAACCTGCCCGCTGAGGTGTATGAGACGCTTGTGGCGCAAGTTAACGAAATGCTGCCCTTGCAGCATCGTTACTTCGAGCTGCGCGCACGCCTGATGGGCCTTGATGACTTTGGCTATCAGGACATCTATCCCGAAGCGTTGGAGCTTGATCGTAATTTTGACATCTACGAGTCGCGCTCGATCCTGATTGATGCTGCCGCGCCTTTGGGTGAGGCCTACCAAACCCAGTTGCAGTGGGCCACGGGTCAGGGTTGGGAACATGTCTATCCGGAGCCAGGCAAGCGCTCGGGCGCCTATGCCTGGGGCACGTACGACACGCACCCCTACATCCTGCTTAATCACCAGGATGATTACGAGAGCATGTCCACTTATGCCCACGAATGGGGCCATGGCATGCACTCGCTGATGTCGTATGAAAACAATCCGTATGAGACGGCGTACTACTCCACATTCATTGCGGAGACCGCTTCGATCGGGAACGAAATCCTTGTTCAGGAATACATGATCGAGAACGCGCAAAGCGACGAAGAACGGCTCTACATTATTGACCGCATCCTCGAAGGCTTCCGCGGCACGCTGTTCCGGCAAACCATGTTTGCTGAGTTTGAACGCGCAGCATATGTGGAAGTGGAAGAAGGGCGCCCGCTCACCGGGGAGCGCCTGTCGGAGATTTATCTCGATATCGTGCGTCGCTACCATGGTCATGACCAGGGCATTGTGAATGTGGACGATGAGATCAAGATGGAATGGGCCTACATCCCGCACTTCTATCGCAACTATTATGTGTTCCAGTATTCGACCAGCCTGGTGCAGTCGAATTTCTTTATCGAGCGCATCTTGCAGGGCGACGAGGAAACGCGGGCGAATTTCATCCAGCTTCTAAGCGCCGGTGGATCGGACTACGCCTATAACCTCGTCAATGAAGCGGGACTCGATATGGCGAGCGTCGATGCTTACGCGCCCACGCGGCAAAGGATGGAGCGTTTGCTTAATCAGTATGAGGAACTTCTCGATAGTCTCGGCTACGAGTAAAGGCAGCCTCTTTAGGCATTATGGGCGGGGGAGCAATCCTCCGCCCTTTTTTATTGCCTATTCGGCGGGCGCACCGTGGGCGCGAAGTTCGCGGGTGGCTTGGCGTAGGATCTGCACCGATGACCAGGTAAAGAGCCCGGCCATAATCATGGCGACCGCCAAATCGGGCCAGCGCGTACCCGTGAATGCCACCAGCCCACCTGCGGCGACCACCGCCACATTACCGATGGCGTCATTGCGGCTGCACAGCCAGACCGATCGCACGTTGGAATCTCCGTCGCGAAAATTAAGAAGGATCAAGACGCTCGCCACATTGGCGGCGAGGGCGAGAAGCCCCACGCCGGTCATTATAAAGGGCTCAGGCGCGGCCACATAAAACACCCGCCAAATCGCGGTTCCCAAAATGAAGGCGCCCATCAGCAGTAACGTGATGCCCTTGAAGAAGGCTGCCGAGGCGCGGGCGCGCACGGACATGCCAATCACGAACAGGCTGAGCGCATAAGTGAACGTGTCGCCGAAGAAATCGAGGGCATCGGCCTGAAGCGCCACCGAATTCCCAAGCTGCCCCGCAGTCATTTCAACGAGGAACATGACCCCATTTATGGCGATCACAGCCCATAGGGCGCGGCGAAATTCTGGGCTCGCCCCATCAAAATGGCAGTTTTCTCCGCAATTTGCGCTCAACGATTAGTCTCCACTAGCTGGACTCCAGGACCCTAAGCCCTACAATGATTGTAACTTCAAGGGTCAATTTGAAGGGACAAGGGTGATGGTCAGGGAATATTCCGTGGGCGAGCTGGCAAAGGAGGCGGGCTGTTCGGCCCAGTCCGTGCGCTGGTACGAAGCGCAAGGCTTGATGCCGGCTGCGGCGCGTACCGCTGGCAATCAACGGCGCTATGGCACAGGTCATCTGACCCGGCTCAAATTCTTGCGCCATGCACGCGATCTTGGATTTTCATTGGATGACATTCGCGAGCTTTTGTCCCTCACGGGCCGCCCCGACATACCTTGCGAGGATGCGGACCGCATCGCCTCACGGCACTTGGGACTTGTGGAAGAACGGCTCGCCGCGCTTGGGGAATTGCGTGATGAGCTCAAAACCATGGTGCACGAATGCCAGGGCGGGCGCATTGCTGAATGCAGGGTAATCGAAGTTTTGTCCGATCACCACAAATGTCAGCATGAGGAGCACCTTGAGGCGCTCCCCAGCAATCCCTTACCCACCTGATCTTAGAAGTATCGCGCGAGCCGAACTTGCAGAAAGTCATCGTCCGCGAACGATGCGAGCGGATCTGAGGCGGGCACGTCTACAAAAAACCGCGTTTCCACCTGCAAGAAGAAATCTTCGCCGAAGCGTCGTTCGGCTTCGACGCTAAGCGCGTATCCATTTCCGTCCATATCGAAAATGCCGCCGCCCAAGATGGTCGTGCTTTGAATGTCATTCGCGCTCCAACGAAGACCCGCGAATACATCGCTCTGAAACGGGTTCATGGCGTCTTCCCCACGCTCGTCCCAAACATATTCTGCAACAATGCCAAGATCGCTTGGTGTATCGAAGATGCCATAAAACGAATACTCAATCCCGCCCGTCGCTTGGGTCCAATTCTCATCCATCTGCCAGCGGTGAAAGCCCTCGAACTTATAAAGCATGGGGCCGAAGGTGGCTTGCACATCCACGGATGATTGATGCATCAGCGGATAATAGGGAATGAGGATGGGCGAGAAGTTCTTATCAACGCCCGGCACGAACAGCGGGTCGCGCGACGTGCCATAAAAATGCGAAAGCCCGAAATCCCAAGCGCCCGCATAGTGCGACCAGCGTGCGGCAAAATCCTGATGCTCTTCCTCCTGGTCGCTTTCAAAAAGCGCCATATCCTCCGCCACGGGAATATCAAAACGCGGCCGACCTTCGACACCCGGAAACTCACGCTCACGGAAATAGGGCAACCAATAGAAATCAAAAATTCCGAAGTCCGTTGGGAAGGTGAGGTTGACCATGGGCTGGCCAAGCTTGTCCTCGCCATCAATGCTTTCCAGATTGTCGGTTTGGTTGATCACGTCGATCAGGTGCGCGGCTTCGGTGCGCCCCCAGAAAACTCTTTTAAGCCCCACGCGCAATTCGAAGTGATCGAACACGCCTTCGTAGTAGGCTTCGCGCAGATCGAAATGTGTGCGCTCGTCATCGCGGCTATCAATGCGTCCGAATGGGGTGAACACAAGCGTGTGGTCGGGGTTGAGGAAAATCTCAATTTCCAACTGTCCGGCTACGGACAGATTATCGTTTGATTGGCGTGCGTCAGATGGGTCTTCAAAAAACAGCTGGAGCTCGGGCTCGACATAGCCCGAGTAATCCGTCTCCACGTCGGCAAACGCAGGAGACGCCGCAGTCGCGGCACAAATGGCCGCGATTGTTGTGAAGATGCCCCTATACATGGCGATCCTCGGCTTTTGACCCCGTTCAATTGGCCCCGCACCCTCCCACAGGTGCCGAGCCTCCCTTTAACGAGCCCGACGAAGGCTCGCGCGCGTAAAGTCGTCCTCGGTTAGCCCGCTTTGAAATTCAAAGCTCGTCCAGGTGAGATCCGTGGACTTGCCCGTCAAGTGGTTAACCATTTGGAGCGTGTGCGCGCGCCAGAATTGATCCAAATAGAGCTCATAGTCAAGGAACGTCAAAGTCTTAAGAAGATCGTCCCGGCGATT
>Ga0209273_10000992_pt1 | contig 28938 bp, 22 predicted proteins | sample tdAd471_FD_187126 | JGI IMG/M metagenome (GOLD analysis project Ga0209273, IMG submission 187126) | Marine sediment microbial communities from the Atlantic coast under amendment with organic carbon and nitrate - tdAd47.1 (SPAdes)... | ecosystem: Environmental > Aquatic > Marine > Coastal >...
ACGAAGATTAGTGCGCCAGTAGGCATGACGGCGATCGCGTGACATGGTGAGTTCTCTCGGTTGGCTGGGCAAAAAAAGGCCGGCAATTTTGCCGGGCCCATTATCTTATCAACAGCACCCTGTTAGCAGGGTGAAGAATACCCGCAACCCCGAGCCATCAACCGGAGCGCTATTCGCGAAAGCGTTTTGCCAGCCAGTAATCGACACTAAGGTATCGACCCCCGCCGTAGAAAAACAGCACCAGCAGCATCACCAGATAGGTGGCCGCAAATTCGATACCGTTGTTGAGCATGACAAAAGAACCGTGCTCTGTCAGCCAGCCGTAGTGACCGTGCTCTTTGAGTAACTCACGGCCGGCCGCCAGCCTTTCAACGCCGCCCAACACTCTGTCATTGGCAAAGGGGGCGCTGGCGTCGGCAATCGCCTGCCAACCGTACTGCCAGTGCACGGTGACCATCGCCATGACCATGGTCACCATCAGCGGAATAGCGATCCAGCGCGTGGATAACCCCACCAGCAGCAACAGGGCACCACCCAGTTCGGCCCAGCCAGCCAGAAAAGCCATGACTTCCGGCATCGGCAGCCCCAACCCCCAGTCAGGGTTACCAAACCAGGCGACGGTTGCATCCGTGGGCATCATCCAGCCAAACAGGCCGTCGGTTTCAATACTCGCGTTCATGAATTTAATTTTTTGGGTGCCCGCCATCCAGAAGACGGGGATTAGATAGGCCCGCACCGCCAACGGTGCGAGGAAATCCAGCCCTCGCGTGCGGTCGAGCAGGTTTTGAAAAAAATTTAGCAATCCAATCATGATCTGCGCCTCTCGCGGGTCTTTCAGCTCCGGAAAAGTGACGGGGCATAACCCCGCCATGTCTAACTGGAGGAGAGGACCGGAGAGAGAAACCAGATGTTGCGCTGGACGCAGAAAAACCTGCTGTTAGCACCTGATCAGGGCTGACCAGGCAAATCCCGAATGCGCTTTAATCTGCTGCGGGCGGTTCTGGATTATGGCTGCCAATGATGATGCCTCGGCTCACCAGCTCCTGCAGGGTTTGCTCACCACCACCCACCACCTGCTCGATGGTTAATGACGGAAAATCGGCCGCTAATTGCTCCAGCACCTGTCGCGCGCTCTGCCGTTCCGGCTCTCGCAACCGCTCTAGCAACAGCCAGGTAATGGCGTTGATTTCCATGAACTGCACATCGAAGTCGCGGTCTCGGTAGACGGTTAAAAAGGTCTGCTGCGACGGCGGTTCATCGGGTATGAAATCCGGGCCGATGCGGTGTACCGGAAAATCATAACGTAGCGGCCAGGCATTGGCCGAGACCAGCGGACAATTATCGAGGAGATCACCGGCAGCGAAACTCGTTACGGGATCGTCTTCAGCGACGGCAACCGCCAGTTCGGTCCATTCGTAATGGGCAAGCTCTTCTGCACAGGGCATATCGGCTAAATAGCGGTTGCCGGATTCACGCAACCAGGTGAGGAATTCGCGACCAATCTCTAAAAAGTAGGGGGTCTGGCAGGCATGCTCGGCAACAAATTGTTCGGCCAGTGATTGCCAGCGCGCCTCTCCCAGCAACTTACTGAGCACCGGGAAATTGTTATCCAGAAAGCTCTTGATGTTGTTAAACACCAGTTCCCGGTATAGCGCTGCTCGCTCAGGCGCCACTCCTGCCGGAATCGGCACCTCCTCGGGCCGGCGCAGGTAGGCGGCAAAATCCTGCTGGATTTCACGAAAATCGGTAGCGCTAGCCCTCGGCACGGTCCCGCTCAGGTCGACTGATCGGCTGCTGCATAACGCGAATTCGCTCCAGCTCGGGCAACAACGCTTCCAGGGGTGGAATATCAAAATCCCGCTCCAGCAGAGTCGGAATCGATCCAAACCGAGCGTAGGCACTCTGCAACAGCTGCCAGGCAGGCTCCGCCACGGCAGCGCCGTGGGTATCAACAACCAGATCAGCCGACTTGCGCAGGTGACCGGCCTGGTGGATATAAGCAATACGATCGGCAGGGACCCCGGCCAGAAAAGTCTCTGCATCGTAGCCGTGATTAACGCTGTTCACATAGATGTTATTCACATCCAGTAGCAGCTGACAGTCAGCCTCGGCAAGCAGGTTGCGAATAAAATCGAGCTCCTCAATCTGCTTACCCGGCGCCGCGTAGTAGGAAATATTTTCGATAATGAGCGGCCGCTCAAGAATATCCTGCACTCGGCGTATGCGCTCGGCAACAAAACGCACCGCCTCGTCCGTAAAGGGAATGGGCACCAGCTCGTAGAGCTGGCCATCGATGCAGTTGCTGCTCAGGTGCTCACTGTAGGCAACAACCTCGAACTCATCGAGAAACCGCTTGACCCGTTTAAGTAGTAGCTCATCAAGCGGGTCTGGCCCACCCAGTGACAGGGAAAGCCCGTGGCAGAGCAGTGGTCGCTGCTCAACAACCTGTCGAAATTTGTGGCCCAGCCGACCCCCCACGCCAATCCAGTTTTCCGGCGCGACTTCAAAGAAATCGATAACGTCCGGAATCTGGTTTAGCAGCGGGTCCAGCAGGACCCGCCGCAAACCAAGTCCAGTGTTACCGATAGTGGCGAGCTGAGGACTCAAGCGAATCGCCTGAGATCAGTTAACTCAGGCAGCGCCACCACATTTGGCTTCGCCACAACTACCTTCTTTGACACCTTTATCACCGCCACAGCTCCCTTCTTTGGCACCTTTATCACCGCCACAGCTCCCTTCTTTGGCACCTTTTTCGTCGCCGCAGCTACCTTCTTTGGCGCCTTTGTCACCGCCGCAGCTACCTTCCATCGCAATCTGCATGTAGCCACCATCCAGCGAGCTCAGCTGAAAAGGGTTAGCCGACGCAGTGCCCGCAGCAACACCAAGGGTTAACGCCACGGCAACCGCTTTGGCGACCGGGGCTTTGCGAAGGTCTCGTTCATTTGCACTCATGGTTAATTCTCCTGACTGTTATCAATGGAAGGTGGAACCAGTCGTTCCGCGGATCAGTCGCAACGGCGTGACCGAGTGCTGACTCATACCCATGATAAAGACCTTAACCGAAATAGAAATCTTTCATCTCGGCTAACTTTTTGACGGGCGGGAAGGGAGGGGGTGTGCGAGGCCATAAAGAGAAATGGTGGCAATGGGTGGATTCGAACCACCGACACCGGCATTATGAGTGCCGTGCTCTAACCAACTGAGCTACATTGCCATCGCTGGCTCTATTTATGGGGCGCGTAGTTTAACAACAACTGAGCCACTGATTCCAATTCCTCTCAGTTAAACATTTCGCCCGCCACGCCGATAACCTGATTGCAAATCCATGCGTATTCAATCAGGACGATTGCGTGACAGAAATTTCTACCGATCCGGTCGAGGCCGAACAACGATTCAGAGAAGTAAATCAGGCACGCCTTGACCGGTTAGGTGCGTCCCTTTCTCTGCGCCAGTGGGATTTACTATGCGTCATCCCCGCGTTGCTGCACCTGAATAACCCCGAACTGCCGGGGTTTGTTGATGAACAGACCCCCCATAGTATTCGTAACTATCAGCCCGACCCGACCACCATTGCCACCCTGAGCAAGCTGATCGCCGGTTTTCGTTATCAGCCCAAAACAGCGCTTCAGTACCCTATCTTATCTATATTTATGATGGGCAGTAGCGGCAGCATTGCCTTCAGCGCCGACAGTGATTTTGATGTCTGGGTCTGCATTAACCCCGAAACCGTGGCAGCTGATCGGCAGTTACTGCAATTAAAATTCACGAAAATCGAGGCATGGGCTTATAAATTTGGCATAGAACTTCACTTTTTTATTGTTGAACAGGGCCAGTTTCACTCGAACGAGGAGCTGACCCTTTCTGGTGAAAGCAGCGGTTCTGCTCAACGGTTTCTGCTGCTCGAAGAGTTCTACCGCTCCGCAATCCTGCTCGCCGGGCTACCACCCTTGTGGTGGATTGTTCCTGCGGAACAGGAAGCCAGCTATGAAGCGTTTTCGGACTCCCTGAGCCGTTGGCCAGCCATCAAGGCAGAAAACTACATTGATTTTGGTCCGCTAATCGACATTCCGGTGGAGGAGTTCACCGGTGCCGGGCTCTGGCAAATTTTTAAGGGCATCGATTCACCTTACAAATCGGTGATGAAAATGATTTTGATGGAAGCTTACAGCGCTGAGCATCCGGACACCCGGTTAGTGAGTCTCGACTACAAACAGAAAGTGCAGCAGGGCATCACGGAACTGGAACGACTCGACCCCTACCTGCTGATGTTCGAGAAAGCCGACGCCTATCTGATTGAAAGTGGCCAGAATGAACGAGCTGAGCTTCTCCGGCACTGTTTCTATCTAAAAATCGGCGAGCACCTTACGCTGTCGGCGCCCTCCACCCGCCAGCAATTACGCCGCAACTTGATGCGCAGTTACGTTGATAGCTGGGAGTGGACCCCCCACAAACTCCAGACCCTGGACCAACGGCACCGTTGGCGTATTGATCAGATCATCGCAGAAACCAATAAGATTAACCGCGAGCTAAGCAGCAGTTACACCCGCCTGTCTCAACAGGCTGCAGGAAGAAGCTCGTCCACCGCGATTAGCAACAAAGACCTTCACGTGCTGGGCAGACGACTCTACGCAGCGTTAGAACGCAAACCCGGTAAAATTGAAATTGCCAACCGCAGTCGGGAGATGATCTCACCGGAACCTGTTCTGGCAATTAGCAGGGCGCGCAGCAAAAAAGGGACGGTAGTCTGGCTACTTCACAATCAGGCGGGTGCCACCAGCAGCAACCAACCAGTAATGCCCTTAAAGCGGTTCGTTAATCCGATCGAATTACTACTCTGGTGCTGGCTCAACAGCATCACTACCGGCAACACTCGGTGGCTATCCAATCAATCGGTAACCGGATTGGGTATCAAGGAACTCACCCTGACAAACCGCTTCATTGAAGCGCAGTTACCACTACCGGAGGTGTTGACTACGTCAACGGATGAATTAGCTGCACCCCTGCGCTTCAGGCGGCTGCTGATCATCGTTAACCTTGGTCACGAACCTTTTGCAGACAATGCTCGCAAGGGAGTGCACCTGGCCAGTTCTCGCTCGGATCCGCTGAGCTATGGTGACTCAAAACTTAATACCGTCAAAAAGATAGATCTCATCTATACCTCGGCCTGGGGCGAGGTTACCTGCTATAGCCGATTCGGTGACAAAGCGGTTGGTGAAGCACTTCAGCGCTACCTCACCGAACTTTCCGTCCATGGCGATAAATACCCGGAACCGAAATTTTTCGGCTTTTCCGAACATTCCGGGAGTCTCGCTACGCAACGAGTTGAAACCCTGTTTAGCAGTGCTCGTCAGCTGCTTAACGATAACTCGGGACACCTGGTTAAACTCGTTTACGCCACTGGGCCCGGATTTGTGCTGCTGGAAAAGTCCGGGGCCGATATCCAGGTTCAGCAGTTGAAAAATCGACGAGCACTGGTCGAAAAATTTAGCCAGCCGCCTCCCGGCCCGACCGTGACCCGAATAGACCCACTGGCCGGTGGTATCGGTGACCTGGCCCTGATGACTGAGCTGAACCAGTTCGGCGCCATTCAACTTTTTATCCACATCAACGGTCGCGTCACTCACCTTCATGTGATGGATGAATGGGGCGCCTACATGACCCAGAGCACAGAAACCTACGAACTCCAGAGCCTGTTACAGCATCTGCATCTATTTGTTGACAACATCACCCGCAAACTACGGATTGCCGGGCCAGACAACCGAGATATACCGGTCACTTACTACCAGTTATTGCACGGTAACAACGGCGAGTGGCAACCTCGCGAAGTTGAGTTAAAAGTCGACGGGAAGAAGCCGGTTACGGATATTCACGTACTCGCGACCCCTTCCAGCAGTGGCAGTCAGGCGTTGTCCATTTTCTTCAACGGGGAGGAATTTTCTTCGCTCAAACTGGGAGGGAGCCTTTATGAACAGGTCGCGTTGCAGGTCCTCAGTCATCGTAAAAACCGTGAAAACTACCCCGTGTTCATCACCGACGTTGAGCTCGAGCAGCCAGTCGCCAGCGCCGCGTCGCTGCAAAGCATCCATTATTTTAAATATAAAAAATCCATCGAGGAGCGCCTCACCACAGCAATACGAGAGCCTCAGGTCAACGAAGCGTTGCCACAACCGCTGGAAATTTGAATTTCATTTCAGCAGCGGCAATACTTGCGCTCCCGACACCACTTTACCGACGTTTATCAATGAAAAATTGCTGGCAACTGGCGCGAAACATCACCCTTCTCCTGACGGCTCTTCATCTGCTTGGGGGCTGCGGTCAGATGGGACCGCTCTACCACCCGGAAACCCCGGCCAGTCAGCTCACCACCAGCCGCTGATTACCTTGACTAGCGCTTTTGTTCGCCGTGGCGGTCAGTTGCACGCCGACCAGTTATCGCTGGCGGAAATCGCCGCCGTCTATGGCACCCCCTGCTACGTCTACTCCCGGACAGCAATCGAATCAGCCTGGCAGGAACTTGATACCGCCCTGGCGCCCCACCCCCACCAGATTTGCTACGCCGTAAAAGCGAACTCCAATTTAGCCGTGCTCGAGCTAATGGTAAGGATGGGATCCGGTTTTGACGTCGTCTCCGGGGGCGAGCTGGCTCGCGTAATCGCCGCTGGCGGTGATCCAGCCAGGGTAGTCTTTTCCGGAGTTGCCAAAACCGATAAGGAACTGGAGCAGGCTCTCACTGTCGGGGTCGGCTGCATAAACCTGGAATCAGTCAGTGAGATTGGTCGCCTGGAGCGAATTGCCAGTGACCTGGGGGTTACCGCGCCGGTGGCGCTGCGAGTCAATCCGGATGTCGATCCCCGAACACACCCCTATATTTCGACCGGACTTAAGGAAAACAAGTTTGGCGTAGATATCGCTGCTGCCGCAGAAATTTACGCCCGGATAGCCAGTTCTCCCCAATTATCACCAAAAGGAATTGATTGCCATATTGGCTCCCAGTTAACCGATCTTGAACCCCTTGTTGATGCCATTAGCCGGGTACTCGCGCTAGTCGACCAACTAAGAGACGAAGGGATTGACCTGAATCACATTGATATTGGCGGTGGGCTCGGCATTCGCTATCAGGACGAACAGCCGCCCTCTTTTGACGATTATGCAGAGCAAATACTCACCCTGTTCAACGGGCGCAAGGAGGCCATTGTGGTGGAACCTGGCCGCAGCATGGTGGGTAATGCCGGGGTGCTGGTTACCCAGATCATCGGTCTGAAACCGGGCGCAGAGAAAAATTTTGCCCTGGTCGACGCAGCGATGAATGACCTGCTCAGGCCCGCTCTCTATAACGCCTGGCACGATATCGAGCCTGTTTCGATAACCAGCCCGCCGGTTACCATGGCCTGGGATATTGTCGGTCCGGTTTGCGAAACAGGTGATTTCCTTGGCCAGGAACGGCAGTTAGCGCTGCGGGAAGGGGACCTGCTGGCGGTCATGAGTTGCGGCGCTTACGGTTTTACGATGGCATCAAATTACAACAGCCGACCTCGCCCTGCCGAAGTCATGGTCGCCGGCGACATCCACTACCTGATCCGTAAGCGGGAAACCGTTGAGCAGTTGTATGAACTTGAATGCGGACTGCCTGCCTAGCGGCCGGTACGCAGGAACAGATAGATCCCGCTGACCAGCTGTAATAACAGCAGCAAGGCCGCCGCATCCACCAGTATCACCCCGGGCAACCCTAACAGGCGGCCACTGTGCAGGTCGAGCAACAGCCTTTCCCAGGTAAGTGAATGCTGATGGTAAAGACGGTAGGCCTCAGACCGTTCCTGGGGAAGCAGCAGCTCCGGAATCGACCACGACAGGTCTGGTTGACTGGGTACCCGGCGCCACTCACTGGCCATTTCATCCGTTGATAATAGCTGTCCCGCCGACTCGATTACCGGACCGACATTACTACAGCCTGCTCGGTCTATCTGTCCTAACAGGTTTGCCGGCAGGTTAACCGTTTCTACCAGTTCACCGCCGGGCGTCAGCAAAGTGATCCTGGTAGCGGAAAGCACGAAGAGTAGTTCGGACCATGAGCAGGCGGCAATAACCGGCTCCAGGCTATCCACCACGCGCTGGCCGTTGAGATAAACACCCTCATCCAGCTGCAGTAACTGGCCAGTTCCAACGTAGAGACGGGCTGCTCTGCCCGGCGGTTTGAAGCCGTACCACTGTAACAACGGGCGATAATTCACATGATGTCGATCCAGGCCCAGGTCATCAGTGTGGTTAAGGAAAATACCGGTGATGGCAAGGTTCAATAACAACACGGCAGAACAGAGCCCGGCCCAGAGATGCCAGACACGCCAACGCTCTGCTCGTGCGCGGAGTCTCTTATTCACGTGGGGGGATTTGTTGGTGGAGGTAGAGTGCCAGCCGACCCAGGCGTTTTAACGCTGACACCGATAGTGTTGCACCAGAAATACCGTCAATGGTGCCACTTAACTGTCGGTTATCCAGCAATGAAAGACCCGAAAACTGGCGCGTAAACGCAGGATAACGAACCTCACCACCCCGACTTTCTCGAAAGGCCAGCACCTGCACCGATTCGATAACTTCATCGTCGATAACCAGACCGACGGTAATGGGTAATTCCTTACCAATCTCTTCCAGTATCCAGGCCGTACGGAGGTCATCCTCACCGGGCCGGTTCGCCCAGTAACGAATGCGAAGCGCCGGGTAGCGATGGCCCAGAATGGTCTCGACATTTTCACGGACATTCCCGCGCAGCCAGACGGTTTGCGGCGCCGGAAGCTGATCACCAAACACGGTCTGTAAAAACCCCTCTCGTGACTGGTACTCAGTGCCGATAACCGGCAGACAACAAAAAAAGCAGAGCGCCCCCAGGGCGCTCTGCTTTACTCCGGACTGTAGACCCGAAATCCTGCTAACGATTTTAGAACTGGTAACCAACACCCAGATTAAATCCGTCTTCGTCGGTCTGGCCGCTAGGGGCATCCATATTCATCCAGTCAAACTTGATTACCACCCGTTGGTGGGGCCAGTAGTTTACGCCAATATCAGTCTGCTTAAATTCACTGTCACCACCAGCACCGGCTTCATTATCCCAACTGGAGCGACGTGCAAACAGTCCCCAGCTGGAGTTAATCCGATAAGAAGGCTCGACAAACCAGCCCTCCTGTTCATCCCGGCCCAGGGCTTTAGCTTCGGCGCCATCGATGTCCCACATGGCATAAAGCGCCCGCAGACCAAACGGGCCGCGGTTATAGACCAGGTGGGTTTCGGTTAACAGGCCTTCTGCGTCATCAGTAAAAGAATCGCTCTGGGTCATATCCCCCTGGCGCTGCACAGTGGCAGCCAGCTCCAGACCCGGAACACCGGTGTATTTCAGCCGGGCGGTAACGGCCCCGTCCTTAGCCGGCGCTTCGCTGACTTTCCGGCGGCCGTCGCGGGGCTTAAAGGTAAATACGCCGCTTTTGGAAGCCTCTAAACCGGAGTGCACCGCCAGGTCGTAACCGAAACCACCCCCCAGATCACCACTGAACATCACCCCGGCTTCCCACCAGGTGGTTGGGATAATGTTTTTCTCAACATTGTTACGCTCTACCCCGTAGAAGGTGTTGGGCTCGTGGGTCTCATTGAGAATGCCCACTGGCAGTAAAAACACACCGCCGGCTACCCGGTGCTGGTCGTTAATGTCATATTCAATGTAGGCCTGCTCTACCTCAACTTCACCATTTTTACCTTCGCCGGCAAGGCTGTGTTCTATTTCAAATTCGGAGAAAAAGCGCAGATCGTCGGTAAACTGGTGGCCAAAAAACAGTACAAACCGGTGAAGGTCTATTTCGTCGTTGAGATTGGTGTTATTCCAGTGCACCTCGCCGTAACCACCAACGCTGGTTTTCTCCGCCCACTGTGCGAGCTGTGAAGCCGCGCTGTTTTCCACCTGCTCAACAATGGTCTCCTGCGCCGCTGACATCTCCTGCTGCTGATTCTCCAGCTGCTCGATCCGCTCCAGCGCCTGCTGCAACATTGCCTTCAGGTCACTCAACTCATCCGCCTGAACCGTGACTACTGGCACAGCCAGCAACAGCGCCGCCAACCACCGGGCGGTAATTTTGATGGTCATCGTAAAAATCCCTCTTAATTTGTCTGCTTTTTATGCTTAAACGAGCCGCTGGCCGGGTCGACCAGCGCGAAGGATGATAACCCAATTAATAATCATTCGTATTAAGATTTGAAAATTTGTGGGGATCGTTTTCCCCATCAGGCTGCCATCAACCCGTTCCGAGCTGCCGAAATACCGCGTCCACTGCCTGTAAAGTCCGCCGAATCTCGTCATCGCCATGGGCGGCACTGACAAACCCGGTCTCGTAGGCAGACGGCGCCAGATAGACACCCTGCTGCAACAGGAGGTGGAAAACCCGGGCGTAGCGAGCCGTATCACAACGACTGACTGCAGCAAAATCATCCACTACCGGCGCATCCGTAAAGAAGAGCGCGAACATAGTGCCAACCTGGTTGATCACCAGGGGCAACCCATGCTGCTGCGCCAGCGCCCTGATGCCATCCGTAAGCTGCGTGGTTTTACTGACAATGGCGTCAAACACGCCGGGCCGCTGAATTAGCTCCAGGGTTTTTAAGCCAGCAGCCGTTGCTAACGGATTCCCGGAGAGCGTTCCTGCCTGATAAACCGGCCCCACCGGCGCCAGATGCTGCATGATCTCGGCCCGACCACCAAATGCTCCAACTGGCAGACCACCGCCGATGACTTTACCGAGTGTCGTTATATCCGGCGTCACGCCGTAAAGTCCCTGAGCGCCACCAATAGCGACCCGAAAACCACTCATTACCTCATCAAAAATGAGCACCACCCCATGGCGGTCGCAAAGAGCCCGCAATTTTGTCAGGTACCCGTCTGCTGGGGGAATACACCCCATGTTACCGGCCACCGGCTCGACGATGACACAGGCTAATTCGTCACCCAGTTCACTGAACAGCTTATCGGCCGCTTCGGTGTCATTGAAGGGCAGGGTAAGGGTTAATTTTGCCAGTGCATCCGGAACCCCCGGCGAGGAGGGCACACCTAGGGTTAGCGCCCCGGAACCGGCCTTAACCAGCAGGCTATCGGCGTGGCCGTGATAGCAGCCTTCAAATTTAACTATTTTGTCCCGACCCGTGACTCCCCGTGCCAGACGAATCGCACTCATGGTCGCCTCCGTCCCCGAATTGACCATCCTTACCTGCTCAATCGATGGCACCAACGCCACCAGCTGTTCAGCCAGGTCCGTCTCGGCGGTAGTAGGCGCGCCATAGGACGTACCTCTCGCGGCAGCATTACTGACTGCATCAACGACCTCGGGGTGAGCGTGACCCATGATCATCGGTCCCCAGGAACAGACATAATCAATATATCGGTTACCCGCCGTATCGATTACCTCTGCACCGGCTGCCCGGTCGATGAACAGTGGTTCTCCACCGACCCCATTGAACGCCCTGACCGGCGAGTTGACCCCGCCAGGAATTAACCGACAGGCGTGCTGGAAGAGTTCGTGGTTGTCGCTACTCATGGATTGCTCCGGTTTTGATTGGGCCGCACCAGCTTTCGGCCCCGTGTTCCGAGCCGTTCCGGATAACCCCTAAATTAAAATGAAGTGTGCCAAGGGCATCACCTGTCGTGCATCTGCCCACATATTTCACGCGCTGCTAACTCGCTATCGGCGACGCTGAATAACGCTGCGATGACGGCCACGGCATCCACGCCTGCAGCCATCAGTTGCCTGACATTCGCCGGGGTAATGCCGCCAATACCGACGATAGGCAGATTAACCCGCTGACGAGCGTCGCGAATCTGGTCCAGGGTTACGTAGCGCTCCCCGGGCTTGGTCACGGAGGGGAAACAGCGACCAAACGCCACATAATCGGCGCCCTCCTGCTCTGCATTTATCGCTATTTCCACCTGGTTGTAACAGGAAATACCAATAACCGCTCCGGCCCCCAATGTTTCACGCGCGGCGGCCAGCTGACCATCTTCTTCGCCAAGGTGAACGCCATCGGCACCGGCTACAGCGGCGAGCTCGTAATCATCGTTGACGATAAAAACAGTCCCTCGCCGTGCACATAGTTCAGCCAGTGCCGTCGCCTGATCCAGGCGTTTTTCCGAATCCGCGCTTTTGTCCCGGTATTGCAGGGTGGTGGCGCCACCGGCGATGACCGCTGCGGCCCGCGAAAGCAATTCATTCTCAGCCGTTATTCCGGTATCAATAATCGCATAAAGGCCGGACGGGGTCTTTTGGGTGGTCAAGATCGCACCCGCCGCGGTATCCATTGCCCTGAGCCGAGTTGGTCTCCGTACTGGAGACTCTTCCAGGTGTAGGCCTGCGCCTCGATTACCGCCGCTTCCAGGTCAATGCCACGGGCCATCCCTGCGGCGACGGCGCTGGCTAAAGTACAGCCACTGCCATGGTAGGAGTGGGGTAATCTTGGCCAGTCCTGCGCCAGTGGCGGTCGATCGGTTCGGTAAAGCATGTTAGTAACGTCCTGACTCGGTGCGTGGGTACCGGTAACCAGCACGGCTTTACAACCGGTGGCCAACAATTTTTGAGCGGCCAGATGAGCAATTTTCTCACCCGTAATCGCCGATAGCTCTTCGGTATTGGGTGTCACTAATGTCGCCAGGGGAATAAGTTTTGCCAGCAGATGTGCAGCCATTCCCTGTTCCCCAAGCGGCCCTCCGAAACCGGCCGCCAACACGGGATCAACCACCAGAGGCAGCAGGGGATACTGCCTGGCCACATCCACCACAACGGCCAGCGCATCAAGACTACCGAGCATGCCCACCTTAATCGCTGCGGGTTTAAAATCAGCAACCAGCCTGTTTACCTGCTCCCGGAGCAGCGCTGCGTCCACCGCTTGAAAGCGGTAGACCTGACCACTGTCCTGCACGGTAAGCGCTGTAATCACCGGTGCTGCGTGGCAGTTGCCCGCCGCCAGTGCCTCGATATCGGCCTGCACGCCTGCGCCACCACTGGGATCGTGCCCGCCAAAACAGAGCACCACCGGAACCCGTTTATGTTGTTTATCTATCAATCATTTTCCAGGGTATTTAAATAACAGAATCACTTGCCAATGCAGAAACTGCTAAAGATAGCACCCAGTAGATCGTCGCTGGTGACCGTACCGGTAATCTCCCCCAGGGACTCTTGGGCAACCCTCAGCTCTTCGGCCAACAGTTCACCGGCACCGTGCTCTACCAGGGAACGGCAGCCTGCTTCAACCGCCTGACTAACCTGCGATAGCGCCACCAGGTGACGGCGACGGGCTATAAATACACCATCCTCGGAAGGACGGTATCCAGCCGCTTTTGCAATCTCGGTGCGCAGCAGCTCAAGCCCTGCTCCGCTTTTGGCAGAAACGTGAACATGAACCCGGTCGCGATCCTCAACCACTGCTGCCGCCTGACCGGTGATATCAATTTTGTTAGTAACGACGATGGGGGTGGCATTTTTTGCCATTTCCAGTATCCGCAACTGCAGCTGGTCTGCATCAGATAACGCTTCAGTCCCGGCATCGAGGATAAGCAGCAGGTCAGCATCCCTTATCGCCTGCTCTGCAAGGGCAATCCCGGCCAGTTCGACCGGGTCATCGGAGTCCCGTATACCGGCGGTATCGACAAATTCGATCATCAATCCGTCGATTGAAACCGTTTCCCGCAGGAGATCACGGGTAGTGCCGGCAATATCGGTGACAATGGCCCGCTCCTGACCGGCCAGGGCATTCAATAACGTGGACTTGCCCACATTAGCGGGGCCCGCAATGACCGCCCGGATGCCATCACGCAACAAATTGCCCTGGGTGGCGGACTCCAGCAACTGGGCGATGTTTTTTTGTAACGACGCCAGCCATTCGGTAACGCGGTGGTCTTTTAGAAAATCGATCTCCTCATCGGGGAAATCAAGGGCTGCTTCAATGTAAACCCGCAAATTCATCATCTGCTGAGCAAGGGCATCAACCTGGGTCGAAAATTCGCCCTGCAAAACCCGCTGTGCACTCAACGCTGCCTGTTCACTGGAAGCATCAATTAGATCGGCTATCGCTTCTGCCTGAACCAGATCGAGCCGGTCATTAAGAAATGCTCGCTGACTAAACTCGCCAGGCCGGGCCATCCGGGCGCCCACCCGGGTCGCGGAATCAATAAGCAGGTCAACCACCACTGGACCGCCGTGGCATTGAAGCTCTACGACCTCTTCACCGGTAAAGGAGTTGGGTGCCGGGAAATACAGCAATAAACCGCTATCAACCGCGTCACCGCTGCTATTCTTAAACTGTCTTAACACCGCCTGCCGAGGCGCCGGTAGAGGCCCGGCTATCGTCGTGGCTATGGTCGCCGCTTTGGGACCGGAGAGTCGAATCACCGCCACCCCGCCGCGACCAGGTGGAGTTGCGCGGGCTACGATGGTGTCTATCGCCATGATCCGCCTCCGTTAAAAGCCCCTTGTCAGGCGAACGCCTGACTAATCAGGAAGCCGTGTATTGACGGGTTATGTACCATTGCTGGAGGATCGACAGAATGTTGTTAACCACCCAGTAAAGCACCAGACCGGCGGGGAAGGTGAGGAAGAAGAAGGTGAAAACAATCGGCATCGCCATCATCACTTTCTGTTGTATCGGGTCAAGCTGGGTCGGGTTCATGCGCTGTTGAACCAGCATACTCACCCCCATAATAATCGGTAACACATAGTAAGGATCCGCCTGAGAAAGATCGGTGAGCCAGAGGACAAAGCCGGCCTGGCGCAATTCCACACTTTCAAGCAGTACCCAGTAAAGGGCGATAAATACTGGAATCTGAATAAGGATCGGTAAGCAGCCCCCCAGCGGATTGATTTTTTCCGTGCGGTAGAGCTCCATCATTTTCTGGTTTAACACGGTCTTGTCATCGGCATAAGCTTCACGCAGGGCGACCATTTTTGGCTGGACACCTTTCATTTTTGCCATTGACCGATAGCCAACCGTTGAGAGCGGGTAAAAAATCGCTTTCAGAATGACGGTAACGCCAATAATGGCCCAGCCCCAGTTGCCGAAAAGCCCGTGTAACCATTTAAGCACCCAGAACACCGGCTGCGCGAGAAACGTCAACATGCCGAAGTCGGTAGCAAGCTCTAAACCCTGAGAAATCGCGGTTAGGCGGTGCTGCTCTTTTGGACCCAGGTATAAGGTTACTGCGTCAGATAATTCCTGGCCTGTCTGAACTGTATGACCGGGACTCAGGGTACCGACAGCATACCGCTGGGCCTCGAGAGCCCTGGTGTAGAAACGTTCCGTCTGTTCAGGGACAAGGGCTGTAACGAAATAGTGTTCCAGCATCGCCACCCAGCCATTGTCCGTGGGCAGGGCCATGGGCTGTTCATCGATGTCGTCGTAGCTGACCTTGTTGTATTTCTCGTCAGCCGTGTAGTAAGCCGAACCCTCGTAGGAGGCCGGAGCAAAAAATGACCGTTCGGCGCCACTGCCCGGAGATCGAACCAGCTGATTGTAAAAACGACCCTGCCAGGCGCGTTCTGACTGATTGGATAAGGTGGTTTCTATTTTTACCTGATAGCTGCCGCGTTTAAATCCTAGTCGTCTCACCGCAGTAAGCCCATTTTTTAGCCTGGCTGTGGCAACTATTTCCAGCTGGTTTTTTCCGTCAGTCAGCTGGTAATCATCGGATGCAATGGTAAACAGAGTGTTGTGATTAGGGGCCTCCAAACTCTCGGGGCTAGCGACCATCCCAGACTGGACGTAATACTGTCGTGCCGCACTGTCATCCAGAATAACCGTAAACTCTTCAGGGTTTTCCTGAGTCACCGGATAATTTTTTAACCATGCTCGACGAGGTACTGCACCTCGGCTATCGATTTCTACAATAAGGGTGTCGGTTTCCACCCGGACCAACCGGGAAGCCTGTTGATTTGACGTGCCGTAACTGTCTGCAGTGGGAAGCTCTGCCGGCGTTGCCACGGTTTGACGGCCAGGCATCGAATCAGCGTCTTCCTCGATGTCAACTGGAGCGGGAATATCCGGATTAGCAGCAGCCTGTGCCATCGGTTCGGGCTGATTTTCCTGCTGCCAGGATTCCCATATTTGCAGCAGAAGAAAAGCCAGAATAACAAAAAGGACGAGGCGAACAGTTTCCATATTCATCCGAAAGGTAGAGGTGACCGGTTAGTGGGTTTTATCGGGAATCGGATCGATTCCGCCTGCGGACCAGGGATTGCATCTTATTATTCGCAGAAAGGTTAACCAGATGGCCCGGGGTGCTGAGAATTCCTGCAAACACTGAAGACAATAGTCGGAACAACTGGGACTATACCGACAACTACTCCCCAGCAATGGACTAAGGAAATACCGGTAACCACGCACCAGATAGCTCAGCAGGTGATTAACCATCGCCAAGCCTTTGCCAGAGCTTACCCAGCGCATCATTTACCTGGTCGGACTGAAATGACTTTATGTCTCGGCGCACTAGCAACACCAGGTCAACGCCGGGAAGCTTTAATCGATTGCGTCTAAAGCTTTCGCGGGCCTGGCGTCGAATCCGGTTTCGACCCACGGAAAGGCGCACATTTTTTTTGCTAATCACAAAACCTAACCGGGGGTAACCCAGCTGATTTTCTCGGAAGAGCAGGGTAAATGGCGGGATTATTAAGCGAACAGGCTGTTCAAAAACCCGATCAAATTGATGTCGCTCTACAAGTCGGTAGCATCGGTTAAAAGATTCGCTATCCGTATCGCCCTTTGACAACCCAGCGGTCAGTGTTAAACCGCGTTACGGGATTAGCCGTTTGCGACCTTTGGCTCTGCGAGCATTGATAACTTTGCGGCCCCCGAGAGTGCGCATGCGTGCCCGGAACCCATGGGTTCTAGCCCGTTTAATCTGGCTTGGTTGAAATGTACGTTTCATTGGAATCCAACTGGTATTGGCCTGGCAAATAGCCGGGGCGAAAAAAATGGAACGCAAGGCTACCCGAGGCAACCCCGCCAGTCAACATTTTCGCGGTAAATCCTGGTTGAAATGGAGCCTTAACCTTGTATACACACCATCACGGTTACGGTTAAATTACCGGGGATAACGAACGGGTTCGTTTAACCATTTTTGTACGGATAGAATTAGCCCTGTTAGTTCGCTAACAAAGCGCCCGTTCAAACCCCAGATTTATTCGCTACCGTATGAGCACTGACGATTTGTGGAATTCCTGCTTACTTGAACTACAACAACGTCTTGGGTCTCAGGAATTCAACACCTGGATCAGACCGTTACAAAACGTAGAAGCGGACGAAGGTAACGTCACCCTGCTGGCGCCAAATCGGTTTGTTCTTGATTGGGTTAACGATAAGTACTACCACGACATTGAAGCCGTGCTTGCCAACCTGTCAGGCCAACAAACCAAACTCACCATCAAACTGGGGTCAAGCCGGGGCAAGCCCGCGTCCAGAAGCCCCCTGAAAAAAACGGCAATTAAACGTCTGGCTGCGAAAAAAGACGACATCAAATTCAATGATGTCAGCCATAAACTCGATGAAAACCTCTCCTTCGATAATTTTATTGAGGGGAAATCCAACCAACTGTGTCGAGCTGCGGCATTGCAGATAAGTAACGGCGACGAGACCGTCTATAACCCGTTGCTTATTTATGGAGGGGTAGGGCTTGGAAAAACCCACATCATGCACGCCTGTGGATTACGCATAAAGCAGCGGCAACCCGATCGGAAAGTCATTTATTTACACGCTGAACGCTTCGTAGCGGATATGGTTTCGTCCCTGCAGCACAATCGGATGGACCGATTTAAAAATTATTATCGTTCCGCCGATGTACTGCTGATAGACGATATTCAGTTTTTCGCCGGCAAAGAACGGTCACAGGAAGAGTTTTTTCATATTTTCAATAGCTTGCTGGACGGCAGAAACCAGGTGATTCTGACCTGTGACCGGTATCCGAAAGACATCAAAGGGCTGGAAGACCGACTGATTTCTCGATTCGGCTGGGGCCTGAGTGTAGCGGTGGAGCCACCGGAGCTGGAAACACGAATCGCTATCGTTAACAGTAAATCGATCCTGTCAGGGCAAAACCTGCCCGACGACGTTGCCTTTTATATCGCTAAAAACATTCACTCCAATGTGAGGGAGCTCGAAGGGGCTCTACGGCGAGTAGAGGCTTACGCAAACTTCACTAACAACCCTATCTCTCTGGAACTTACCCGAGAAGCGCTCAAAGATATCCTGGCAGCTCAGAGCAGGACCATCACTGTCGAAAGCATCCAGAAAGTTGTCGCTGAATATTTCAGGATAAAAATCTCCGACCTTCACTCGAAAAGCCGTAAACGAGTCATCACTCGTCCCCGGCAAATAGCCATGTGTCTGTCGAAGGAACTAACCAGTTGTAGCTTGCCAGAAATAGGATCAGCGTTTGGGGGTCGCGACCATACCACCGTCATCCATGCCTGCGAGCGGGTCAACGATCTTAAAAATAGTGACGCTAACCTCGCCGAAGATTATCAACTACTGGTGAGGACACTTTCTGCTTAATGACCGCCTGTGCATAAGATAACCGGAACCTGTGGATAACCTGATGAACGATGAAAAACCCCCCTGGTTATCCAGAATCATACCCGGATATACACAGATTGACTGCTCATGAAATCGAAGTATGTTTTTGTTTTAAATGAATAAATTTAGTTATCCCCATAAACCGACGCCTAATAGTAATAATAGGTTTTTTATAAACTTAAAGTATTAATATTAATTATGGAATTTTCAGTCATAAGGGAACAACTCCTTCAGCCACTCATGGTAGTCAGCTCTGTAGTGGAAAAAAGGCAAACATTACCCATTTTATCCAACATACAGATCAAGATAGACGGGGGGCTTGCCACTCTTACTGCGACTGACCTTGAAGTGGAAATGTCGGCCAGAGTGCCATTGAAGGAATATTCGGATTCGCTGGAAACAACGGTACCTGCCCGAAAACTGGTGGATATATGCAAAGCCGCACCGGCTGGCTGCGAAGTTAAATTTGTAGTCGCTGACGATAAAATCCGGGTGCTTGCAGGTCGTGCGAGGTTTACGCTTTCTGTAATGGATTCGCGGGAATACCCAACGATCAGCTTGACTGGCGATGCGTCCTCAATTCAGTTAAGTAATTCAGAACTTCAGCGAATACTTAGCCAAACGCAGTTTGCGATGGCCCAGCAGGACGTTCGTTACTACCTGAACGGCCTGTTCTTTGATCTGCAGGGCAATAAGTTAACCGTCGTAGGGACCGAGGGACATCGGTTGGCGATGGCTAAATTTGAAGTCGACCAGGCGGTGGATAAAGACAGGCAGCTCATCGTGCCTCGTAAGACTGTGCTCGAGATGCTGCGATTACTAGATGGATCGGATGACGCAGTGCAACTGGTGCTTGGGGATGATCATTTTATTTTTGAAAGCGGCTCCACCCTGTTTAAATCAAAATTGATCGAGGGTAATTTCCCCGACTATCGGCGGGTGATACCTAGTGGGGTGGATAACAAACTGATCTGTAAGCGCAAAGAACTACGAGAGGTGCTGGGAAGAGTCGCCATTCTGGCGAACGAAAAATACCGTGCTGTCCGGATGAAACTGAGCGCCGATAACCTGGCACTGTCGGCGCATAATCAGGAGAACGAGGAAGCGGAAGAAGACCTTGGAGTGACCTACAGCGGCGATGAGTTCGAAATAGGGTTTAATGCCAGCTACTTCCTGGACGTGCTGGGTGCTTTGACGACGGACGACGTAGAAATCAACTTCGGGGATTCAAACAGCAGTTGCCTGATCGTAGCTCCCGGAAGCGATCAGGCTCAGTACGTTATTATGCCCATGCGCTTATGATTTAAATTTCCGTTGAATCTTTCAAATTTAACGGTTAGGAACTTTCGGAATATAGAGGGGCTTACCGTTTCTCTTTCACCCCAAATCAACTTCATTAGTGGATTAAACGGGGCAGGGAAATCTTCCATTCTGGAAGCCATTTATTTGTTAACCAATGGCCGTAGTTTCCGGGGAGGGTATCGACAGTCCCTTATTCGGGAAGGCTCTTCCGGGTTTTTGATAAAAGCATCGGCGATGGATAGAGGCGATGTTAAGACCGAAATCCAGGTGGTCAGGGAGGGCCGTCACCAAAAATTAACACTAAATGGCAATACGGTTAGAAATAGATCTACCCTGGTCAAACAGGTACCCCTGCTTGTTTTTTCGCAGGAAGTTCTGGCGGGGTTGATCGATACCTCCCAGGGTAGAAGAAATATCCTGGACTGGTGTTTGTTTCACGTGGAACCACACTATCACGCCGAATTGGGTGAATACAAAGCTTCTCTTGATCATTATGTCGCCGCATTAAAATCTCCATCGGTGGATGAATTGCAATGGATGGCGTTGTTAGCAGAGGTAGGAGAGAAGCTTGCTGCTTTGAGAGCTGCAATGGCGGTGAGAGTCGGTGATCGCCTGAAGTCGCTACTTTCTTCATTTAATAATTTGCCGCTGGTGGAGATTGATTATCGGTTTGGCTGGAATGGCGCGAAGAACCTGTTGGATGAGTTGAAGCTGCGGCGGGCAGATCATCTAAAATTAGGGTATTGTGCGGTGGGCCCTCACCGAAGTGATTTGAAGTTCTATTCCGATAAAGGTGATTCAAAAAACTGGGCGTCAAGAGGGCAGACTAAGGCCTACTATTATTTATTGATTATCGCTGTCTTATCGGTTGTTGCTGAAGATACCGGTCGAGCACCGGTTTTCCTGGTTGATGATCTCTGGGCAGAGTTTGATGATGAGGTGGCCGAGTCCATGATTGGGGTTACCGCAGCACTCGGTGGCCAAACTATTTATACCGGGACCGGCGTTTCTGAGGCGGTAAGGAAGCATTTTGATTTAGCTCTGTTTCACGTGAAACAGGGAGTGTTGGTTTGAATTACATTCACCAGACGAGCAATGGTTGAAATTATGAGTGATGAATACAATTCCGAAAATATTAAAGTTCTAAAAGGGCTTGATGCGGTAAGAAAAAGGCCAGGTATGTATATCGGTGATACCGACGATGGCACAGGCCTGCATCATATGGTCTTTGAGGTGGTTGATAATTCGATTGATGAGGCATTAGCTGGTCATTGTGATCGTGTTGATGTGGTTCTTTACTCAGATGGTTCTGCCAGCGTCGCTGATAACGGTCGAGGAATCCCGGTTGATGTCCATGAGGAAGAGGGCATTACCGCGGCCGAGGTGATAATGACAACGCTCCATGCTGGGGGTAAGTTCGACGAAAATTCTTATAAAATTTCCGGAGGACTTCACGGTGTTGGGGTGTCGGTCGTTAATGCACTTTCAGAAGATCTCACCCTGGAGATATGGAGAGAAGGTTTTCGGTTTGATCAAAAATATTCAAACGGTGATGCGCAGTCAAGGTTAGAAAAAAGAGAAGAGAGTGAAAAAACAGGAACCCGCGTAACCTTTTTGCCCAGCAAAAATATTTTTGGGGACGTGGAGTTTCACTACGATGTACTAGCTAAAAGGCTGCGAGAGCTATCGTTTTTGAATTCGGGTGTTGAAATTCAGCTAACGGATGAGCGAGTTGATCGAAATGAAACGTTTAAATTCATTGGCGGTATTCGGTCGTTTGTCGAGCATCTGAATTCGAGCAAAAACCCTCTACACAAAGACGTTATCGATATCACGGCCGAGAAAGAAGGTGTTTTTGTCGAGGTAGCGCTGCAGTGGAATGACCTCTATCAGGAATCAATCCTCTGTTTTACCAATAACATTCCCCAACGAGATGGCGGAACTCATCTGGCGGGCTTTCGTTCGGCTTTAACCCGCACCCTGAACCAGTACATCGATGCTGGAAATCCAAATGCTAAGAACAAAATACCAACCACTGGTGAAGATGTCCGCGAGGGGTTGACCGCAGTACTGTCGGTGAAGGTGCCGGATCCAAAGTTTTCATCTCAAACCAAAGAAAAATTAGTCTCTTCGGAAGTGAAATCGGTTGTTGAATCGGTTGTGGGTCAAAAGCTAAGCGAATGGCTTGAGGAGCACCCTCAGGAAGCCAAGGCCATCGTCTCTAAAATCGTCGATTCGGCCCGCGCCAGAGAAGCTGCAAGAAAGGCGCGAGAAATGACGCGACGCAAGGGCGTCCTCGATATTGCCGGGCTACCAGGGAAACTGGCGGATTGTCAGGAGAAAGATCCTGCTCTGTCAGAGATTTATCTGGTGGAGGGCGATTCTGCAGGGGGTTCGGCCAAGCAGGCCCGAGATCGGAAGTTCCAGGCAATTTTGCCACTGAAGGGAAAAATTCTAAACGTAGAAAAGGCTCGCTTTGACAAGATGATCTCTTCTGCTGAGGTCGGAACCCTGATCACCGCCCTGGGGTGTGGCATTGGCAGAGAAGAGTATGACCCCGATAAATTGCGCTACCACCGCATCATCATCATGACTGATGCCGATGTGGATGGTGCGCATATCTGTACCTTGTTGCTCACTTTCTTTTATCGCCAAATGCCAGAGCTAATCGAGCGAGGTCATCTTTATATCGCCCAGCCACCCCTCTATAAAGTCAAAAAAGGTAAGGACGAGCGCTACCTTAAAGAGGAACCGGAACTCAATTTATATATCCTCAAGCTAGCGTTAAAGAATACCCAGTTAAAACCCGACCCGGAGGGACAGGAACTCTCCGCAGCAGCGCTTGAATCGCTGGCAGAGTCTTACACCAGAGTGTTGTCGGTGTTTGACCGTCTGGCTCGACAGTACGACAGACAGACCCTGGAGGCGATGCTCGAGGTTGCCCCGTTAACGGCTGAATTGGTAGGTGACCGTGCAGAATTTTCTCGCTGGGCCGAAAACTTTGAGGTCGCGCTCGACACCAGCGTCAGTGCAACTTACCGGGCGAGTGTGGTCTCCCATGACGACCGTAACGACCTTCAGATTGAACGTACTGAATACGGACTGAGTAGTTTAGTTACCTTCACCCAGGGCGCGTTGGCTTCCGCCGATTTCCGAGTTATCGCTGAAATGGCCGACAAACTGGACGGATTGATTAAACCCGGTGCAACGATTGAGCTGGACGGAAAAGTACAGGCGATTAGCAATTTCGCTGCAGCCATGGAGTTTATTCTCATCCAGGGACGCAAAGGGCTAATGGTTCAGCGCTACAAGGGCCTGGGTGAAATGAACCCGGAACAGTTGTGGGAAACCACCATGGACTATGCCGAGCGGCGGCTGTTACAGGTGGATATAGAAGATGCCATTGGCGCGGACCAGATATTCACTACCCTCATGGGCGATGAGGTATCTCATCGACGCGAGTTTATCGAGGAAAATGCACTGGCGGTGGCCAACCTGGATGTATAGAAGATCGTTAACAGAAGCGAAGTTAACGAGGCAGTAAATTAAGATCGATGAGTACGGGCCATCGACGAAACCTGCCCCAAAAAGAGCTAAACACCTACCTGATGTTTGAAGGGCCGGCAGGCTGGTACCAACCCCGAATTTAGCTTGGGCCAGTCGATGACTAAATTGCCGTTTCCGGCTCGCCCCTATTCCGGGCCTTCCAGTAGCTCCGTAAACGAGCATTCTTTTTCTGGGCAGACCTTTTCAGTCCCTCTTTTTTTGGTCGTCTTGATGGTGGTGATTGGAAACGAACATTCAGGGCAGGGCTCTGCAACCGGTTGGTTCCAGGTTGCGTAGTCACATTTGGGGTATTTGGAGCAGGAAAAAAATACCTTGCCACGCCGCGATTTTCTCTCCATCAACGACCCATCATCGCATTTTGGACAGCTCACCCCGGTATCTTTGGGTTTGTCGAGCGGTTCTAGATACTTACAGTCCGGGTAACCACTGCAACCTATAAATTTCCCGTACTTTCCCACCCGCACCAGTAAGGGTTTGTCACATTTTGGGCAGGTTCTATCCTGAATAATTTCCGGCTCGATCTGTTGTTCGGCGGAGTCGGCATTTCGGGTAAAGGAGCAGTCGGGATAGTTCGTGCACCCGATAAAATTTCCTCGTTTACCGAGTCTAAGCGCCAGTGGTTTGCCGCACTCGGGACAGTTTTCGTCCAGTAATTGTTGCGTAACATCCTTACGGCTAACGGTTTTTTCTATATCGACTACTTTTTCATGGAAGGGCTCCCAGAATCCCTCCAGCAGCGGAATCCACTTGCCCTCACCGCGGGCCACTGCATCCAGGTCGTCCTCCAGTTTAGCGGTGAAATCATAATCAACGTACTGTGTGAAGTAGTTGGTTAGAAAGCGGTTGACGACCATACCGACATCGGTCGGGATAAACCGCTTTTTATCAAGTAACGCGTACTCACGCTGCTGCAATGTGGAGATGATGGACGCATAGGTGGATGGCCGCCCAATACCATGCTCCTCGAGTGTTTTGATCAGGGAAGCTTCGTTAAATCTCGGTGGTGGTTCGGTAAAATGCTGTTCGCATTCGATTCCAAGCAGCGCCAGCCGTTCACCCTCAGCCATTTTCGGTAATTGTTTCTGTTCTTCTTCGCCGTCACTTGCTGATTTATAGACAGACAGATACCCGGGTACCAGCAATACAGACCCGGTGGCGCGGAAGCTATCATTACTGCCCGCACTCATTTCTACCGTTACTAACTGAGACACCGACGGAATCATCTGGCAGGCGATGGTTCGTTGCCAGATCAAGGTATAAAGTTTTAGCTGGTCAGCGCTCAGCGCCGATTTAATCTGAGAAGGCAATCGAGTCGCAGAGGACGGGCGAATTGCCTCGTGAGCCTCCTGAGCGTTTTTTGACCGGTTTTTAAAGGTTCTAGGCTTGTCCGGCAGACTATCGGCACCGTATTCGGCAGTAATCACTTCGCGAATCTCCGCCACCGCTTCCTGAGCGAGTGAAACGGAATCAGTACGCATATAAGTGATCAGGCCGATACTCTCGCCCCCTATATCGATCCCTTCATAAAGTTGCTGGGCGATACGCATCGTGCGTTGGGCCGTAAACCCCAGTTTTCGCGAAGATTCCTGCTGCAGGGTCGAGGTAGTAAACGGTGGCAGCGGGTTACGTTTTCGCTGCTTGGGTTTAACTTCCGTGACCGTTAGAAACCCGCCTGCCTGTTCGGTAAGGCTGTCGGTTGCAGATCTGGCCTGATCACCGGCTGAAAAGCTGAACTGCTCGAGGGCTTCACCGTCATATCGCACCAGTTTGGAAGCGAATTTACGGTCCTGGGTTTCTACCTCTGCTTCAATGGTCCAGTATTCCCGAGGGACGAATTTCTCTATTTCTAACTCGCGTTCGGCAATTAAACGTAGTGCAGGACTCTGCACTCTACCGGCGGATAACCCGGGGCGAATTTTTCGCCATAAGAGCGGAGAAATATTAAAGCCAACCAGATAATCGAGTGCTCGTCGCGCTTGCTGGGCGTTGACAAGATCCATCTGTATTTCGCCTGGATTAGCGACCGCGTCGTTGACTGCCTTGTCAGTAATTTCATTAAAAACAACGCGCTTTACTGTTTTTCCTTTCAGCAGCCCCTGGTTGTCCAGTTCCTCGCAAAGGTGCCAGGCAATGGCTTCTCCCTCACGATCTGGATCAGTTGCCAGCAACAGTTCGGACGCGGGCTTCAGCGCCTTGGCAATCGCCTGAACGTGTTTACCGTTGCGTTCAATAGGCTGGTAATTCATATGAAAGCCATTCCGGTAGTCGACCGCCCCTTCTTTGGCGATCAGATCACGGACGTGGCCATAAGAAGCCAGTACTTTGTAATCTTTACCGAGGTAGCGGTTGATTGTCTTTGCTTTGGCCGGTGATTCGACCACCACGACGCTGGTTACCATAGGATTAATTTTGACCGTTTAAAGTTAGATGTCGAAGAGGGAAGGGGAAACGCCAAAGTGTTAATGGATATCAGCGCCGGGTTCCGCAAAAATTAGTTGTTCCAGTGCGACAAACTGGCTTATTCGGGAAGCTCGATTGAAAGAAACCATCAACACCACCCATCGGACCTGTTCCATACTGAGCTCATCGTCCGCGCATTCAAGGGCGATGAGTCGATCAAGGATGAGTTCAAAGGTGACCGAATCGATCAGATCGCTGGTTTGCAGAGAGATCAGAAAGCTCTGCGCTTCAAAGGAGAGCCGAGCTCGCTCCTGATCGCTAAACACACGAATGGCATTACTTTTTTCAAAACCAGAGACCAGGTCATTGCTCTCGACCTGCTCCGCCAGGTCATCCAGCCACCCCCAGGCTCGCCCGATATCGGAGGAATTAAACCCCGCCAACACCAGTTCGCTGGTCAGCCATTGTCGTTCGTTGTCGTCAGCCTGGCTGCTATCGTACTCCTCTAGCAGGTAAATCAGGACGTCGAGCATGGATTGTTTCATGAATGTTTCCAAATCAGGAGCGGCTGTATCGGCCGCCGGGCTGGCCAGTGATCTGATCACTTAATTCTAAAGATAACAGAATGGAAGAAACTTCAGCCGCCGTCAATTGAGTATCGATGATGATCTCGTCAATTGTGCTACTGGCGTAGCCGATACTCTCCAGCACCTTTGCCTCCTGTGGGGACGTATCAACTGTGGAGACCGTCGAGTTTTCTGTTGCGAGGTAAGGCCTTAACTGAGGAGATATCTCCGCCAAAATGTCGTCAATTGTCTCCGTGAGCTGAGCGCCATCCCTGATTAACCGATGACAGCCCTTACTGTGCGGGTTGTCCAGGTCACCAGGAATCGCAAAAACCGACCGGCCTTGCTCAGCCGCCATCCGAGCGGTAATTAAAGACCCACTTTTGACAGTCGCTTCGATCACCAGGGTGCCAAGCGACAGTCCACTGATGATTCGATTGCGTTTGGGGAAGTTCGCCGCCAGTGGCCCGGCAGACAATGGCTGCTCGGATACGATGGCACCCCCCCGTTCAATAATGGCCTCGGCCAGCCCTTTATTCTGCCTGGGATAAATAGTGTTTAATCCATTTCCGAGAACCGCAATGGTTGAACCGTCCCGATTTAAGGTGCCCTCGTGGGCGGCCTGGTCGATTCCCAGTGCTAATCCACTGGTGATGGTGATTCCCAAACTGGCGAGTTCAGCGGCAAATCCAAGGCTTCGCCGGCATCCCCGTGAAGAGGCGTTGCGACTGCCCACGATTGCCAACTGAGGTTCGTGAAGAACCTGCGGCTGGCCTAACACGTAAAGCAGTGGCGGTGGGTCGAAAACCTGTTTGAGTAAACTTGGGTATTGCGGACTTTCATAGGGCAGCAGGTGCTGTCCACTACCCTCAGAAAAAGATAATTCGTCGCTGAAATCAGCAGAATTAACCGGCTGACGAAGATATTCAAAAAAAGCGGTGCTGCCGGCAAAATTTTGCAGCACAGAGGCAATTTGCCCGGATGATGCAGAATAAGTCTTTTCTGCCGTTCCAAAATAATCGATGAGCTTTTTGAACCGCCCGGGTCCGATAGCCGGTGCCCGGCTAAGCGCCAGGGAATAGAGTACGGATTCCCGAATAGAAGCGGTTGAAGGACCGCTAATTAACCAGCTCCACCGATTGCTTTGTCTTTTATGGTTATGGCGGCGGTGGAAGACATGATCAAGCCGAAACTCACCCGGTCAAAGCTCTTGAAAACCAGCAGTGTGCCGGCCCGTTCATCGGGTAAATTTACCCATTCTGCTGCCGCGGGATCATACAGGTCTGGCGGGCTTTTAAAGACACGCAGCACGTGGCCGGGCTTAACTCCATTGGTCATGCCACGATCAATCACCACAACGTTGTATTGACCGATCTGGCTAACACCATCGACAACATCGATTATATGGGCAACCACACCGGCATCGGCTGGTCGAGGATTAAAGTTGGGTTCAATGACGTTTTTATCCCGGGGCAGGATGACGTCGCCGGGCAGAATTTCACGTTTTGAATGAGTGATTAAAAGCTTTGCCGGATCGCCACCCTTAACCAGGGAGGAGGAACCGATATAAAGCGCCGCGTGACCGAGGGCTTCGTCAGTTACTGCGTCAGCATAAGGTGATCCGAGCCGAAAAACATCAAAATCGTTGCCCTCCGGTAGTTTGCGGGCATAAACCTGATCACCAGCACCGCTTATGACGTGCTCGCCAATTCCGCTGAGTATGTAGGGGTAATCCGCCGAGTTACCGCTGTCAACCACGGTGGAGTTTTCCAGGAACTGTGCAATTTCATTTAACGGAATGAGGGGGATCGATTGATCGATTGGTTCGCTAACCACCGTCGGCGAGAGGTTTTTGTTGAAATCGGTTACCGGGTTGACGACTAACCTGATACCGTCTTCGGTCTGTACCAGCGCAATTACATCACCCGGATAAATCAGGTGGGGGTTTTCAATCTGTCGGTTGTTTTGCCAGATACCCGGCCAGCGCCAGGGATTCTCCAGAAACATATCGGCTATTTTCCAGAGGGAGTCTCCCGCCTGCACCACGTACTGTTGGGGAGAATCAGGTTTGGCCTCGACGGCCTCCTCTGCGATAGCCAGATGGCTGGCTAAAAAGGTGATTGTCAGCAATCCGACCAGCTTCTTGATAGTCATGCTATTTCTCTATCGGTACAATTTACGTTTCTACAGGGATTTTCAATGACACGTTTGTAAAAGTTAAATTCTGGTGGTTTTCAACGTGTTATCGAAAACAATTTATGTGATTACAGAATAAACGCCCCTAAACCCTATGTCTACATTAACTATTTTAGAATTCCCCGATGAGCGGTTACGCCATTGTGCCGAGCCAGTCTCGTTTCCTGATGATCGACTGGAAAACCTGATTGCCGATATGGCAGTGGCCATGTACGCGGCTCCCGGTATTGGTCTGGCGGCGACTCAGGTTAACCGTCCGTTACGCCTGTTCATAATGGATTTGAGTAAGGAGCAAAACCAGCTTCAGGTATTTGTTAATCCTGAAATT
>Ga0209273_10000995_pt1 | contig 28799 bp, 35 predicted proteins | sample tdAd471_FD_187126 | JGI IMG/M metagenome (GOLD analysis project Ga0209273, IMG submission 187126) | Marine sediment microbial communities from the Atlantic coast under amendment with organic carbon and nitrate - tdAd47.1 (SPAdes)... | ecosystem: Environmental > Aquatic > Marine > Coastal >...
TCAGCCAGTGGCGATTGCTTGTAGCGTGAGTATGGTCAGAATATTGCATGAAGTTTTCCCGGATCTATATAAGCAAATCACTTTTAGAAAAGGTCTAATATTTTCTGAAATATTCCCTTCTCTGTTTTGTTTTCGTGAGAATGCGCTGTGCTATTTGTGAGGCCGTTAACATAGAGCACCAAATTGAGGGTCGAAAACTCCAAGCCATGGAAGTTCGCCGCCCAACGGCCATTTCTGTCGATCACATGGGTGACGACGCCGTGGGTTTGCAGTCCATTCTCGCCTTTGACGAATTTATGTTTGAAGGCTTCGGCGAGCATTCGGGTCGCCGCCTCGTCATGTCCCGGCGGAACGGTCAGGAACGCCCAGTTAATTGGATCGAGCCCGTGATCCGGGCCATAGGCCTCAAGGACCTTTCCGGTGTCGTTCGTGGGATCGGTGGTGATGCTGACAAACTGAACCAGCTCTTTCATCGGCGACGCATTTATCTTGCGCTGTGCGTCGGCCAACTTTTCCGCATGCAGGGGACACATGCCGGGACAGTTCGTAAAGATGAATTGGAGGACGACGATTTTGTCCGAAAGGTCGTCGAGCGAAACGGCGCGGCCCTGCGCATCGACGAGGTCGAAGTTGGGCGCCGGTCTATCAACGGCCTCGAAGTAGGTCTCGCGCTTCGCCAGCGCGCCGTCGAGGTCGCTTTCAGGGTGATTGGCGGCAGCCGAAGTTGCGAAAGTCGCCAATGCCAGTGCAACGACAAGTCCGCGGAGCAACATCGTAAAGCCCTTTGCTGGAAAAGCGGAAAATCGCGCCGGCGGCAACAAATGTCATCGCCGCCAGCGCGATCAGATAAACCCGATCAGTGATCGTTGCCGGGGGCCTTTGGGTGAGGCGGCATGGCTTCATTGTCTTTGCGCATCATCGCCATCATGTCATTGCAGCGGTCCATCATGCCGTTCATGCGCTGCATCATGTCCATCATGCCGCCCATGCCCTTCTCGCCATGCATCATCTGAGGCGTCTCTTGTGGTTTCACGGCCTCGGTTTTTGTGTCGCCGACTTCCGCAGCCATGGCCGACGCCGACGCCAGCGCGACTGCCGCGAAAAGGACTGTTTTGGTTGATTTCCGCATTTGGTTTCTCCTGTTTGCGGTGGGGGACTAGATGCTCAACCGCGTGGTTCGCTTGTCGAACCTGAGCGATCGTCGATCTCAGTGGAATCCGAACATTTCTTGCCCGGCTTGCCGTGCATACAGAGGCCCAGGGCGCACATCGCCATGCAAGGCAATAGAGCGATGAGGAACGGCGCCACGCCGAGCGCCGTCAGCCAGCTCTGTTGCCAGTACAAGGCGATAGCAATCACCGCCAGGCCGATGAGCATCCACGTGCGCCGTCCAAGGCGCGGCCGCAGCGGACGGCCCAAGATGCTCCGAACTCGATGGTATGGACTTGACGTCATGGGTCAGTTCCGATCCGGAAGTTTGCGAATAATGGATTCGATGAGGGCTGCTATTTCGGGCGCGTCCCATTCCGCCGGACCAACCAGGCGGCCGAGCTCCCGACCTTCGGCGCCGATCAGCAGCGTCGTGGGCAAGCCGATGATTCCCAACGTGCGCAGCGCTTGACCCGATTGATCGATGTACAGCCGGAGCGCCTCAATGCCGGTTTCGTCATAGAAGCGGCGCACAACGCCAGGACCGGCCCGATCCACGGAAAGCGCCACCACCTCGAAATTGTCGCCGCCCAGGCGCTGTTGCAGGCGATCCAATGTCGGCATTTCCACACGGCAAGGACCACACCAAGTCGCCCAGAGATTGAGCAGGACGACTTTCCCCCGCCAGTCAGCCAGCGATCGGGAAGCGCCGCCGCCATCGGCGAAGGTCACGTCGGGAAGCGGCCGCGCCGTATCGTGGAGCGATAACGTCGGCGCATTTGCGTCAGCGGCGACTGCGGCGGTCGCGACGGTCGTAAGGAGGCATGCGAGCAGCAGACCTGCGAGCGCCTTCATGACCCGGCTCCCACCGGCCGTTGACGCAGATTCTCAACGATAGGAAGGATTTTCTGGCGAAGCGCCTCGGGCGTGACCGGTCCAATATGCTTGTATGCAATACGGCCGTCGGCCCCGACCACGAACGTCTCCGGAACGCCGTAGACGCCCCAATCGATTCCGACGCGACCGTTCAGGTCGGCCCCCGTTCGGGTGTAGGGATCGCCAAGTTCGTCCAGCCACGCCGCGGCGTCGTTCGGCTTGTCCTTGTAGTTCAAGCCATGGATCGGAACCTGACGAGTTCGCGCCAACTCCATGAAGAGCGGGTGCTCGGCGCGGCAGGCGGTGCACCAGGACGCAAACACGTTGACCAAGGATACTTCGCCAACGAGATCGCTAGAACTCAAGCCGAGCGACCGTCCTTGAACCGGAAGCAGCTCGAACGCCGGCGCTGGCCGCCCGATCAATTCCGATGGAATTTGGCGAGGATCGAGCGTCAAGCCAACGGCGAACGCCGCGCCGATGCCGAACACGACAGCCAGAGGCGCCAGGAACAACAGACGCCGCCGCACGCCGGCGTGTTCAGCCTCATTCGGGGGCGCCGCCGAGCTACTCATCGGACGTACCCGATGCCCGGTTCGACAACAGATATTTGATAAGCGCGGCGGCTGCGAGTCCAAGGACGATCAGCACAAACAGGCCAAAGAGACCCATGCCCCACATCATGCCGCCCATGCCGTTCATCATGTCATGCATCACTGCGGAATCCCTTTCGGTTGGCGCGCTTGAACTTTTGATGGCCACTGGCTCTTGATGAATGCGAGCGTCGCCCAGATTTCCGCGTCCGATAGGACGCCTTTGAAGGCCGGCATGTCGCTCTTGTAGCCATCCGGCGCCAGCGGCGGCTGCAGGCCGTGCTTCGTAATTCGAAACAGATGCTCGTCGGGATGATGCCAAGTGTGCCCTGACTCATCATGCGGGGGCGCCGGCAGGCGCCCGTCCGGCTTCCGAATTCGCCAGTCCGGCTGACCTTCCAGACGAGCCCCGTGACAGGAGGCGCAATGTTCGCGGTAGACGGCGGCGCCTAGTGCTACCTGCTCCGCGTCAGCTGGGTCGGCGACGCCATCCAACTCGCTTGGCCATAACGCCCAGCCCACGGCCACGGCGACCGCGCCGATGCCCACCGCGCCTAATGCCATTGCCGGCTTGCCAAAGCCCGCCTTCATTCGACTGCATAGACCTTCGGCTTCGGTCCGCCGACTTCGTACATGCGGAAGGGGCCGGTTTTCGGGCCGTTCATCCCTGGGGAGCCCGTCGGCATGCCCGGCAGCGTGACGCCCTTGATGTCCGGCCGCTCGGTCAACAACTGGTTGACGGTGTTGATCGGCACATGACCGCTCACGACGTAATCGTCGATGAACGCCAAATGGCACCCCTGAAAATCGTCCGGAATGCCGGCCTGCCGGCTCATCAATGCAAGGTCATGGGTCGGCTTGACCGTGACCGTAAACCCATTCTGCCGAAGGTAGGCTGCATACTCTTCGCAACAGCCACACTGCGGGTTCTTGTATAGCGTCACTTCATTCGCGTTCGCTGTCGGCTGAAGGACGTAAAAGGCCGCCGCTCCGATGACGGCTGCTGCGGCGATGGCCATAACGATTTTTCGCACTTGCTGTGCTCCTTATTCGGTTGGATGAAGTCTCATGCGACGCGGATGACGCCCATCATTCCGCTCGCCTGATGCTCGAGGATGTGGCAGTGGAACATCCAGTCGCCTGGATTGTCGGCGACGAAAGCGATCTCGGCCGTCTCGCCCGGCGCCATAAGCACGGTGTCCTGCCATTCGCGGTGCTCGGTCGATGCGCTGTTGCGAGACAGCACCCGGAACGAATGCCCATGCAGATGCATCGGATGATGCCAGGCCGTCGCGTTCTTCAGGGTGATGACGTGGCTGCGATCGCGAGCCAGCGCCAGCATCGGCTCCATGACGTGGCCGGTCGCAGCGACGCCGTTGAGGAACCAGATGTCGTTGGCGTGCATCATGCCCATCATGGAGCCAGTGCGGCCCGCCATTCGGCCGCCAAGGCGCGCCATGAAATCTCCGCCCATCATGCCGCCGTTGAAGACGATCTCGTGACGTATGGCGCGGTCTAGCGCCGGCTCGCGGAGCGGATTGCTTGCAAGCTGCGGTATCGGCCAGTCCGGCGCCCGCTCGCGCAAAGGCGCATCGCCATAGGTCAATTCGATAAGCTCATATTCCAAACCCGCGTAGAATCGATCCATGACCCGATGGCGGGCTCCGGGCTTGTCGGTCATGTCCAGAATGACGTCGGCGCGCATGGCTGGCCCGAGCACGACCATGTCGTCTTTCGGCGAGTGTGGTGGAACCGGCTGGCCGTCCAATGCGACGATCATCGGAGCATGGCCCTTGAAGTCGAGGCCAAAAATCCGGGCGTTGGCGGCGTTGATTAGCCGCAAGCGAATACGCTCGTTGGCGCGAACGGCGAACGTGCGATCTCGGCGACCGTTGATTGTCACGACGTTTCCGACGCGGCCGTTGTGGCTCATGTCGTGTCGGGCGCCGAAGTCTTCGCTAATCCGGCCATCTCGCGTCAGACGCCAGTCGTCCAGCATCCAGACGACCTCTCGATCCACCCGTGGCGGCTCGGGCTCCTCGACGATCAGAGGCCCATAAAGGCCCCGACCGACCTGCTCGAAGCTCCGTTGATGCGGGTGATACCAGAAGGTCCCGGCGTCCTTTGCCTCGAACTCGTAGAAGAACGCCTCCCCGGGCGCGATCGGCGCCTGGGTGAGGTCCGGGACGCCGTCCATAGCGTTTGGCGTGCGCACCCCATGCCAATGAACAGTCGTCTCCCCGGAAAGGAAGTTCTTGACGGCGACGCGAAGCCGCTCGCCCTGCCGGACGCGTATCTCTGGTCCTGGCGTTGACCCGTTGTAGGCCCATACGTCCGCATCGACGGCGTCGCTTGCGCCAAGTCGTGCCCGGCCAGGCGCGGCGCGAAGCGAGAAAGCTTTGGCAGGGCTTGCCTGCGCCGCCATTGGCAGGACCGCGACGGTCGCGCCGGCGAGTCCAAAGAAATGCCGTCGGGTGCACTTCGGCCCCATTGAATTGAGCATTGGATGACATCCTGCGGTCGAGGTTCGATGGATGCAGACGAGGCTGCATGCCGATTCCGCGAGCAGCGCCGCAAACAGCGGCGCGCTCAGCCAACCGCCTCAACCCGACAATTGCCGGCTTGAACGATCAGCTTTGCAGGATGTGAGCTCTAGGGGGGTACGGGTCGGGCGGTCCGGTATGTCCGACAAACCTATCGGACTGAACAACGGCCCTTTCATTGGCGGTCATCGGCCCGCCAGCCGAAATCTGACCAAGCAGCAGGGCCGCAGGGACGGTGCATTCGACATCGCATGTCGCTTGCTCGCTGTCCGTATCGCACCCGCCACAAGGGAGCATTTTCATGGAAGCGTCATCGGACATCGCCATGGCGAATTGCATCGCAGCAGCTGACGCCGCCTTCACGCCAAACCCGACGACAAAAGTCGCCAAAGCCAATACGATAAAAAGGCGCATGCCCGATCTCATGCTGCATATGTATCGATTGCGCGCGATTTCTTCAATGCGTTTCGCATTCCGTCACCCGACCGTGAACGGTGTCTAGAACAGGCAGGAACATCCAGATGCCATTCCGGATCGGATTGATTGACAACCAACTTCCTTGACTTGCGTATCGAGAGCGCGCGCGCAATTCGACGCGCATGAGTATCGGATTGCCATGGCGGGCGCGCCCATCTGATATGCGTTGTAATATTCGTTCGCAGGCCGCTTGACCTTCCGGCCCCTGGAAGCCCCATCTTAAGCCCCGTTCCAATCTGGAGGGTCCAATGGCTGCGCATCAGGTGGTTCAGGACGTCGAGCGCGACCCCGTCTGCGGCATGACGGTCAACGCCGCGACCGCCAAGCACGTTCACCAACATGCGGACGAAGAGTATCACTTTTGCTCCGCCCATTGCCGAGAGAAGTTCGCCGGCGCGCCCGACGACTTCATCGCCGCCGAGGACCCGGTCTGCGGCATGACGGTCAGTCGGAAGGCTGCGCGTTATATGGCGAAGCACGATGGCGAGCGGTTCTATTTCTGCTCAAGCGGCTGCGAGACGAAGTTCACGGCGTCGCCCGAGGATTACCTGCACGGCCGCCCGACGCCCGATCCGATGCCTGAAGGCACGATCTACACCTGTCCGATGCACCCGGAGATCGAACAGACCGGCCCCGGCGATTGCCCGATCTGCGGCATGGCGCTGGAGCCGAAAGGCGTGCCCGCCGACGACGTAGGCCCAAACCCGGAATTTATCGATTTTAGGCGGCGTTTCATCGTTGGCGCGATCCTGACGGCGCCGCTGGTGCTGATCGCCATGGGTCCGATGCTTGGCCTCCCGATCAAGCAGTGGCTCGGAGCGAACCTGACTCCTTGGATCGAATTGGTGCTGGCGACTCCGGTGATCCTGTGGTCCGGCTGGCCGTTCCTGGTGCGCGGCGCGAAATCGTTCAGAACCATGAACCTGAACATGTTCAGCCTCATCGGCATGGGCGTTTCAGCCGCGTATGCATTCAGCATCGTCGCCGTCGTCGCGCCTGGGATTTTTCCGACCGGGTTTCGTGACGCTAACGGCCATGTAGGCGTCTATTTCGAGGCCGGCGCGGTCATCGTCGTACTGGTGCTGCTCGGCCAGTTGATGGAGCTTGGCGCTCGAGATCGCACCGGGGCCGCGATCCGCGCGCTGCTCGACTTGGCGGCCAAGACCGCCCGCGTCGTACGCGAGGACGGTCAAGAAGAGGAGATCCCGCTAGAAGACGTCCTTGTGGGCGACAAGCTCAGGGTGCGGCCGGGCGAGAAAGTCCCGGTGGACGGCGCCGTGCTGGACGGACGCTCTGCGGTCGACGAAAGCATGCTTACCGGCGAGCCTGTCCCGGTGGAGAAAGTCGCTGGCGACAGGGTTACCGGCGCCACGCTCAATGGTACGGGCTCGCTCGTCATCAAGGCGGACCGGGTCGGCAAAGACACGATGCTTGCCCAGATCGTCGAGATGGTCGCCGCGGCCCAACGCTCCCGAGCGCCGATTCAGAAGGTGGCTGACTCCGTCGCTGGCCTCTTTGTGCCGGCCGTAATCGCAATCGCCATAGCGGCGTTCGTAGCCTGGGCGATCTGGGGGCCAGAACCGGCCCTTGCTTATGCGCTGGTCTCGGCGATCGCGGTTCTAATCATAGCTTGTCCTTGCGCGCTCGGTTTGGCGACGCCAATGTCGATCATGACGGCGACTGGGCGTGGCGCGCAGGCAGGCGTGCTTATTAAGAATGCCGAGGCGCTGGAGCGGTTTGCCAAGGTCGACACGCTCATCGTCGACAAAACCGGCACGCTGACTGAAGGCAAACCCAAGCTTGTAGATGTGTCGGCGGAGAAGGAGTTTGACCCCGACGACGTACTACGCTTGGCGGCGAGCCTGGAGCGCGGTTCCGAGCATCCGCTGGCGGAGGCCATCGTACGCGGCGCCGAGGAGCGCGGCCTCAAGCTAGCGGGCGCGGGCGACTTCAATGCGGTCACAGGCAAAGGCGTGACCGGCCGGGTGGATGGGCGCAGCGTTGCGCTCGGCAACGCGAAGCTGCTGGCGGAACTTGGCGTCGAAGGATCGAACGGCGCAACGGACGCCGACGCCCGACGCGACCGCGGCGAGACTGTGATGTTCGTGGTCGTCGACGGCCGAATCGCCGGCCTGGTCGCCGTGGCCGATCCGATCAAGAAATCGACCCCTGAGGCCCTGAAAGCGCTGCATGGATTTGGGTTCCATATCGTCATGGCTACGGGCGACAATGAGCGCACTGCCAAGGCGGTCGCCAAGGAGTTGGGCATCGACGAGGTGCGCGCCGACGTGCTGCCAGAAGACAAAGCGCGCATCGTGCGTGAGTTACAGGAGGCCGGCCGGTCGGTCGCAATGGCTGGCGATGGCGTTAATGACGCGCCCGCGCTGGCACAGGCCGACGTTGGGATCGCCATGGGCACAGGCGCGGATGTGGCGATCGAGAGCGCGGGTTTCACGCTGGTGAAGGGCGACCTCAACGGCGTCGTAAGAGCGCGTCGATTGTCCGTCGCAACCATGCGCAACATTCGCCAGAACTTGTTCTTTGCCCTCGTCTATAACGCCGCCGGCGTGCCGATCGCTGCCGGCGTCTTGTATCCGATCTTCGGATTGCTGATCTCGCCCATTTTCGCGGCGGTGGCGATGAGCCTGTCATCGGTATCCGTGGTCGGCAATGCGCTGCGCTTGCGCGGGGTTCGGCTTTAGGCACGTCGCGTTAGGAGACGGAGACAGATGGTCCGGTGGCTTGTCCTAGGAGTTTTGGCCCTTGGAGCAGCAGGTGCGTTTGGGTCGCGTTTCGTCGCGTTTGGAGATCAAGAGATCCGCATTCCGTATGATGACCGCACCGCCGTCGAGCAAGGTCGGGCCCTGTACAAAGAGTATTGCGCGAGCTGTCATGGCGGCGACCTAGAAGGCCAGCCGAATTGGCGCAGCCGGCGCCCGGACGGCCGCTTGCCTGCGCCGCCGCATGACGAGACGGGCCACACTTGGCATCATCCGGACCTGCAGCTTTTTGAGGTGACCAAGTATGGCACCGCCCGCTTTGCACCGCCTGGCCACCAGACTGACATGATCGGCTATGAGGACATTCTGGCGGACCAAGAGATCCTGGCGATTCTGGCGTTTATCAAGGCGTCTTGGCCAGAAAATGTCCGCCGACGGCACAGCGCAATGAGAGAAGCGAACCAATAGGCAGGAATTGACCTCACACCAAGCGAGATTGACCAACGAAATCAGCGGTTAAGGAGACGACCATGCGCGTCAAGGATATCATGACGACTTCAGTGATCACGGTTTTGGAGAGCACGCCGATCGCTGACGCTGCGCAAACCCTTCTCGAGCATCGCATTAGTGCAGCGCCTGTTCTCTCCGATACAGGAGCGCTCATTGGCGTTGTCAGCGAGGGCGATTTCATGCGCCGCGCGCAAGGCGACAGCTATCGGCGATCGTGGTGGCTGCGCATAATTGCCGACCCTGGCATTAATGCATCTGACTATGTGAAGGCGCATGGCGGGCAGGTTGGTGATGTCATGACGACGGAACTAGTGACAGTCAGCGAAGACATGGCGGTCGCGAACGCCGCAGGATTGCTCGAAGCCGAGCACATCAAGCGGGCTCCGGTGATGCGGGATGGTAAGTTGGTGGGGATTGTCAGCCGAGCGGATATATTGCGTGGCATAGCGGCGCGCGGCGCACGCGATACGAGCACTAGATCACCAAACAATGAAGCAATACGGGCCCAGATCCTTGAGAAAATTGACGAGGCGGACTGGGCGCCGACCTACGGCCTCAGTGTATTTGTAAACGAAGGCGTAGTGGAGATGTGGGGCGTGGTGGAGGCGAAAGAGCAGCGTGATGCGCTGCGTGTACTGGCCCAGACAGTGCCTGGGGTGCAAAAGGTGAATCTGCATCTGGGGAACATTCCCCCGCGCGCCTGGGCGCAGTAAGGCCGCTAGATCGAAAGCTTCTGATCCCGGCCACAACGCTCAGCCAGGAACTTATTGATTTCATCAAAGCGAATGCGGACGTCTTCAAGGCTTTGATAATATCGGAATAGTTCACGCAGCGGCGCCGAGAAATCCTTAAAGGCGGCCAGCACAGCAACAAGCGCGCCCAGAGAAAGCTGCCCATCGATAACCAAGTAGCCTCCGATCGAGAAGAAGAAGAATGGCGTGAGCGCGGTCAAGAAGTTGTTGAGCGCCTTCATCAGAAACTTGGTGCGATGGATTTTGAGACGGATGACTTCAATATTGCGCAAGGAAGCGCCCACGGTGCGCACGTCCTCGGGGCGCTTTAATGAGCGCCCTGCTTGCTCGCCAAGCTGGCCGCCTAGCGCGCGAACCTGCGCCACGCGCCGGCGTGCGAGCGCGTTGATACGACGCTGAAATCGAGGAATGAGCACGATTTGTACGGGTAGCAAGGTAAGCGCTGCTGCGCCCAAATAGGGGTCTTGAATGAACATGAAAGCCAGAATAGTTAGAAAAGTGCCGCCTTGAAAAACCGGCAGCGCAAGCGCGTCAGAAGCGAAACCTCCAATTGGCTCGACTTCCTGTACGACGAGCGGAATGATCTCTGTTCGATTATGGCTGCCGGCGCCACTTCGCCAGCGACGAAAAACCGCCAAGCGTAACCGGCGTAAGAGCCGTTCTCCTACTTTGCCCTTGTAGACGTTTAGAACAAGCTTGATGGAGCCGTTCAACATAATGGCGGCAAGGTACAACGCGCAAAGCACAAGAAGGTGCTCAGTCTGCGATAGTGTCTGCCGCAATATCACCGTGACGTGGTCTGGCGCATCGATGGCACTGTTTATGATCGTCTTGGGGAGTTCCAAGGTCACATATAGGACTGGCAGTGAAAGCAGACCCAAGCCCATCAAGAAAATCTGTTGATTCCGGGTATGCTGGATAATGTAGCGAAAAACCGCTGGCCGTTCTTGGCGGCTTGCCGCCGCTCTACGGGCGCGAGAGCGCCTCAGCAAGAACCTGTAAAACCAGCCAACAGCGTGGTAGGCGCACACAGCGACGAGAAAAGCTGGAGCAATTACAAGTATGACATGAAGAACGGAATGCAGCCATTCGGGGCTGGCTTCGGAAATTTCGTGGCCCAACAAATGGATAATGTCGTGCAAGAGGGCGTGATACTGATCAATGATCATCATGAGCTTTAGTTTTCTTGCTCGGGCCCGGCTGCGTGGCGCTCTACAGCGGGAGGCGCTGGCGATATCTTGTTGAAGGGGTCAGATATGGGCGGCGTGTCGGCACGCACGACCATAGCCACACCAAGCAGCGTGAGCGCCAAACCAACAAGATGCGGCCATTCAATGGATTCGCCGAAGAAACCTGCTCCCATGGCCAAGCCGATGACCGGAACCAGAAAGCTGAACGCATTTGCGCGAGAGAGCGGCAGCCGCGCGATCAATCGAAACCATAGGCAATAGACGAGCGCTGTACCGAGCAAACTCAGTGAAGCAAGCGAAAATACAAACCGCATTGACCAGGTGATAGAACCTGCATCTTCCGTCGTTATTGCCCATACTCCAAGTGGGATAGCACCAAGCAATAACTGTATGGCCATAGCCATAATGGCATCAGTTTGGTGGGCGATACGTTTTATGAGGAAATTGCTGCACGCAACGCCAAGTGCGGCCAACAATATATATGAGATGCCTATAGCGTAGCTCGGCTGAGAGTCGTCCAGTAGTGCAGGAGCGGCGATGATTACGACGCCGGCAAAACCGATCCCAAGACCGATCTTGACCCTCGTGTGAGAGCGCTCGGCGAGAAAGATGCCGGCCAGCACAGCAGTGACCAAAGGCTGAGTGTTGGCAATGACAGTAGCCGCCCCTGGCTGCACAAACTCCGCAGCATGAAACATACCAAGAAAGCCAAAGGTGGTGGCTCCGACACCGATCGCAAGTAACGACATCCAAAGTCTTAGGCCGCGAGGAAAGGGCCGCCCGAGGAAGGCGGCCAGCGCGAGCAGAGCGACGCCAGCTATAACCGCGCGCAGTGCGGCAAAGCTGATATGTGGCGCATCCTGGATCCCGAGGGTGATCAGGGGAAAGCAAATAGCCCACAACAGCATGACCAAGCAGAGCTTAAGCACATCTAAGGCGGACATCGACGTAACCGCCTATGCCCCTCAGTGGCCGTGATGGTCATGGTTTCGGGCAGGAGCCGTCCAACTGGACAGATACCACCGCTCGAAGATGAACACGACTGCCATGCCGACGATGGCGATGCCAACAATAACTGGATCGGATTGAATTTTCATTGCAGCGAAGACACCCAAGACAACAGTGTCTAGTGCGATTGCGGTCAGCATAATCCCACCTTTCGCACCGATCTCATGCCTTAGGTTCTTGTAGACGCCCCAGTGAATCAGGATGTCCATAACGAGATAGAAAAACGCGCCTAGCGAGGCGATCCGACTTAGGTCAAAGAAAACCGTGAGCAACCCGGCGAGCACTACCGTATAGACAAGCGTGTGCTCACGAATGGGTCCTGACATCCCAAAATGGCTGTGAGGGATCATTTTCATGTCTGTGAGCATGGCCAACATTCGTGAGACCGCGAAGACGCTTGCGAGGAGCCCGGAAGCCGTCGCCACGACGGCCAGCGCGACCGTGAAATAAAAGCCGTATTGGCCCAGCGCCGGTTGCGCGGCCTCCGCCAAGGAATAATTCTTGGCCGTAATGATTTCCTGCAACGATAGGCTCGAGCCGACCGCGAATGCGACAACGAGATATACGACCACACAAATCGCGATGGAAAGAATAATGGCGCGGCCAACGTTCTTGTGGGGATCGACAATTTCCGCGCCGCTATTGGTGATCGTCGTGAACCCTTTGAAGGCGAGAATCGCCAGCGCTAGGGAGGCGACGAAGCCGCCGACGGGCGTCATTTCCAGCGCGCTGCTGGCCGGCTCGAAGGTGAAGCCGCCTGCCCACAACGCGGCGACGCCGAAGAGCGCGATGCCGCCGACCTTGATGAGGGCCATGACGAATGAGAACAGGCCAACAGATCGATTGCCCGAGATGTTCACGAGATAGGCGAAGACGATCAATGCAACGCCGAGGGCGGGAACGAAGTAGTCGTGACCTTCAAGATCGAAGGGTCGCAGCAAGTAGGTGCCGAAAGTTCGGGCGACCAGGCTTTCATTGATAACCATGGACAACGCCATCAAGAGAGACGCGCCGCCGGCGATCGCCCCTGGCCCATAGGCTTTTTGCAAGATCATTCCAATTCCGCCGGCAGAGGGATAGGAGTTGGACATCTTAATGTAGGTGTAGGCGCTGAAAGCGGTGATGATCGCGCCAACAATGAAAGACAGCGGAAACCAGGGCCCAGCAAGCTCAGCGATCTGGCCAGTGAGCGCGAATATGCCGGCGCCGATCATCACGCCTGTGCCCATGGAGACGCCGCCGATCAGCGTGATGCTGTTCTTCTGGTATTCAGCCGTCATCGAACCGGCTCCTTTGGATCTGCCTGACGTGCGGGCCTGAGGCGCGGGATGAAGCGCGGGGTTCGGGCTGCATAGCGCCGATAGGCATCGCCAAACTCCGCAGCCGCGATGCGCTCTTCATGAATGGCCAAGCGCCGGTACATAAAGATCAAGATTGGGAACATCCCGAGCGTCAGGATCGTCGGCCATTGCAGAAGAAAGCCGAAGAGGATCGCAATGAAACCTGAGTACTGTGGATGGCGGACTCGGGCATAGGGGCCTTTCGTCGCCAGCTCACCCTCCTTCTGCGCCCGATACAGTATTGGCCAGGCGCTGGACAACACGAGGAAGCCGCCGCCAATGAATACAAAGCTCAGAATGTGAAATGGACCAAAATGCGGGTTGGCCTTCCAGCCGAACAGCATCTCGGGCAGGTGGCCCGCGTCATGAGCGAACCAGTTGACGCCTGGATATGCGCTCTGCAGCCAACCCGATAGCAGATAGATCGTAAGCGGGAAGCCGTACATTTCAGCGAAGAGGGCGATCAAGAAAGCGCTGAAGGCGCTGAAGCTTCGCCAATCTCGCTTGGTATTCGGTTTGAAGAAACTGAAGGCGAACATGATGAACACGGCCGCGTTGATCGCCGCCAGAGACCAAAGGCCGTACGAAGCTTCAGTCATGGCGGTGCTCGCTGGCCGGCAAAGACCCATGCTTGGCTTTAGGAGCGGCATTGCGCTCACGCTCGGCTCTGGGCCCGTCGTCGTGAGCGTTGCTGGCCTCGTCGTCCGCACCATGACCGTGTCCATGGCCGTGATGCATGAAAATATGCATGAGCGGACATAGCAGTATCAGCAGATACGGCAGATAGGGAACCGCCAGGGCAATATGGGCGGAATGCTCTTGCCAAAGGAAATATCCGGCGACGCCAAAGAAGACCACAAAAACGACTGCAGTCTTCAGGTTCAGGCTTTGCATCTCTCTAGCCTCCTTTAGATTTAGCGTTGAGTTGAGCTCGTCCTAATGCGCTGCTGCATGGACGTGCGCACGCCCTGGCAAGGCGCCTGATCGGAAAACGAGCTCAAATGGCATCGTGTCGCCGTCTTTGAGAGGTGCTTTGAGATCTCTCAGCTCCAGCCATATGTGCGAGGTCTCGAAATCGAGCGTTTCGTCCTGATTGATCAGCAGTTGCGCTGCAACTGCCCGACCTCCGACGCCGTCCGCAATCATGATCGCTCCGCCCCCCGCCATTTTGGATGTGACGCCTACCAGCGTCAGATCGGCGCTGCTGAAGTTCTCCAGTCGGAACTGAAGTCGGGAGGTATCTCCCACAGCGGCAGGCGTCGTTGTTGCGCCGAGAACCGTGACGCCGCTAATAGGCTCAAAGGTTTCGTCAGCTGCGGAAGTGTTAATCAGGGCAAAGAAAGCGAAACCCGCAATGAGCGAGGACCGGAAGATGCCGTTCATCGTTTCGTCCCTTCCAAAATTTGTTGGCGTCGCTCGGCTGAACGACTGATCGCCAAACCGAAGCAACGATGGGTCCTGGGGGACACGTCTGGCGGCCGCCTGCCGCCAGACGCGTCGTTGCTCAGAACAGGATCTTCACGCCAGCGACCAGGAAGAGGCCGTCGACAGCTTCTCCGTCGTCGCGTGCCAGATCCGCAGACTCGCCCAGCAGCCGTTCGTAGTGGACGCCCACATAGGGCGAGATCGCCCTGTCAACGAGGTCGTAGCTGAGGCGCAGGCCAACCTCGGCCGACACGAACCCAGCTTCGACGCCAACCGCCTTGTCGTCACTGAAAGCGAAGTCGATCTCCGCTGACGGCGTCAGGATCCAGCGGTTGGTGATGAGGAGCTCGTAGTCCGCATCCAGCCTGGCGGAGAGGTCGCCATTTTCGCTCAGGAACAGGTCGGCGTCGATTTCGAACCATTGCTGCGAGAGGCCGTGCACGCCGACGACGCCGTAGAAGCGGTTCGGACCGACTGGCGCGTCGTAGCGAACGCCCGCCTTGATGTCGAAGAAGTCGGTCGCGAGACGCTGGACGACCAGCTGGTGCTCGAGAACCTCGAAAACCTCCTCGTCCGTCTCGTATTCGCCCTCGCTGACCAGTCTGAGCTTCCACTCGTCGTTGCCGACGAAGGCGTCGCCGTCCCAGGCGAGAACCTCGCCGGAGTCGTCGATGCCTTCGCGGAACTCCAGCTGCTCGAACGAGACGCCATAGAAGACGAAGTCCTTCTCCTGCGCGGCCGCTTGGCCGAGCGGGAGCGTGAGCGCCGCCAAGAAGGCGACGCCCCAGATGCGCATCTTACTGATCATAAGCCTAGCTCCGGTCCGACTTGGCCGTCTCTGGGCCGCCTTCGACGATGATCTTTCGGAACATGCCGCTCGCCGCGTGGTAGGCGAGATGGCAGTGGAACGCCCACTGACCAGGCGCGTCGACTTCGGTCTCGGTGTAGACTGTCGTCCCCGGCGCCACGCTCACCACATGCTTGATCGGATTCCACTCGCCCGCGCCGACATCGATGATCGTCCACATGCCGTGCAAATGCATGGGATGCGTCATCATTGTCTCGTTGACGAATTTGAACCGAACCCGTTCGCCATATTGGAGCCGGATCGGCTCGGCGTCGCCGTATTTCACGCCGTTGATCGACCACATGTAGCGTTCCATGTTGCCGGTCAGCCGAAGCTCGATTTCGCGCGTGGCCGGGCGGTGCTCGTAGAGCGGATCAGCCGCTCTAAGATCGGCATAGGACAGGAACTTGCCGCCGTTAGCTGCCTGTGGCGCCAAGCCGCTGCCCGGCGCATAGAGCGGATCAGGTCCGGCCTGCGCCGCCGTGGCGCCATGGTTCATGCCGCCGTGGCCCATTGCTGCGTGATCCATCGGCTTCTCAGCCGCGCCGGAACCGCCGTGGCCCATTGCTGCATGGTCCATGGGCTTCCGGGCCGCGCCGGAACCGCCGTGGCCCATTGCTGCATGGTCCATGGGCTTCCGGGCCGCGCCGGAACCGCCATGACCCATTGCTGCATGGTCCATGGGCTTCTGAGCCGCTCCCGAACCGCCGTGGCCCATTGCTGCATGGTCCATCGGCTTTTCGGATGCGTCGCTCTGATCCATCGCACCATGACCGCCATGACCTCCATGAGCCATGCCCATGTCGGCCATGGTCAACAACGGCGCCTCGCGGAGACTGGGCACATCGGCCGTCATGCCGTCGTCCGGCGCCAACGTCGCTCGACCGAAGGCCGTGCGGCCCATGCTTTCGGCGAAGATCGTGTAAGGCTTGTCCTCCGACGGTTCGACGATGACGTCATAGGTCTCGGCGACGCCGATACGGAATTCGTCGACTTCGACCGGTTCGACCTCGTTTCCGTCGGCCTGCACGACCGTCATCTTCAGGCCAGGAATACGGATGTCGAAATAAGTCATCGCCGACGCATTGACGAAGCGGAGACGCACCGCCTCGCCAGCCTTGAAGAGACCGGTCCAGTTCTGCTCCGGGCTCTTGCCGTTAATCTGCGCCGTGAACCCTTGCAGGTCCTCGATGTCGGTCGGCATCATACGCATCTCGCCCCAGTCGGCGCGGTCGGATAGCGTCGCCTCCAGGCCGAGTTCGCGCACATCGTCCATGAAGTCGCCGAACGTGCGCTGCTGCCGATTGTAGTAGTCCGGCATCATCTTGAGATTGCGCAGGATACGGTGCGACGTGTGCGGATGCGCATCGTTCAAGACCAGGGCATAGTCCCGGTCGGCGTGCATCCGTTCGCCGTCCTTCGGCGTGATGACGATCGCGCCGAACGCCCCTTCCGGCTCCTGCAGGTTCGAGTGGCTGTGATACCAGTAGGTGCCAGTTTGGATGATCGGGAAGGTATAGGTGAAGGTCTCCCCGGGCTTGATCCCGTCGAAGCTAATGGTCGGCACGCCGTCCTGCTGATAGGGCAGGATTAAGCCATGCCAGTGGATCGAGGTGTCCTCGTCGAGATTGTTGGTAACGTTGAGGGTCACCTCTTCGCCTTCAGTGAACCTCAGCACCGGGCCAGGCGACGAGCCGTTAAACCCGACGCCGCTCCGTTTGAAGTCGCCGGCGTCGATCTCTACACGCTCGACGACGATGTCATATTCCCCGGCGGCCGTCTGGCCGGCGAGGATCGAGGCGGCCAAGGCCGCCCCGAACGCGATTGCGTTTCTTTTCATTGGATGTGGCCTTCCCTTATCGGACCTTGACGCGGCCATGCATGCCGTCCTCGTAGTGGCCCGGCACGTTGCAGGCGAACTGGATTTCGCCGGACGTCCCAAACTTCCAGACGACCTCGCCTTTCTGACCCGGCTCCAGCAGAACGGAGTTCGGGTCGTCGTGCTTCATGTCGCCCATCTTCGAATGGTCGATGTGGTCAGGCATCAGAGACCCGGACTGCATCATCGCCATCATTTCGCCCTGGTGCGCCTTGTGCATCTCGGCCGTGCCGATGTTGAACTCGTGCACGAGTTCGCCCTTGTTCTCGATGATGAAGCGGACGGTTTCGCCCTTGGTTACCGTGATGGATTTGGGTGAGTAGCGGTTCTCCGTCATTTTTATCTGCATAGTCCGTCGCGCGTCCGATGGATCACCGGGTTCGCCGAGGGCTGCGTCAAACGAATGGCCGTGGCCGCCGCCATGGCCACCACCATGTCCGCCGCCATGGCCATTGCCATGTCCGCCGCCATGACTGCCCGCTGCGGCTTTCTCAGCGTTTTCACCATGGCCGTGGCCTTTTTCGCCGGCGCCGGCGTTGGCGCTGGAAACGGCAAGCGAAGCGGTGAGGGCGGCCGCGCAGACCGCAATAAGATGTTTTTGCATTATTCAGGCTCCTGATCGCGTCCGACCGTTCCCTCTAAGGGCCCGTTCGGTCGAGGCGCGAAGTTGGTAAAGACGATTGCTTGCAAGATCTGCCGCGGCTTCCGCCGCGACGCATTGATCAGTTGCTAAGAAGCGTCTCGCGGGGGCCTGAAAATCCCGAAAAGTGGGCTGGAGGCGTCCACGTCGTTGCGCACGCGGATGTTGGCTGCGGACGTAACTGCAAAGACGGCGTTTGCAGCGCCTGCAAATATCGCCGCGCCGCCCGTTCCAGCGATACAACAGTGGTTCTCATGATCGCCATGCGCTGCGTCGTGGGCGGCATGAATGTCGTCGCAGTCCGCCTCGGAGCCGCCGTGCGAATGCTCTGCAGGATGTTCCGCCGCCAGCGAAATATTAGGCGTTGCGGATCCCAGGGCCAACCCCAGTCCGACCAGCAGAACACATACGATGCGTATCCAGCGGTTCATGTTGACGCCCACAAATTGCGCACGATGCTCTTAGCATATCCGTGTGGCGGCGTATCGCTGGATCGAAGAAGATTCGTCACGTCTAGTTGATCCCGTTCGCGCGCTGCAATTCGCGCACGTAGGCCACGATCTGTGTGGCCTGACGGTTCGAAACGCCAGGCTGGGGCGGCATGTTTCCGAACTGCCAATGGTGTTGACGAACGCCATTGCGGACCGCCGCTAAGAAGGCGCGATCACCGTGGTGGGTCGGTTCGTAGATCTTGTGCACGAGGGGCGGCCCCTGATCGGAACCCGCCGCATTCTTTCCATGACACGTGGCGCAGTTGGCCGTGAAGACCCGAGCGCCGCGCTCGGCGTCCGCCGACAACTGTGGCACGGCCACATCGACGTGGGCGCCGGAGCCGCCGCCACGCAGAAATTGCCAGCCCGCCGCAACGACGACGATGGCGGCGAGCGCGCTCAGGAACAGCCACTTGCCGCTCATGCTTACCACCGCTCCCCGGGTTCGCCCAGTTCGTCCAGGATTGGACATTCTGGACGGCTGTCGCCGTGGCAGCGCGCCACAAGATCCGCAAGCGTTGCGTGCATACCCCGCAATTCCGCGATCTTTGTCTCGATCTCGTGCAGATGTGCTGCGGCGACCCGTTTGACGCTGGCGCTAGGCCGCGACCTGTCCTTGTAAAGATCCAAGAGTTCACGGCATTGCTCGATGCTGAACCCAAGCGATCGGGCGCGGCGAAGAAACGCCAGCTTGTGCAGTTCGACTTCGCCGAAATCCCGATAGCCGTTCGGTCTACGCGCCGGCTCGACCAAGCCGATATCTTCGTAGTACCGGATCGTCTTCGCCGGCAGCCCGCTCTGTTCCGCAATCTCACCGATATTCATTGATCAATCTCCATATCGGCTACATAAGGCTTCCACCAACTGGAAGGTCAAGTGGGACTTGAACTTGCCGGGCATGCCTGCCCTGGGGCGAGCGAATTCAGTCAACGCTTTCGAGCCGATTTAGCTGTGGTGACTGCAGTGCGTCACTTCCTCAGCTGTGCCGGGCGATCAGCCAATCGAACAGCCCGGCTTCGATCGCCTGGGCCGCCACGTCTTCGGCCTGCCAGAGATGGAGGTGCGGGCGCGGCGTAGGCAGGCTGAGCGCCCCCTTGCTGCTGTGGCAGATATAGAAGAAGCGTTGGCTGCCGCCGTCGGCCTCGAAGCGTTCCAGGTAGTCCTCGAGCTCCGCCTGCGACGTGCCGGTCTTGATCTGCACCCAGGCGCGCTCGCCGGTGGTCGGGTGTTCGAGCAGCAGGTCGATATCGACCTCGCCGTCGCCGACGGCGGACAGGCGCCGCCAGCCGGCTCGCGTCAGGATGAGGTCGACCAGGATCTCGAAGTCCCGCCAGTCGAGGTCGCGCGTAAGGCGGGCAGCGATCTCGCGGAGCCGCGCCTGCAGCGCACGCGCCTCCTCGCTGAGCGGGTCGGCTTCGCCCCGGATGCGGCGGAGCAGATAGTCTTCCCGCTCGATCCGACAGATCGTCATCCGATAACTGCCCGTGCGGGTGAGCGCCGAACTCAAGGTCGATAGGTAGAGCGGCGAACCATCGAGCGCCGTCCTGCGCCAGCCGCCGATCACCTCTCGCCGCCGCGCCGGCTGGGCGTCGTCGTCGGAGTCTAAGGCGACGACCTCAGGCGCTGCGAACGCCCACCAGAGATGGCCGTCGGCGAAGGTGACCCAGAGGCAGTCATCCCCGAGCTCATAGAAGTCCCGGACCTCGTTCGCGCCGCGGCGGGCGCTGCCGGCCTTCCAGCCTTCGGCGACGAGACGATCCCGGACGGCGTCCCAATCTCCCGCCGCGCACAGGTCATGGTCGACCATGCGATAGCCGAAGGGGAGCACGCCAGTCGCAATGCCGTCCCGCGCCCATGCGCCGCCTGGCCCCAGCTTGATGTAGCGCACCGTCTGAGGATCGAATTCCATCACCTGCAGCCTCCATGTCGACGATCAGTGACAGGCACTGACGCTTGCCAAGGCGGGTCAAGTCAAGCGGAATGTCACTGATCGTCTGTAGATCGATCGTCGACATTGCTGTTGCCGTGGTGTGGTGGAAGTCACCGAACGCCTCGCCCGCAACCTTCGACGGCTACGCCAAGAGAAAGGCTGGTCGCAGGAGGAGTTTGCGTTCCATGCCGAGATCCACCGGACCTATGTCAGTGACCTTGAACGCGGCGCCCGTAACCCGACGATCACGGTCGTCGACAAGCTCGCGAGAGCGCTCGACGTGAAGCTGGGCGAGCTGCTGGACTGAATTCAGGCTGGGTCGGGTTCGCGCCCGGAAAGGACTAGACTGCACGCGCCGCTCCGAGCGTCCATGGCCACCGGAGGGAAGCGCCCATGGACGAGGATCGACGGGAACTCGGGCGACGGCTGTGCGTGCTGGCGACGGAGATCGCAGAGACGGCGCACGACGCCGCGGTCGCGGGACAGGCGCCGTCTGCAACGGCGGAAGGCTTACAGGCAGTGGCGACCCGGCTTGCCGAATGCGGCGACGCCTTGAAGGCGACTGCGGACGTGCTGGGCGTCGCGGCGCGACATGTCGACGATGCAAAATAGTGCCAAGCTATTCAGCCACGCTCCGTCTTCCGCGGCAGGTCAGGCGCGTTAAACAGCGTGCGCGCTTGTGGGGCGATGGTCGAAGCAACAGGGCGAAAACACTCATGGCATCGCCACAGAATGGAAGCGCAAACGAGGCTTCCTCCTTGTAAACGCCATTGGCGGGCACGTCAGGTATTTTTCTTCTGAGATTGACTATGTCAGATTTACGGCCTATGTGTAGAACATAGGAGGCCGCCATGACCGATGGTCCGTTCAAGAACCTCAACCTTGGAAAGCACTGGAGGCGGCTTGAAACCGCCGTGCAGAACGACGCGGCATCCCCAGAGGAATGCGGACCTATTGCTTCGGACGCTCTGGCCCGACATCTCGTGACTAAGGAGCATGTCAACGCGCTGCAAGAGATCGACGAACATCTCGGTCAAGGACAACTGGACCTGGATCCCCTTGGGTCCATCGAAGCAATATTTGATCGTTGCGAGAAGACGCCGTTCCTCGACGCTTTGCAAAAGGAACTCCGTTTTCGGGCCGCCAACGATACTCTGCTCGGCGACGCCATTGTGCCTGCACTCGACGCCGCCATCGACACGCAGATCGGCGAAACCCGGAACCGCTTTCATGAAGAGTGTATTCGCGCACAAGAAAACGGCGAGATAAGTCGAGACGCAGCGGATCGGGCCCGAGGGAAGATCGATGCCGCCTTCGACGCCGTGAAGAGCGAGAGGGTCCGTGACGCATTGTCGACGGCGAGGAAGGATGCCTTTGTAAAGGACCTGGGCAAGAGCGATGGCATTGACGAAGGGTTGGTGCGATTGTGAATGCCTATGTGACCAGTCCCGAGCGTTACGGCCTAACCCTGCACGTTATCGAGGCTGGCCGTAGACGCGGTCGGTCTCATCACAATCCAGCGGTCCTCGCTGAAATCGACAAGGAAATTGCGTTCGTCCCAGATGCTCTCGACACTTATGACTACGAAGGCTGGAAGCCGGTCCACCACGACCTTTTGGTGGTCAGTGGCGCGGTTGAATATGCCGACCGCCGCATCGCCAGGCGAATCAGCCGGTGGGCGCGCGACTTTGACATCACCGTGCCCGTGGTCGAGTTGGCGACGTGGCAGCGGGCCGATGTGCAGGACAGGCTGCAAGCGGCATTGCGGCACCTCACGGGTGACAATTGGCAATTCACCTTCGTACCGTGGCAAGGCCAGAGCGTTCTAGGGGCACGGCAGCGGTCGCTTCCATTCGGCGCGGAGCGAAGCTTTGTGATCGCGTACAGCGACGGGCTGGATTCCCGCTGTGTTTCGAAAATGTTCGGGACCGGAAGCGACGCAGTTTGCGTGCGCCTCACCAATCACCGCCATGCCTTGAAGGCAGGCGATGAGCCTTTTGACCAAATACCCTTTCGGGTCAATGTGCAGGCATCGCGGGAAAGCAGCGCGCGCTCGCGGGGTTTCAAATTTGCTGCCGTGACGGCCATCGCCGCGCAGCTGGCGGGACTGACCCGGATTGTGGTCCCGGAAAGCGGTCAGGGCGCGCTCGGCCCGGTGCTCCTCCCTCTGCACAACGTCTATGCCGACTACCGCAATCACCCGACGTACTTTCGCAAGATGGAGCGCTTCATCGAGGCGTTGCTGGGGCATGCGGTCCGTTATGAGCAGCCGCGGCTCTGGAACACCAAGGGCGAGACGATATCGGCTCTCAGGCGGATCATGAACGACGCGGTTGATGAGCTCTTCGAAACCCGGTCCTGTTGGCAGCAGCGCTGGAACGCGAAGATGGACGGCAAGCTGCGGCAGTGCGGCCTTTGCGCCGCATGCCTCCTTCGCCGAATGAGCATGCATGCCGCCGGTATAAATGAGCCCAATGACACGTATGTCATCGCCGATCTGACGGTTCCGTCGTTTCAGGCCGCCCTTCCAGGCAGGAAGAAAGTTCGCCTAAGCCGATCTATGGCCGAGTACGGCAGCGTCGGCGCGCGGCACCTCCAGCAGCTTGCCGACATGGCCAACCTTCCAGATACACATCTGAAGGTTCATGCCTTCGAGATTGCGCGCGCGACCGGGGAGGCACAGGACGAGGTCTTGAAGAAGCTAAGGAACATGTTGCTGACGCATGCGATGGAATGGCGCGCCTTCTTGGCTGCCCAAGGAGAACAAAGCTTCCTCAGAGGCTGGACCAAGGGAGGACGCCGTGGCCGATCTGAATGAACTGAGCGGGCAGGAAATCGGTCGGCGCCTGCGTCTAGCGCGGGAGAACGCGGGCATCCGACAGGACCAGGCTGCCGAGGTCATCGGCATGTCGCGTCCGACCCTCGTTTCCATCGAAAAAGGCACGCGGCGTGTCCGGATTCAGGAATTGCAGCTTCTCGCCCGGCGCTATGGCGTTTCCGTCAACGCTATTCTGCGTCGTGAAGCGGTCCATACCGATTTGCTGCCTCGGTTCCGCAGGATGCGGGAGACGGAAGGCGGCCACACGCTCGAAGCCGTCAAGCTCCTCAATGACCTGGTGAAGGCAGAAGTGGAGCTCGAAAACATCCTCGGCATCGAGCGGCGGCGCCACTATCCACCGGAGAAAGGGATCAACGAGGGCGACGTGATCGAACTTGCCGAGAAACACGCACAAGAGCTGCGTTATTGGCTCGGTCTGGGCGGAGGTCCGATCGCTGACATTTTCTCGATCATTGAGCTTGATCTCGGCATCCGCCTGTACCAGCGACGGCTTTCGTCGAAGTCAAAGGTCGCTGGGTTGTTCACTTACGACGACGCCATCGGCGCTTGCATCCTCCTGAACGCAAATCACCCTTTGGAGCGGCGCATTCAGTCCGCCGCGCATGAACTTGGGCATTTCGCTGGGACGCGACGCTTCCCTGAGGTCCTGGAGGAAGACGAGCAGTTTCTCTCTCGGGACGAGCGATATGCGAATGCGTTCGGCCGCGCTTTCCTGACGCCTCGCATAAGTTTCTCCGAAAGCTTCAAGCAGCTCACGGCTGGGGCGGATATGTTGACCCGTCGGCACGTCATCCTGCTGGCGCACCAGTTCGATATTTCCCGCGAAGCATGTGTCCGCCGGCTCGAAGAGCTGGAGCTCCTCAAAAAGGGGGCTTGGGAATGGCTCAATACGAAAGGCGGGATCAAGGGTTACCACGCGCGCGAGGTGCTGGGAGATGCGGCGGACCGGCTTGATGTCGCTAAGGCCGACGCGGATCGGCCGGTCTCCCACCGAATGAGCCTCATGGCGCACGCAGCATGGAAGCGAGGCATCATGTCGGAAGGGCAGCTGGCGGAGCTACTGCGGATGCGCCGCATTGAGGTCCGCGAGCTGATTGACCAGATTGAGCTTGAGGAGAACGTAACGGATGACCTTCTCAAGCTCCCTGGCTGAAGATCGCCGACCGCTGATCCTCGACACGAGTGTCCTGGTCAATCTGCACGCCTGCTCCTACGGCGAGTGTGTGCTGACAGCGATCGAGAACGACATCGTGGTCTCCGACATCGTAGCCGGGGAACTGGAGCACGAGACGAGCCGGAAGAACGGGGAGCACAGTTTTCTCCACGACCTCACCGCGCGCGGCACGGTCACCGTCGTCGGCATGACGGAGGCGGATTACGAGCTGTTTGCCACACTCTCAGGTGGCGCCTCCTCTCTGGGTGACGGGGAAGCGGCGACGATTGCCATTGCAGCGAATCGTCGGTTCCGGGCCGTCGTCGACGAACGAAAGGGCCGGGCGCGAGGCGCGGCGCTCATGAACAACGAGAAGCTTGCTTGGTCCATCGATCTACTGCGGCATCCAAGCGTTATGGAAAGCCTCGGTGAGCGCCTGACCGCAGACATCGTCTATCTGGCGCTTAGGCACGGACGTATGCGCATTCCCACGAACAGCGTCGATGACGTCGTGGCTCTGATCGGGCGCGACCGCGCACTCGAATGCACGTGCCTGCCAAACTTCAAGAGCTTGTCGCAGCAAGGGCGGGCACGCGTACAGACGGAAACAGAGCCAAATGTCTATAAGAAAAGGCAGAACATGGATTAGTGCACATTGGCTGAGCAGGCCTGCTGATTCGGGGCAATAAACAATGTTGGAGACGGTAATTGGCTCGATTGCGCACGATTGAGATCAAACACTTCAGGGGCATCAAGGAACTCGTCTGGCGTCCCTCGCCCGGCATCAATTGCCTGATTGGTCCTGGCGACAGTGGGAAGTCGTCGATCCTCGACGCCGTTGATTTCTGTTTAGGGGCGCGCCGAAATATCCAGTTCACTGACGCGGACTTCCATCAGCTGGACGTTGAAACGCCGATTATGATCACGGTGACCTTGGGCGACCTCGATGATGGGCTGAAGAACCTCGAACCCTATGGGATGTTCGTCCGTGGCTTCGACCCAGCGACCGGAAAAATTGAGGATGAACCGGAAAGGGACGCTGAAACCGTCCTGAGTCTGCGGTTGACGGTCGCGAGTGATCTAGAGCCGAGTTGGACGCTGGTGTCGGAGCGGGCGGAAGCGCAGGGGCTTGGCCGAAATCTCAGCTGGGGAGATCGAGTCCAGCTGGCTCCGACGCGGATCGGTGCGCTGGCGGATTACCATTTAGGTTGGCGGCGCGGTTCGGTTTTGAACCGTGTATCGGAAGAGCGTGCCGTTGCTTTGGCCGCTCTGGCGAAGGCAGCGAGGGATGCCCGGGCAGCCTTCGGCGAAGAGGCCCAAGGGCAACTCGGCGAGACGCTAGCCATTGTTGCAATGACCGCTAGGGATCTAGGCATCCCGATAGGTGAGAACATCAAAGCGATGCTGGACGCTCACTCGGTGTCATTCAACGGCGGTACGATTTCCTTGCATGACGAGGGCGGCATCCCTCTCAGGGGATTGGGCATCGGATCTACCCGACTGCTGATCGCTGGCCTCCAGCGAAAGGCGGCAGCGCAGTCGTCGGTGATTCTGATCGACGAGCTGGAACACGGGCTGGAACCGCACCGCATCATTCGGCTTCTTGGGTCGCTCGGCGCCAAGGAGAAGGCGCCCCCACTCCAGGTCTTTATGACGACGCACTCGCCCGTTGCGTTACGCGAGCTTGCCGGCAGTCAATTGTTCGTGGCGCGTCGCTCCGGCGCTCGGCACGAGGTGTTGAACGTTGGAACCGCCGACAGCGTTCAGAGCACGATCCGGCTCTATCCGGATGCCTTCCTCGCGCCATCGGTGATCGTCTGCGAAGGCGCAAGCGAGGTCGGTCTCGTACGGGGTCTCGACCAATTCAGGACAACGCAGGGGAAGGACGCAATCACAGCGCTGGGAACAGCGTTGGTGGATTGCGGCGGCGGTGATTCCGACCGGCCCTTCGCAAGAGGCGAAGCGTTCTATGGGCTGGGGTATAGGACTGCCGTCGTTCGCGACGATGACAAGAAGCCGACGGCTGCTATCGAGGACGGCTTCATCGCAAAGGGCGGAAAAGTGATCGCCTGGCGCGACGGACGTGCCTTGGAGGACGAACTTTTCCTGAGCCTGTCGGATGATGGGGTCAGCAAACTAGTGGCTCGCGCAATCGATCTTCATGGTGACGATCTGGTGAGTGAGCACATCAAGTCGGCCACAAATAACGCAAAGGATCTGGTCGCGATCTTGACGGAGGCAAGAGAGGGAGGGCTTTCCCAAGAGAGTCGAGCGGCGCTTGGGGCAGCGGCGCGAACGAAACGCGCCGGGTGGTTCAAGTCAGTCACTTGGATGGAAGACGTGGCGCGAGAGATCATTGGCCCGGACATTCCGAACGCCGATGCCGGTTTCCGCAAACTCGTCGAGAGCATCTTCGCGTGGTGTGCTAATGCCGGGCCCTGATATCGACTTGCTCGCGATTGACCGGGGAACCGTGACGGCGCCGGCCGGCTGCGGCAAGACACACCTGATCGCGGAGGCATTAACGCGGCACTGCGACGCCAGACGCATCCTCATTTTGACGCACACCAACGCTGGTGTCGTTGCTTTGAGGAGCCGTCTCGACAAAGCCGGTGTCCCTTCGACGGCATATCGGCTGTCCACAATCGACGGATGGGCGATGCGACTCATCTCGACGTTCCCCACACGTAGCGGACACGATCCGAACCTTCTCAAGCTGGCGAGGCCAAGCACAGATTACCCGAACATTCGTGTCGCAGCAGCAAAGCTGCTAAAGGCAGGCCACGTCGCTGACGTGCTCAAGTCGAGCTATGCGCGGCTCATAGTCGACGAGTATCAGGACTGCTCGATCCGCCAGCACGCGGTTGTCGCTTATGCTGCCCAATCCTTGCCGACCTGTGTGCTCGGCGACCCCATGCAGGCAATTTTCGGATTTGGCGGCGACAATCTGGCGACCTGGGACGAACAAGTATGCGGCTATTTTCCTTTGGTGGGTGAGCTCGCGACACCGTGGCGCTGGATAAATGCGGGAGCTGAACCGCTGGGGCGTTGGCTTCTGGATGTACGCCACAGACTATCGAGGGGAGAACCTATCGATCTCGGGACTGCGCCCGTGGGTGTGACGTTGGTTCACCTCGATGGAACCAATGACCACGAGAGACGCCTTGAAGCGGCAAGAATAAGACCGCCTAGTCCGGACGACCGCGTGCTGATCATTGGCGAGAGCACGAGCCCCGACAGTCAACGACGGTTCGCCAGTCAGACGCCGGGCGCGGTGACGGTAGAAGCAGTCGATCTGAGAGACCTGGTCGCGTTCGCCATACGCTTCGATCCGGCATCGCCGCAGGCACTCCAACTCCTCGCCGAATTCGCGCAAAGCGTGATGCGCAATGTGGGGGCGGCAGGCTTTGTCAAGCGCGTCGAATCACTCCGGCGTGGCACGGCACGCAACGACCCGACCGAGGCCGAAGCGATGGCGCTCGCGTTTGTCCGTGATCCGTCTCACCGACGGGCCGTCGATGTCCTTGTCGAGATCGGCAAACAGGGTGGGGTCACGCCTCACCGTCCTGCTGTTCTCCGCGCCTGCATCAAGGCACTCCAGCTCTGCGAAGGAACGGATGGCTTGTCTTTCCAAGATGCAGCCATTCGCATCCGGGAACAGAACCGCCTCGTGGGGCGCTCCCTACCCAAGCGGGCGGTTGGCAGCACCCTCCTCTTAAAGGGGCTCGAAGCAGAGGCAGTCGTCATATTGAACGCAGACGCGCTCGACGCGCGGAATCTTTACGTCGCGATGACTCGCGGCTCGAAGGTGCTGACGATCTGTTCTTCTCAGGAAGTAATCTATCACAATAACTGAATAGGCAAAATCCGGCCGAATCAGAAATTCGCAATAATTTATTGTGATTTAGTAAGATGTGCACGTTGATCAACACAGCATTGTGATTTCTAAGATTTTTATTCCCCACGAGCTTAAGACAATGATCGGCGCTCTAATTCCATGCCGATGAACACCCAACTATCGACTGGACTTCGTTCTCAGACGAAGCATGCATGGAGATAGAGGCAACCTCGCCGGTAGCGAGGCGAAGCTCCAGGTCCGGCCCAAATGTTCCGGGCCTTCGTCAAGTGACAGCGCCGGCATCGGGTCGGCGCGTCATTGGCAAAGGACCGGAACCACATGAGCGACCTCAATCCCAATCAGACGCAGATCCTCAAGCATGCCGCCAGCTACGTGGACGGCGCTATCTTGCCATTGCCTGAAGACATCGAGCTTAGCGGCGGCGCCGTCAGCCGGATGCTGGGCGTGCTGCGTCGGAAAGGCTTCGTAGAGAAAGACGGTGACGGCGTGTGGCGCATCACGGACACCGGGTGCGAAGCGGTCGGCGCGCCGGCGCCGACGATGCCGCATCGAGAAGCCCAACAGTCCGCGGCTGGCGC
>Ga0209273_10000996_pt1 | contig 28788 bp, 23 predicted proteins | sample tdAd471_FD_187126 | JGI IMG/M metagenome (GOLD analysis project Ga0209273, IMG submission 187126) | Marine sediment microbial communities from the Atlantic coast under amendment with organic carbon and nitrate - tdAd47.1 (SPAdes)... | ecosystem: Environmental > Aquatic > Marine > Coastal >...
GATCTTGGCTCGCAGGTTCAGCGCAGCAACAGTTCTCGCATGGAGCATCAGGTTGACGAGATCGACCTGCGCTATATCTGGGAGTTCGACAATTCGAGCCTGACTGTCGGCGGCAACTATCGCGATACCGAAATGGATCGCTTCACCCGCACCACGCAGCAGGATCTCGGTTCCTGGGGGATCAGTAATCCGGGCGATATCGAACAGTTTGCGCCAGGCATCATGGAAAGCTACTGCTTGTCCTGTCTGTTTGATGATCTGGCGGTCGGTCAGGGTGATCCTGCCTTCAAGGGCGATGCGACGAAGCTGTTCCCGCTGCTTCAGGCAGCATATCCGGACAATGACATCAACATCTCAGAGACCGCTGATACCGTTCAGGAAGAGATCACCTCCCTGTTCGCGCAGTTCCAGATGGAGAGCGAATTCCTTGGCCGTCCGGCCCGTATGAATGCCGGTATCCGCTATGAGGAGACGGAAGTTACGTCCATCACGCAACAATCCGTGCCGTCTGCCATCCTCTGGACAGCTGACAACGACTTCCTCGTTGTTCAGTCTGGTGCAAAGGAAGATGTAAGCGGCTCTGGTTCTTATGACCATTTGCTGCCGAACTTCGACTTCAGCGTGGATGTGACGGACAATATTGTTGCTCGTGCCTCCTTCTCGAAGACGATCGGTCGCGTGGCCTATAGCAGCCTGTTTGCGTCCACCACGGCAGACTCTCCAAACCGCCCGACGGCACTTGGTGGTCAGCTGACCGGTAGCTCTCAGAACCCGTCCCTGTTGCCTCTGGAATCCGACAACTTCGACGTTTCTGTCGAATGGTACTATGGTGACACGAGCTATGTGTCGCTTGGCTATTTCGACAAGAGCGTGAAGAACTTCATCGGTACTGGCGTGGTTGACCGTAACCTGTTCGGTCTGCGTGATCCGGCCTCTGGTGCGGCAGGCAGCCGCTCCGGCGATGCTCTGGACATCATTGGTGATTTGGGGGTTGACCAGTCTGAAGCCAACTTGTTCACGCTGGTGGCCCTGATCGACGCCAATGGCGGCGACACGGCGGCCGCTCAGGCCGAGTTCCAGGCCAATCTGGTAAACGGCGCTCTGCCACAATCCTATGTTGACCAGATTCTGGCTGATGCGGATGTAACGCCGGATGCCAATGACCCGCTGGCGATCTTTGGGGTTTCCCAGCCGATCAACAACAGTGAAGGCAATATCGACGGTCTCGAATTTGCCTGGCAGCACTTCTTCGGTGACTCTGGCTTTGGCTTCCAGGCCAACTACACCATGGTCAATGGAGATGTTGATCTTGATCCGGGTGCCAGCCCGTCGGAAGACCAGTTCGCTCTGGTCGGTCTCTCCGACACGGCAAACCTGACCGCGATCTACGAGAAGTACGGCTTCTCTGCCCGTCTGGCCTATAACTGGCGCGATACCTTCCTGTCGGCGACCAACCAAACGGGTGACCGCTCAGGGATCTATGTTGAAGACTATGGCCAATTCGATCTGAACGTCAGCTATGACATCAACGAGCAGCTGGCTGTTTCCTTCGAAGGCATCAACCTGACCGGTGAAGACCAGCGGACCTATCACCGCGTGCCGGAACAGGTCTACTACGTCTACGAACTGTCGCCGCGCTACCTTGTGGGCCTGCGTTACAAGTTCTAAGGCCTGGCCGACCTGTAGTATTACCACGATTGCGAAAGGCCGCTGGAGACAGCGGCCTTTTTTGCCCCTGTTGAGTGCTGCGCGGCTTTATCCCATGATGTTTGAGGGAATGCTGTCGCAGGCTGGCTATGGCGCCGGTACGCTCATAGGTTTTCCCGCACCGAAAGGCACATCATGTCGAATATGGCACTTCTCAATAATATCGATCATTCGGATTTGAAGATTATCCGCAAATATGGCGCCGAATTTGGCGACAGCGTGAACCAGTCCGTTGCCTTCCCGACCGAATTTGCTGAGCTGCAGCGCATCTATCCGATCCTGTTCCGCAAGGATGAGGCAGGCGAGTTTCAATCCGTTGTCCTGCTTGGCCTGGACAAGGGCGAGAATCTGTTTCTTGACGGAGACCAGTGGCAGGCGCGCTATGTGCCAGCGCTGCATGAGCGTGGGCCTTTCAAGATCGGCTTCCAGAACCAGGAGGTTGACGGTGAGGTGCGCCGCGAGCCCGTCATACATGTCGATCTGGACAGTTCCCGCATCAGCCGGGAAGAGGGGGCGCCGCTGTTCCTGCCGCAGGGCGGCAATGCGCCTTATCTGCAGCATGTCACCCATGTGCTGCGTGTTATCAATTTCGGCATGGACATGATGAAGCCGATGTTTGAAGCCTTTCAGCAGGCAGACCTGATGGAGCCGGTGTCCCTGGAAGTGAAGCTGGATGAGGCGACCACGTATCAGGTGCCGGATGTCTATACGATCAGTGAAGAGAAGCTGGCGGCGTTGAGCGGAGAAATGCTGGAGCGTCTGCACAAGGCTGGCTTCCTGCGCGCGGCCTATCTGGTGCTGGCATCGCTCAGCAATATCAATACGCTGATCGAGATGAAAAACGCAAAGTCCATGGCGGCGGCCAGCTGAGCCATGAGAGGATAAGGCCCAGTCATGCTGAACATTGAACGCAAGACACGTATCATGGAGGGCGTCGCGGCGGACGCCATTCCCTATGATGCGCTGATGCGGGATCAGCAGCCGGTCATCCTCAAGGGCGTTGCCGGTGACTGGCCGCTGGTGCAAGCCGGGCGCGAAGGGCCGGAGGCGGCGATGCAATATCTGCTGCGCTTCTATCAGGGGCGGCCTGTCGTCGGCTATACTGCTGCGCCAGAGATTGGCGGGCGCTATTTCTACACAGATGACATGAGCGGGCTCAACTTTCAGCGCAGCCGTGTTGCGATGGATGAATATCTGGAGATGATCCGCGCGCATCTGGGCCAGGCGAATGCGCCGTCCTATTATATCGGATCAACCGATCTGGATATTTACCTGCCGGGCCTGCGCAGCGAGAATGATCTTGTGCTGAACAATCCGATGTTTGAGGCAAACGCGCCGATTGTCAGCATCTGGATGGGCAATCACACGATTGCGTCTGCGCATTATGACATGTCCAACAATCTGGCCTGCTGCATGGTGGGCAAGCGGCGCTTCACGCTGTTCCCGCCGGATCAGATTGCCAATCTCTACCCCGGCCCACTGGAGCCGACGCCGGGCGGTCAGGTTGTCAGCATGGTGGATTTCCGCGATCCGGATCATGACCGCTATCCGCGCTTCCGCGACGCATTGGAGACCGCGCAGGTGGCGGAGCTGGAGCCCGGCGATGTGCTGTTCTATCCGGCGCTGTGGTGGCATCATGTCGAAGGGCTGGGCGAATTCAACGCCATGATTAATTACTGGTGGAATACGAGTCCGGCTTTCATGGACACGCCGCAGAATACGCTGCTGCATGGCCTGCTGAGTTTGCGGGACCGTCCGGAGCCGGAGAAACAGGCCTGGAAGGCCCTGTTTGATTATTATATTTTCGGGCCAGCCGAATTGCCGGCAGAGCATTTGCCCGAAGCGGCGCAGGGCAATCTGGGGCCGATGGATGAAATGAAGGCCCGGCGCTTGCGGGCCATGCTGCTGCAAAAGCTGAACCGTTAAGAGACAAAGACCGGGAAGGGGCATCAGGAGATGCAGAAAGTCAGGAAAGTCGTCATCGCGGGCGGTGGTACAGCAGGCTGGATCACGGCGGCGGCGCTCTCTCGGATGCTGGGTCCGTTATTGGACATCACGCTGGTGGAATCCGATGACATCGGAACAGTTGGCGTGGGGGAGGCAACGATCCCCACGCACCGCACCTTCCATCATTTGATGGGGATTGATGAGCGTGAATTCATGCGCGCCACCAAGGCGACCTTCAAGCTGGGCATCGCGTTCGAGAATTGGGGCGGGATTGGCGACGCTTACATCCACTCCTTCGGACAAGTCGGCAAGCCGAGCTGGATGGGCGAGTTCTACAATATATGGATGGCTGCGCGCGAGAAGGGCATAGGCGAGGAGCTGGATGCCTATTGCTTTGAGTTGCAGGCCGCCAAGCACAATAAGTTCTACACGGATGAAAAGTTCAATATCAATTACGCTTATCATCTGGACGCCAGCCTGTATGCCAAATTCCTGCGTACCTTCTCTGAAGGGAAGGGGGTAAAGCGGGTTGAGGGCCTGATCGGTGAAGTGGAGCAGGATGGCGAGAGCGGCTTTATTACGGCGCTGAAGCTGAAATCCGGCGAGCGCATCGAGGGCGATTTCTTTGTCGATTGCACGGGCTTCCGCGGCCTGCTGATCGAACAGACGCTGAAGAGCGGGTTTGAGGATTGGGGCCATTGGTTGCCGACCGACAGCGCGCTGGCCGTGCAGACGCGCTCTGTTGGGCCAGCTTTGCCCTATACGCGCTCCATAGCGCATCAATCCGGCTGGCAGTGGCATATTCCGCTGCAGCACCGTGTGGGCAATGGCCTCGTCTTCTGCAGTCAGTATATGCAGCCGGATGAGGCAGAGCAGGTGCTGCGCAACAATCTGCAGGGCGAACTGCTCGGGGAACCGCGCCTGATCCGCTACAAGACGGGACGCCGGCAAAAGGTGTGGAGCAAGAACTGCGTGGCGCTCGGTCTTTCCAGCGGCTTCCTGGAGCCTCTGGAATCCACCAGCATCCATCTGATCCAGATCGGCGCATCGCGTCTGGTGCAGCAATTCCCGTTCAGCGGCGTCTCTGAGGCGATCGCCAATCACTATAATGAGCAGTCCACGCGGGAGCTGGAGCGTATCCGCGATTTCATCATCCTGCACTACAAAGTGACCGAGCGCGATGACAGCGCGTTCTGGCGGGACCGCCGCGATATGGACATTCCGGACTCGCTGGCTCAGCGCCTCGACGTGTTCCGTGAGAATGGTCTGGCCTATCAGGCGACGGATGATCTGTTCCGTGTCGATTCCTGGCTGCAGGTGATGATGGGCCAGCGTCTGATGCCGAAAGGCTATCACCATATGGGACATATGATGACGGAAGATCAGATGCAGCGCGCGCTTGGCGGCCTCAGCAGCGGCATTGCCAATACCGTGGCAAAGATGCCGACGCATCAGGAGTTCATAGATCGCTATTGCGCGATTGAGGCCGAGCCGGCCTGATCAGGTTTTTGGCTGCGCGCTCAGCTCGGCCAGCATCTGGCCGACAATGCGCTGGGAGTGCACCACCACATTCGAGACCAGTTCATGGGAAAAGCTGGCGCCGCCAAACCAGGTCTGCTGCTGACCCTGAACGCGGCGCAAGACGTCGAACAGGCCGTTGCGCACGGCCTCTGCCTTGTATTGCGGGAAGTATTGCCAGCATTTCTGCTGGATCACGCTTTCAATATGGAAGCCGTGAAAGTCTGCTTCCGCCTGCAGGATCTCGCGAAGTTCTGATGGCTCCAGATCCTTGGAGAATTGCCCGGTCACATAGAGCTTGCCGCCGAGATCTTCGCTTTCGCCTTCGCGGCGTCCACCCAGAATGGCGCCGCGAAGAGAACTGTCGCGGCTGGCCCGCGAGAAGCCGATCACCTGATAGCCTTCAAACCAGTCCGGTGAAGAGAAGAGGGTAGTGGTATAGGTCTGCCATTCGATGGCGTCTGTCAGGAAGGCTTCATCCTCGCTTGGCTGGCTGAACGCGGAAAAGGCCTGCATCGGCACAGTGGAGAGAACCGCGTCAAATTCCTCGCGGGCGCCCCCTGCTAAGATGACCGGGCGCGGACCGGACCGGTCCAGGGACAGGACGGGGCTGGAGGTGCGCACATTCAGGTCTTCTGAGAACCGCCGCCAGAACTCGCTCCAGCCTTCATCCGGCATGTGCAGCTGGTTCAGAACGCCGGAGAGGATGAAGTCCAGATCGCACCATTGTACGGTTTGTCCGATGGTGGCTTCATCAATATAGCCATAGCCCTGAGTGGTCTGGATGCGGTGCATGGCCAGCTCGATCTTGGGCAGGTTCAGATTACGCACCCATTCCTGCGTGGTCATGGAGGCTTCGCGGCAGACCTCCGGGTCCGTCGGTCGCGCGGCAATCGCGCGGCGCAGACGGCGGGAAGCCAGCACGAATTTGATCGCCTGCACGGCAAGCGGGGCGCCGCTGCCGGACTTCACATATTCGACCACTGTGCGGCCATCGAAGCGGGCTTCGCCAAGGCGCGTCAGGTGGATGCCGTATTCCTTCATCCAGCGTTTAACGATGCGGTGGGCGCGTGTGGTGTAGCAGGTGCCCAATTCGTTCAGCGCATCGCCATGCAAAACGGAATAGGACTTGCCGCCAATCCGGTCTTCCGCTTCATAAACGGTTACCTCATGACCGGCATCTTTGATGAATCGCGCAGCGGAAAGGCCTGCGGGCCCGGCGCCGATTACGGCAATCTTCCTTGGATTGTCCTGGCGGGGCACGTGTGTGGGAATCCTTCCAAATCGGAATGTATGCTACAGAAGCTGCCTTGGGGCAGGCAACACCCTGTTTTCACCCATGTTTGGTTAATTGACGCGTTAACGACAAGTTTCTGCAGTCATGAAAACCGCCAGCGCCTGTAGAGCGGAATTTTCACTTTAAACGCTTATAGCCGCAGTATGACGAAACCGGGAAAATCTTTCTTCTCATATCTGACGCGCAGAAATCTGCCGCGCGATACCCCGGTTGATGCCTTGATCATGCTTCAACAGCACATCGATTTTTCAAAGCATGCGTTCACAATGGCCATCATCATGACGGTCAACGTTTTCGGTGCCAGCTTTCTGGTGAAGCGCTGGGTTCCGGAAAGCCATATCCAGATCTGGGGCGCCATTAACCTGGCGCTGGCCCTGTTGCTGATCATGGACACGCTGCTGAAGCGCGGGCGGCCCTTGCCAAAAAAGGTGAGCGGCCGGTATCTGCGCCGCTCTGAATTTCTCTCGGTTCTGTTCGGCAGTACATGGGGCGCTCTGCCTTTCTTTGTCGGGCATGATGAAGACCTGGCGATGATTCTGACCGGCCTGATGATCCCGCCCATGGCGTCCGGCATGTCCAGTTTGTTGACACGTGTGCCGCGCATCGTGTTGCGCTACGCGTTCTCTGCATCCATTTCCGCCTTTGTCTATTGCGCCTATACGCAATCTGTGGCCGGCATGACCGTCTGTGTCATGATGAGTTTCTTCCTTGTCGCGCTGTATCTTGGCGCGCGGAACAGTTTCGAGGCCTATACATCAGATGTGCACGCAACGCTGCAGGCAGAAGAGTCCCGCGACCTTCTGATCGGCGCGCTGGAGGCCAGCCACCAGGCCTTTGCCATCTTTGATGAAGAAGGCGATATCATCGTCGAAAACCAGCTTTACAAGAAGATTTTCGGTAACGAAAAAGACATCCTCAAGCCGTTCGACACGCCGATCAAGCGCGACGGTCTGTATTGGCAGAAATCTGTCCAGAACATCGAGGGCGTGGGTGACGTTGTTGTCTATACGGATGTTTCCCGCATCGAAGAGACACGCTCCGAGATTGAGCATGCCCGTAACGAGGCCGAGGCCGCCAATGAAGCCAAGACACGTTTCCTTGGTTCCATGAGCGCGGAGCTGAAAGCGCCTCTGGATGTTATCTCTGCCTGTGCAGGCGTTATCGGATCTTCCTCGAATATTCCTTGTTCTGAGGAGGAGGTGCGTGACTATGCTGACAAGATTGCCGAGCAGGCACTGATCCTGGCCTCCACGCTGGACGGTATCATCAGCTATACCCGCATGGACAATGAGGGCTACCTGTCTCATGCTTCCGAGGTGGCTGTAGCCGACACAATCGAATCCGTGGTCCGCAAGATCATGGAAGGGCCTAACACACGCTTCTCCGGGAGCGTGAAAGTCAGTGTTCCGAAGAATCTCTGCGCCACGATGGATCAGGCGAGTTTCGAGGTGATCATCCGTAATCTTCTCAAGAACGCACTTGAGGCAGGCTCCGGTGTTCCCATCATTCTGAAAGCCGGCATGGTTTCCGGTGTCGGTCTGGTCGTCATGATCCGTGACCGGGGCAGGGGCATGACGCAGGATGTTCTGGAAAGCGCGTTCGAGCCGTTCTTCCATTCCCGTCCGGCCCACCAGAAATATGATCAGAATTCCGGCGTCGGCCTTGGCCTCAGCGTGGCCAAGCGTCTGGCAGAAGCTCAAGGCCTGCGTATTCGCCTGCGCTCTGAGACTGGCAAGGGCACAACCGCTTTCCTGACCATTCCGGAAGGCCTCGTGCGGCGTACCCATACGGACGAGCCAGTGGATGACATGCTGGACCTGCCGGAAACAGAGCCACGCACGGCCTGATCCGGGCAGACTCTGGCCCCGTTTGCTTTTAGGATTTCCTACATAAGCCCTCGCTAGGGTGCGTTGCTGATGGCATCGATCAGCAGGGGACAGACATGCGCCTGAGCAGAGGGAGCGGAATGGAGGCGGGCTTGAAGGCGGCGCTACTATGCCTTCTGGTCGTGTTCAGCCTGTTTGCCACCAGTGTCGCGCAGGGCCGTCTCGGCCTGGTTGGCACCGATAATGATGACGTTATGCGCCTCGTCCAGATCAAGGATCTGATGGCCGGTCAGGGTTGGTTTGATCTCACCCAGACGCGTCTCGGCCCGGATGGCGGCACGCTCATGCACTGGTCCCGCCTTGTGGATTTGCCGATTGTGCTGCTCGCCCATTTCTTTGACCTCTTCCTGCCATCGGATACCGCGCTGGTCTGGGCGTATTCCGTCTGGCCACCGCTATGCATACTGGGTGTACTGGCGGGAGTGTACATGGGGGCCGCGCGGATCGCGGGGCGTCAGGCGGCACTGTTCTGCCTGTTGCTGGCGGCCATCCTGCTGTTGGGGCATTACCGCTTCCTGCCGGGTGCGATTGACCACCACAATATGCAACTGGCGCTAATGGCGCTGGCCATCGGGCTGCTCGCAGACCCCCGGCGCAAGGCTGGCCGGATGGCTTGGGCAGGGCTGGCGACGGCGATGTCGGTTGCCATTGGTGGAGAGGTTTATGTCTTTGCTGGCGTGATATGCGCGTTTGTGGCGCTGGACTGGGGACTGACAGGACAGGCGGCGCGCGGAGGCGCGGTCGGGTTTGGCGCAGGGCTGGTTGCCGGTCTGGAAGCGTGTTTCTTCGCCACGATTGCTCCCGCCGATTACGCGGTCGTTGCGTGCGATGCGCTGTCCTCGGTCAGCCTGGTGGCGGGCATGGCGGGCGGGCTAGGCCTTGCCGCGGCGGCTCTTCTGGTTTCGGGGCGTGGTACCTTGGTGCGCTTTGTTGCGCTGACACTGGTCGGCTGCGCAGCGGGTGCGGTTTTGCTGCTGACAGGGCCGCAATGCCTGTCCAATCCGCTCAGCGAGCTGTCGCCGCAGGTCAGGCATCTCTGGCTGGATCAGGTGAATGAGGCGCGGCCTGTACTCGCGCCATCTCCGGCCTTCATTCAGGACGTACCGTTCCGGTTGGGTATCATGGTCGTGGCGCTGATCGTATGTGGCTGGCGGATTCGGCGCGGGGCTCATGTGCGCGCGCATATGCTGTTCCTGGCGCTGATTGGCGCGGCGCTGGCGCTGACCTTCTACCAATCGCGCTTCTATGCGTTTGGGCATGTTTTTGCGATCCTGCCGCTAGGGCTGTGGATTGCGGATCTCTACCGCAATGGCAGGGCAGAGGGGGAGGGGAGCGTCACCTATCTCGGCGCGCTGGCGATATCCTTGCCCATTGTCTGGGGCCTGCCGGGCCTGCTGGTGATCCAGCGCAGTGACGAGATCAGCCTCGCCGCGCGGGCTGACAATGCGGCCTGCCTCGGAGACGAACTGTACACCCAGCTCAATTCCCTGCCGCAGGGCCGTATCCTGGCCCCGGCGGATTTTGGCCCCATGCTGTTGCTGAAGACGCGCGATAGCGTGCTTTATGGCAATTATCACCGCAATGCGGCGGGCATCGAGCAGGCCATCCAGCTGATCCTGTCACGTCCAGGCGAGAGCCAGGCCCTGCTGAACGCTGCCGGGATTGATTACATCATTGCCTGTCCGTCAGACCCCGAAACGCGCTTCATGACACAGCAGGATTCTGAAGGTCTGATGGCCCGTCTGAACCGCGCAGAGGTGCCGTCCTACCTGCAGGCCGTGCCCCTGGCAGACGGCCGTTCGGGCGCCGCAACGCTCTATATTGTTCCTTCAGATAGGACAGATAATTTTATGGATGACGATATTTCTTAACGTCGATTGTCGCATCGTTAACCATTGCTGTACGACCCGTTCCGACAGGTATTCCTGGATCATCAAAAATACCAAAAAAAATATATATAAAACAAAGGTCAATATATCCATGAACGCCCCGTACCGTTTATCTGTTGCCTATCCCTTGCATTAAAGCGGCGTTAACGGCACATGGTGTATGGGGCTGTGTATAGAATTGCACACGCGCGCCGGGTTTTGTCTCCCGGCCGCTCAAGAAAGAGCTTGGGTAAGACATGATTGGTAGCCTCCTCGGCATGCTGTCCACGGACATGGCCATTGACCTTGGGACAGCGAACACGCTCGTCTATGTGAAGGGACAGGGCGTTAAGCTCGATGAGCCCTCTGTTGTCGCCTACATGACACAAGGCGGTCGAAAGATCGTGTATGCGGTCGGCGAGCAGGCCAAGAACATGCTCGGCAAGACTCCGGTGAACATGGAAGCCATCCGCCCGATGCGCGATGGCGTGATCGCCGACTTCGAAGTCGCCGAGGAAATGATCAAGCACTTCATCCGGAAGGTTCACAACCGTCGGGCGTTCGTGTCTCCCCTCATTATCATCTGCGTGCCCAGCTCCGCGACCAGCGTCGAGCGCCGCGCCATTCACCAGTCGGCCCTGGCCGCCGGGGCGCGTGAAGTGCAGCTGATCGAAGAACCCATGGCCGCCGCCATCGGCGCGGGCCTGCCGATTGATGATCCGGCCGGCTCCATGGTGGTTGATATCGGTGGCGGCACGTCCGAGGTGGCCGTGCTGTCGCTGGGCGGTATCGTCTATTCGCGCTCTGTCCGCGTGGGCGGCGACAAGATGGACCAGGCCATCGTCAACTATCTGCGCCGCGAGCAGAAGATCCTCATCGGTGAAATGTCTGCCGAGCGGATCAAGAAGGAAATCGGCACAGCCATGCCGCCGGAAAATGGCACCGGCATGGCGCTGACCGTGCGGGGCCGCGGAACGCTGGACGGCGTGCCGAAGGAAACCGAAATTACCGAAGCCATGATCGCAGAAGCCCTGCGCGAACCGGTGACGGATATCATCGATGCTGTTAAAATCGCCCTCGAAGCCATGCCGCCGGAACTGGCAGCAGACATTGTGGATCGCGGCATCGTGCTGACAGGTGGTGGTGCACTGCTTCGCAATCTCGACACGGTGATCCGGGAACAGGCACAATTGCCTGTGATGATTGCGGACGATCCTTTGAAATGCGTCGTGAATGGATGTGGACACGTGCTGGAGAATTTCTCCAAAATGCGCACCGTGCTTTCGCCCGAAGTCTGACGCAGACTGACACTTGAGGTAACGGCAAGGAAACAGGCCAATGGCACGCCTCGGCCGATCAGGACAGAAGACCCGCAAGCGCTCTCCAAAGCGCCTGATCCTCGGCGTGTTCATTTTCGCCGCAGCAGCTCTCGTCCTTGCCCAGTCTGCCCCGCAAATCCGCAGCTTTTTTGATCCTGTCCGCACAACGGTTGGCGACCAGCTCGGCGGCAGTGACGGGTTTGATGTCTGGGCCTGGGCGACCGGCCAGACCGCTCGCGAGCGCCGCATCCGCGAACTGGAAGCCGAAGTGCGGGATCTGTCACGCTACAAGGCGGCTGCCATCTCCATGGCCGAGCGGATGGAAGCCTATGAGGAAATCCTGAACCTGATGGGAGAGCCGCCCGCGCGCGGCGTGACCGCTCGGGTCTCTGCTGAAAACAACGGTCCGTTTGCGCAGACCATTCTGGCCAATGCCGGACGGGCTCAGGGCGTTGAGCCGGGCGCTGTGGCCCTGAATGAAGGCGGGCTTGTAGGTCGCGTCATCCAGCTGGGCGAGCATTCAAGCCGTATCCTGCTGATCACGGACTTCAACAGCCGCGTGCCGGTGATGGGGGAGGTGAGCGGTGTGCGCGCCATTCTCTATGGTGGCCGCGATGGCCTCGGCAGTCTGACCGACATGCCGGAGCGCGATGCGTTCATTGAAGGCGAGCGCATCCTGACCTCTGCCGAGGGCGGCGCGTTTCCGCGCGGCCTGATCGTGGGGGAAGTGCGCGATGTTGGCGGCGACTGGCGGGTCAAATTCTCGATGGCTGACCGGGAGGGAGGCTATGTGCAGATGGTGCCGCCGCCTGTGATTGCCGAGCCGGAAACGGTGGAGGCGCAACCCATCTCTGCCAGCCCGGCGCAGGGGGTGCGTCAGTAATGCCAGCCTCATCCCCCCGTAAGAAGAAAAGCCTCTGGTCTCAGACCGGACCTACGCCCCGCCTCTTGTTCGGGGCGTTTGTCATTGCGACCATCGGCTTATTGGGACTGACTCCAAAGGAATTTTTCGGCCTGTCGATTGCCTGGCCCTATGCCGCCCTTTGGGGCGCGGTCGGCTGGGGACGTGTCGGCTTGTCTGTCCGCCCCATGCTGTTGCTGATCGTGTTTGGCCTGATTCAGGATGTGACATTCCATGCGCCGCTTGGCTGTTTTGTCATCGTGAACCTTGTCTGCTACGGCGCGAGTGCGATGATTGCCGACATGTTCGATGTTATGAACGAGCCGCTGATCGCGATCCTGTCCCCAGCCTTGCTGTTCTCCGGGGCTTTCCTGGTTCTGTGGTTGATAGCATCTACTCTTGAGGACCATCCTGTGCGGGCCGTACCGCTGATGGCCTCTCTTCTGACGACGGGCATCATCTATGCTGTGGGCCAGAAGATTTTCGATCTCGGGCGCGCGCCCGGCGAAGGCGTAGGGCAGGCGACATGAGCAATAAGAAAACAGCCGATCTCGATTTTGCCTTTTCCCGCCGCACGGCGATTGCCGGCGCAGCAGGCGGCCTGGTCTGGGCCGGCCTTGTGGCGCGCCTGTTCCAGCTGCAGATCCTTGAGCAGGAACAGTATCGTCAGCAGGCGGAAGCCAATCACATCAAGCTGCAACTGGCCCCGCCCCAGCGCGGGCGTATCCTTGATCGGTTCGGACGGCCGCTGGCCTCTCACCGCCGGGCCGGTCGGGTCTCTGTCATTCCAGAGCAGACCGACAATCCGGAGCGCACGCTGGCGCAGATTGCCGAGCTGATTGAAATTCCGGACGACAAGCTGGAACGGCTGGCCAATGACATCCGCTATAACCGTCGCCGCAATGCCGCCTTTGTGCCGGTCACGATCGCAAACGAGCTGACCTATGAAGACTTTGCACGGATGAATGTGCATGAGGCCGAAATTCCGGGCCTCAATGTCGAAATGGCGCTGACGCGGTCCTATCCGCGCGGGCGGGATTTCGCGCACGTTTTGGGCTATGTCGCACGGGCCAGTCAGGATGATCTGACGCGCCTGACAGACGGCATGACCGGCAAGGAAGCCGAGACGCTGAAAACCATGTTCCGCCATCCGGATATGCGCACCGGCCGTCAGGGCATGGAGCGCTTTGCCGAGGAATGGCTGCGCGGCAAGCCGGGCTATCGCAAGCTGGTGACCAATGCGCATGGCCGGATCATTGAGGAAATTCCGGACGAGCGCCTGGCGCCTATGCCGGGCCGCGACCTGTTCGTGACCATCGATTCCGATCTGCAGCGCGTTGCGATTGAGCGCTTTGCGGGGGAAAGCGGCGCGGCCGTCGTGATGGATGTCGAGACGGGTGATGTGCTGGCCATGGTGTCGACGCCGGCTTTTGATCCGAATGACTTCGTGAACGGAATATCCTCGGCAAACTATGCAGAGCTGCGAGATGACAGCCGGTCTCCGCTCTATCCGCGCGCGCATGGCGGTGTGTATCCGCCGGGCTCTACCTTCAAAATGGTCGTGGCGACCGCCGCGCTTGAGGCCGGGGTGATCAAGCCGGAAGAGCGTGTTCACTGCAACCGCTACTATCATTTCGGAAACCGCACCTGGCACTGCTGGAAGCCGGGTGGCCATGGCTCGGTCAACATGCACCAGGCCATCAAGGGCTCCTGCGACGTCTATTTCTACGAAATCGCGCGGCGCACCGGCGTCGACAAGATTGCCGAGACGGCGCACAAATTCGGCTTCGGCGAAAGCTGGGTGCTGGGCATGACCGGCGGGCGCAGCGGCCTGGTGCCGGACCGCGAATGGAAACAGCGTGTCCGCAAGGAAAACTGGTATGAAGGCGAGACGCTAAACTTTGGCATCGGGCAGGGGCAACTGGGCGTGACGCCACTGCAGCTGGCGCTGATGACCGCGCGGATCGCGACAGAAGGCAAACCGTTCAAGCCGCGCATGATCGGTATCGGTCCGCAATCGGATGAAGACCAGGTGCTGGATGCGCCGCTGGATCAGGAAATCATGGCCCGCATGAAGGCTGGCATGTATGGCGTGACCTCCGAAGGCGGCGGCACGGCCTATCGCTCAGGCGATCTGGGGCTCGGCGGCCCGCGGCTCGCTGGCAAGACCGGCACCGCGCAGGTGCGCCGCATCACGCGTGAGGAACGGGCGAGCGGCATCCGGAAAGGTGAAAACATTGCCCGCGAGCTGCGCGATCACGCCCTGTTTGTGGCCTACGCGCCGGCGGACGACCCAAAATATGCAATCTCTGTCATCGTGGAGCACGGGGAAGGGGGCTCCAGTACGGCCGGCCCTGTTGCGCGCGATATTCTGCACTATGCGCTGAAAACTGACAGCCGCCGCAAGCCGGCCTATTCGCAAAGCGCCTCTCTCTCTCCCAATCTTTCCGATGAAGGGGAGCCGACATGAGCCGTGATGGCTATACCGGCTTTTCCCGTGGAGAGGCGCGCACCCGGACGGCGACCTCGCTCAGCTTTGAGACACAAGGGCCGCTGGACAAGTTCATGCGGCTGCCATGGGGCTTTATCCTTCTGATCGCCGCCATGGCGCTGACCGGCATTGCGATGCTGTATTCCTCCGCCCACACCAATCCGGCAGAGTCGCATCTGTGGCGCCTGCAGCTGATCCGCTTTGGCGTCTGCTTTGTCATGATGATCGCGCTCGGCCTGTTGCCCCTGTCCTGGTGGATGCGGCTGGCCTTTCCTGCTTATGTCGGTACAATTGTGTTGCTGGTGCTGGTGGAGGTGATGGGCTTTTCAGGCGGCGGCGCGCAGCGCTGGCTGCGCATCGGGCCCATCGGTGTTCAGCCTTCGGAGTTTGCGAAACTTGCCGTGACGCTGGCCCTGGCGCGTTATTACCAGATGGTGTTGCAACCGCAGACCGGGCGCATTCTGGTACATCTGGGGGCGGTGGCCATCATGGTCATTCCAGCCGCACTGATCTTCATCCAGCCGGATTTCGGCACCACGCTGGCACTGCTGGCCTCCGGCGCCGTGGTGATCTTCCTGGCAGGCCTGTCGGCGCGGGTGATCCTGACCGGCATTGTCGGCGGCGTCGCCTCTGTCTGGCCGATCTATCAATTCGTGCTGGCGCCATATCAGCGAGAGCGGGTCGATACTTTCCTGGCGCAGTTGTTTGGCGGTGCTACGAATGCGCTGGGCGAAAGCTATCAGATTGAGCAGGGCAAGATCGCGATTGGCGCGGGCGGCCTGAACGGGCGCGGCTATCTGCAGGGCATCCAGTCCCAGCAGGACTATGTGCCCGAACAGCATACAGACTTCATTCTGACCGTGATTGCGGAAGAGTTCGGCTTTATCGGCACAACAGCGCTGCTGATCGGCTTTGCCGTGCTGCTCGGCTGGTCACTCTACAGCGCCGGTCGCTCGGCCAGCTGGTTCGGACGGCTCGCTTCAGCAGGGGCGACGGCGACGATTGCGTTCTACATCGTGTTCAATGTCGGCATGGTGCTGGGCCTGCTGCCCGTGGTAGGTATGCCATTGCCGCTGATTTCCTATGGCGGTACAGCGATGCTGACGACGATGGCCTGTTTCGGCTTGATTCTCGCGGCGCACATGCACCGGGATGAAAAACTGACAGCCCGGGGGCTGTTCTGACCACAATATAACAAGAGATGTTGATTTTTGTTTCGCGCTCTATAGTTTCCCGCGAAACATTATACCCGGGGAGAGGGATATGGCAGGAGAAATTGGCCGCAAGACGGAGCACTGGGGCTCGCGCTTTGGTTTTATCATGGCGTCAGTCGGTTCAGCCGTCGGGCTCGGTAATTTCTGGAGATTTCCATACACAGCAGGGGAGAATGGCGGCGGCGCCTTCATCCTGTTCTACATTATTTGCGTTCTGCTGATCGGTCTTCCGCTGCTGATGGCGGAATATGCCATGGGCCGAAAGTCCGGCATGTCGGCCATTGAGGGCATCCAGTCTCTGGCGCGTGCCGAAAGCCGGTCCCAGAATTGGGGCGTTGCGGGCTGGGTCGGATCTCTGACCTCTTTCTTCATCCTGTCTTTCTACATGGTGATTTCCACCTGGCTGATGGCCTTCCTGATCCAGTCTTTTGGCGGGTTTGAAGGCATGGACGCTGCCAGCTCCGGCCAGAACTTCGTGGATACGATTGGCCAGGGCGAGCATCCGATGCGGTCCAAATGGTACATGCTGGGCCTGCTGGCGATCTTCCTGGTCGCGAACATCATAATTGTTGGCCGCGGCGTGAAGGGGGGGATCGAAAAGGCGGCGACCTTGCTGATGCCGGCCTTCTTCGTGATGCTGCTGGTTGTGGTCGGCTTCTCGATTGCCAATGGCGATACGGGCAAGGCTGTGTCCTTCATCTTCGAACCGAAATGGGAAGATGTCGGTTTCAAAACCTTCCTCGCGGCGCTGGGCCAGGCCTTCTTCTCACTCAGCATCGGTGTCGGCCTGATGATCACCTATGGCGCCTATCTGGAGCCGGATACCAATATTCCGCGCTCTTCCGGCCTGATTGTTGCGTCCGATACGCTGGTCGCGCTGATCGCTGGCTTTGCCATCTTCCCGATCGTCTTCTCTGCGGGCCTTGACCCGAGCAGCGGTCCGAGCCTGTTCTTCATCTCGATGCCGGTGGCGTTCGGCAGCATTCCGGGCGGAGCGATCATTGCGCCGGTCTTCTTCGGCCTGGCTCTGTTTGCTGCGTTCACGTCCTCCATCTCCCTGATGGAAGTGGCGGTATCCTGGCTGGAAGAGCGTCAGGGCGTAACCCGCTTCGGCGCGTCCATCGGGGTTGGCTATGTGCTGTTCATGATCGGCGCAGCTTACGTCTTCTCGCTGGAATATCTGGACTTCATGGACTTCATGACCGAAGGTCTTCTGCTGCCGCTGGGCGGTCTGCTGGCGTCCTATTTTGCCGGCTGGGTGCTGAGCCGCGAGATGCTGACCTCGGAACTGGGCGAAGGCACGATCATGAATGCGTGGCGCTTCCTGATCCGCTGGTTCGTGCCGCCCTTCATCTTCCTGATCCTGGTGTTTGGCTTCATGGACAAGATCCAGGACCAGTACCATGTGCCGCTGCCAGGCTTCCTGACCATGCTGCTGGGCCCGAACTGGGTGCCGCCAGCCGGCTGAGGGGCAGCCATCTGATGCATGAAATCGGGGGCGGTTATCCGCCCCCTTTTTTGTGTTCGGACTGCAGGCGGGCGTGCGCGAATCCGGCGGGCATCGGGCCATGGCAAAGTGCACGCTGTCATCTGCTTCCCCAAGAGAGTGGATGGGGCATGCAGAGCATAGATCTGCAGGTCCAGTGGGCAGAAGGCTCAGGGTCGCTACCTGATCCCTCTGTTTGATATTCCTACCTGCGGCGTCTGAGTTTTCTGCCCGCTACATTTCCTGACAAATCCGGAAGGCGAGGGGCCTGTCCGGCCCTTTGCGCTACCCGCCGATCAGGCTTGCATATTTCACCGCGAAATCATCCGTTGCCTGGATGAGGCGATCAACAATGCCAGGCTCCATGGAAGAGTGGCCGGCATCCGGAATGATGTTCAGCTCAGCCTTCGGCCAGGCCTTTGACAGGGCCCATGCGGTCGACAGCGGTGTCACCACATCATAGCGCCCATGGACGATAACGCCGGGTACATCCTTCAGCTTGGTTTTCGCCTCTTCGAGCAGCCAGTTGTCTTGGGGGAAGAAGCCGCGATTGACGAAATAGTGGCACTCAATGCGCGCGAAGGCGTCTACGAAGTCATCTTCATTGAAGCGGGCAGGGGTCGTGGTCGGCCCTTTGATGGACAGGGTTTCCCCTTCCCAACGGGCCCAGGCACGGGCGGCCTCAACACGCGTCTGGCGATCATCCCCGGTCAGGCGGCGATGGAAGGCCATCAGCAGGTCATCGCGCTCGTCTTCGGGAATAGGGGCCAGGTAGCGGTCAAAGGCATCCGGGAACAGGCGGCTCGCGCCGGACTGATAGAACCACTGGATCTCTGACTTCGACACCAGGAAGATACCGCGCAGGACGAGGCCGAGCGTATTCTCCGGGTGGCTGACACCATAGGCGAGTGACAGCGTGGAGCCCCAGGAGCCCCCAAAGACGAGCCATTTCTTCACGCCGAGCATGTCGCGCAGCGCTTCCATGTCGTCGATCAGATCCCAAGTCGTGTTCTCACGCAGTTCGGAATGCGGCGTGGAGCGTCCGCACCCTCTCTGGTCGAAAAGAATGATGCGATATTTCCCGGGATCGAAGAAACGCCTCATTTCTGGGCTTGAGCCGCCTCCGGGGCCTCCATGTACGGCAATCACCGGAATTCCTTCCGGATTGCCTGATTCTTCCCAATATATCTCGTGAATTTCGCTCACGCGGAGTCTTCCGGAGCGCCGGGACTCCAGTCTGGGGTACAAAATGCGGCGTGCGGGGCGTCTGTTCATGCAGTCTTCACTTATTCTCAGCCAATATTAGCCTTGTTACTGGACTTAGTTCCTTACCCTTCGTAAACTTTACTGCAGGTGTGGTCCAATTCAGGTGTGCAGGTGGCTGTTAGATGCGTAGTATAGTTCTGGGTGTATCCCTATGCCTTCTGACGGGATGCGCAACCGTCTCTATGATTCCGGGTGAGGCATCCTTCGAGACCAGCCTTACTCAGCACCAGTCTGCCCTTCGTAAAATTTCAGCTGATTATTGTGATGCCACAGTCGAGAATGGCTGGGTCGAGGCGTCCGGTGGACTGATGGGCTTTGCCAACACACTGATCAATGGCCAGTCGGAAGAGGCGGAGGACTATGCTTCCCGCATCGGCGCGGCAAGCTCTGCCCCCTCTCTGGTCTTGGCCCGTATCGTTTCCGATACCCAGGCTGCGCGCAACGGATTGTCCAATGTCAGCCGCGAAGCCCGCGATCTGCTCCAGTCTGAAGCAAATGATGCGGCAAGCCGCACGGATGTGATGAGCTATGAACGCGCCCTTGTTCGCGCGCAGATGGCGTATCGCAACTTCCAGGGCGCGCTGGGCGAAGTGACGGCCCGCGAAGACATGGACATGGATGTTGCGCCTGTCGACCGGGAACTGAAAGCCTTTGCGGACACGATCGACAGTGCGCGTGACACGGCCGATGGCCTGGCCGACAAATACGCCTCGCTGAACAGCTCTTCCAGCTAGCCCTCGCTGCGTGTGGCGCCCCAGCCGCACAGCGCCCATCCCGCCAGAAATGACAATCCGCCAATCGGCGTGATCGCGCGTGTCCAGCCAGGTGCGCCAAGCGCCAGCGCATATAGCGTTCCGGCAAAGATGACCGCGCCGACCAGCATCGCCCAGCCAGCCGCGCGGACCAGACCGCCGCGTCCGCTGAGCGAGATGGCAAGCGCCGCCGCAGCATGGGGCAGGGCATATATGGTCGCGGTATTCCACCATTCATGACCCTGAGCGGTCAGTGTGCTGTCGAGTGCATGGGCGCCGAACGCGCCGAGGGCAACAGCAAGAAATCCGACAAAAGCGGCTGCACGTGCAAGCATGGGTCAGCGTCTCTCCGACTGGTTGATCTATATTATGTCATACCACTGGGGGTGCGGGGAATGGCATAGGTGACAACCGCATGGCTGGAGGCTTTCTCCGCGCCTTCGATCCGCACATCCACATCCATCACCGCCAGTGCCTGACCGATCTTCATGACGCGCGCATCCACGATTACGACATTGCCAATGCAGGGCCGCAGGAAGTTGATATTGAGATTGCTGGTCACCGTCATCGGTTCGAGCCCGGTATAGGTCATCACGGCGAAATAGGCGGCTGTATCGACCAGAGACATCTGTGTCGGCCCGGAGATATAGCCGCCCGGACGCAGATGGGTCGAATCCGCTTTCAGTCGCACCACGGCGCGGCCTTCTTCCATCAGGATGATTTCACTGGGCGGATGGGCCGTATCCCTGTCGAAGGATCTCTGCAGATATGCGTTCGCCTCTTCGGCCGTCATTTTTGTCATGGGTTTTGCCCTCCCTCTGCGTCACGTCTTGAACCGCGCGTTTGCCTCGTCCACCCTAGCCAGGAGATGTCGCCCGCCAAGTGGTGACCCAGAGGAAGGAAACGCCCATGCTGACCGCCGGAGATGAATATCCGATCCACCAGACCCCTGAGCCTGTGGCCTATGCCGGGTCTGATCGGAATTTCTATGACCGCTATTTTTTCAATGGCTATTCGGCCGATGGCAAAACCTTCTTTGCCGCGGCAATGGGCATCTATCCGCATCTGAACATCATCGACGCCGCAGTATCCGTGCTGCGCGACGGCAAGCAGCATTCGGTCTTCTTTTCTCGCTCTCTGAACATGGAGCGGATGAATACATTTGTGGGCGGCTTCTCTGTTGAGGTGATCGAGCCGCTGAAGCGGGTCAGGCTGAAAGTAGAAGAGACAGAAGGCATCGCGCTGGACGTGGAGTTTGAGGGCAGGGCCTTCCCGATTGAGGAGCCGCGCTTCACCCGCCGCCAGGGACCGCGTATGCTGATGGACGTCACCCGCATGACGCAGAATGGCCGTTGGTCCGGTACGTTGCGCCTCGACGGGCAGGAGTTCAAGGTCACGCCCGATAGCTGGATGGGCACGCGGGACCGCAGCTGGGGGGTGCGGCCGATCGGGGCGCAGGATACCCAGCCGCTTATCCCGGCCCTGCCGCCGCAATTCTACTGGATCTGGACCCCGACCAATTTTCCGAACCTCTCTATGTTCTATCATGTGAACCATGATGAAGCAGGCGAAGCCTGGAATACGCGCGCTGTATTGGCCATGGATGGTGCAGGGCAGGGGGAGCTTATCCACCTCGAAAAACCGCACATGGACATCAAATATGCCCGCGGCACACGGCGCATGCAGTCCGCCACGCTCCATCTGGAAGACGGGCAGGGAAATCCGCATACGGTCAGCTTTGAGCCGATGGGCAGTTTCCTGATGAAGGGCATAGGCTATGGTCACCCGCAGCGGCGTCATGGCTCCTATCATGGAGAGGAATTGTCCGTATTGAGAGAGACTTATGAGCCAGGCAAGATGCCATGGCAGGATCCGGAAAATCTGCACATTCAGGAAATTGCCATGGCGCGGCATGAAGGGCCTGGCGGACTGTCCTCGGAAGGGATCGGCGCTTATGAGCAGCTATTCCTGGGGCCTCACGCGCCCAGCGGCTTCAAGGATATTCTGGACGGCGCGGCCTAGACCGGATGGGGCGCGACGCCGTTCAGGAATATGTCCACCGCACGTCTTACGGTAGACTCAACTTCTTCCTGTGTCGGGCGGAAGTCTGAATCCAGCAGGGCGCGCGATTGCAGGCCCATGCGCACCATGTCCAGGAACAGGCTGGCCAGCTGGGTCGGGTTTTCCGCATTGATCTCTCCAGCCTCTTCCCGGTCTCTGAGATAAGCGGCCAGAGCCACACGCACCTTGTCAGGGCCTTTTTCCGAGAAGGATTTTGCGACGTCCGGAAACTGGCGGGCCAGGCCCACGATCAGGCGATAGGTTTCCAACGAGTCCGGACGTGTCAATTGCGAAACGAACTGAATGCCGATCCTGTTGAGCCCTTCGCGCACAGGCGCGTGGGTCTGGGATTCAACTTCCATGGCATGCGTGATTTCTGAAAGGCTTTCATCCAGCATCGCCAGGAAGATACCTTTCTTGTCGCCAAACTGGTTGTAGAGCGTCGTCAGCGAACCACCGGCCCGGCGGACGATTTCCGACATGTTTGCGGCTTCGTATCCCTGCTCAAGGAAGACTTGGCGGGCTGCCTGAAGAAACGCCTTGCGACGCAGCTCGGCGCGATTGTTCGCGATGGGGGGAGAGTCAGTTGAGGGCATTTATGTAAGCGTGACTTGATTCTTATGTAATGATCATTACTTTCGGCTCAGTGTAATCATTATTACACATTTTCGGGGTTTATACATCCTGTAGCTGAGAAGATGATGCCATGAACGTGCGCTTCCTAAAAAAATCTCCGTCGCCAGACGCTGAGATGGCAAAAGGGGATGAACCCCTGAAGCCAATCAACGATGATATGCCGTCAGCGCAAACAGACAAGGAAGAAGGTGGCGGCCTGACTCCGCGCAGCATCATCATGATTCTGGTTGCTGCCGTGGCTATTGTTCTTATTGGGTACAAGGCCGTGGACTGGTTTGTTGCAGGCCGGTTCGAAGTCTCAACCAATAACGCCTATATCCGTGCAGATATCGCGACGATTGCCCCAAAAGTGCAGGGCTATGTCACGCAGGTTCACGTTCTGGACAACCAGAAAGTGAGAGCTGGCGACTTGCTCGTGACGCTGGAGAGCGCCGATTATGCTGCGCAACTCGCCGAGGCAGAAGCGGCCCTGTCGCAGGCTGAAGCAAATGCCGTGCAATTGCGGGCACGGGTTGCCTCCGCAGAAGCGGCTCTTGAGACGGCGCAGTCACAGATTTCCGCCCAGCGTGACCGTCTGGCAGAGGCCTCTGCGCAGGCCGATGCCGCCGCGGCGAATGCTGACCTCTCGGCTTCAGATTATACCCGCTATGAAGAGCTGGCAGAGAGAGGGCATTATCCGAAGGCGGCGCTGGAAGCGGTTGCGTCAAAGGACAAGGCCTCTCAGGCAAGCCTGCAGCAGAGCCGCGCGGCGATTACCACAGCGCGTAGCGAATTGAATGTGTCTCAGGCTTCTTACCACCGCGCCCAGGAAGAGTTGAGCGCCGACAAGGCAGCTGTGACCGGTGCCGATGCCAATGTGGAAGCCGCACGGGCCCGTGTGGATGCGGCGCAATTGAATGCTGCCCGCACCGAATTACGTGCGCCAATTGATGGTGTTGTGGCAAATCGTGCGGTGACAGAAGGGCAGTTGATGAATCCCGGCCAGCAAGCCATGTCCGTCGTGCCGATCCAGTCATCTTATATCATCGCGAATTTCAAGGAAACGCAGGTTGAGAACATGCGGGAAGGCCAGCCCGTGCATGTGCGTGTAGATGCCTATCCGGGCCTGAAAGTGGAAGGCTATCTCGCCTCCATCGCCCCGGCGACGGGCTCCCAGTTCAGCCTGATCCCGCAGGATACGGCGACGGGCAATTTTACCAAGATTGTGCAGCGTGTGCCTGTGCGGATCAACCTGTCAGATGACGCGCTCGCCACGGGGCTGATGCGGCCTGGCCTCTCGGTTGAGGTAACGGTCGTCACACGGAATGATGGCTGAGTGTCATGCCAGAGCAGACGCTCTCCCGGGGTGAACTGATCCGGTTGAACCTTGGCTTTCTGGCCATGGTCATCGGCATGTTCATGGCCATTCTGGACATCCAGATCGTTGCCAGCTCAATCAATGAAATTCAGGCGGCCATGTCGGCCAGTTCCGAAGAGGTCGCCTGGGTTCAGACCGGGTATTTGATTGCGGAAGTTGTCGGTATTCCGTTGTCAGGATTCCTGAACCGGGTGTTCGGGATGCGCAAGCTGTTCGTCATGTCCGCCGGCGGATTTGTGCTGTCCAGCGTGATGTGCGCAATGGCGTGGGACCTGCAATCCCTCATCGCTTTCCGTGCCATTCAGGGTTTTGCCGGTGCTGCCATGGTGCCGACCACGATGGCCGCTGCCTTTACACTGTTCCCAGGCGGACGGTCCATGACCCAGCAGGTGATGATTGGCATGGTGGCCACGCTGGCGCCTTCCATCGGGCCGACGCTGGGCGGGTGGATCACGCAGCATATGAGCTGGCACTGGCTGTTCCTGGTCAATGTGCTGCCGGGCATTATTGCCATCGGGGCCGTCTGGTGGCTGATCCCGCGCCAGAAGATGAACATGAATCTGCTGAAGCGTCTGGATGTGATGGCGCTGATTGCCATGGCCCTATTCCTGGGGCTGTTGGAATGGGTGGTCGATGAAGGCCCGGGGGAAAACTGGCTGGAAAGCCGCGAAATCTGGGAGGCAGGAATTGTCTGCCTTACCGCAGCGGCAGTCTTTTTCTGGCGCGTGACAAAGAATGACACACCGCTGGTAGATCTTACCGTCTTCAAGGATCGCAACTTTGCATCTGGTGCCTTCATTGGCTCCATCATCGGCTTTGGCCTCTATGGCGCAACCTTTATCCTGCCGCTCTTTCTGGCGCAGGTGAGAGGGTATTCCTCATTCCAGATCGGTCAGATCATGAGTGTGGCGGGTATCGCCATGTTCCTGTCCGGGCCTGTGGCTGGCGCACTGACGCGGCGGCTGGATGCCCGTATCGTTGTGGCTCTGGGGCTTTGCTTGGCGGCAAGTGGCACATGGTTGAATGGCCACCTGACCAGTCAAAGCGGGTTCAATGAATTGCTGTGGGCGCAGGCCCTGCGCGGGGCCGGCCTGATCCTGACCATGGTGCCCGTGACCAATCTGGCGCTGGGTACATTGCCACCGGAACGGGTGGCGAATGCGTCCGGCCTGTTCACGGTCTGCCGGAATCTGGGCGGCGCGATTGGCATCTCGGTGCTGACGACCATGCTGCAGCATTATAATCGTCTGCATCAGCAAGAGATTTTCGCCGGGTTGTCGCCTGCGCGCCCTGAAGTGCAAGGCTTCCTGGCTGCTGCAAAGGCGCGGCTGGAGGCAGCAGGGGTGGCAGATCCTGAAACGGCCGCCATGGCGCAATTGGTCATGCGGGCCAAGCTGGAGGCGACCGTGATGACCTACAACAATTTGTTCATGACGATGTCCATGTCATTCGCCATGGTGATTCTGATTGTCCTTATGCTGGATAAACCGAAAATTGCGCCGGCCGCGCAACCAGCCCACTAAGGGCTAGCCCCAGAGTTCCCGCAGCGGCGGGCTGACCATGCCGCCTGAATAAACGAGGCCATTTGCAATGTCTTCTGCCAGCCAGATCGGGCCGTCCAAGTCTACCGCATCCGCCAGGCCCGCCAGCAGCATGGCAGGCGCCATGGAGAGAGAACTTGCTACCATGCAGCCGATCATGACCCCCATGCCACTTTCGCGCGCAGCCCTCACCATACGGATGGCCTCTGTCAGGCCGCCGGTCTTGTCGAGCTTCACATTCACCGCATCATAGCGGCGGGAAAGATGCTGGATCTCTGCGCTTGTATGCGCGCTTTCATCTGCGCATACGGCAATAGGGCCGGGGCGGCGCAGCAAGCCATCATCCTTGTCGGCAGGGAAGGGCTGTTCGATCAGAACAACGCCCAGGCTGGCAGCACGTTTAACGATCTGGGGGAATTGATTCGGCAGCAGACCTTCATTGGCATCAACGATAAGACGTGCCTCAGGCCGCGCCTTGTGGACGGCTTCGATACGGGCGAGGTCTTCCGGGTCGCCAAGTTTCAGTTTCAGAAGTGCGCCGGGCGTGTCCCTGGCGGCCTCGCCCATCGCCTCGGGCGTGTCCATGCTGACCGTGACGGCCGTCTCGACCGGTTTGGGTTCAGGCAGGCCAGCCAGCTGCCAGACGGGCGTGCCGGTCTGCTTCGCTTCAAGATCCCACAGCGCGCAATCGAGCGCGCATCGGGCAGCGCCTGCAGGCAGTGCGGCGTTCAGTTCTTTGCGCGTCATGCCGGCCTCGATGCGGGGCTTCATCTCTTCAAGCACAGCCTGAACACCCGGCACGGTTTCGCCATATCGCGGATAGGGCACACATTCCCCACGGCCGGTGGCGCTGCCTTCGCGCAATTCCACGCGCAGGGTCTCGGCAGATGTCTTGGCGCCTCGCGAGATCGTAAACGCGCGATTCAGGTTTGAAGAAACATGTGTAATTTCAAGTGTTCGCTGGGCCATGTAGGGTTCTGATCTGTAAAATTTTATGGATTGCGCTGCGCCGGCGTTAAGCATGTTTGGGTAGAGTAATCAGGTGATTAACACTGAATGACTGAGACTAGCACCCCCGAATTCGCGTTGGAAACCAGCGACGAAAAAACAATTCTCCGTGTCTCGGGGGATTGGACCGTGCGCACTGTGCAGGCGGTCGATTCCGATCTGCGTGCGCTGACGCATAACGGCAAGGTTGTGCTTGATGTCTCGGATCTGGGGCAACTGGACACAGCCGGTGCATTTGTGCTCGACCGGACGGCGCGCCAATTGTCAGATGACGAGCCCGAAATTCGCGGAGAGCATCCAATTGCAGAAAACCTGATCAGTCAGGTTCATGCCGTCACCGATGTTGAAGAGCCCAAACGCAAGCGCGATGGCGGACTGATCGACTTGCTGGAACGGACCGGTCGCGGCTTTCACCACATGTTGCAGGAAGCCGTGGCAACACTGGCCTTTCTGGGCGAGACGATCGTGACGACCTCCCGTCTGCTGCTGACGCCATGGAAGCTGCGCTGGACATCCATTGTTGCCGTGATGGAAGAGGCGGGCCTCGATGCGATGCCGATCGTCGCTTTCCTGTCATTCTTTGTCGGCCTGGTCGTGGCCTTTATCGGTGCGACAACGCTGCGTGATCTGGGGTCTGAAGTTTTCACGGTTGAACTGGTTGGCTTTGCGATGTTGCGGGAACTTGGCGTCCTGCTGACGGGTATTGTTCTGGCGGGCCGGACGAATTCGTCCTTCACCGCACAGATTGGCACAATGAAGATGCGTCAGGAAATCGATGCTATGCAGACATTGGGCCTGAAGCCCATGGATGTTCTGGTCGCGCCGCGCATCATCGCGATGGTGGTTGTCACGCCTGTGCTGGCCTTTGTCGGGACATTGTCGGGTGTGATGGGTGGTATCATTGTCGGCTGGCTGGCGCTGGATATCAATCCGGCCCTGTTCCTGGACCGCCTGCAGAATAATGTACCGGTTGACCAATTCTGGGTCGGCATGTCGAAAGCGCCGGTGTTCGGCTTTGTTGTGGCGCTGATCGCCTGCCGTCAGGGCCTGAATGTGGGCGGCAGCGTGCAGTCACTGGGCAGCAAGACGACCACATCCGTGGTGCAGGCCATCTTTTCCATCATTGTTATCGATGCGCTGTTTGCCATCTTCTACATGGAGATGGGCGTATGAGCGAAGATATCATCATCCGCATTCGTGACCTCAAAACTGCCTATGGCGATCATGTGGTTCATGAACACCTGGATCTTGATGTCCGCAAGGGTGAGATCATCGGGATCATCGGGCCGTCCGGGTGCGGCAAGTCCGTTTTGCTGCGGGCGATTACCGGCCTGAAAAAGCCGGCCGCGGGCAGTGTCGAAGTCTTCGGCAAACAATTGGAGACGCTGCCGGAAGATGAACGCTCCGAGATTGAGCGACGCTGGGGTGTGATGTTCCAGGATGGCGCGCTATTCTCGAACCTGACCGTGCGTGAAAACGTCATGGTGCCGATGAAGGAACACACAAATCTGTCAGAGCAGCTTAGCCGCGAACTGGCCGACATGAAAATTCTGATGGCGGGACTGGAGCCGACTGCGAGTGCCAAGTTTCCGTCTGACCTGTCCGGCGGGATGCGCAAACGCGCGGCTCTGGCCCGCGCCTTGGCACTGGACCCGGAACTTCTGTTCCTGGACGAGCCGACCGCAGGCCTCGACCCGATCACGGCAGCCGCTTTTGATGAATTGATCCGGCGCCTGCAAAAGGCGCTGGGTCTGACGGTTTTCCTGGTCACGCATGATGTCGACACGCTGAACGCAACCTGTGACCGGATTGCTGTGCTTGGTGATAAACATGTGCTGGCGGTTGGAACCATAGACGAGCTGAGAGCCTTCGATCATCCGTGGGTTCAGGAATATTTCGGAGGTCCGCGTGGGCGGGCCGCGACGGGACACTAGAAAGGGAGCCCGGAGACGATGGAAACGCGTGCGAATTATGCGCTGATCGGAGCCTTTGTGATCGCTGCTGTACTGGCAGTGGCGGCCTTTGTGCTTTGGTTGGGACAATCTCAATTCCGGCAGGATTTCGAGAATTACGACATTGTGTTCGAAGGCCCGGTCAATCTGGAAGAGGGGGCCTCTGTCCGGTATATCGGTATCAAGGTGGGCGAAGTCTCCTGGGTGCGGATCGACCGGGAAGACGCCTCCAAGGTGCGTGCCCGCATCCGTGTGGATTCCGAAACGCCGGTAAAGACAGACTCGACGGCCTCTATTCAGCTGGCCGGTATTACAGGTGTAACCTTTATTCAGATTACGGCCGGGTCATCCAATGCGCCCACGCTGAGGGCGCGGCCGGGGCAGCCTGTTCCCGTCATCAAGGCGGAGCGGACGCAACTGGACGAGATTGTGGCGAGCGGAGCGGAAGTGCTGGGCAAGGCATCCCTTGCGATCGAGCGAATCAATAGTGTGCTGTCGGATGAAAACATCACATCGGTGGAGAACTCGATCCGGAACGTGGAGACGATCACACAGAATCTGGCCAGCAATGATGGCCTGGT
>Ga0209273_10000997_pt1 | contig 28787 bp, 23 predicted proteins | sample tdAd471_FD_187126 | JGI IMG/M metagenome (GOLD analysis project Ga0209273, IMG submission 187126) | Marine sediment microbial communities from the Atlantic coast under amendment with organic carbon and nitrate - tdAd47.1 (SPAdes)... | ecosystem: Environmental > Aquatic > Marine > Coastal >...
CGAGGATATTCGCAATACGGAGCCGCCGCCGCTCGCGGCCGCAGACGGTTCCGACGTTCCAGCGGCCCTGCAGGAACTCGTCGCGCGCATGCTCCACAAGGACTCGACGCGGCGGCCCGATGCAGAGTCGGTCGCGACCGAACTGGCTGCCATGGGGTTCGCGCCGGGTGTGGCCCCGGCTCGTTTCGTCGCGTCCGCCAAGCCGGTGAGCGATGAATTGATTGAATCCACGGATGCCGTCAGGCCCGTGTCACGGCACCGGCCGGAGGCAGGGCCCTCGAGTACGACGACTTCCAGCGGTGTGACTCCGCGCACCCTCGGGATCAGCCTGCTTGTCCTGTTGATTGTGCTGCTCGGCGTCGTCTTCCTGCTGCCAAAGACCGTCACCAGGGAGCCCACGCAACCGCTGATCGATGCCGGACCGGAGGAAGCAGCGCCGACGACTGATGCTGGTACGGGGGAAACCGGCGTCGAGTTCAACGAAAATATCGAAGATCTGAGCGGTCGCGATCAGCGCGTGCAGGACAGGGGCGCCACCGAAGAAGTCCTTGGGGAGTTGCTTGCCAAGATGGATACCCTGGAAGGGCGAGCCGTGCAGCGCTGGGGCGGCCTGCGTTTTTCGCGGGCGCAATCCGTGTACGCGGAAGGCGACGAAGCCTACCTTGCGCGCGATTATGCGACTGCCGCGGAGAAATACCGGGAAGCTATCGAAGTAGTCGAACCGTTGCTCGACGAGGTGGACCGGGTTTTCGACACGACCCTGGCAGAAGCCCGCCGGGCCCTGGAGGCCGGAGACGCTGTTGAGGCACTGCGCCTGTTCGACCTGGCTACAGCGATCAGTCCGGGGCATAGCGGCGCGCAGGCGGGACTCATTCGGGCTCGCAATCTTGAGACCGTATTGTCACTGACCGACCAGGGGTTCGCTTACGAAAAAGACCTCGAGCTCGAAGCCGCGAGGCAGAGTTTTCAGAGTGCCGTGGACCTGGACTCTGAGTGGCAGCCTGCGCAGCTGGGTCTCGACCGCGTCCTCGAAACGATCAACCAGATGGAATTCGATCAGCGCATGACCGAGGGCTTGTCTTCGCTGGCGGAGGGCGACTTCCTGGGCGCGCGGGCTGCTTTTCGTATGGCACGAAAGCTCAAACCGGGCTCACCGGAGCCGGCGGATGGTCTGCTGCAGGTGGACCAGGGCATTCGCCTGGACAACATCGTAGGGCTCGAGCGTCGCGCGATGGCGGAGGAGCAGGGCGAGGAATGGAGCACGGCCTCCACGACTTACGAGAGCATCCTCGAACTCGACGATAACCTGGAGTTTGCGAAGGAAGGGCTCAATCGCTCACGCCGGATGGAGACGTTGCACTCGACGCTGGAAACGCTGATCGGCAATCCCGACAGCCTGAGCCGGCCGTCGACCATGCAGTCGGCGACCAAGCTGTTGCTCGACGTCACTCGCATGGAAAATATCGGCCCGCGCTTGTCAGATCAGCGCGATGAATTATCGCGTCTGCTGAAGAGGGCGGCGACGCCGCTCACGGTCAGGCTGGTCTCCGACAGCGTGACCGACGTTTCTATCTACAAAATTGGTAAACTTGGCAGCTTCGATACGCACGAGCTCAGCCTGCGACCAGGCACGTATGTCGCGATCGGCGTACGTCCGGGTTATCGCGACGTGCGCCTGGAATTTCGGGTCGCACCCGAGGTAGACATGCAGCCGATCGTCGTTCGCTGCGAGGAACAAATTTGAGTCTCAACCTTGTCATCAGGGATGTTGAAGGCGAACGACAAGTAGACACTTCCCGTCTGCCTTTGCGCGTTGGCACCGGCAGCAATTGCGACTTGCGCCTGCCGGGACCCGGCGGTGGTCCTGTCATGCTGCTCGACTTTCTCGACGATGCACCGTTCGTGCAGCCCGTCGGCAGGGACGAGTCGATGGCTATTAACGGCGATCCGCTGGTCGCCAGCCGGCGGCTTCAGGATGGCGACGAACTGCAATTTTTCGGCAGCCGAATCGTCGTCAGGCTGCAGGAGGAAAGCCTGGCACTCGAGGTTCGCCTCGAGGACAGCGCTTACGTAACACGACCTCCGGAGCTCGGTGACGACGGAGAACAAGCCGCCGATGAGACCATCGCGCCAACGGCCTTCCAGCGTGCCGCGGAAACTCGCGCAGATATCGCCGACAGTGACAAACATGGTTCGCTACGTACGATCGTGGGGATCGCTCTGGCCGTGCTGTTGACCGTGTCGTTCCTGCTGTTCTCCTCCAAGTCCGTGAAATTCGAGGTGACTCCCGGTGAGCCGGATTCGTTTTCGATCAGCGGTGGGTGGTTTCGCCTGCCCCTGGGCGATCGGGTCCTGTTGCGGAAGGGCAGTTACACCGCACGCGTATCGCAAAAGGGTTATTACGATGTGAACCAGGTATTCGATGTCGGCGACGAGCAGAACATCATCGTCGAGATCGGTATGCGCAAGTTGCCGGGACATGTCACGGTTGTCACCAATCCGCCGACGGCAGCGGTCGTCGCAATCAACGAGACTCAGTTGGGGCCGGCACCGTTCGGCCCGATCGAGTTGTTGCCAGGCGAGCACAGCGTCAGCGTGCGCGCCGAGCGCTTCCTGCCATTCTCGGGAGTTGTCACGGTGCCGGGGCTCGGGCGCCACGAACAAATGAGCGTCCAGTTGGTGCGACGCTGGTCGAACGTGGAAATCAGTTCAGAGCCGGCGGGCGCGCGCATCCTGTCAGGCGACGAGCAGGTTGGCGAGACGCCAGCCACTATCGAATTGCTCGAGGGCACCCATCAGATCAGTATCGTGCATGATGGCTTTAGCGCGTGGGACGGCACAATCGTGGCGGAACCGAACGTCGACCAGTCATTTCCCCTGATTCGCCTGCAGCCGGCAAACGCCAGGTTGCTCGTCAACTCGATACCGCGCGGCGCAAACGTGACCGTGAACGGCCGCTATCGCGGGCAATCGCCGATCACGCTGGACCTCGCTCCTGGCATTAATTACGACATTGGTTTATCCAAAGCGGGCTATGGCATGTCCAGTCGCAAGGTGCGCCTCGAGGCTGCGGCCAGTGACTCCATCACGGTCGACCTGACGGCGCGTACCGGCACGCTCACTGTGAATGTGCAACCAGCCGACGCGACTGTCTATGTTGACGGGCGAGCACGTGGATCAGGAAACACAACCGTGCGACTTAGTTCGGCGCCGCACCGTATCGAAGTGCGCAAAACCGGCTATGAGTCGTGGTCGCGTACCGTGACGCCGCGGCCCGGTTACCCGCAAACGATGTCGGCACGACTGCGGTCTCATGAAGCTATCGCGCGCGAGTCGGTTGCACTCGAACGCACCACTGCTGCAGGTCAGACATTGCGCCTTGTTGAAGGAGGCACATTTACGATGGGGTCGTCGCGCAGCGAGCAGGGACGGCGCGCGAACGAGGTCATCGTTCCGGTAAAGCTGACGCGGCCGTTCCTGATCGGTGTCCAGGAAGTCACGAATCGCGAATTCGCGCAATTCAGAGAAAACCATGACTCCGGTGCCGACGTTCATCCGTCGATGGCCGGCGACAACAACCCGGTTGCGAATGTCACATGGGCTGATGCTGTCCAGTACAGCAACTGGCTTAGCGCTCGAGAGGGGCTGACGCCTGTCTACAAGGAAGAGTTCGGTGAATGGGTGGCGATTCGACCGTTCCCGGATGGTTACCGCCTGCCGACCGAAGCCGAGTGGGTCTGGGCGATACGGCACCAGGGAGGACAGGGGGCGCTGAAGTTCGGCTGGGGCAAGGACTGGCCGCCGCGAGAGAGCGCCGGCAACTATGCGGACAGGTCGGCCGTCGATCTCGTGCCATCTATCATTCCGACCTACGATGATGGCTTCGCGTCGACGGCGGAGGGCGGCAAATTCCCGGCCAACGCCATCGGGATCTTCGACGGTGCCGGCAATGTCGCAGAGTGGGTGAATGACTTTTACACCGTGCCCACGCCCGGGATGACGACACCGCGCTCGGATCCCCTCGGTCCGGAACGCGGCAACTCCTATGTCATTCGCGGCTCCAGCTGGCGTCACGCCAGTCCGACCGAGTTGCGATTGGCCTATCGCGACTACGGTAACGACGCGCGTTCCGATGTCGGCTTCCGGGTGGCGCGGTACGCCGACTGAATTTCGTGCGACAATTGCGGCCAGCTGCGGTCAAACAATGACGAAGCTATAAAGGATCGCCGATGCACCGTTATTTGCTGACGACAATACTGGCCATGCTGCTGAGCGTGAGTGCCTGGTCGCAGGAAGAGCCCGGGAGCGATCCCGGGGTCGAGCCTGACGGCGAGGCAAGCGCCGTGGAATCCGTAACTGGCGACGAAGTCGAAGAACAGATCGACGATGAAATCGATGAGGAAATCGACGACTCCGACCTCGACGAAACATCCTACGCGGACACGGAAGAAGAAGATTTTGTTCCGACCGAGGATATTCCGACCGACCAGGCTATTCCGTTTCCGACGGACATCTAGTTCTTCAACCCCCCTTTACTCTGACGCTGAGCCTTATGAACAAGAAAAACATTCCTGTTGAGTTCGTCTTCCAGATGTTCGCGCTGATCATTGCCATCATCGTCGTGCACGCTTTTTACGTTTCCGTCGTGAGACCCAATGCGGCACAGATCATCGAAGAGCAGAACATTGCAGCGGCGGCGGATCCCAACTATGTGCGCGAGCGGCGTGTCGCCGTTCTGATCAAGGACCTGGAGCAGGAGGCCTGTTTCATCCTGATGTTCTGGGCGCTGGCGATCATGGGTTACAAGGCCGTGCAAATCGTCGGTGAGCGGCGCCTTCTCGATGTCGACCTCGTACCCGTTGCGGAGGGCATGCGAGTATTGCCCGAGGATACGCGCGAGTTCGCGCGCCAGGTGCAACAACTTCCCGACGAACAGCAGCGAATGCTGTTGCCGCGGTCGCTGCTGAATGCGCTGCGGCGCTTCAATACGACACGCAATATTCAGGATGTTTCCAGTAGCACCAACACGATCACCGAGTCCGAAGCCGAGCGGCTCGAGTCTGAACTGTCGATGATTCGTTATATATCCTGGGCGATACCGTCAATCGGCTTCATTGGCACCGTCCGCGGTATCGGTGAGGCGCTTGCGCAAGCCGACAAGGCCGTGCAAGGCGATATCGCCGGCGTTACCCAGAGTCTTGGCGTGGCGTTCAACTCGACGTTCATCGCGCTGCTGATCAGCATTTTCCTCATGTTCCTCGTCTATCAGCTGCAACTGCTGCAAGAACGTTTCGTGTTCGATACGCAGGCTTATGTCGACGACAAGCTGATTCGGCACATGAAGGCCGATTGATCGCGAGGCGGAGAGTCACTTGTCATTACTCGCAGCGCACATAAACGATGCCGGCATATCGGTCCTGAGCGCTGATCGTATTCTTTACCGCGAGCCAGGTTTCGCACTGCTCGAAGATGACGATCTGACGACCGGCATGAAGGCTTTTCAGAATGCGCGCGTCAAACCGCGCAGAATACAAAGCAGATTCTGGTCTGACCTGAAGACGGACCCGCTTTCCGACCGGCGGTTCCAGCACCTGAGTGCAGCCGACCTCGTCAGCCGCCACTTCGAACAGGTCTGGCAGAGTGTCTCTGCGTCGGGGGATCGTCTCGTCGTTGCCGTGCCGGCGTACATGAACAACGCGAACCTGGGCCTGTTCCTGGGTATAGCGAACGAACTCAGCGTACCGATTGTCGGTCTCGTGGATGCTGCAGTCGCGGCGACACGACGCGAGTACAAAGGCGCGATTCCGGTACACGTGGATCTGAGCCTGCACGTCGCGACCCTGTCGCGACTGGCCCAGACCGGGCAGACGCAACTCGATCGCAGTGCCGTTGTCGAATCGAGCGGCCTGATGTCCCTGTACGATGCCTGGATACGGGTTATAGCGGACGCCTTCGTCCAGCAATCGCGTTTCGACCCGCTGCATACCGCGGAGACCGAACAATTGCTGCATGACCGCCTGTCGGGGTGGCTGGCGGCGGCATCGTCGAGCGACAAGGTGACTCTCGACATGGAATACCGGGGGATCTCACACAGCGCGGAGCTCGAGTCGCTGGATCTGATCTCGGCGGCGGCACCGGTCTATCAGCGAATTGCCAGCCAGCTGCGCGCGATTTACCGCGCCGAGGAAACGCCAGCGATACAGTTGAGTGATCGTGCCGCCCGGATGCCGGGGCTTGCCGATATGCTCGGCGCCCGTGTCGGGGGAGAGTTGTTCCTCCTCGAGCCGGGTGCCACGGCTCGCGGACTCGTGACGAGATGTCGGGACATGCAGCGTGGGGACGGCGGGGTGACGCTGATTCGACAACTTCCCTGGGACCAGACTGCGGTCGACATCCGCACGAACGAAGCGCCAGCGGCGGCGGGACTGCCGACGCACCTGTTATTCGATAACACGGCATTCAACATCGATGGGCGGCCACTGATGCTGGGCTCGCAGCCGGCACCGGGCGAGCGCTGGATCGACCTGCAAGGCGACATGCCGGGAATTTCCCGACGGCATTGTTCGCTGGTGAATCAGAACGGCCAGTGCGTGGTGCAGGACTACAGCCGTTACGGCACCTTCCTCAATGGCCACAAAATTGATGGCTCGGCGGTCTTGCAGGTTGGTGACCTGCTGCGACTCGGCACGCCGGGTTATGAACTACGCCTGATCATGACGGAGGCTGACGGTGGCGCGTAAACGCCGGCAATTCGAGGTCTTCAGTATGTCGTTCCTCGACTGTATGAGTTGTGGATTCGGCGCGGTCATCCTGTTCTTCATGATCATCAACGCGCAAGTCAGAGAGACAACGGAAGAAGATCCGTCGAACCTCATGGCGGAGACAAAGAAGCTCGAGGTAGAGATTCTCGAGGGCCGCAAGAATCTCGTGCTCGCCAAGAATGACACGAAAACGCTGGAAGAAGAAAAAGTAACGGCCGAAGGCCAGATCGCGATGATCATCAAGCTGATCGAGGAACTGCGCGAAGAGCTTGCCCAGTACGATTCCGAGACACTGGCAAAGATTGAGCGCGTCGAAGCACTGCAGAGTGACATCGAGTCGCTCGAGGAAGAGGTCAAGCGCCTGCTTGCCCTGAAGGCGGAAGAAGAGAATCAGGGCGCGCGGATCCGCGAGTTCAAAGGCGAGGGGGACCGGCAGTACCTGACCGGTTTGAAGCTGGGTGGTAACCGCACACTGGTCCTGGTCGATCGGTCGGCGAGCATGCTGGATGACACGATCGTCAATATCATCATCCGGCGCAACCTGGGCACTGAAGAAAAGCTGCGCGCCGTCAAATGGCGCCAGGTGGTGGCCAGCGTCGACTGGCTGACGTCGCAATTCAAGGCCGGCAGCGAATATCAAATTTACATGTTCAACAACGAAGTCGAACCGGTCGTCAAAGGTAGCGATGGCACCTGGCTGAAGGCAGACGACGCCACCCAGATCGACGAGGCACTGCGTGTATTGCGGCGTACGCCACCAGAGAATGGCACGAACATCCGCGCGGCCTACGAGGTGGCTTCGAAGCTGACGCCGCGGCCGGACAATATTATTTTGCTGGTGGATGGTCTGCCGACCATGATGGAAGCCACGACCAACCGCAGGATGGTTACCGGAAGGGATCGCATGAGCATGCATGGCCGCTCGATCCGTGAACTGCCGAGCGGCATACCTGTCAATATTCTATTGTTCCCGATGGAAGGCGATTACGATGCAGCGATCGCCTACTGGACACTGGCTTACGGCACTGGCGGCTCATTCATGGCTGTCAGCCGCGACTGGCCGTAGGGTAGTACTCCGCCAAGGTGATATTGATGCATTCAGAGCTACTCGGATGATTCAAGACAAGGCGCAGTCCGTAGGAAATGGTGGGCCCTTTTCAAGGGCTGCAACGTCGTATTGGATTAGCCGAATAGCTCCCTTCGGGCGAGCTGTGAAGCGGTCGTCCGCGGTGTTGCGCCTCTTGCGAAGGACTAGCCATTCCCGGCAAGGCGCGCCTAGCGGTCAATCGCTTCACCACTCGCTGAACGCACCAATATCACCTTGGCGGAGTACCGGGTGAAACCATGAGCAAGCGGCGCCGCAATGTAGAAGCGTTCAGCCTGTCGTTCCTCGACTGTATCTGCTGTGGTTTCGGCGCGATCATCCTGCTGCTCGTGCTCTCGAAGATCTACGAGCCCATGATCATCGAGAAGACGCAGGACGACCTCGAATCATTGATTGCGCTGTTACAGCAAGAGCTTTTCGATATTCGCGGCGAAACAGCGGTACTCAATCGCGATCTCGTAGACGTGCGCAAGCAGACGTCGGAGACCAAGATCCAACTGGCGCGGCTGCAGGGCGAACTCGATACAGTCAAGGGACAGTACGAGGCGTCCCAGGAAGAATCGGACTCGACAATCGACGAAGGCGCACTGGCATCTGCGAAACAGCGCCTGACCGCGGAGATGCGTCGCCTGCAACCGTACTACAAGCGGGCCAATGACGACGCAGTCGCAGGCATACCGGTTGACAGCGAATACATCATATTCATCATCGACACGTCCGGCAGTATGCAACAGTACAACTGGGATCGCGTACAGAGGAAACTGAACGAAACGCTCGACGTCTATCCGCAGGTCAAAGGCCTGCAGATCATGAACGACAACGGCAACTACATGTTTTCCCAGTATGCGGGCAAGTGGATACCGGATACGCCGGGACGGCGCGAAGCCATCAAGAATACGATGCGCCTGTGGCGGCCGTTCAGCGACAGTAACCCTGTCGATGGCATCATCTATGCGATTAGCACGTACTGGTCCCCGGACAAGAAGATCAGCATCTATGTCTTCGGCGACGAATTCAGTGGTCGCTCGGTCGAGCACGTGGTGCGACAGGTCGACTCGGTCAATCGCGAAAATGCCGACGGTGATCGCATGGTGCGGATTCACGCGGTCGGATTCCCGTTCCTGTTCCGTGGCGGCGGCAATATTCCGCCGACCGCGCACAAGTTCTCCCAGCTCATGCGAGTTCTGTGCGAGCGCAATGGTGGTACTTTCGTTGCACTGACGCACTGGGACCGCTAGCCGCAATCGCCGCACTTTTCGCCACATTTGATCGCTGACTTTCCACGATGCGGGCCGTCCGGCACCGCATTTGCGCCTTGTAATAGAAACCGTCGAAGGCCACAGGTGTGGTCACACAAACGGAGGAATTTGCAATGCGTAAAACGATTTCAGCAATCGCCGCACTCGGACTGATCACCCTGTTCCCGGTGGCCGCACAGGCCGGTGCATCGAAGCAGGAGAATATAGGCATCGGTTCCGGGGCCATCATTGGCGCGGTAGCCGGCGGACCGGCCGGCCTGATCATAGGCGCAGCCATTGGCGCCGGCATCGGTGACACCATGCACCGGAAATCGAGCGAGATCGAGTCACTCTCGGCGTCGCTCGAGCAATCCCGCACTGAAGTCAAGACCCTGGAGCGAGACGTCAGTGATCTCGATGCGGATATCGACGCCCTCAATGCCGACCTGGAGCGCATGCAACGTATGGCACGACCGGAAGTCGTCAGTTTGCTGCAGGCCGGTATCGCAATGGATCTGCTGTTTCGCACCGATGAGTCGGTGCTCGCGGATACGACGGGAATTCGTCTGAATGAGCTCGCGACGACGCTTGCCACGATGCCGGATATCCAGGTGCAGCTCGACGGTTTCGCCGACGAACGAGGTGACGAGGGATACAACCAGCAACTCTCGCGACAGCGTGTCGAATTTGTCCGCGACCAGCTCGTCGCGGCCGGCATACAACCGTCCCGCATATCGGTTGCCGCACACGGTGAGTCCCCGGCACAGGATGAGTCGATCGACAGTTATGCCCTGGAGCGCCGCGTGAGTCTCACCTTGTTTGTCGACACAACACCAGCTCTGGCAGCAAATCCGAACTGATCACTGAACCCCGCGACTCGTCTCGAGTCTCCATGTTGCCGGCCCTCCGGGGCCGGCTTTTTTTGCGTATAGTTGCGGGATGTCGAAAGCGCTGGCAGACAGACGATGCAGACCCTGTGAAGGTGGGGCCAAGCCCCTGGAGCCCGAGCAGGGTGCCGAGCTCATGCAGGCGCTGGACCCCGCATGGATCCTCAGTGCGGATGGCCTGAAGATCTCCCGGCGCTTTTTGTTCCCTTCTTACAATCGAACCCTGGGCTTTGCCAATGCGGTTGCGTGGGTGGCGATCGTGGAAGGCCATCACCCGGTGCTGACCGTGGCATACGGTCATTGCGACGTGAGCTTTACGACGCATGCGATCAATGGGCTGTCTGACAACGATTTCATTTGTGCCGCAAAGGTCGATCGTATCGCGAGAGAGGCGGGCATCGAGTGATCGGTATTGCCGATATCGAGGCGGCTGCGGAACGGCTGCAAGGGGTGGCTGTCAGGACTCCACTGATTCGCAACGACGAACTGGATCGCATCGCTGGCGGGACCGTACTCGTCAAGGCCGAAAACCTGCAGGTTGTCGGCTCCTTCAAGATACGCGGCGCGTACAACCTGATGAGTCAATTGCCACCCGAGGCCGTGGAGCAGGGTGTCGTCGCTTTCTCCAGCGGCAATCATGCGCAAGGTGTCGCAATGGCGGGCAGGCTGCTCGGCATGCCTGCTGCAATCGTGATGCCGGAGGATGCACCGGCGGCGAAAATGGAGAATACGCGGCGGCTCGGCGGCGAAGTCATAAGCTATGACCGCTACACCGGAGATCGGGAAGCGATCGCGCGCGAGATTGCGGAGCAGCGGGGCGCCCACCTGGTGCCGTCATTCGATCATGAGCACATTATTGCGGGGCAGGGCACCGTGGGGCTCGAAATCGCCGATCAGGCACTCGAAATCGGGTTGCCACCTGACCAGGTACTCATCAACTGCGGTGGTGGCGGCTTGTCCGCGGGCTCCGGAGTGGCACTTAAAGCGCGCTTGCCGGCTGTGTCCGTGCATACGGTCGAGCCTGAAGACTTCGACGATACGGCGCGCTCGCTGGTAGCCGGTGAGCGGCTATGCGTGAGCCCGGATGCCAGGTCCATCTGTGATGCCCTGTTGTCCGAGTCACCGGGCCGTTTGCCATTCGAAATCCACCAGACGTTGTTTGGGGCCGGGATCGTGGTCAGTGACGCCGAGGTACGCGAGGCGATGCGATTTGCGTTTCGACATCTGAAACTCGTCGTAGAGCCGGGTGGCGCCGTGTCGCTGGCGGCGGTGCTGAGCGGCAGAATCGGGACCAAAGGCAAGACGACAGCCGTCGTTATCAGCGGCGGCAATGTCGATATCGGGATATACGCGTCAGTGCAGGAGAGTGCAGACGGCGTCTAGTTGGCCGAGGCGGCGGCCGACAGCGTGCGGAGACGAAGATTGGTGATTTCCAGGCCCCTCTGTCGGCGTTGCTCCCAACCATTCAGCCATGTGACGATTTGTTCGATCTGATCGATATCCTCGCGAACGCGCGACGGTTGCATTTCGAGAATACCGATGCCTTGCTCGGCGGCATGCACGAAGTTCTGACTGTCGCGCAGCACCGAAATAATCGGAATGCCGAGTGAATCCAGGAAGCGCATCAGCTGCCCGAAACTCCGCGTGTTCTTGCGTGTGCGATTGGCGACGACAGCGAGTTTTCTTTCGTTGCGGTTGATCTTGGCGACCAGCAGCAGGTCCGCAATGATTCTCGACGCTGCGTGAGTGTCCATCATCGATGGCAGCACAGGGACCAGCACCGACGAGGCATCCCGGGTCAATTCCCGGAGATCGTCGTGGTTGACCCCGGCCGGCGAGTCGACAATCAGGTTTAGCGTCTCGTTGGGCACGCGCAGCTGCCAGGAGCGGGTGGCCTGCATCGAACGTTTATAGGCGGCTATGCCATGAATCGTCGGCAGATCGTCCGGGCGGCGTGCCAGCCAGGCCATCGTCGAGCCCTGGGGGTCGTAATCCATCACAGCCGGCGCAGGGCCGTGTTTTGCGTAACAGACCGCGATATTCGTGACGAGTGTGGACTTGCCGCAACCCCCCTTGGGATTGAGGACGACAATCTTGTTCAAACTGTTGCGTCGCGGCTTATTCAGCACAGCCTTGGCACTCTGACTCATGTGAATTCAATGTCGCTCAAGCTGACCCCGTTGTCCTTGCGCCGGTTCACATAATACCGGAGCGCAGAGAATACGGAAAACCTGTCCGGCAGAGCCCCTCAGGGCCGTGGCGGGTAGGTTTCGTGCGTTGGCAGGTCGCTGCCGTCACAGGACCATTCGGCTCGAGAGTCTGCAAAGATCCTCGCCTGCGGCTGCACGTCCGGCTCGTGGTCGAGGGATCCCGCTGGTACGACCGCGATCTGGCCGTCAGGCGATACGCGCGGCATCGGGCTGCCACATTCGCTGCAAAAAACGACCGCAAATCGCTCGGCTTCAGGGACCTTGTAGCGGCGCGTCAGCTTCTCGCCGGCCGTCCAGGTTATTTCCTGCAATTTCAGGATGATATTGCTGGCATGTGCAGCGCCGCTCGATTTCCGGCAGCGCTCGCAATGACAGTGAAAAAATCGCCTGGCGTCGCCGCGCAGCTCATAGGCAACGGAGCCACACAGGCAGCTGCCCGACAGGGCGATATTTCTGGTTTCGCTCATCTCGCTCTCTCCATTAGAGAGCCTGCATCATATCAGGACGTGAAAGCGACCCAGGTAGTGTCTATTGTCTCGTCCGGCGGCGCCACCCCGTCACTGTCGAATTCGATACGGATGTCGACGTTATCGATGGTGATCAGGCGGACGGTCGAGCCGCCTGCACCCGTGACGAGTAACTCGCCTTCGCTCGGGTAATCATTGTCGAATCCCTCAAACATGACCGGCGTCGATAATTCGACGATGCCACCCACTTCCGAACTGTCGACGGTTCCCGAAGCGCTCATCGTGTATGGCGACGGTGACACGCGCGTATCGATCGTCTGTGTGCTCAGGAAGCTATAAAGCGTTTCGGAGCTGGTATTGGAACTCGTGGTTATCGCATTGGCACTCACTGATGCGGACACGTAACCCGGTGTCGTGTTGTCGAGTGTCACCGTGACGTCGCCGTGATTCAGCAGCACATCGCTCGTGGTCGTCACCTGGTAATTCGTGATGTCCATTCTTATCGTCATGCTAAACAGGCTGGAAACAATGTCGCCGCTAAATGCCTCGATAATAGAGGCAATCAAACCGTCGGTAATTTCACCAAGCCCGTCGTCGCAATTGTCTGCGTCCATGTTGATCGTGTCGCCCGCCGAAAGCGTAAGCGGGTTCGCAAGGTTGCCCGATACGGTGATCGAGCCCGAGACGTCACAGGGCAGGGTTTCGGGACCGATAGGGACATTGCTGATCGCATTCGTCAGCGGCTTGGTCAACTGACCGGGCATCGGCACTTTCGCGACAGCACCAGGTTCTGCCGAGATGCCTGTGTTCGTGACCAGTCCCGCCATGTCACCGGCACCGGACGCCGTCGAGTAGGCCACCTGCATTACCTGCATGCTGTTGTCGCTCGAAATCGCGAGATCCGGTGGCGGAACCGTGACCGGTGGATTGGCGGGGCCACTGTCACCGTCGCTGCCGCCGCACCCGGCGACGAATACTGCCGTCAGAACGGCGATGCTGCTTGCGTACTTCATGCGATACCTCCGTCCGGCTTTGCCGGAAATCGATGGCATAGTTTTACGCAGGCATCCCGCCTGTTATGTGATCGCCCTCACACATGCGGTAAGCGGCGTTATGTCGACTTCAGGTGAGAGCGCCGGAAGTGGCGCGCTTCGCGCAGCCAGTGGCAGGTCTTGCAGACACAATTTGACTTGTGGTCGTGCGTCGAGCGCAGGTATTTGACCGCGCCTTCCAGCGCGCTCGTCAGCTCCTCGATGCTCGCATTCTCCATCGACGGCGTTCGCTGGCTGTCCAACCACTGGCATCCGATGCCGAAGCGGCAATTTTTGCACTCGTCGATAAGCTCGTTGTAATGGCCGCCGTGTTTGCAGTTCGTGAAATCGACGTCGCGCTCGATTACCCATCGAGGATATTCGAGGAGATCGGACAGAAAGCCCGTGATTGTGCGTGTCTTGCCGGTTCGTGTCGCCATGTCGGTCCACCCAGCCTGATCGGCCAAACTAGCAAGTGGGGCGGGCATGATTAACCCCGGAATCTACCTAGAACAGCACTTGAACAGCACTTGGGTCAAAACATCTCGCTGGGGCCAGGCTGATCGTCCCTTGGCTTGCTGCGGCTCTTGATGAAATCGCCCGTGATCATTTTGTCATAAGACAGGCCCGGACCGACCATCGGGTAGACTCCCGCATCCGGATCGATAATGACCTCAAGAAACGCCGGTCCCGGATACGCCATAAACTCGCTGATGATCGCCGGAATATCCTCCCTGCGATCGAGTTTTTTCGAGAATCCGAATCCGTCCGCCTCGGCGGCCTTGACGAAATCCTTGCTGTGCAACGACTTGTCACTGCCCGACATGCGACTGTCGTAGTAAAGCTTCTGCCACTGGCGCACCATGCCGTCGCCGTAATTGTTGAGCACAACAACCTTGATCGGCAACTTGTACGTCGTCGCGGTTTCGAGTTCACCGATGTTCATGCGCATGCTGGCGTCACCATCGACGTCGATAACGACGCGATCTGGCTTGGCGAACTGTGCGCCTATCGCGGCGGGTAGACCGAAGCCCATCGTCCCCATGCTGCCGGACGTCAACCACAAGCGTGGCTCCCGGTAGTCAAAGTACTGGGCGGCCCACATCTGGTGCTGCCCGACGCCGGTAGAAATGATGGCTTCGCCCTTGGTGTGTTTGTTGATTTCCTCAATGACGGCATAGGGCTGTATGAGTTCGTTGTCGCGATCGTAGTCGAGACAATGTTCCTTCTTCAGGTGCGCGATCTCTTCGTGCCAGGTTGGGAACGTCTTGTCGAATCCTATGCGGCGGCCATAGGCAAGCATCTCGGCGAGGTCCCGTTCCAGGACCCCAACGTGGTGCCAGTTGACGCGTTTCACCTTGCCGATCTCGGCGATGTCGACGTCGAAGTGGGCGATGTTCTTCGCGCCAGGGGCAAAATTCGCCGGGTCGCCGGCAACCCGGTCATCGAAACGGGCGCCGACCGCAATCAGGAAATCGCAATCCTCGACCGCGTAATTCGCCGAGGCCAGGCCGTGCATCCCGAGCATGTGCAAGGCCAGCGGATGCTGGGTATCGCTTGCGCCGAGTGCCATCAGTGTCGTCGTCACGGGAATGCCGTATGCGGATGCGAGCCGGCGCATCGATTTGGCGGCGTTGCCGTTGATAACCCCGCCGCCGGCGTAAATCAACGGTCGATCCGATTCCGCCAGCAACGTGTAAAAGCGTTCGCAGGCATCATCAGTGAGCTGGTTTCCGACGACGGCCTGCAGGCGTCGTCGGTAGCCCGGCAGGTCCAATGTGCCGCTGCCTTTAAACACACCCTCCCAGTTCTGCACGTCCTTGGGTATGTCGATGACCACAGGTCCGGGCCTGCCCGTGCGCGCGAGCTCAAAGGCGCTGCGCACCGTCTCTTCGAGTCGTGCCGGGTCCGTAACGAGAAAAACGTGCTTGGCTACGGCGCCCATGATCGCGGACACCGGGGCCTCCTGGAATGCATCCGTACCAATGGCTGCCCTCGGTACCTGCCCGCAAATCACGACGATGGGTACCGAGTCGGCCATGCAGTCCCGGACCGGGGTTACCGTATTGGTAGCTCCCGGCCCCGACGTGACCATGACGACCCCGACCTTGCCGCTGGCCCGCGCATAACCCGAGGCCATGAATCCTGCGCCTTGTTCGTTCGCTGGAACGATCAATGGGATCGACGCGCTGCCATCAGCGCGCCTGTGCGTGTCGTTGTACCGGAATACGGCGTCGTAGGTCGGGAGTATCGCTCCTCCGCTGTAGCCGAAGATCGTATCGACGCCTTCGTCCGCGAGTACCTGCACGACGATATCGGCGCCGCTCATGACGGTCTCCGCCATCGGATGATGGCCCGAATGATCTGCGCTGGCTTGTTCGCCCACCTTATTTCCGCCGCTTGTTGTGGAAACGATTTTCCGGCGAGTGTTTACTAATTTTTATTGCATTGCAATACTCGGTTACCCGGTCACGCGTGCGGGACGTCGGACCGGCAATGTAGTTTCAAGTGATTCTTTTTGCACGAGGTTTTACGAGAAATGCGACACGCGATTTCAGTACTGCTGCAAAACGAGGTCGGTGCGTTGACGCGCATGACCGGAATGTTCTCCAGCAGGGGCTACAACATTGAGTCATTGAACGTTGCACCGACCAACCAACAGGCGGTGTCGCGCGTTACGCTCGTCGTAACCGGATCGGATGCGGCCATCGCGCAACTCAATGCGCAACTCGCAAAACTCGTCGATGTCGTCAACATTCACGACATGACGCTCGGTGACCATTTCGAGCGCGAGCTTGCAATGATCAAGATCAAATTGCCGACCGGCGGTGCGGAGAAAGCGATGACACTCGCGAATAAGTTCGGCGCCGAAATTCTCGACGAAGATCCGAGCAGCTGTACGCTGCAGTTGACGGGCCGCATTGATGAAATTGACACGTTCATCGCCGGTGCGGCCGGCATCGGCGAATTGTCTGCAGTTGCCCGCAGCGGCAGCGTCGCCGTTTCCAAGGGTGAAGTTACGTTGTCGTCATTCGACCGGCATCACAGATTGTCGGGCTGAGCCATGTCCGGCTTTGTTGTCGACGATTACCGCCGTCTCGTCGTCAAGGTCGGGTCGTCGCTGTTGATCGGTGATGATGGTGATCTCGACAGGCAGTGGCTTGCGGGACTGGCGGACGACGTAGCAGACTTGCACAGACGCCGACACGAAATTCTGATCGTGTCATCGGGCGCCATTGCCATCGGCAGTACCGTGCTGGGAATCAACAAGCGGCGTGCAAAGCTGGAAGACCTGCAGGCGGCTGCCGCTGCCGGTCAAGTGCAGCTTGCGCACGCGTATCGGGAAGCATTAGCCCAGCACGATGTGACGACGGCACAAGTCCTGCTGACACCGGAAGACACCGAAAACCGCCGGCGATTTCTGAATGCACGCGGCACGCTGGGGCGTCTCATCGAACGCCTGGTTGTGCCGGTCATCAACGAGAACGATACGGTTGCCACGGAAGAGATACGTTACGGTGACAACGACCGCCTCGCAGCGCGCGTTGCGCAACTGGTCATGGCCGATGCACTGATTCTGCTGTCGGATGTTGACGGATTCTATACGTCCGATCCTGCCAGTAATGAAAATGCCGAACATATTCCGGAAGTATCGACAATCACCGAAGAGATGCATCAGATGGCCGGTGAAACCCGTTCCGACATCGGCAGTGGCGGCATGGCGACCAAGGTACAGGCTGCGCGGATCGCGACGCATGCCGGATGCGCGACAGTTATCGCCAGCGGTGTCGTGGACCGGCCGTTGAACGTGTTGGCTGACGGTGGCAAGTGCACGCTGTTTCGGGCACCGGGCACGCCGGCAGCGGCGCGCAAGCAGTGGCTGGCAGGCGTCCTGGAGGTCAGCGGTGAGTTGCGGCTCGACAACGGCGCCGCGCAGGCATTGCGCAAGGGCAACAGCTTGTTGCCGGTGGGCGTGGTTGAGGCTGTCGGCAACTTCCGCCGCGGCGACGTCGTCACGCTGGTCGATGCACTGGGCCAGGAGCTCGGCCGTGGATTGGCAGAGTACTCCAGCGACGAGGCGCGCCAACTCGTCGGCTGTCAGTCGGAGGCTATCGAGGACGTGCTCGGGTATCGTGGACGTGCGGTAATGGTGCATCGCGATGAACTGGTGATTTTCGAAAGTGACAGCGAAAGTGACAGCTAATACCGAAACGATGACTTCCATCGCGAAGACGATGGATGCGCTTGGCGGTTCCGCACGGCAGGCAGCCCGACGGTTGGCGATGTCTGGCGGTGACGTTCGCGAACGCGCGTTGCATGCGTCTGCTGCTGCTCTGCGGGAACGCAAGGTAGATATCCTCGCTGCGAACGCAATCGATATGGCTGCAGCGCAGGAGCGTGGCTTGAGCGGCGCAATGCTCGACCGGCTAATGCTCGATGAAGCAAGAGTCGAGGGTATGGCTGCGGGCCTGGAGTCGATTGCCGGATTGCCGGACCCTCTCGGCAAGGTCACCGCCGAGTGGCAGCGCCCAAATGGCCTGCAAATTCAACGCGTTGCCGTACCACTGGGCGTTATCGGCATCATTTACGAGAGCCGGCCGAACGTGACGGCGGATGCGGCGGGACTGTGCATCAAATCGGGCAATGCCGTGATACTGAGAGGCGGCTCCGAGAGTTTTCACTCCAGTCACGCGATTCACTCGTGCCTCGTCGACGGACTTGCGTCGGCTGGCCTGCCGCCAACAAGCGCACAGATGGTGCCGACGACGGACCGCGCAGCCGTCGGCTACCTGCTGTCATCGATGGGGGAGTGGTTGGACGTCGTTGTACCGCGTGGGGGCAAGAGCCTGATCAAGCGCGTGCAGGACGAGGCGCGCGTTCCCGTGATCGGTCACCTCGAAGGCATTTGTCACGTCTACCTGCATGAGGCGGCCGACACGACGATCGCGAGAGATGTCGCGTTGAATGCAAAGATGCGACGTACCGGAATATGTGGCGCGGCTGAGACCTTGCTTGTCGACCGTAAGGTCGCTGAACAACTTCTGCCACCGATATTGACTGCACTGCAGGATGCCGGCTGTGAGATTCGCGGCGATGCTGGTGTCGTCGGAATCTTTCCGTCGGCGGAGCCTGCCACGGCAGACGATTGGGATACTGAATACCTCGATGCAATCCTGTCGGTGCGTATTGTTGACGGCATCGATCAGGCCATCGAGCACATTTCGGAGCACGGTTCGGGTCACACGGAATGTATCGTCACCGGCGACGACGACGCGGCGAGCCAGTTCTTCAAGAACGTCGACAGCGCAATCCTGCTGCAGAATGCATCCACTCAGTTCGCCGACGGTGGTGAGTTCGGAATGGGCGCAGAAATCGGCATCGCGACGGGACGTATTCACGCACGTGGTCCGGTCGGCGCCGAGCAACTGACTAGTTACAAGTACGTCGTCCGGGGCAGCGGGCAAGTCCGGCCCTGATGGCCGTCGAACCACGTCAGTACGACCTCGCCGTTGTTGGGGCCGGAGTCAACGGCGCCGGCATCGCGCGTGACGCGGCGCTGCGTGGCCTCTCCGTCATTGTGCTGGACCAGGGCGACATGTGCAGTGGCACGTCGTGGATCTCCAGTCGGCTCATACACGGCGGATTACGCTATCTCGAGTACGGCGAGATTCCGCTCGTGTACGAGTCATTGCACGAGCGTCGTTACCTGCGCCGGATCGCCGGCCACCTGGTGCGGCCACTCCGTATCTGCATTCCGATTTACGAAGGCGCACGGCGCGGGCCGTGGTTGATCCGGATTGGAATGCTTGCGTACGACCTCCTGTCGTGGCGCAAGACCTTGCGACATCACAAGATGCTCGACCGTGGTGAGATCATCGCGAGAGAACCCGGCTTGCGTCGCGACGGTCTGAGGGCGGCGGCTTGTTACTATGACGCGCAAGTCGCCTACGCGGAACGTCTCGTACTGGAGAATCTGCTCGCGGCGCGCAGCGCGGGTGCGGAAGTGCTCACTTACAGCCAGGTTACCGCTATCGAGCACGGCGAAGGACGCATCACGGGCCTGAGTTACAGGGATACACTGACCGGGCAGCAGGAGACAATCCAACCGCGCACGATTGTCAACGCGAGTGGGCCCTGGGTCGATGAGGTGCTCGCGACGACGGCCCGGAAATGCAAGCGCTTCATCGGCGGTACCAAAGGCAGCCACATTGTGGTGAGTCGATTCCCGGGCGCGCCTCGGGAGGCTTTTTATGTGGAGGCTGCCGCCGATGGCAGGCCATTCTTCATCCTGCCATGGAATGATCTGTATCTGATCGGTACGACGGATATACGCTACAAGGGTGACCTTGCGAGCATTCGCGCCAGCCGCAAGGAGGTCGACTACCTCCTCGACGAAACGAACCGGGTGTTCCCGGACGCACAGCTCGCCATCGCGAATGTCCACTACGCCTACGCGGGCGTCCGGCCATTGCCGCATCGCGAAAAAGGGCCGGAATCGGCCATCACGCGCAAGCACATCATCAAGACCCACCGCAGGATTGCCGACGGCCTGTTTTCAATCATCGGCGGCAAACTGACGACGTATCGCAATCTCGCCGAGCAGACAGTGGACAAGGTTGGTAAAGCGTTGGGGAAGAAATTACCCGAGTGTCGCACCGACGACACGATATTGCCGGGCGCCTGGGGTCTCGATGATGCGAGAGATTCGCTTGCCGGTGTCAACGGACTGTCGGACGTTGGTGTCGAACGGTTGCTGCGCGTGTACGGTGGCCGCGCGAAGGCAATCGCCAGCTTGATCGCGGAGAGACCCGATCTTGCACGTTGTATCGACGATCACGGAAAAGTGCCCGCCGCCGAGATCGTATTCGTGCTTGCCGAGGAATTGCCGAGGACACTCACCGACATCGTGTACCGACGCATGATGATCGGCCTCGATGCCGACCAGGGCAGGCCGCTGTACAACAAGATAGCCGCGATCGCCGCGCAGGAGTTCGGCTGGGACGACGAGCGAGCAGCCAACGAACTTCGGTCCCTGATCGAATTCAGCGACTCGTTGCGAGTTGGGTAATGGGCGTGTAACAACCCCGAAAGAGTCTCGGCACTATATAGTCTTGAATCTCCGATTGACCCATAACTAGCCTTAGAGTAGCGATCAGGGGAAAGGCTGGAGACGGCCAGAAGCGGACAGATTCAGCTACCCTTATTTGTGTAAGAGTACGGCTCGAGGCGATCGAAGATGGCGATGCTCAAGAATTGGCGCAAGACCTCAAACGACAGGCTTGGTGGGGCGCTGCGATTTGTGACCGGGTTCGTCTTTCTGATGGCGGGATTGTTGAAATTGACGGTTCCCTCCCTGGCGGCTGCTTTCTCTGGACAAATTTCTGCGGCAGACATTCCCTTTCCAGTGTTCGTCGAATACTCGTTTCCTGTAGTTGAAACGGTACTCGGTGTCATGTTGTTAGTCGGCTTGCATGCGCGCATATCCGCACTGATCGCTGCAATGTCGATGGTGGTTGCGACCTATGTTCACGTCGTCATTGACGACCCTGGCTTGTTTCCACTGCAGCCTGTCGAACCGATTGGACCATTAGTGTTGATTATCATGCTGCTGTACACGGTAATTCGCGGCGCTGGAGCTTGGAGCGTTGACCTGAAAGAGTTCGGGCGAAGCTGAGTTTCGATCGTCGGCCTTCGAAAATAAATTCGAGGTCAATCTTCTTGTGATTACAGGCTTCGAGCTGTGCCGTTCGAGCCGAAATTCTCAATGCGGTGGCGCCGCCGGCCGTATTTCCAGTCTGCTCAGAAACGACTCCGCGGAGTCGCGCCCTAAGTAACTGATTAGCGGTTCACGGCATTCGTCTCGCCCCCGGCCGACCAGTGCTCAACGTGTTATCAATTTATAATCAATGAGTTATAAGCATCTAATCGCCAGACTGGTGTTTGATCGGCACCAGCGTATGGCCGCGATGCTCAGTGCGGCTGTGCGCCAGGTAGGGCAGCAGGACTTCGAAGATTTCTCCCGCTTCGTGCCGGTGTTTGAGATCGATCCAGTACTCGGGCGTCAACAGATCACCGTGATGGTCGAGAAACGCCTGCTTCGCGTGCGACTTGAAGCCGAGAAAGTCGATAAATTGCTCGGGGAAAATGTCGTGGTCCCCGACATAGAACCAGGCTCCGGCACGCATCTCGTCGACGTCGTCCTGCGGGTCCGGCATGCGGCGAAAGTTGCAGTCTGTCACCAGGCACAGCTCATCGTAATCATAGAAAATCACGCGGCCGTTGCGCGTAACGCCGAAATTTTTCAGCAACAGGTCGCCGGCGAAAATATTGCTAAGTGCGAGATCCTTGATCGACTGGCCGTAATCGATCGCGGCCGCCGTCGCTTGCTCATCGTTTGCTGACTGGAGGTACAGATTGAGCGGCACCATGCGTCGTTCGATATAGGCATGCTCGATGACCAGATCGTCTCCATCGATACGGCAAGCGATGCCGCATTCGGCCAGCAAATCGTCGAGCAGGGGTTGTTGGAACCGCCGCAGCGGGAATCGGAGGCGCCGGAATTCCTGTGCGTCGACGAGCCTGCCGCCGCGATCCCGCTTGAACACGAGTTCGTATTTCTTCATCACGTCTTCACGACTACCGGTTTTCGGATAGGCAAAATGATCGCGGATGACTTTGAACACGACGTCGTAGGACGGCAGTGTGAACACCTCCATCACCATGCCCTTGACGCCGCGGGCGCGCTCGAAGAGATCGTTCGACGTCTCCAGGTGCTGAAAAAACGCACGGTAGCGTTCGGTTTTACCCTGCTTCGCTCGACCGAGAGCCGTGTAGATCTCATCCATGGGTTTGCGCGGCATCAATCGCTGCAGAAAACCGACGGTCGCCCCGACATGGGAGAGGTCAACATGGAAGTATGAGCGTGCGAAACTGAATAGCATGCTGACATCGACTGTCGAGACGATCACGGCATCCGCCACGATGCGGTCGTCCGAATTACGCAGCGCGATCACGAAGGGTGCTACCCAGTCTTCGCCGCCGATGCGGCCGACGATGAATGCGCGGGTTGCGCGATAGAAGACCGGCCTTAGCAGTTCGACGACTTCGATGTCGCGGTGCGACGCGCGCGACTTGCGATAGGCATCCAGCTCCGCAGCGATAAATCGTATCGCGTTGTCGCGATCGCGGTATGGAATACCAAACCTGAAATCTGACAGTACCTGGTCTACGAGAAGATCCAGTGCGCCACGATTGAAATAGGTGCGTACGTCGTTCTCATCGAGCGGTTTCTCTTCGACCAACACGTCCGCCGCAAGAAACTCGACGTCTGGATCGACACCGACTGTCTTGAAGACGCGCCGACTGACGGAACTGAAAAACGTCTTGAAAAACGCGTTGTCCGGATACGCGCGTATGCTGTCGGCATATTCCCGTTTGACGGCTGACCAGAATGCCCGGTCAGTCTTGCCGGTATCGATGGTGGCGGCGAGATTGGCGATCGCGTGCGACACCGAGCGGTCATAGAGCTCAATACGCTCTACCGCGTCGCGCCGGCTCTGCTGCCAGTCGCGTGTCTCGAAGCACCGCGCGGCCCGCCGTGTGATCTCGCGAAAGTCGTCGTTGTACCGGACGAAGGCCGCGACAAGTTGGTGTGCTACCGCCGTTGCTACATCGGGCGAATACGCCGGAGCCTGCATCCTGACTACATATTCGAGATCATGGCGTCGCCGAATTCACTGCACTTGACCTTGGTCGCGCCTTCCATCAGGCGTGCGAAGTCGTAGGTGACTTTCTTCTGCCCGATGGTCGCGTCCATGCTGCTGATAATGGCATCGGCAGCCTCGGTCCAACCCATGTAGCGCAACATCATCTCGCCGGAAAGAACCAGCGAACCCGGATTGACTACGTCCTTGTTCGCGTACTTGGGTGCGGTGCCGTGCGTTGCTTCGAAAACGGCATGACCGCTTATGTAGTTGACGTTGCCACCCGGCGCTATGCCGATGCCGCCAACCTGGGCGGCCAGGGCGTCCGAGAGGTAGTCGCCGTTGAGATTCATCGTCGCGATGACATCGAACTCCTTCGGCCGGGTCAGGACCTGCTGCAACGTGATGTCTGCGATCGCATCCTTGACGAGGATCTTGCCGCTCTCGAGGGCTGCATCCTGCTCGGCGTTTGCGGCATCAGCGCCTTTCTCGGCCTTGGTGCGCTCCCACTGGTCCCAGGTGTAGGTGTGATCGGCGTATTCTCTTTCGGCCAATTCGTATCCCCAGTTGCGGAACGCGCCTTCCGTGAACTTCATGATGTTGCCCTTGTGCACGAAGGTCAGGCTCTTGCGACCATTCGCGATGGCATAGTCGAGCGCCGCACGCACGAGGCGCTCCGTGCCTTCCTGGGAAACGGGTTTCAAGCCGACGCCGCAGCTGTCGGGGAAGCGAATCTTGCCGAACTCGGCCGGGAAGTTCTCTTTGAACAGCTCGAGGAACTTCGCGTTAGCTTCGGAACCGCGTTCGAACTCAATGCCCGCGTAAATGTCTTCCGTGTTCTCGCGGAAGATAACCATGTCGACATTGCCGGGGTCGCGTACCGGTGATGGCACACCGTTGAACCAGCGTACGGGCCGCAGGCAAACGTACAGGTCGAGCAATTGCCGCAATGCGACATTCAATGAGCGAATGCCTCCGCCGATGGGCGTCGTCAATGGCCCCTTGATGGAAACGAGGTAGTCGCGACAGGCCTGCACGGATTCATCGGGGAGCCAGCTGTCGAAGAGATCGAAAGATTTTTGGCCGGCATAGATTTCCATCCAGTGAATCTTGCGCTCGCCGCCGTAGGCACTTTCGACAGCCGCGTCGAGGACGCGAACCGTTGAGCGCCAGATATCGGGGCCCGTGCCATCGCCTTCAATAAACGGCACGATCGGGTTATTGGGAACCTGCAGTTTGCCGTTTTCGATCGTAATCCTGGCACCACCCTCAGGCGGTGTCGGTGCTGCGTCAGCCATAGTGTGCTCCGATTTTTCTGTTTGTTCGTGCCGGGGTGCGGCGGGGGCGCATATTATGAGGGATTTGCCCGCCAGTCCCAAGAGGTTACGGTGATGAATTAGTCGAATATCGCCGCATAATGAGATCGAAGCAGAACAGGACAATAAATATGAGTTTCCGACCATGAATTGCCTGGCGTATCGCTGGTGTCCAGCTATCCTCGTTGCCGTTCTGGCGATGTCCGCCAGCGTCGGCGCCCAGGAAGGTACACCGGGTCCCGGTGCTGCGTCGCAGGAGAGGCCGCGCGTCGGCCTGGTACTGGGCGGTGGCGGTGCCCGCGGCGCCGCGCACATCGGCGTATTGCGTGAGCTCGAGCGACTGAATATCCCGATTGACGCGATCACCGCGACAAGCATGGGCGCGGTCATCGGTGGTCTCTATGCCGCGGGAAAGAGCCCCGCCGAACTCGAGCAGATCGTGGCCAGCACGGACTGGGCCGACGGGCTGTCCGACGAACCTGACCGCGGCGACCTGCGCCTGCGGCGCAAGCAGGACGAGCAACATTACCCCATTAATCTGGACCTGGGGCTGCAACGTGGTGAGCTCAAGCTGCCCCTGGGCCTGGTGCAGGGGCAGAAGCTGGACCTGATCCTGCGCGAACTGACCGTCGACGTCTCGCATGTCCGCAACTTCGATCAATTGCCGATACCGTTTCGCGCCATCGCCGCGAATATCGAAACGGGCGAACGGCATGTCCTGGGTGAGGGCGATCTCGCGACCGCGATACGGGCAAGTATGTCCGTGCCCGGTGTGCTTGCGCCGGCACGCGTCGATGGGCACCTGTTGGTTGATGGCGGGCTCGTCGGTAACCTGCCGATCGACGTCATTCGCGAGATGGATGTCGACGTGATTATCGCCGTCGACGTCGAGTTCCCGCTGTACGCGATGGAAGATCTCGAATCGGCCATTGCGATCTCGGAACAGATGCTCACGATCCTGATTCGCAAGGAGACAGTGCGCCAGATCGAGTCCCTGAGCGCAAACGACGTTCTGATACGGCCGCAAATCGGTAATTACGGTTCCGCAAACTTCGCGGATATCCTGACAACGATCGAGCCCGGTGCCGTCGCCACGCGTGACGCGGAACCTCAATTGCAGGCGCTCGCCGCTGACGAAGAAACCTACACCGCGTGGCGCGAGAATCACAGGGTGCGGCAAGCGATTGACGGGAATCTCGCGTTCGTTCGCGTCGAGCACAATAGCGATCTCGCCACCGAAGTCATCGAATCTCGCCTGGACGTATCAGTGGGCGATTCGATCGATGTACAGCAATTGTCGGCTGAGGCGAGGCGGCTACACGGTCTCAACGTGTTCAGGAAGGTTAACTACCAGCTCGTCGAGGAAAACGGTGAGACGGGTGTTGTATTCGATGCTCGCGCCAAGTCATGGGGTCCGAATTTCCTGCGCTTCGGGGTGTCACTGGAGGATGACTTCGAAGGGTCGACGACATTCGATTTGCGGGCCCGGCTAATCCGGCCGGCAGTCAATCGTTATGGTGGCGAGTGGCGTGCCGATTTGCGCGTCGGCACCGAACCACAGCTATTTAGCGAGTTCTACCAGCCGCTCCGATTTGACCAGCGCTTCTTTGTGGCGCCGTATGCCGATTTCGACCAGTCGAATGTCAATCTCTTCGCCGGGGAGGATATCGTTGCGAGGCTGAGGCTTTCAGAGCTTACCGGCGGCATAGATTTGGGAGCCGAAATCGGCAATATCGGCGAGTTTCGCCTGGGCGCATTCCGTGGCATCGGCGAAGCGCCTGTCACGGTCGGCGACCCGACCCTGTCCGATGCGGACTTCGAAACCGGAGGTCTTCGGGCCAGGATGCGATTCGACACTCTGGATGCCCCGTGGTTTCCCCGGCACGGCCTGCGCGCCGATATTGAGTGGCGCCTTTCACACCCCGATCTCGGCGCGGATCACCGCTACGATACGATTGATTTTGCAGTTGAGGCGCTTACTTCCCGAGGCAAAAGCACGTTCGGTTTCGGCATCGATTACTCGACGACTCTGAGTTTTGACGGTGCGCTGCAGGATCTGTTCCGGCTCGGCGGTTTTCAACGGCTGTCCGGTTTCGAAACCGGTGCGATCAGCGGCCCACACGCCGCGGTGGCAAAACTGACGTTCTATCGGTGCATCGGCACGTCGGCCGGCGGGCTTTTCGAGGTGCCGACGTTCGTTGGTGCAACGGTCGAGGCCGGCAATGTCTGGCAGTCACGGTCAGACATGTCGTTCAGCTCGATGCTGCTACATGGAAGCCTGTTCCTGGGGATGGACACCTACATCGGACCCGTGATCCTTGCCGCGGGAGTCGGCCAGAGCGGCTACAGCAATTTTTACCTGTTTATCGGCGCCCCACCGCAACGCTAGCCGTTCGGCAGCGGCACGAGTATGCCGAATCTACCGTGGCCGATTCACGGTTGGCGGCCACGATCCGCTGCGCCCTCACGGTCCTCCCATCCGAGTAGCACCCTCGTCACGAACAGGTAGGGCGGTTTGACGGTTCGCGCCCAGATCCGGGACGGCAGGGAGGGCCGTGCGAGAATGGCACGTTCCCGATGTGTCAGTGCCGCCGGACAGTACGTTCGCTTGTGCTTGAGCAGATGCCGCAGGTCATCGTAGGCCAGCAAGCGAAACAGCCGGCCGCGTCGCGGCGAGTGCCAGGCGAGCTGGAAATCGATAAGGGCAGGCTCACCGTGAGTCGTCACGAGCAGGTTGGGTTCTTTGGCCAGGTCATTGTGCACGACATCGCGTGCGTGCAGTCTGCGCAGCAGCTTCGCCGCGCGACAGAAATAGGCTGGCCGGTCCGGTTTCGCCCGATGTAACGGCAAGCCGTCGATATAGCGGCGCTCGAGGCGCAGGCCGTCTGTCGCGATCAGCTGTGGCACGCCGTCGAGCCCGTCCAGAGCTGCCAGCGCACGGGCCTCGCGGCGCAGCAGGAGCCGCGCCAGCCACCGCAGCCAGCCGCGCGCAGCGGTCGCGTCCCGGACGATGCGAGGCTCCGCAGCGACAAATTCGCAGCGAACTTCGCCAAACAGGTCCTTTTTCAGCAGTTCGGACTCGCGCATGATAGTGCCGGTGACAAGGCGCACCTGGTCAGCAAGTGCTGGCGGTGCATCGATTAATTGCCGAGAATACATCAGCCAGGTCCACGGATATCCCAGTGAGCGGCAAATCCGACGAACAGAAGCCGGGACACGAGCGATCGCCGGCCGATTCATCAGGCGACTTCTTCAGCGTCGGCACGCCCCTGCATGCCGTTCGCGCCGGCTACGTACGCCGTCGCGCGGATGACCTGCTGTACGAGGCCGTCGTGGCCGGACATTATTCCCACGTCATAGCCCCGGACCGTAGTGGCAAGTCCAGTCTGATCGCCGCAACTGCGGCCAGGCTGGAGGCGAATGGTTTCAATGTCGCGATCCTCGATCTGGACCAGATCGGTACCCGTGACGCAGGCAGCGATGCCGGCCGCTGGTATTACAGTGTTGCGTACCGGATATTGAGGCAGCTGCGCATTCGTTATGACTTGCAATCCTGGTGGCAGGACAAGTCAGTTCTGGGGAACCGGCAACGCCTGCTCGAGTTCTACAACGAGATCGTGTTGCAGTTCGTGCAGGAACGCATCGTGATATTTGTCGATGGCATTCAGTGTATCGAGCGCCAGTCCGTCGGCGAGCAACTGCTGTCGAGTATTCGTTCTGCGCATAACGCTCGCACGACGGATCCCGAGTTTTCGCGTCTGACATTCGTATTGCTCGGCGAGTGCGATCCGGTGAGCCTGGTCGACGAGCCGGAATTGTCACCCTTCAACGTCACACAGTCGGTTCCACTCCAGGACTTCACACGCGATGATCTGAATCTGTTTGCGGCGGAACTGAATCTGGCGCCGGACAATGCGGAACTCGCACTCGACCGCATCTACTACTGGACGCGCGGTCAGCCTTACCTGACCCAGAAACTGGCACGCGCGACGGCCAGGGAGCGGCTTGCTGCAGATATTCAAGACAATGTCGACCGGATCGTGAGGCAGCAGCTGACAGGCCGGGCTG